>Ga0207009_1086_pt2 | contig 15420 bp, 14 predicted proteins | sample Alteio_BWMinCont_81_FD_153479 | JGI IMG/M metagenome (GOLD analysis project Ga0207009, IMG submission 153479) | Enriched cells from forest soil in Barre Woods Harvard Forest LTER site, Petersham, Massachusetts, United States -... | ecosystem: Environmental > Terrestrial > Soil > Temperate forest >... | reverse complement strand
TGAAGGCCGCCAACAGAGTCGCGGAAGAACGATTGGCGGCCGGTGCGGCCGTAAGTCAGTGGCGTGGCAGCGAGTTCGAATTTGGCCGGCGCGCCCAGAGCGCTCGCGCCGACGATGACGCAACGAAACGAATAGCCGTTTTTCATTCCGTTCGCGAGATCGGAGTCGATGAGGCCGGCTGCTTCCCCGGTGGCTGCGCCGTGCAGCGGCGGGCCGAGGCTGGCAAGCGATTCGGGAAAGCGCGTGTAAGTTTTGCGATAGTTTTCCATCGCCTCGGCAATTTTCTTCACGCCGTCGAGCGCCGCGCGTTCATTGGCAGCGATTTCCGCGGTGTCCCATTCGACCTCGAGCGCGGGCAAATCAAGCAGCAGCAGACCAACCGAAAGCACTTTCCATCCGCCATCCTCGCGCACCAGCCCCATGCGGACGCGCTGGACGTTGTTCCCCGTGGTATCGGTGGCGTCACGGAGTTCTACGGGAAGAAACGCGAGATTGTCCTGCGTGTCTGCACCGCCGATTTGGATCTCCGCGGCGCCGGCGGGAGTTTCGCAGCGCACCGTGGGTCGCCCGGAAGGATTTACCTCCACGCTGGGCTTGCCGGGCTCATCCAGCAGGACGAAACGCTTCATGAGCGCCACGCGGGCCGCGGGGGCCAGGCGGGAAAACGCTTCGCTATTCCGTGTGGTAAGAAAATGCATGAAATCGTTCTGACTTTGTGAGCAGGCCGCCATCAAGGCGTCGCGCAGTGCTGCAGTTGGGGCGCTGGCCACGGTGCTGGCGGGTTTCGAGCTGGATTCTTGCGCGTTTGTCGACGCGGCCGGAAGAAGCAGTGCTGCTGCGGTCAGAAAAATGGCGATGCGCGTGATCTTCGTTCTGTATTGCAAGTCAGTCCTTTGCCGCGCCGAGAATGAGCGCCAGGTTCTGCGTGAAGATCGAGCGCGGCATCACTTCATCGCAGCCCGCGGCGTGGGCCTGTGCCGCCAAGTCTTTCTGCACGTGCGAGAGAAAAGCCACTACGCGCACGGCGTTTTTTTCGGCGCGGAGTTTTTGAATCGCGGCGATCGGCTGGCTGCGCGCGTTTAGATCCACAATCAGGAGTTTTGGCGCGGGATCGAGCAAACCCATCAAGGCGTCGGCGGTCGTGGCCACTTTGAATTCCACACCGATTTGCTTGGCGGTTTCCGCTACCTTCATCTGAAAAAACAGGTCATCCATCAGCGCTACGACGCGGCCCATGCTGTTCGCCTCTCCCTATTTCCCGCGGGAACATTATGCGCTAGTTCGGCGCACTTTTGAGTTTGCCTACGGATTGTAACTGCCTGCCCGGACTAAGCCGCATTCCAGAAATTCTCCAACGAGAAGCGGGACGAAGTTCCATTTCGTTGGATCGTTTTCCGGCGTTCGGAGGTTGCTCGACGCGGAAGGAGGGAACTTGCGCTAGTGCCCGCCGCCAGCGCTATGCGCGCCAACGGTCTTGTCGGGAACGTCACCTACGCGGCCTTTTACGCGGTCGTAAACGCTGATTTGGCTTACCGAGCCGAGCGCCTCGTTGTAGAACGTCGGCACGCCCAGCGCGGTGAGCAGCTCTTCATTGAACTTGCGCAAATTCTCAAGATGCGCGGCCAGCGCGGGAAGTTTCAGCCCGTCGTCGGTGAGCAGAAATTTTTGGTAGCCCGCGTCCCACAGCCGGGTAAATTGACCCTTGAGCATGATCGTCGGCACGATGGTCATCTGATACTTTTCGTCGGTGCCCTTGCGGAACTCCGCGCCGGAGCCGTATTTTTCCACGCGCACCACGCCCCGCGTGCTGCCGACGGCAAAGCCCAGCGCCGCTAGCCCTTCAATCGCTTTTGGTGAAAACCGCTCTTCGACGTTCCACATGAGGCTCTCAGAGTAATGAATGGAGGCGATTCTGTAAAGCGCCCTGCGTGCATTACAAATACAAATCGGGCCATGCCGATTTCTGAATTTCCCTGTGGATAATTTATGAAAGGATATTCAGGTCAAATTTACGCAGTTGTAACTTCCTTGTTTCCGGTCATTCACAGCATTCCAGTCTTATACGCAGACGGGGTCGTGTTCGCCGCGCTCAGCAATATGCACAGAGTGGCTCTCGACTTGTGCGCGGGAAATGTGATAAATGCACGTCAACTTTGGGCTAAAGGGGTGTACTCAGATGTTAAAGAGCTTTGGTAAGGTACTGTTTTCTATCGTAGCCTTCGTAACGTTTTCTCTGCCTGCCCATGCGCAGCAGTCTCTTGGCGCAATCAATGGCGCGGTTACGGACTCGTCTGGCGCGACCATGCGCGACGTTAAGGTGGAGATCCGCAACACTGGTACGAACTTTCAAGAAGCTAGGACAACCAGGAATGACGGCACTTTCAGCTTTGTAGATCTTCCGCTCGGAATTTACGTCGTCACTTTTTCAAGAGACGGGTTCAAGAAGGAGGTCTATTCGCAGATTATTGTGCAAGGAGAGCGCACGGCCACCGTCAATGCCTCGATGCAGCCAGGAGAGGTCTCCTCCACGGTCACCGTCACTGGCTCATCCTTGCTGAACCAAACGGATACCACTAACGGCTACACGCTGGGAAGCGAGCTGATCGAAAATATTCCACTGGGGACCGGCAGTTTCACGCAATTGGCGATTTTGGCGCCGGGTGTCAGCGCGGACTTCCTGAGCGGCGCAGGGGTGAACGCGGGGTTGGGGAACCAAGATATTTTTGCTAATGGACAGCGTGACACCAGCAATGCCTTCAGTTTCAATTCCATTGTGGCGAACAATCTGTTCAATGGGTTATCCGCGAGCGGAATCGGGGAGAGCCGTTTCGTCTTTAACACTAACGAGAAATTCGGAGCCGGGGGACAAGTCTTAACCAATACTTCGGTTTTCGACGCCATTGGACAGGGCCTGCCTGCGCCTCCCACTGAGACGATCGAAGAAGTGCACGTGAATACTTCGCTGTACGATGTTTCGCAAGGAGCGAATAGCGGCGCACATGTGGCCGTATTGACAAAGTCTGGCACCAACGATTTTCACGGTGGACTCTACGAGTACCACCAATCGACGGGATTGGATGCCAATTCGTTCTTTCTGAACCAGGTGACCCTGCCTGGACAAACCAAGCCGACCCGTCTGCCACTCCATCGCAACGTGTTTGGCGGAACGGTCGGAGGCCCAATCAAGAAGGACAAACTGTTCTTTTTTGCGTCCTACCAAGGCCAGCGAGTATCTGACGCCACGAATGGTTCGACCGAATTCGTAAACGTGCCCTGTCAGAATCCGGCAGTTGTAGCAGGGGTACCGGCTACGAATTGTCTCTCTTCTGATCGTAGCGCGGCGACCCTTGCCTCAGTCGGTAGTGCTTCGATGTGCGGTACTGCTGGTCAGCCGGCCTGCCTTACGGCAGCGCAAGTTGACCCGATCGCATTAAAGCTTCTGCAAGCGAAGCTGCCAAACGGTCAGTTCCTTATTCCGTCGGCCAATGTCTTCGACTTGGGAACGATTAACAATTTTGGAGGAAATGCCGTAGTCCAGGGCCCGCCTGCTACGTTCAAAGCGGACCAAGTAAACGCGAACATAGACTACCTGTTCAACACAAAAGACCGCATTGCTGCGAAATATTATTTCCAGAATGACCCCTCCACTAGCCCTTTTGCCGTGAGTCAAGTCGAAGGATTTCCCCAAAAGCTCCAGGCCGGCAGCCAAGTGGTTTCACTAGAGAACACCACGGTTTTGACACCGAATACGACTTGGGAACAGAGAATCGGCTTTATCCGGCAGATTGCCAACGCAACAACCAGTCAGGCATTTACTCCTAGCGGAGTGGGAATCAACCTTTTTGGGAGCTCGTTTTTCCCCGGTATATCCATTGCAGATAACGGAGCAGGAACCGGCAATGGATTGAGTATCGGGCCGACGAATAACTTTGCGAACGCCGGAGTATTCCAGAATCATTTTCAGGTAGGCACAAACTACAACTGGGTCGTTGGCCACCACTCGCTTTCTTTTGGGTTCGACGGAGACTATGGACAACTGAATGTCCTCAACAAAGAAAACCAGGTCGCAAGTATAAACTTTGACACTTTTGGCGGTTTCCTGACGGGCACCCTCGGTAACCGCAACCCCACCGAGTTCCTCAATGGCGAGAGCAACCGCCATTACCGGGCGAAGCAAGTAGGGCTCTTTGCCCAGGACAGTTACAAGTTGCGGTCCAACATCACCATCACGGCTGGGCTTCGCTGGGATTGGGACGGACCTCTATATGAGACTAAGGGGCTGCTCACAAGTTTTTCCCCGTCGCTGTACAGCTTTGACCAAGCGACGGATACGATCAACAACATCGGGCTGGTCGTGGCCGGAAACAACAAGCAGTTCTGCGGCACGAAGGCTAACTTTTGCACGAACGATTCCTCGCTCACGGGGCGGCAGTGGTTGTTTGAACCGCGCATCGGCATCGCGTGGACTCCCGGCTTTCTCAAGAACGTTGTAGTTCGCGCGGGATACGGGCTATATGCGGACCGGGGGGAATTCTTCACAGAACTTTCGCCGAGCGCCGGAGGGGGAATCAGCGGTCCTTTCGGAGTCACAACCGAGCAGCCTTTCACCCTTGTACAAGCAGCAACCTGTGCGACTTCTGGATGCCTGGCCAGTCCGTTCGGTACAACAGCGCCACCAGCGCCGCCGAGCAATTTCAACGGCATCGCCGGGCTGGTGCCTAACTTGGCGCAACTCAGTGGGTGTGTGGAGCCTGTGACGTCCGGGTGCACCCCAGTCCCGGGCGCTGGCGGAGCGACACCATTCACGTTCGGAGGATATGATCCAAGGAACACCCTGCCATATTCGGAGAATTGGACCTTGGATCTTCAATGGCAGCCCTTCTCCAGCTTAGTATTCGATCTGGGGTATGTTGGCAATCACGGGCAGCATTTGCTTCTACCCATTCCGTTTAACGAGGCGCGAATTGCTACTCCCACAAATCCTATTAACGGGCAAACGTCCTCTTATGGATTCCAAGCCACCGATAACATTCTGGATGCCAACGGGCACCCCGGAATCCTCCTCGCCGAACAAGTAAACACGTTTGATGGGGGGAATACCGACCTTCGCTCGCGCTTCGTAGGTTTCGCTCCTAATTCCGACTTTTGGGAGGCGGAAGGAATCTCGAATTATAATGCACTTCAGTTCAGCGTAAAAAAGCTGCTGAGCCACGGGCTTATGATTAACGCCTCCTACACATACTCTCATGTTCTAGATGAAGGTAGCGGCCTTGCGGAGGGACTTTTCTTCAACGGAAACGACCCACTCAATGCTCGCAGCGCGTATGGCAGTTCAGCCTTTGATCGGACCCACGTTCTTACGATTAGCTACCTATATCAAGTCCCGAACCTTGCGAAGTCAAAGGAATTGGGTTACTTAGTCAATGGATGGGGGATCTCCGGAATTATAACCGCACAAAGTGGTCTCCCGTACAGCGTAACTGACTTTTCCGGTAGCACTGCGAGTCAATTTTTTTCCAGCAATGATTTCATAACCAATCCGATCCTGGCCATTCCGGGAGGAACCGCGAAAAGTGTACAGCTACAGGGTACGACCGGCGTGAATCCTCAAAACCCGGTGCTCAACGGCGGGGGATTCGGAGTTTTAGTAAATGCTCCAGGCACCAATGGGGTACCAGCTTGCGGCCCCACGACGCACGGCGGCACGGCTTGCGACTTTTCGGAGACCGCATTCGCTAATGGTCCGCGCGATCCCTTCCGCGGGCCGTTCCAAACCCGCTTCGACTCAGGCATTTTCAAGAATTTCAAACTCACTGAGCGGTATGCCTTGCGCTTCGACTCTCAGTTCTTTAACGCTTTCAATCATCCGAGTTTTGATGCTCCCAACAATAACTTCAACTTGGATCCTTGCTTCGGTCCCAACATTCAAACGAATCCGGTGAGGGGATGCCAGTGGTTTGGCACGATCCCCGCAGTGGCCGGCTCCGGCGGGCCCATTGGAAACGGGAAGGCTCCTTCGGGCGGAGGATTCGTTCAGAACACCATCGGTAGCCCGAGGCTGATTCAGTTCGCCCTTCACTTGACGTTCTAACGGCCGACTACGAGCCAACCTTGGGGAGGAGACCAGCACACCGGTCTCCTCCCCATTTTTCTTTTCAATTTGCGGGAAGCAGACTGAGATCCATTACTCAGGAATACCTGGTTGAATGTGATTGTCTACAACCATGCGGGTGATTCTCCTAAGCTACGCTAAGATCAGCCTATAACTGGGAGAATGGCTGCGGCATCTAATTCGGAGTAAAATGGTCGGATATTCGCGCACCAAAAGCACCTGGAGAGCGATTCGAGATTGAAGGAAATGGCCACGACTGAGCGCATTACGTCTTCCCGCAGCGAATCCCGCGCCGAACTGGGATTGGGTCGCGCGGGGAAATCGGTGCTTGAAACTATTGGCAATACGCCGCTTTTGAGGCTCGACCGCGTTGGCCGCGATTTTCCCCATGTGGAATTCCTTGCCAAGGCCGAGTGGTTTAACCCCGGCGGATCGGTCAAGGACCGCCCGGCGTTGAGCATGATTCAGGCGGGTCTTGCCAGCGGCGCGTTGCGAGCGGGAAAGACCATAATTGACGCCACTAGCGGAAACACCGGGATCGCCTACGCCATGATTGGCGCGGCGCTCGGCTATCCTGTCAAACTGTGTTTGCCGGACAGCGCTTCGCACGAGCGCAAACGCATCCTGAAAGCGTTTGGCGCGGAGCTGGTCATCACTCCTGGCGATGAAGCTACCGACGGCGCGATCCGGCGCGTGCAGCAGATCGTCGCTGGCGATCCGGAAAAATATTTTTATCCCGATCAATACAGCAACCCGGCCAACTGGCAGGCGCACTACCGCACGACGGCCAACGAAATCTGGAAGCAGACCGCGGCGCGCATCACGCACTTTGTCGCCGGGCTGGGAACGAGCGGCACGTTTGTGGGAACGACGCGGCGGCTGAAAGAGTTGAATCCGGCGATTCGTTGCATCAGTTTGCAGCCCGACGCTCCGTTTCATGGTCTGGAAGGCTGGAAGCACATGGACACAGCCATCCGTCCCGCGATTTACGACGACACGCTGGCCGATGAAAACCTCGAAGTGGGCACGGAAGCGGCGTATCGCCTGCTGAAGCGCGTCGCGCGCGAAGAGGGCTTGCTCATCAGCCCCAGCGCCGCCGCGGCTCTTCTCGGCTGCTTCCAAGTTGCCGCGCGCGTTCCGAAAAACGAGCACGCGGTGATCGTCACTGTTTTCGCGGACTCCGCGTCCAAGTATCTGAATGAACGCTTCTGGGATGAAGACTGATGCCGCCCATCGTCCACACACTCTGGATCAGCAACCATCTCGCGGACAAGATCCGCGCGCATGGAGTGGAAACGTACCCGCACGAATGCTGCGGCGCGCTCTTGGGCCACGACCGGGAGGGACTTGATGTCGGCTCCCGTGAGAATCCTGCCGGGACCTGGCCAAACCGCATTCGCGAGGTGCGCGAGCTTTTTCCTCTGGTGAACCGGCGCGATGATTCGCCGCGAAATCGTTTTTCGGTGACCGCCGAAGATGTGCTTGCCGCAGAGAAAGCTGCGCGCGGGCAGAACATGGACGTCATTGGCTGGTATCATTCCCATCCGGATCACCCGGCGCGGCCCAGCGAGTACGACCGCGATCATGCCTGGCCGTGGTACAGCTATATCATCGTGAGCGTACACAACGGCACGCCCCAGGACATGACTTCATGGCGCCTCAACGATGATCGCGTAGAGTTTTCGCCGGAAGGCATCGAAATTCGGCACAGCGCGGCGGTCTAGACTGCGTAGATGACCAACGCAGCGCTGCGAATGGCAAAACAGGTTTTGTAGTGGCCGGTCTTTAGACCGGTGATTTTTCTTAGTTTTTTTTCGAGGAGCCCTAAATGGCAGTCAAGGTAATGATTCCCACGCCGCTTCGCGCGTATGCGGGCAAACGCGATTCCGCCGAGTTCAAGGCGGCCACCGTCGGCGAAGCGCTCAGCCACCTGACCACGGAATTTGCCGATTTGCGCAAGCACCTCTTCACCGAGGACGGCAAGCTGCGCAGCTTCGTCAATGTCTACGTGAATGACGAAGACATCCGCTATCTCGCGAAAGAGAACACGCCGACGAAAGACGGCGACACCATAAGCATCGTTCCGTCCATTGCTGGCGGGTGTTGTTAGTCTTTGATTTTGTCATTTCGAGCACAGGGAGAAATCTCTCTTTGTTCTTTATTTCTTAGACCCACAGGAATTGAGAAGGAGCAAGGAATCGTCATGGGCACCATCACACAACCGCAGACAGGCGCGAAAGCGGCCGCGACGCTTTCGAACGATGAAATTCTGCGCTATAGCCGCCACTTGATCATGCCCGAAGTGGGCATGGAAGGGCAGCTCAAGCTGAAGAACGCCAAGGTGCTGCTGATTGGCACCGGCGGACTCGGCGCGCCACTGGGGCTCTATCTCGCTGCGGCGGGCGTCGGCAAGCTCGGGCTCGTCGATTTCGACGTAGTCGACTTCACGAATTTGCAGCGCCAAGTCACGTTTGGTACCAGCGACGTCGGCAAATTCAAAAGCGAAGCGGCGCGCGAGCGGTTGTCGAATCTGAATCCCGCGATCGAGATACAGGCCTTCGAAACCAAGCTCACCAGCGAAAATGCCCTGGAACTTTTCAAGGATTTCGACGTCATCGTCGACGGTACCGACAATTTCCCCACGCGATATCTGGTGAACGACGCGTGCATCCTGCTCGGCAAGCCTAACGTGTACGGTTCGATTTTCCGCTTTGAAGGGCAAGCCACCGTTTTCGGCATGCCCGACGGCCCATGCTACCGCTGCTTGTATCCCGAACCGCCCCCGCCTGGGCTTGTTCCTTCCTGCGCAGAAGGTGGGGTGCTCGGCGTCTTGCCCGGCATCGTCGGCTCCATTCAGGCGATGGAGACGATCAAGCTGCTTCTCGGCATCGGTGACAGTCTGGCCGGGCGCTTGCTGCTGTTCGACGCGCTGGGCATGAAGTTCCGCGAACTGAAGCTGCGCAAGAATCCCAACTGCCCGATGTGTGGCGAACACCGCACCATCACCAAGCTCATCGACTACTACGAATTCTGCGGCGTGCGCGGCGAAGAAGCTCCTGGCCCCGACGTGCAGGTTCCCGAGATCACGCCGCGCGAATTGAAATCGCGGCTCGATCGCGGCGACGATCTTTTTATTCTCGATGTGCGCGAGCCGCACGAATACCAAATCTGCAATCTCAAGGGGCATCTGATACCGCTGGGTGAGCTTACACGCCGCGTCCACGAGTTGGATTCCTCCCGCGAGATCGTCGCGCATTGCCGCAGCGGCAAGCGCTCCGCCGAAGCCGTGGATTTTTTGCGCAAAGCCGGCTTCCGCAAAATTCTCAATCTCAAGGGCGGCATCCTGGCGTGGTCCGACGAGGTGGATCCGACCGTACCGAAATATTGAGTTCCAACGTGGGGCCGGACGCGACGCGCGATATCAGGTTCGCGCGTTGGCGTCTGTCCCTCACAATCGTGTATTCTGTCTCTTCAAATACTTGCGCCACAAAAGTGGCGCGGAGAAAAAATGCCCGCAACTAAAATCACCGTCAATAATAATGGTCCGCTGCGCGTTGAAGGCGACTTCGAGATCGTCGATCCCCAGGGAAAGGCCTTCGGTCTTGCGGGGCGCACGATGATTTCGTTCTGCCGGTGCGGCCACTCCGCGAACAAGCCGTTCTGCGACGGCTCGCACAATACCGCTGGCTTCAAGGACGTCGTCGCAGCGCGCGACCTCCCTCCTCCCAAGCCAAAAATTTAATTCGATTAAGGAATCACCAATTGAATCTCTAAGGTGAGACCGTCTCATCCTGAGACGGCCACTAGGTTCTCGCTGATACTGCCCTTCCGCCCGGTAACTCTAACGAAACAAATATGATAGCTTTTTAATCAGGCCGTCTCCCTCTGATATGCGCCGTCTCGCTTTGTCTCTTGCTCCCTGTTCCATTTTGGGGCAGCTCATAACTATCTATAATTCAATTACTTACAAGACGCATTTCTCTGACATAAAAGGGCATCAACTTGCATTCTTCGGGAGTTGGGTGTTTTTCTCCGGCATTTAGGGGGTTTCGTGGGCGGTTTGGGACATATCGTCGGGTTTCTCGGGGCTGACAGCTCTTCCGCCTCCCCGCTGAAGGCCCGTATGCGTGTTCTTATCGCTTCCACGATTGCGCTAGCCGTATTTTTCCTTGGCGCGATTCTCTATTTGCGCCATGCCAGCATTGCCGGCTCTCCGCAAACCTACCTTTATCTTGAAGTTGGCGGCACATTGCTGAGCTTCTGCTACGCCGCCAATGCCTTGGTCCGTTTTCGCGGCACGCATGATCGTACCGCGCTCATTTTGGCATTCGGGTTTGTCCTTTCGGGAATCATTGAGACGGTCGGTTATTTTGGCCTGAGCGACACCATGGCCATCGGCCCCGCTGCTCTTTCACGGGTTCCGATGGGCTGGATGGTGAGCCGTACCCTGCTCGCCGTCATGCTTCTGGCTGCTGTCGCGGTTGAGCGCTACCTGCCCACAGCGCGCCAGCCCAGCAAAGAGACCGCCGGCGCACTGCTCGTGGTGGCCGTAGCGGCATATCTCACCAGCGCGGCTTTTCTCGCCGCACCGTCTTCCCCGGTAGCTCATCCGGCAAATCTGTTGTCACGTCCGTGGGATTTGCTCCCCGGCGTGTTGTTTCTTGTCGCCGCGATCTGCTTCCACCAGCGCCTTCAGGACGGCAAAGCCGGCAAAAATCCGGCCAGCCTGTACGACTATTCACTCTTCATCGTGGCATCCCTCAATTTCATCTGCCACACGGCCGCGGTTTTTTCGCGCCAGCTCTTCGACGGGCCATTTTTCCTCGCGGAACTGAGCAAGACCGCCAGCTACGTGGTGATGCTCGGCGGCGCGCTGCTCGACCAGGCGCGCCTCTTTGACCAGGTTCGTTCCATGGCCGTAAGCGATTCGCTCACCGGCCTCGCCAATTACCGCCGTCTCGTCAGCGTGCTCGAAGCCGAACTCGACCGTTCGCGCCGCACGCAGCGTCCTTTCAGCATCGTGCTGCTCGACATGGATGGTCTGAAGATTATCAACGATCACCACGGGCATCTCACCGGCAGCCGCGCATTGGTGCGTCTCGGAAAAATTCTCCGCAATCATTCGCGCGCCATCGATACTCCCGCGCGCTACGGCGGCGACGAATTTGCTCTCGTTCTGCCGGAAGCCGGCCCCGACATCGCCACACGCGTTGTCAGCCGCATCCGCGAACGCCTGGCGGCGGAAAGCGAAGTCCCCGCCCTCTCCGTCAGCGCTGGTGTCGCCGCGTATCCCCAGGACGGCGACACGCCCGAAAAACTTCTCGGCGCCGCTGACCGCGCGCTCTACCGGATGAAGAACCGCAGCGGCAGCGGCGTGCAAAATCTTTCGCGCATTGCCGCGTGCCTGTGAGGATGCATGCCCAGCACGCCTCAGAGGAACGCCAATACGTTTCACCGCGCCGAACGGCGCATTCCGATGGAGATTCCCGTGTACCTGGATGGGCATCGCATCGTTCCCGGCGCGGAATCGACTTTTACGGAAAATGTGAGTGCGCGCGGCGCGCGTGTTTTGAGTGTGCGGCGCTGGGAACCAGACGAAAGGCTGACCTTCGTCTCGCGTACCGGAGAATTTCGCTCCTCGGCCCGGGTAGCCTACTGCCATCCACTGCAAGGCGACGGCTTTGCGATTGGCGTGGAGTTCCTCGAGCCAAAAGGGCGATGGGTTGTCCAATCCCCAAGATAGCTTGACGTAAAACGGCAAGCGGAGAGGAGGGAACGCCTGGAACAGAAGTCAGAAAACTGGTGCGAAATTAGCAGTAAACGAGGAAGCGTCGTGCGGAAGAAGGAACCGCCCGGCGCTTCCTCCTTTTGGAATCAAATGCATTGAAATGATGCCGTCTCTTGTTTCTGTTCCTACTTTTTTGCGCAAACTTCCTTGTATACATCGAGGGTTTCTTCCACCATGCGATCCGCTGAAAAAACTTGCTCGATGCGCCGGCGTCCTGCTTCTCCCATCCTGCGTGCAGACTGCTCGTCGTGCAGCAATCTAGTTATTGCAGCCTCGATCCCCGCAAGGCTTTGGTTTTCAACGAGAATGCCGCTCTGGCCATCTTCGATGATCTCTCCAAACGCGCATGCCTGGAACGCAATGGAAGGAATGCCGTAACTCATGGCGGCCAGCAGTGACGTTCCCAACCCCTCGAACTGCGCCGGAAAGAGAAATAGATCGAGGGCAGAATAGACAGTTTCAATTTCCTTCACAAATCCGGCAAAAATCACGGCGTCGGCAAGCCCCAGCTCTCGCGTCAATTTCTCAAGCTGCGGGCGGCAAGGTCCATCACCCGCGAGCAACAAACGGCACCCTGCAAATTCCTTCCGAATTGTAGCGAGCCCACGGATTAACCATTCCTGCCCCTTGTCGGGCAGAAGTACGCCTACATTGCCGAGGAGCGGCGTATCGGGCAAAATGTTCCAGCGAGAACGAGTCTGCGCTCGCGTTTCTGCGGATGGCAGTGGCGGGATTTCAACCCCTTCATAGACCACCGCCATCTGATCTCGCCGCACTCCCGAATCCGCCAGTTGCCGCGCCACCCAATGGGAAATCGCAATGATGCGCGTCGCCGCTTTGTAACGTGCTCGTGCGATCCGGCTTTTCCCGATGGGATATCCAACCCGACGGGACACGAACAGCGGCAAACGGCGATGTGCTCGCGCCAGCCATGCGGCCGTCAGTCCATGTGCTTCATTGGCATGCACTAGATCGAAACGGCGCGTCTTCGTCAGATCGAAAATGTTCAGCGCAGCGGGAATTCTCAGCGATCCGCGCGATACGGTGTGCACTCTTACGCCGGCTGCTTGCGCACGTTCGCCTAATGCGGAGCCTGCCGCCGCCACCAACTCCGCGGCGTATCCCCGCGCATGCAGCCCCTTCAAGGTCAGCAACATTTGATTTTGCCCGCCGCGCCACTCCGTCTCGAGGTCCGCCAGCAGGGGAATCACGGCCGCGCTCCGCTGCTCCCCCGCCCTTCTGTTTCAACGAGTCTGCCCAGCTTCTCGTACTTCAGGCGGACCGTGCGCGCTGCCATTTGAGCGATCAACGCGCCTCGGTAGCCATCCAGGAAGCCGCCGCGCAGAAAATAATTCTGAAACCAGCTCCACGGTGTCGCCACCCACATTCCTCCGCGCCAGCTTCGCTTTCCTGCTGCAAACATCTGCTGCGCCGAAAGCGAGGAATACTTCTCGACGTTTGCCTCGTGCTCGGCGAAAGACCTCACCGTGTAATGCAGCAAATCCCCGTTCAATCGCCCCGCATGGCCTTCGAATCTCAGCGATTCGTGGATGATTCCTGAAAACTGCGCCGCGTCCCGCCGGTACAAACGCCGCTGAAAATCCGGATACCAACCCGAATGCTTGATCCAGGCGCCGAGATACCATGTCCGGCGCGCTATCTCATACACGGCAAATTCTGGCTCATGCTTTTTCCACTCCAGGATGGCGGTCTGTAGCACGCTGCTCAATTCTTCATCCGCATCCATTGATAAAATCCAATCATTGCTCGCGTACGAGGCGGCAACATTCTTTTGCTCCGCGTAGTTCGTCCATGCCCGCACAAAAAACGCAGCTCCGTGTTCCCGCGCGATGGCCTCCGTGCGGTCCGTGCTCCCGGAATCCACCACTACAATTTCATCCGCAATTCCCGCGAGACTCGCCAGCGCGCGCGGCAGATTGTGCTCTTCGTTCAGGGTAATCAGGCAGGCGGAGAGACGGTTCGTCGAATGCGAGGTCATCGGCGCTTGCGCGACAGTATCTCACAACTACAAAGCACAAACAGGACGGCAAAGCGGGAACATCGTGTGGTTGCATGCAGGGGAAAGTTATTTCGGCTGGAAGCCGATGCGGATCAAGCTTTCCCCGACGCGAAACTCCGCTCCGTCTTGCAACATCGCCGCGCGCACGCGTTCCTCGTCAAAAAAAGTCCCATTGGTCGAATCCATATCCTTGAGGTTGATGTAAGTCTCGCGCACTTCCAGCAAGCAGTGATGGCGCGAAATCTCCGGGTCATCGATGGGAATGTCCGCGCCTTGCCGTCCCAGAATCGCGCGCGGCTTCGTCAGTCTGTGGACTTCGCCTTTGCCGGGGCCGGACATCACCATCAACACCACATTTTTATCCGCAGGCAGTCGCAACCCGTCATCGAGCGGCGGCAGCCGCGGGTTGGAACTCGATGTTTTCGCTCGTGCGAAGGATGGAAGTGGCGAAATCACCAACGTCGAGTCGGGCCGGCTCTTCAACTCCACCACGGTTGTCTTTCCGCACTTCGAGCAACGAAATTGGACCTTGGGATGGATCCCCAGGTCAGCATCCTTGAGCTTGTGCTCCATTCCGCAATGAACGCACGCTGCTTGCATAGATTGAAGTTAGCACGTCCATCGTGGCGCAGCCCCAGGCCATCACCGCTTTTGCCCCAAGGGTAAATCGGAGCGCAGATCGCCAATTCGGTCCCCAACCATCCAGCCGCACCCAGGCCTCTTATGCTACGATTACAGATTCCAAACCTCTCAGGAGAGCGTCCGTGCCAGAGCATATTTCGCGCAAAGAACTCAAGCAGGACAAAATCAAGGAATCCATCGAGCACGGCGCCGAAGCCGTCTTGTCTCACAGCCAATTGACACTTATCGTCCTGGTGGTCATCCTGGTGCTCGTCTCGGGCTGGGGCGGCTGGACCATCTATCACGATCGGCAAACTGCCCAGGCTTCCGTCGCGTACGACGCGGCGACGAAAGTGTATTCCGCCCGCATCGCTCCTGCTCCAGACCCGACGGAACCCAACGAGCCGGTTTTCCCCGACGAAGCTTCCCGCTCTCAGAACGCTTTGCAAAAATTCACCGCCGTTGCCGATAAATATCCCAACACCACTCCCGGAAGGCTTTCGCGCTATTACGCGGCCCTGTGCCTTGAGGATCTCGAGCGCCACAATCAGGCCTTGGAAGAATTAAAAAAAATCAGCTCGGGCGGCGATAAAGAGCTGGCGGCCATGGCGCAATACCAAACCGCCACCATCGACGCGCGCACCGGCAAGACCGATGACGCCATCAAACTTTATCGCACGCTAGCCGACAAGACGTACGCCTTCGTGCCGCGGCCCGTCGTCTTGCTCGACCTCGCCGGCCTTCTTCGCCAAAGCAATCCGCAGGAAGCCGCGAAAATCTACGAGCAGGTCAAGCATGATTTTCCGAATACGCCCATCGCCGACGAGGCGGACCGCGGCCTCGAGTTTCTTTCGCCGAAATCCTGAAACCGGCGCGGCC
>Ga0207009_1088_pt1 | contig 15489 bp, 16 predicted proteins | sample Alteio_BWMinCont_81_FD_153479 | JGI IMG/M metagenome (GOLD analysis project Ga0207009, IMG submission 153479) | Enriched cells from forest soil in Barre Woods Harvard Forest LTER site, Petersham, Massachusetts, United States -... | ecosystem: Environmental > Terrestrial > Soil > Temperate forest >... | reverse complement strand
TCTGGTCGATCCGGGCCGATAAAGCGACTATCGATGAAGGCGAACAGGAAATGCGTTATGAAAACGCTACCCTCAATCTTTATGATGTCCCACTTTTCTATACTCCGTATTTTTCGCATGCCCTGCCCGGCGCGGAGAATGAAAGCGGATTATTGGCACCTGAACTCATGGAATCGCATAATCTCGGCACGGTATATCGTCAGCCGGTTTATTACAGCATTAGTCCGGATAAAGACATTACCTTTACCCCCATTCTGACGACGCATGCAGGCGATGTTCTCGCCATGGATTATCGCCAGATGTTCGATGACGGCCCCCTTAATATTGCAGGCAGCTTTGCGGAAGCACCTAATCGTAACAGTCTTGGCCAGCCCATTCCTGGGGATGAAAACCGCGGCCATATCGATGCCAAAGGCGCCTTTAAAATCACCGATGATACCGATTGGGGGTTCAATATCCGCCGCGCCTCTGACGATACATACCTGCATCTGTATAATTTCAGTGGCGATACAGTCCTCACGTCGCGCGTATATGCGGAAGAATTTAATGTCGTAGGTGATACAGGCCGCAGCTATGCTTCCGCCGAAGGCCTTTCGTTCCAAGGCCTGACAGCACAGGATAACGACAAGCTCATTCCTGTTGTCGCACCTCTTATGAATTTCAACTGGCAAAGCAATCCCGGGCTTTACGATTCACGTCTGGGATTCGACGCTAATTCGATGGTGCTATACCGTGTCACCGGCGATCAAAGCCGTCGCATTTCCGGCACGGCGCATTGGGATTTGCCCTATATCAGTGACGATGGCCAAATCATTGAATTAAATACGCAGATGCGCACCGACCTCTACGATGTCAATAATGTGACATTATCCAACGGCGGCAGCTTTAGCGGCATCACAGGCCGTGAAGTACCGCAGGTTTCCAGTACCTGGCGTTATCCTTTGATAAATCGTTTTGCTGATTCTGATATCAATAGCCTCACCATAGAGCCCATTGGTAATGTTACGGTCAGTCCGGGCGGCGGCAACCCAGAGAAAATTCCCAATGAAGACAGCTTGCTTCCCGATTTTACCGACGCTAATCTCTTTTCGACCGATCGATTCGCCGGGCTTGACCGTATTGAAAATGGCCCACGTATGAGCTATGGTATGCGCGGCCAGGCACAAATCTATACCGACAAATATGTCGATTGGCTCGTAGGCCAGCAATACCGCGTAACCAATGACCCCAATTTCCCGATCTCTAACGAGCTTACCAGCCATTTCTCCGATTATGTCGGTAAAGTAGGCCTGACCTATCAGCCTCTTAGCTTGGTCTACCGCTTCCGCGTCGATAAAGATAACCTCGCGCCACACCGCAGCGAAATCGACGCCGGATATAACGAATACCCACTCACTTTCAACGCCTCTTACCTAGTGCTGACCAATGATCCTATCCTGGCCAATCGACAGGTAATTACCGGTATTACTACCCTTAACTTGGATAAGGAATGGAGTGTCAATCTGAGCGGAAGCCGTGATCTGCTGCTGGATCAGACGGTCACGATATATAGCGGTGCGACCTACAAAAATGAATGCGTCAACGTAACGGCTGTGGTAGGGAAAGATTATACGACGCTGCTCGATATTCAGCCGTCGCTTACCTTCTGGCTCAGAGTCTCGCTTAAGAACTTGGAATAAAATGAAACGCACTACACTCTTCTTTACATTGCTGGCTACTATTTCTACGGCGACACCAGCCCTTTGCGCACAAAAAGATTTAGGGATTGCCGCCGCCGTGGGTGCGGATGCCATATCCTCTTATGACGTGGATAACCGCATTAAATATATTGTTGCCACCAGTGGTTTTTCCGGCTCGCCGGAGGCCATTGCCCGTCTTCGGCCTGAAGTAGTTCGAACACTAATCGATGAAAAACTCGAAATACAAGAAGCCCGGAAAAATAATATCAACGTAAGCGATCAGGATGTCTTGCAAGCCATAGCGGGCATCGAAGCCGATCGGGGCATGCCGCCGGGCACCATCTTTCATATTCTGGACAGCAAAGGGGTTCCCAGAGACACTTTTGCGCAACAGATTCAGGCACAGCTGCTTTGGCATAATTTGCTTATGTCAAAAATCCGTCCACATGTGCATGTCAGCGATCTAGAAATCGACATTGCCAGCAAGAAAATAGCAGCAGCCACGTCTGCGCCCGAAAAACCGGCGAAAGGAACGGCCACAGAACTAAAAATTGCAGTAATAACATTGCCAGTGGACAAAGAATCACGCGAAAGTGAAATTAAACAATTCGGTGAAAAACTAGTGGGCGAAATTCATCATGGAGCCAGCTTCGAAGAAATGGCGCGCCAATTTTCCAGTGAAACAGCCACGGCGGGCGGAAAAGTGGAGAGCTTTTGGATTAAACCTGCCCAGTTGGATCCCAAAGTGGTGAAAGCATTAGGTGACGCACGCGCAGGCAGCGTCGCCGGTCCCGTACGAACCAGCGCCGGTTTTACCATCATCAAAGTCTATGATACGCGTGGTGGGGATACCAAGCCTGCGCCCAAAGCAGAACAACCCCAAACGCCGAAAGATACCGAAGTCTATCTAAAATCTATCTTACTGAAGGCTAAATCCGATACCGGTGCAAAAGAAGCCGATGCCATGCTTCAAATCGGCGAAGAAGTCGCCAAGCACCCTGGCACCTGTGAAGAAAAAGGCATCGCTAGCATTGATAATGTCGAAGAGGCCAATATCGATGTCACCTTCGTTCGCAAGCCGATCTCTGAACTAACATCCGCCGTACAATCCATCGTAGGAACATTAAAGGTCGGCGATATTTCTGCACCTTTCGCCAGTTATGAAGGTATTCGGCTTTATATGCTGTGCGATAAGAAAGAAATTGATGCAAAACCCGTGGATCGCGACCTCGTCGCTAATATGCTCTTCCAGCAGAAAATGCAGTTAGAAGCGCAAAAATACCTTCGCAATCTGCGTAGAGAAGCATTTGTGGACGTACGGTAGATTCTTTAAATATTTTTTTAAAAATGCTTGAAGCCTTTATACGCCAATTCACATTCATTCCCTGACTCATCCAACAGCTGAATATTTGCACTTTTATTAATAGTGCCAATGCGCGTAAGGGAGAGATTTAATGCTATCGCCACGGCGTTCAATTGTGACGCTTGCTCTTCTGCAGCTGTAAAAAGCAACTCATAATCATCGCCGCCGCAAAGTGGGGCGCTCCATAATGCACTCTCTTTAGAAATAAGCGCAGCGGCTTGGGGCGAGAGTGGTATGTGAGCTCGGTGAATTACGGCCCCCACTCCCGAAGCCCGGCATATATGTGAAAGATCCTGCATTAGCCCATCGGAGATATCCATAGTTGCGTGCGCAATCCCCTGCAATTTCCGTCCCAGAACAATACGTGGCTGCGGCACCAGGTAACGCTGTTCCAAAAACGACTCGCCTTTGCCTTGTTGCAAAGATAGCAACCCGAGCGTGCTATCTCCCAATGTCCCGGAAACATAGATTCCATCTCCAGGCCTTGCCCCGCTCCGTCGCAACGCTTTTCCCGCCAATATAGTGCCCAACGCTGTAATGGAAAAAGACAAGGGGCCATAGGTACTTATGGTATCACCGCCAGCCAGATGGATCCCAAATTCGCGCTGATCTTCCTCTAATCCTTGCGCAAAGTTCTTGACCCATTCCGCTTTCATATCTTTAGGAAGCATCAACGCCAAAAAATAAGCCAGCGGTTGGGCGCCCATAGCGGCAAGATCAGACAGATTAACGCGTAAAAGTTTTTTGGCAATAAGGGGAGGCGACTCGTCTCCGATAAAATGCACGCCTGCGCTGATGGCATCTTTGGTGATGACTAATTCTTGGCCGGGCGGAACAGCGATAATCGCACCATCGTCCTTCAAGCCAAGGCTACCACCGTATCCCTGGCTTAAAGGTTTGAAATAGGTTTCGATAAGATCGAATTCATCCATGATACTTTTTCGATAACGCACTTAGCGTGCCATGCACAAAACTTACTTCGCCATCGGCAAAAAAGCTCCGCGTCAGGCGTGTATATTCATCGATGATAATTTTAGCGCTTATCTCAGTGCCAAAAAACATTTCAAAAATGGCGCATTGAAGAATGGCGATAAGCAACGGGCTCATGCGTTCGCGCTTCCATTCCGCACTCAACGCGCTATCCAACCGGATATCGATATCGGTGCGGCGTTGCTCAATTCCCTCCAGTAGGGTTTCTAGCAATTTATAATTAGGCTCCAGCGGCACACCCACTTGCAATTTTTGCTCGCCTTTATTATTCGCCAGCTGCTTCTTTAAAATCACTACCTGCTGCGCCGGAGAGAGCTTCTCACCATTCATGGCAAGCGTATAAAGGCATTGCGCTGCGGCCATGCGCGCCGCCGTTTTCTTTTGTAAAGAAGGATTATGTTTTACCGGTTGCTCGCTCATGCGTTGACACCGAACTGACGCTTCAATTCTATCATGCGCAGACAAGCCAGAGCTGCATCGTTACCCTTATTTCCTTGTTCTATAGAGGCCCGTGCCCAACCCTGTTCTTCATTTTCGACAGTGAGTATGCCATAGCCGATAGCGGCGCCATGACTAAGCGCCAATTCCATAAGTCCGCGGGCACTTTCAGAGCACACATAATCATAATGCGTCGTCTCTCCACGGATAACACAGCCTAAGGCAATAAAGCCATCGTATTTTTTATTGTTCATAGCAAACCGTATGGCCGCGGGAATTTCGAATGCGCCGGGCACGTCAATTTCTTCATATGTGGCACCGATACCATCGAGCGTTTGCATCGTGCCTTTGACCAGTTCTTCCGAAAGATTATGATAAAAACGCGCAGTGACGATCAATATATGGGTCATAGGGTTTTGATCTCCTGATAGTCTTTAATAGTCAGTCCATAGCCTTCGAGACCAATAACGGCGCGCTTGGAATTCGATAGCAATATCATATCGCGCACACCGAGGTCGAGCAGGATCTGTGCACCGATGCCATAATCGCGCAAGTCCATGGGTGATATAGGCGTTTCGCCTAACCGCGTACGAATGCGATCAGATACAGAGGTTTGTATGGGTTCGCGGATCAGTACAATAATTCCGCTACCTTGACGCGCAATATGCTCCATTGCCGGTTGCAGCAGACTGCCTCCGCTATGCATATCCCCCAGCATATCCGAAAGCAAATTAAGCGAATGCATGCGTACATATATGGACGAGGAAGGATCGATAGTGCCTTTGACTAAGGCGATATGTTCGGCATATTCCGTAGTGGAGGTATAAACAATCATGCGGAATACGCCACCGTGACGGCTTTCGAAACTACTCTCAATCACCCGTTTCACCAGCTTTTCCGAACGGCGTCGATAGGAGATTAGATCCGCGATAGTAGCAATTTTAAGGTCATGCGTTTGAGCAAAAGTAATAAGGTCGGGCAGACGCGCCATGGTGCCATCGTCATTCATGATTTCGCAAATAACGCCCGATGGGTTCAGTCCCGCCAGACGGGAAATATCCACGGCTGCTTCCGTATGCCCAGCGCGCACCAATACCCCGCCATCTTTGGCCACCAGCGGAAATATATGCCCCGGAGAGGCTATATCGCGGGCGGTTTTAGAAGGATCGATGGCGACCTGAATCGTATGGGCGCGATCGGCGGCAGAAATACCTGTAGTCACGCCTTCGCGCGCTTCGATGGAAACCGTAAACGCTGTCTGATGCCGGGAATTATTTTCGCGCGACATCAGGTTGAGCCCAAGTTGCGAAACCCGCGCTTGTGTTAGTGTCAGACAAATCAACCCGCGCCCGTGCTTGGCCATGAAATTGACCGCTTCAGGCGTAGCGAATTGCGCGGGAATCACCAAATCCCCCTCATTTTCACGTGCTTCATCATCGATCAAGATGAACATCTTACCGCTTCTGGCCTCTTCGATAATGTCTTCGATGGGAGAGAGATTATGCATATAATTATTTTTCTAAAAACCGCGCAACATAACGCGCGATGAGATCGATTTCTAAATTCAGCGCATCACCAGCTTTACGCTCTCTAAGCGTTGTATTCTGCCATGTATGAGGGATAATGTTAACCCAAAAACGACTGTTTTTCACTTTATTTACGGTCAGCGATACGCCATTAAGCGTCACCGCCCCCTTTTCGGCGATAAATCGCGCCAGCTCAGGAGGAGCCTCTATTTCCAGGAGGCGTGAATCACCGGAGAGGTTGCTATTTCGGATAATGGCCACCCCATCGACATGCCCGCTCACCATATGACCATCAAGCCTATCTCCGAGCTTCAAGGAACGCTCCAGATTGACCTTACGGTCCTTCCCCCACTGTCCAGGAACCGTGCGGCTCACCGTTTCACTAGACACATCAACCGCAAAATGGGATCCGCATTCCACTACGGTCAAACATACGCCATTACATGCCACCGATTCGCCGATCTGTAACTCATGCGCGAAATCACAGGTTATGTTCAGGCGAAGATCGCCCTTTTTTTCCGCTGATTCAATGGTGCCGATATGGGTTATAATGCCGGAGAACATTCCAATATATCCAATGTATCAGGTTGCAAATATTTTTGGTCAATCCGTATGAATGGCGAGAATGCTGAACTAAACGCGGGCATTCCTTGCTCACCTATCACGGTTGGAGCACGAAACCAATAAATACGGTCCACCATTTTGCTTTGTAAGAAAGCAGTGGAAAGTCCCTGCCCTGCTTCCACTAGCAAGCGTGTAATGCCCTTTTCCGCCAATTGTACAAGAGCTTTATCCAGAGCTGCATCCATTTGCCACAGCGGTATTTCTTGAGAAGTTTGTATTAGTTTTGAATGTTTGGGCAGCCGTTTCTCACGATCAAATACGATGCGTATCGGTGATCGATCTTCCAACCCCGGTAATCGGCATGTAAGTAGCGGATCGTCCATCAATACCGTACCGATACCCGTAGCAATAGCATCGTAATAGCTACGCAACATATGTCCATACGCACGGGCTCTTTCCCCAGTAATCCACCGATCTTTGCCTCCCGTCATCTTACCATCTAGAGAAGTTGCCATTTTGAGAGCAATATAAGGACGTTTTCGTTCCATAACCGAAATGAATCCCCGATTAATTTCGCGGGCCTGGCCGTGGCATACATTTTCTATGACTTCAATGCCCGCTGAGCGCAATCGCGCGATACCCTCGCCATTTACGCGCGGATTTGGATCATTACATGCGACAATAACCTGTGCGATTTTCGCTTTGATAATAGCATCTGTGCAAGGAGGTGTCTCTCCTTGATGGCTGCAAGGCTCAAGTGTTACATAGAGCGTTGCTCTTTTGGCGCGCTCTCCCGCCTGTGCTAAGGCCAGGGTTTCAGCATGGGGGCGCCCGCCGGGCTGGGTGCATCCCTGTCCTACGATTTGTCCGTTTTTAACCACAAGCGCTCCCACGGCTGGATTAGGCCAGGTCTGTCCCAGATTGCGCATCGCCAATAACAATGCGATCTGCATAAAATGATGATGTACGGCGTGCATGGTGAATCCGCGATTATTCGCCCAGCTCATCGATGATATTTTCAAAATCCTTGGCTTCCCGGAAATCGCGGTAAACGGAAGCAAACCGAATATAGGCGATATGATCGAGTTTCTTCAGCTCATCCATAATGGCCGTGCCGATGGTCTGGGTCGGAATTTCGCTTTCGCCGAGCGATTCGAGTTTTTGCGTGATGCGCGTGATCATCTGCTCCGTCTGTTCGGACGTCACTGGCCTTTTGCGCAGCGCAATACCTACCGAACGCGCCAGCTTGTCGCGGTCGAACATGCGGCGCTCGCCGTTTTTCTTGAGCACCGTGAGTTCCCGCAGCTGCACGCGTTCAAACGTGGTAAAACGCGAATTACATTCCGGACAAAAACGGCGACGGCGAATGGTGAGGCCGTCTTCGCTCGGGCGCGAATCTTTCACCTGGGTGTCGGCATGGCCGCAGAAGGGGCATTTCATGGCTTACAATCCTCTATGTTGACGACAGGAGACTTCGGCAAATGTGTTGCCGCTTTGTCTCGCATGGATGATGAGATCGCCATTGTCATCGAGTATCGACCAGATACCCTCAGAGAGCGGCGGACAGGCGTTTCGGGCAATGAATTTTTCACGGTCGTCCTGGGTAAATTTTATCAAATCATTCGCCTGGCCTTCCGGCACATTGATTTCGATCTCCACATTGTCATCCTTCGCCTTGGCGCCGAAAAATCCCCAGCCGCCGCGAATGGTATAATGCGTGTAAAACGTATTGACCCAGGCTTCCGCGTCCTTCGCCTTCGGCGTCGCATCAGGCTTGCACGCCACCGCCAGCGCGATGGTTGCAAGAACGCTTATTAGGATGGGGAGAGAATGTTTCATGCGCATATTCCTCTTATATTATTCTCGTATGCCGATTGCATAATCAACCCACTTCCAATTCCAGCGAATCACCTTGTATTTCTTTTTTTGTCAATTTACTGAGTGGTTTATTTATTTGCGGATGCTCGCATAACTCTATTAAAAGGCCGCCCGATTGACGCAAGAACGATAAATATTGATCATCCTGGCTATTCATCCACGTTAGGTCCCTCGGCAAGTTCGCAAAACCTGAACCTCCATATTTTTTGTCCAGTTTTTTTAAATTTTCTGGATCATACTTACCTATTGTCTCTTCGTGATTCTTGATTTTCGCGACGGCTTTTCGAATCTCAGGCGTAATTCCATATTCTACAAAACGCGCTAATACTTCGCGTTCTTGATCGGATAAGGCCGAAGGATGGGACTCGTGGGTTTGTAAATGAGCTAATAATAAGGCGAAGTCATTTATCGCAGGGACTATGTTAGAAAAAGATTCGCCAATTTCTTCTTCAAGAAAGGACTTTAATAATTCTGCATATTCTTCGTCATCCGTTATTTTCTGACAATATCGCTGCATATTTTCTACCCACGCGTAAAAATCATCATTGTGCCTGGAAGAGCTAAGACCACAGAGCTCTTCCAAAATAACTTCGGGGGTACGTATTTCGCGGCGGGCCATTATCTCTGATCCAATCCGCTATAAATTGGAAATTGCTTGCACAACTCTTCCACTTGCTTGCGCACTTTCGTTTCGGTAGCGGAATTATCGCCGCCCGTTGCAAGCCCATCGAGCACATCGCCGATCAGTTCGCCGATCTGCTTAAATTCCTTGACGCCGAAGCCGCGCGTAGTGCCAGCGGGCGTGCCGAGCCGGATGCCGCTGGTGACGAAAGGTTTTTCAGGGTCAAAGGGAATCGCGTTTTTGTTGCAGGTGAGTCCGGCGCGCTCGAGCGATTCTTCCGCCGCTTTGCCGGTGAGTTTTTTCGGGCGTAGATCAACGAGCATCAGATGGCAATCGGTGCCGCCAGTGGTGATGTCGACGCCGCGCTTGACCAATGTGGCAGCGAGCGCTTGCGCATTTTCCACGACGGCTTTGCCATAAGCTTTGAATTCAGGCTTCAACGCTTCACCGAAGGCCACCGCTTTGGCCGCGATGACATGCATGAGCGGGCCGCCCTGGATGCCGGGGAAGATGGCGGAGTTGATTTTTTTGCCGAGATCTTCGTCGTTGGAAAGGATCATGCCACCGCGCGGGCCGCGCAGTGTTTTGTGGGTGGTGGTGGTGACGACATGGGCGTGCGGCAATGGCGAAGGATAGACGCCAGCGGCGACGAGGCCCGCGACGTGCGCCATATCGACCATAAGATAAGCGCCGATGGAATCAGCGATTTTGCGGAAGCGCGCCCAATCGACAATGCGCGGATAGGCGGAGAAGCCGGCGATAATCATTTTGGGTTTGTGCTCGGCGGCGAGGCGCTCGACTTCGTCGTAATCGATGCGCGCATCTTCTTTTTTCACGCCATATTGCACGGCCTTGAACCATTTGCCCGATTGGTTGGGCGCGGCGCCATGCGTAAGATGGCCGCCTGCTGCAAGCGATTGACCTAGAATCACATCTCCCGGTTGCAGCAGTGCCATGAAGACGCCCTGATTGGCTTGTGAGCCGGAGCTGGGTTGCACATTCACATACTTGCAATCAAATAATTGTTTCGCGCGGTCGATGGCGAGTTGCTCGGCCTTGTCGGCATATTCGCAGCCGCCGTAATAGCGCTTGTTTGGATAGCCTTCGGCGTATTTGTTTGTGAGTACAGAGCCTTGCGCGCGCAGCACGGCGAGGCTTACGATATTTTCGCTGGCGATCAATTCGATTTGCGTTTGCTGGCGATGGAGTTCGCCTTCAAGGGCGGCGAAGAGCTCTGCATCGGCGGTGGCGAGGTCGGTATCGAAAAAACTGTTCATGGATTCACTCATTTTACGTGCGGTTTGGGTCATATTTTATCCTAATTTTTCTACGCGCTTTTGATGTCGTCCGCCTTCGAATTCGGTGGTAAGAAATTGTTTTAATGCATCTTTTGCTACGTCGATACCAGTGAGGCGCGCACCTATACACAACACATTTGCATCGTTATGGCGGCGCGAAAGTGAAGCGGATAATCCGTCGTGACAAAGCGCGGCGCGCAGGTGTTTATGGCGGTTGGCGGCGATGGAAATGCCGATGCCGGAGCCACAAATTAAAACACCGAGGGCATCATTCTTTGTTTTCATTTTTTCAGCGGCGGCGTCGGCAAAGTCAGGATAATCAACGGATTGCTCGCTATGCGTGCCGACGTCGTCAATGGCAAAACCGAGGGCGGCGATGTCGGCTTTGAGCGCTTCTTTCAAAGCGAATCCAGCGTGGTCGGATGCAATTACTACGGTATGCGGTTTCATTTTCTTCTCTGACACTATATGTAGACTCAGGCTAGTATTTCTGCCATTTTATGGGGCTTGGCGCAATCAGAATCGTAAAGAATCCATGGGTTTAACGGAAGTATTGCTGTTTTTTAGCGTATCCTTTATCGCAGCGACGATCAATTCCGTGGCAGGCGGCGGAACTTTTCTTACATTTCCAGTGTTTATCATGAGCGGCCTCACCAGCTTGCAGGCCAATATCATGAGCACTATCGCCCTCTGGCCGGGCACTTTAGCCAGCGCTTATGGCTATAAAAACGAGCTGGAAATGGATAAAACGATACTGAAACCCCTGCTTTTCGTGAGCTTAGTAGGGGGTATTTGTGGCTCAACTATGCTACTTTTGACACCGGAAACGGTGTTTTCCGTGCTCGTTCCCTGGCTTTTATTGCTCGCAACCTGCGTGTTTACGTTTGGCAACAGGGCCATTTCCATCATTCGTAAGGATCAAACACGTGCGCCAAGCAAGGGGTTTGTGTACGCGGGAATGCTGTTTATCGCCGTCTATGGCGGCTATTTCGGTGCCGGAATCGGCATATTGACGCTCGCCATGTTGCAGCTGATGGGCATGTCGCACATACATAAAATGAACGCGCTCAAAACACTCATCACCAGCGCTATCAATGCTGTCACCGCGGTTATTTTTATGTGCTCAGGGAAGGTGGTCTGGCCACTGGCATTTGTGATGGTGCTCGGAGGCATTAGCGGCGGTTATGTTGGCGCACGGCTAGCGCTTAAAGTTGCGCCGCAAAAGGTGCGCGCGCTGATTATCTGTATCGGATTTGGCATGACAACGTATTTTTTTCTGCACAACGCTTGAGTCCCGCCATTGCCGCGTAACCAGGAATGACGAATGTCTCATTTTGTTATTGAGTAAGCGCGAAGGACAGTTATAATCACATAAGAAAAAAATTTTACGAGGGTGGAACTATCATGAATGAGCCAGTGATTTCAGCTAGTCCGATGACACCTGTCACTGAGCTGCCCGCCAAGAAAGCGCATGTCATTGTGCTCGGCAATGAAAAAGGCGGATCAGGGAAAACCACTACCTGCATGCACATCATCGTGTCGCTGCTGCGCCTCGGCTTCACGGTCGGATCGATCGATATCGATTCCCGTCAACGCTCGCTGTCACGCTATCTGGAAAATCGCCGCCAGACCATGTTAAAAGAAGGCGTGTCGCTGCCGCAGCCACAACATCTGGTATTGCAGCGCAGCCCGTTCAATATCGTGCAAGAAGCCGAAGAAGATGAGCGCGAGCGTTTTACCAAAGCACTTTCCCGTCTCTCCGCCGCCAATGATTTCATAGTGATCGATAGCCCCGGCAGCGATACCTATCTCTCGCGCGTCGCACATGCCTATGCCAATACGGTCATCACGCCGATCAATGACAGCTTCGTCGATCTCGACGTGCTCGCCACCGTCGATGGGCAGACGATGAAAATCGTCAAACCCAGTATCTACAGCGAAATGGTCTGGGAACAGAAACTCAACCGCGCCAAGCGCGACGGTGGCTCTATCGAATGGATCGTCATGCGCAACCGCTTATCGAACATCGATGCCAAGAACAAGCGCTTCATGACGCAGGTTACCGGCGATTTAGCGCGCCGCATTGGCTTCCGTGTCGCTCCCGGTTTTTCCGAGCGCGTGATTTTCCGCGAAATGTTCCTGCAAGGTCTGACCGTACTCGACATCATGGACGCCGCCGGTAAGTCCAGCATGTCGCTGTCGCATGTCGCTGCGCGTCAGGAAGTGCGCGACTTGCTGAAAACGCTGCATATTCCGCTAGTCGATGAACGCCTCAATAAGAATCGTTCCGATGAATCTTCCCAGGATGATAATGAGGAAGCGGTCGCTCCTGTCGCCAAGGAGGAAGAGAAGAAGATTGAAGAAAAACTGGAAGCCAAAGCTGAAGAAAAAATTGTCGAGCTAGCGTCGTAAAGCGGTTTTCGTTATCCCGCGTCCGGGAATGACGGCGTTTATTGTGGAGCTTGAGATTTTCGTATCTGCTCTGCCGCAGCTCTCACTTTAAACGCCAGAAGTTTTTTGCCAATCTCCGCGTTGGCGCCGCTAGGGTCGCCCAGAACGCCGGTGGTGGGGAAATCTTTTTTATCGTAGGCTTGTATTTTATCTTTACGCACGCTGCCTGCATGCGCCGCCATTACTTCCGCGGCATCCATGAAACCGGCATGGGCGGCGGGGTCTGCCGGGCTTAGGGTTTTGGATTTTGCCCACTCAGCCCCTTCCTCATCCTTGTAATAATGATCTACCTGCAACACTGTCACACCTTCGTTTTTCCATTCATCGGAAAGTTTTTCCGCTACCCAGCTTTGTGCTTTCTGATTGCCGCCGTGATCGCCGATAAAGCAGATATGTTTGAAACCTTCCTGTTTGAAGCTGCGCGCCGCATCTTCGAGGATGGCGGCGAAATGCTCCTCCGTCACCGAGAGGGTGCCAGGAAAGAGCATATGTCCCTGCGGCGGGCTGATCGGACCTTCCGGTACGTAGGCCAGCACCGGTGCGGCCAATGCGTTGCCTAACTCTCGCGCGATTTCGCCGGAGGTGTATTGCACGATCCAGTTATGTTTACCGATGGCGATATGCGGGCCGTTCTGCTCGGTGCCGCCGGTAGGGATGATGATGGTGTCAGTGCCATGGCTCATGCGCTCTTTGACTTCCGGCCAGGTGAGTTCTTCGAGGTAAAAGGAATCCTGGGCGTGGACCGAAAAAGGAACAACGGCGAATAAAACTATGAGCAAAAATCGTTTCATCACGCCTCCTCCAATACTCTGCCAAACTGCATTTGACGGTAAGAGAGCGCTTCGCCGATATGGGGCTGCAGCACGTGTTCGCTTTGATCGAGGTCGGCAATGGTGCGCGCGACGCGCAGCACGCGGGTGTAGCCGCGCATGGAAAGGCGAAGTTTGGCGGTGGCCTCTTCAAGCAGGCGTTTGCCTTTGACATCGGGTGTGACGAGGGTGTGCAATGTTTCGCCGGTGAGTTCGGCGTTGGTGCGGTGGGGTAATTTTAGCTCTTGGTAACGTGCTTTTTGTACAGCGCGGGCGCGGGCCACGCGCGTTGCCACGGCATCGCTTGGCTCGCCAGCGCTTTGCGAGAGCATATCGAGTGTGCCGACTTCTTCGACATCGATGGCCATATCGAAACGGTCGAAAAGCGGGCCGGAGATTTTGGATTGGTAATCAATGGCACAGCGTGGTGCTTTGTTGCAGGCGCGGCCCGCATCGCTTAAATAGCCGCAACGGCAGGGATTCATGGCAGCGACTAATTGGAAGCGGGCCGGATAGGTAACGTGCGCTTGCACGCGGGCGACGCTGATTTTTCCCGTCTCGAGCGGTTGGCGCAGGGATTCCAGCACGGCGCGCGGAAATTCCGGCAATTCATCGAGAAATAATACACCGTGATGCGCTAAGGAAATCTCTCCGGGCACAGCGCGTTTGCCGCCACCAACCATCGCCGCTTGCGAAGCGGAATGATGTGGATCGCGGAAGGGGCGGCGCTGGCTTAAGCGGCCACCCTCAAGTTTTCCGGCGATGGAAGCGACCATGCTGGTCTCCAGAATTTCGCTGGCATCGAGCGGCGGGAGAATTCCGGGCAGGCACGAGGCAAGCATGGATTTCCCCGCGCCGGGCGGGCCCATCATGAGGAGGTTGTGGCCGCCTGCCGCTGCGACTTCGAGGGCGCGGCGGGCGGTATGTTGGCCGCGGATTTCGCGCATGTCGGTACCGCGTGTGTTGTCGGTGCGCATTTCGCACTCGGGGCGCGACAGCACTTGCGTGCCTTTGAAATGGTTGATGAGCGCGAGCAAGGACGATGGCGCTAAAATCGATTCTAAACCCGACCAGGCCGCTTCGCCGCCGGAACTATGCGGACAGATGAGGCCCAGGCCTTCGGATTGAGCGTGGATAGCAGTGGGGAGCACGCCATTGACTGGCAGCAACGATCCATCGAGAGAGACTTCTCCCAGGGTAATATAGGACTCCAGCTCATCTTGCGGCAGCACGCCCATGATAATGAGGAGGCCAAGGGCGATGGGCAGGTCGAAATGGCTACCTTCCTTGATGATATCGGCGGGCGCAAGATTGACGATGATGCGCTTGGCGGGAAGCGAAAGTCCAAGCGAATGAATGGCGGCGCGAACCCGTTCTTTCGATTCGCCGACGGCTTTATCCGGTAGACCCACAATGGCGAAATACGGCACGCCGGATGCCATATGCACTTGCACCTCGATGGGGGTAACTTCGATACCTTCAAAAGCCACTGTGCGGACGTGGGCTACCATGTGAGCCCCGCGTGTTTGAGCAGAGCGCAGGTTTCGGCGATGGGTAGGCCGACGACGTTGGAATAGGAACCGCCGATCCAAGGGATGAAGGCTTCGGCTTTTCCTTGAATGGCGTAGCCACCCGCTTTGCCCTGCCATTCGTGGGTAGCGATGTATTTTTCAATATCATCCTTGCTGAGACGGGAGAAGCGTACCTGCGTCATGACCAATGTGCAACGCATGCCAACACATACCGCCGTATAGACCCGGTGGCGGCGGCCGGAAAGTATTTCCAAACAGGCGCGCGCGGTTTTTTCATCTTCAGCTTTGGGCAGAATGCGGCGTCCGGCTGCAACCACGGTGTCGGCGGCCAACACGATG
>Ga0207009_1025_pt2 | contig 15659 bp, 15 predicted proteins | sample Alteio_BWMinCont_81_FD_153479 | JGI IMG/M metagenome (GOLD analysis project Ga0207009, IMG submission 153479) | Enriched cells from forest soil in Barre Woods Harvard Forest LTER site, Petersham, Massachusetts, United States -... | ecosystem: Environmental > Terrestrial > Soil > Temperate forest >... | reverse complement strand
CCGCGCCCCCCGCTATATCGATTTTCACCGCGCCCAAAATCATACTCGACCCGTTTAAGCTGATATGGTAGGCAAATTTTGAAGCATCGTTAACCGAAAGGCCGAGTTTATTAAGGTCGATGCCGAGCTCGTAAGTATAAACCAATTTATTATTAAAGCGTTCGGCGGTGCGGATACCGTCCTGGTTGTACACCGATATCAGGGTGTCCAGCCCGGGTATACCGGTAACACCTATGTTTTTTGATTTATCCTCGAGGCGCTTGTTATACACATTCATAATCGAATCACCTTCCAGCGCTGCCGCGGTTCCGGCCTTTTCCCCGTTGCCTGATTTACTGTCGGTTATGCTAATGGACTGGATATTGTCCGGCCTGGCCATTTCGCCACCACCGCCGTTGCTGGTAAAACTAATAGTTTTCATTCCACCGCCGCCACCACGTACGTAAGGGCGGTCCTTCGCGTCAAAAAGTGGGTAGGTAATACTTATGCCACCTTTATCCGTCTTCTTGCCTGATTTTTGAATGGTAAGTGTTACCCCACCGCCGATGATCTTATTGATAATCTGCCGGTCGCGGGCCTGCACTACCAGGTAAAGCTTATCGTCGTCATTGGCCAGCGTGTAATAAATATCGGTAGCATGGTTATAGGCCTGAAATTTATCATCCCATTCGGTTGTTTTACCATCTATTTTTATATCGGCAGGAGCCCGAAGGCCGGCAGGTTGAACACCCGGAAGTTTTTGCGCGTTTATGGTTAAAAAAGCACCCGATAAAACGAGTGAAGCAATCAATTTAACAGCTGTAATTTTCGCTTTCATGATTTAAATTAATAAGTAGTTATAGTGGGTATTAATATTTTATTTTTTTGCTAATGTGTATTCTCCCCAAAAGTCGGTAGGCGTATCAAGTGTTTCAAACTCTTCGATAATTTGGGCGGTTGACATGTTATCTGATTTTTTTTTATTTACTACCACCATGGTTTCACCATCGTCCATTGTTACAGAATGTGAATTGTTTACAGTTTTTGTACCTTTTAATAGTATATTGTACAGCAACTTTGCGTTTTCATTGACGTCTACCAGTTTTAATGGAATAGCTAATTCATAAGTTAACGCGCCTTTATTGTCAACCTGTGTTATTGCTTTAATGCCCTGGCTATTGTAGATGGAAATCAACGTATCTGTAATACCTTTTATGCCACTAATCCCAATCTCTTTTTCGCCGGTTGCCAATTCCCCGTTTATTAAATATTTCAAAGAATCATTATCAACATTATTACGCTTATTTGAAGCCATTTTATTTAATAGGGGTGAAATTTTTGAATATGATTTTGCATTGTATACCGGAAATGTTATGGTTATTGGATGATCGTCTTTTCTTTTACCAGATTTATTTAAAGTTAATTTTACGCCCCCCAGTATTTTTTTTGCGATTACAGGGTCCGTTGCCTGTAGAGTTAAGTATAACTTATCATCATCATTTGCTATGGTATAAAAAATGTCGGTGGCATGATTATACGCCTGGAAGGTGTCGTTCCATTCATCGGCCTTCCCATCAACTTTTATTGTTGCCGGAGCGCGCAGACCTGTTGAAGGCTGCACATTAGGTAGCTTTTGAGCAATGCTTGCAAACGATATTGATATTAAAAATAAACCGGCGTTAGTTAATTTTTTCATTGTAATTTAGTTTTAGGTTAGTTGATTATTTCTTAACCAAAACGTATTCTCCCCAAAAATCCGTGGGGGCAGACTGGCCCATTAAAGCGGCTATGCGCAAACCACCTCCACCTTCCGGCGCCCCTGTTTTAACCGTTACATCAGTTTGATTGGTTGTTATTGCCACATCAGGAAGCGTGAATATGCTTGAGCCATTAATAGTGATATGATAAGCAAATTTTGCCCCGCTACTTACAGACAGTCCCAGTTGGTTTAAGCTAACTGCCAGTTCATAGGTATAAACTATTTTATTGTCAAATAACTCGGCCGTTTTAATACCGTTTGTGTTATAGACAGAAATAAGACTATCCAACCCTTTTATACCGGCAATACCTATATATTTTGAATTACTATTGAGGCGTTTATTGTAAATATTCATTATTGAATCGCCCTGAAACTCTTTTGGATCAGCAGGTGCTGCCGTACGGCCCCCTTCCATGCTGGTCCGCGGCATTATCGTAACGTCACCACCTGAAACCGTTAATACACTATTCCCAATTATTTGGCTGCTATGCACATATGGCCTGCTCTTTCTATCAAATACCGGGTAGGTAATGCTCATGCCATCTTTATCCGTTTTTTTGCCTGAATTTTGAATGGTAAGCGTTATACCTCCCCCAATAATTTTATTGATCACGACAGGGTCAATTGCCTGAACAGTTAAGTATAAGTTATCGTCATCGTTTGATAAGGAATAAAAGATATCCGTAGCATGATTATAAGCCTGGAATTTATTGTCCCATTCTGTTGCTTTGCCATCGATTTTTATTTCGGCGGGAGCGCGCAAGCCTGTTTGTTGTATGTTGGGGAGTTTTTGCGCACTAACACTTAAACCAATTGCAGATAAGAGCGCAGGGGCAACCCAATTAAAGATGATGACCTGTAATTTGTTCATAAACTTATGTATGGTATGCGTAAGTTGTCTGTGAAGACGCAGACAATGATTTTTACTTTTTTGTGGTGATAAACAATACACCCTCTTTAGCTTTATCGCCGTATTGTTTGGTTACTTCTTCGCCTGATTTTGTACTCATGCTTTTAATGTCAGCGGCCGAAAGTTTTTTAAGATCACGCTCGGTAGCTTCTTTGCCATCAATGAATATTAATTTGGTTGACAGATTTTCGATATGGGCTTCCCTGTTCGATCTAAAAAAACCTGCTACCGTAATCTCTTTCAATTTTTGCTGTGAAGCAGATTTCGAATCGACGGTGTCACGGGTTACCACACCGTTTATATTAACATTCAAGCCTCGCATCTTTTTTACTAAGACTTCCGGCCTTGTATCAGGTTCATGGTTGTTTTTATCGTCAGTAGAAATTAAAATTACATCCCTATGGTTTGCCGGGTCATTTTTCATCACTTCTATATGTTGAATATCATCAGCGTTAAGCGATTTAAGCCCAATTGTTTTTACACCGTTAACGAAGTAGACAATAGAATCAGACTTCATTTCACGCCCATTGATCCGTACTTTACGTATGTGGTTGGAATCTGTATTAAACCTGAGAAGAAATTTTTTTCTATCAGGTCCTATTTTTTCTGCTGTATCTACATTTATTATGGAGTAGTTATAAAATACTTTAAATTTTCGTTTCCCCGTATCGGCCGGTCCGTTATGAATTAATAGCATCGTATCATTATGCCGGCGAGTGATTAATTTAAGGGTATCCCTGTGAAATAACGTAGTTACCAACTTAGCGCCTGGATTCTCTGTAGCCATGTTGGTTATTTTAGCAACAGATAAGGTAATGACTTTATAAGTGGTTTTGCTTTTTTTGATCAGCTCGGCCTTAGTAAAGCTGAAAGAAAGCAGGCATATTAAAACGGCAGGCACTAAAAACGCATACCGGGTAAGGTTAAACCGCGAAGATCTTTTGGCGTTCATCATAACAATACGTTTTTTAAGTGTTGATATATTAAAATGATTGGCTATACCTGGTTGTTTAGTAGCGAAGCTTACATTGAGCAGGCTATATTGATATTTTTTGCTGTCGGTACCTTTTTGTAGTATTTTACGGTCGGTTATAAATTCAATATTTTCACGCACAGCTTTGCGCATTAACCATATACCCGGATTGAACCAATAGAATATAATGCTTAGCTCAGCCAATAAAATATCAAGCGTGTGCCATTCATCAGCATGAACCTGCTCGTGCTGCAATATTGATTTCAGATCGTCGGGCTGATGGGCAGATGGATTGATATAGATGTTTTTCCAGAAGGAGAACGGCCCATCAGTACCCTTAATTATCCTAACAGAATGGCCATAAATTTGCCCTGAATTTGAGTTGCGATAAACCTTATAGAGCGAAAATAACTGCATTAGCAGGCGCATGGCCAGCAGAGCCGCGCCGGCAAAGAATACAATTTCAGCCCAATGCCAGTAAGCAGGTTGGGTAAGAGGCTTAACCAAAGTTTCGGCAGGAGCCTGCAGGTTTAACACTACAGCTTGCACCGGCTGCGCCAGTTGTTGATGACGCCGGGCAAAACCATCCAGGTTTATTTGTGGATACGCCGTGGCAAACAATATAGCGGCCACCAGGTAAATGCGGTTAAGGGTATAAAATGTAAGATGCCTGAGCACCAGGTAATAACCTGCGCAAAACAATAACAGCGCAATATTTACTTTTAGTAAAAAAACAAACAGAGCTGGCATGACCTTTAAGATTTATGGTTTTCAATCAGTTTGATTATCTCTTTCAATTCGACGGCACTTATCTTTTTTTCGTTGGCAAAAAACGTTACCAGGTCCTTGTATGAGTTTTTAAAATAATCGTTTACAAAGCCGCTCATAAAACGTTTTTTGTATTCCTCCTCGGCAATGATGGGGATATAACGGAAGGAGTTGGCTATTTTTTCACTTTCTAAAAATCCTTTACGTTCCAGGTTTTTTATAGTTGATGCCAGGGTAGTATAGGGAGGCTTAGGTTCGGCCAGCAAATCCAGGAAATCTTTTATAAAACCTGTACCGTTTTGCCATACAGCCTGCATGGCTTCTTCCTCTTGTTGCGATAACTTTTCCATTATTATTACGATTATTTCGTAAAACTACGATTATTTCGTAATAATCCAAATTTATTTTAAAAATGTTACAAATGGATTCTTTAGGGTGCATACCAGTTTATTATTCACGGCTATTACTTACTCGCTCTGCGCTGGAGCATTTCTCTCTTCAATTGGGCGGGTAGCGGGTAGAAAAATTCTATAAATTGTAAGTAATTGGCTTTAATAAAATCCTTTTAAGTAACTTTATAGCATGCCAGTAACCACAACCATAATTACCGGGGCCACATCAGGTATAGGCGAACAAACCGCTTTAGCGCTGGCTAAAAAAGATCATGCACTTTATTTGCTGGTGCGCAATACCGAAAAAGGTTTTCAGTTAAAACATAAGCTGGAAGCGGAGACAGGTAATCAACATATTTTTGTAGTGCAGTGCGATTTGGCGGATATGCAAAGTGTAAATGATGCAGCCGAGGAATTGAAAGCAAAACTATTCGCCATTAATGTGCTGATCAATAATGCAGGGGGGATTTTTAATGAGCGCGAGTTAACTAAAAACGGTTTTGAAATGACCTTCGCGGTAAATCACCTGGGGCATTTTTTGCTGACTAAACTTTTGATGCCTTTATTAGAGAAAGGGCATGCACGTATCATCAATGTTAGTTCGGATGCGCATAAAGCCGGAAAACCTGCGTTTGATGATCTGCAGGCTGTGCAGGGTTATTCATCAATTAAAGCTTATGGAATGGCTAAATTGTTTAATATTTATTTCACCAAATCGCTTACTGAAAAATATGCCGATAAGGGTATTACCGCCTTTGCGCTGCACCCGGGTATTGTAAATACGGGCTTTGGCGCAGGTACATCTGGTTTGGTAAAAGCGCTTTTATGGCTGGCGCGTCCGTTTATGATCAGTGCCGAAAAGGGCGCGCAAACTTCAGTATACCTGGCCACCGCATCGAAACTGGACAAGCTAAGCGGCCAGTATTTTATAAAACAAAAAGTTGCCCAGCCGGCACAGCTCGCAAATGATGAAGCAGCACGTAACCGTCTTTGGGAAATAAGTGAGCAATTGGTTAGGCCATTTAGCAATAACTATTTGAGTTGATTCTGTAGTTTTTGCAACAATAATGTTTCAATTGAAAATAATACATGGAAACATCAAAAGATAATATTTATTTTAGTGACTTAAATATGACATATGCATTTAAATAAAAAAATAATAGTTGCTGTAGGTTTAATTTCGAGCGTGGTTGTTTTAGCATCAATGACCGCTTTTAAACAACAAGTTCCTCAACAGCAACAGCGCCCTGAGCCGAAACTTGTTAACATTAAAGTTTTATCTAAAAAAATGACCTATCGCCAGGTAGACCATTTAATGGACGAATGGGCAAGTGCCTTGGGTGTAAAGTGTAATTTTTGCCACGAGCAAGATAAAGCAAGCGATGCCAAGCCGGAAAAACTAATGGCCCGCGAAATGTTTGAAATGGCTGCTAAGCTCAATAAAAAATATTTTAAAGCCAAAAAGGATTCGTTAGGTATGGTAATGGAAAGCAGCATAAATTGCTACACCTGCCATCATGGTGTATCGCATCCTGAAATTTCATTAATCGCAAACCGCCCACGGCCACAAAGAACTGGTCCTGCGGGAGGACAACCTGGCACAGGGGCACCGGGCGCTGCTCCGGCTACTACGCCACCGGGCAGATAAAAATCATAATTGCAATCAATAAAAAAATATAATTGCGCCCTTTAGCCACACTAAAGGGCGTTTTATTTGATCAATATTATATCAGTGTTTCACATTGATATAATTGTTGTATTTTAGATGACTCAATTATGACAAAAATGAAATTAAATACCAAAATTTTAGCTACTACACTGCTGCTTGCAGGTGTTGTACTTTTAGCCTCTATGACTGCTATTCAGCAACAGGCTCCTCAACAGCAACAAGAGCATAAATATGTTAACTTAAAAGTATTACCTAAACATATTTCAAACCGTGATTTGGGGAATATTATGGGCCAATGGAGAAGATCATTAGGTGTACAGTGTAATTTTTGCCATGCACGCAATGAAACAACTAACCAAATGGACTACGCCAGCGATGCCAAGCCTGAAAAGTTAACTGCCCGCAAAATGTTTTTAATGGCGGCTAAGATCAACAAAAAATTTTTCGATGCTAAAAAAGATTCGTTAGGTATGGTAATTGAAAGCAGTGTAAGCTGTAATACCTGTCATCACGGGGTTTCGCATCCTGAAGCTGCGCTTCCGCCCTTGCCACCAAGGGGCCAGGGGGGTCAAGGCGGGCAAAGAGGCCCGGGTGCCGGCGGTCAACCTGGCGCTACAGGCTCTACCGGCGTTACGGGCAATACACCATCGGCTACGCCTGATAAAAAGCCTTAGTTGATTTTATTATTATACAAAAACACCCTTTAGCCTAAAAGTTAAAGGGTGTTTTTATTTGCGATCTGCGTGGATAACAGCTGTAAATTTTTACCTCTTCAAAATAACCCTGGAGGACGGGTTTGAAGTTTGCGAATAGTCACCTGGGTGGTTATTCGCCACAGTGTAAGTTTCCGCTTTATGCCGTAACGCGTTGTTTTGTGGCGCAGCAATCATCATGTAACACTTAACGCCAACAATAAAAACCAAGAATAAAATAACCAGCATAGTTTGCATATCATCCTTTGTTTTTAAAGCCTTGTCTAGTTGGGAGAACATTGTGCTTAAAAATTAAAGTTTGTATTCCTAATAATTATTTCTAACGCTTGAATGTATTTTATGTTTCGTTTAGTGAAATAAAAAAAGAAAGGAATTTATCATAAAGAAATTGTGCGGATATTTAAAGAAACAAGTCAGGCAGTCTTACAAATAAATTTCCTTTGCAAAACGAAATTTGTATCTTAACAGCGTAAACCAATTTTAATATTATCTTATGGCACCCATTCAACAATTCTCGCGGCGCGGATTTATTCGTGCGGGCGCAATAGGCGCTGGCGCGTTGGCGCTTACTCCGGCTTTATCAGCATTGGCATTATCCAGGCCGCAAAAGAAACTGGGAATAGCTATTGTAGGATTGGGCACCTATGCCGGCGGACAAATTGCACCCGCCTTGCAGCATACCAAAGATTGTTACCTGGCCGGATTAGTTAGCGGGCATCCAACTAAAGCTGCCGAGTGGGCGGCAAAGTACAATGTCCCGCCAAAAAATATTTACAATTACGAAAACTTTGATACCATAGCGCAAAACCCGGATATAGACATTGTATATGTGATTTTACCGGTGGCGCTGCATAAAGAATATACCATACGCGCAGCAAAAGCCGGCAAGCACGTAATTTGCGAAAAACCAATGGCCGTTACCGTTAAAGATTGTGAAGAAATGGTAGCTGCTTGTAAAAAGGCTAAACGTTTGCTGTCTATAGGTTACCGCATGCACTTTGAACCTTATACGGCCGAGTTGATACGTATTAGCCGTAACCAGGTGTATGGTAAATTAAAAGCATTTGAATGTGCCAATGGCTTTACTTATACGCAAGACCCTAAGGCCTGGCGCTTAAATAAGGCCCTTGCCGGTGGCGGAAGTGTATATGATATGGGTATCTACACTATACAATCTGCAAGGTATACTACCGGTATGGAGCCGATAGCGGTAGTATCTGCACGGCAGGAGAAAACCAACCCTGTATTATTTAAAGAAGTTGACGACAAGGTTTTCTGGGAGCTTGAATTTCCAAATGGCTTTATAGCGCATTGCAAATCGAGTTATAGTGACCAATGGAGTAGTACTCATGCCGAGTTTGAAAAGGGTAATGTAGATTTGAACCCTAATTTTTATTATGGCGGCATCAAAGGCACTACACCTGCAGGGCCGATGAATTTTCCGCAGGCCATACAACAGGCTTTACAGATGGATAATTTTGCCAATTGTGTAATGAATAATAAAGAAAGCACGGTAAGCGGGGCCGAAGGCATAAGGGATATGAAGGTGGTTGAAGCGGTTTATCGCAGTTTAGCCTCGGGAAAAAGAGAGGTAATATAATATCAACTTTTTTGTCATGAAAAAACTTAGCATTAAAATTATCAAGCTTGTTTTGCCTGCATTTTTATTGCTGATAGTTACAGCAAACGCCCAAAAATTGCCCAACAAGCAGGAGACAGGACTGCGTAGCCCCGGCAATATAAGAACTGATGGCAGCGCTACAGAGTGGGGCGGCCAATTTGCAGCATACAATAAAAGCACGCGACTTTTTTATACCCTATCAAACAATGACGATAATCTTTATTTGACCGTGCAGGTTACCGATTCGGCAAATATTCAGAAGATCATATCACATGGGCTTACCTTTACCGCAAATGGCTCGGCCAAAAAGAATGATAAACAGTATGTAGCTATTACGTTCCCGGTATTTAAAACCTTTGGCGATTATCGAAGCATAAGCAGGAATGTAGCTTATAATCCTGCCATTTTTTTAACAGATCCCGTTGCGATTAAAAGAGTTACCGATTCATTAGTTTATGCGATGAATAGCCAGATTATTACTAAATCAAATGAATTTAGTGTAACAGGCATATCTCCGGGTACAGACACGACCTTGAAAATTGATAACCAAACAGGTATAAAGGCTATTGGTCTTTTTGAAAATAAAAACACCTACACCCTCGAGTTTGCGATCCCTGTTAAATACTTCGGAGGGCATGCGGACAAATTGAGTTACAATATCAAAATAAACGGCACGCCGGATAAAGACACACCACACATAGTTACTACAAGCCGCATTGTAACAGTAAGTGAGCAGGATTTAATGAAAATAAATCAGGAAGTAATGAGGATAAATAGTATGCACCGGCAAATCCCTGCTATTGATGAGCCGATTGATTTCTGGGGTGAATACACCTTAGCAAAAAGCATACGGTAAATTAGTAAGTCTGATCCATATTAGCTTGCCTCTGCTAACTTCTCTTTTTCCAGTAGCTCCAGCAAGGCTCTTTCCGCTTTATTTAATTCGGTCGAGCTGACATCCCTATCCTCATCCAGCTGTTTAATATAATGAAAGATAGTTCCCTCCTCATAGCTTTTAATAACCGTTGGATGCACATAATATTTTTTACAAACGGTTCGGGTGTTGCCTAAATTTGAAGCCACTTCGTCAAGAACACTCACTATTTTTTTCTTACACTCGGTTATAGTATCAAACTCCCCTATTTCTTTAAAAGCATAAAGCGCGCTCACGCTTCCCGCCCATGTTCTGAAATCTTTGGCTGTAAAATCTTCGCCGGTAATTTCATGCAGGTAATGATTTACATCGCCCGACTCAATCGCACAATGCTCACCGGCTGCGTTATAATATTGAAAAAGGTCTTTACCGGGGATATCGCGACATTGCTTTACCAGCCTAGCCAGCTTTTTGCTTTGCAGCGATATTTTATGAAAAACACCTTTTTTCCCTTTAAACTCAAACTTTAGGATATTACCATCTATCTTCACATGCCTGTCCTGCAACGTAGTCAAGCCGAATGACCCATATAGTTTTTTATAAGCCTCGTTCCCTATCCGTATGCTGGTTAGCTCCATTAATCTTACCACCAGCGCAACTACTTTTTCATGATCAAGATTGGGCCGCGACAGGTCCTTATCCACCTGTTTGCGAATGACGGGTAAATACCCTGCAAATGTTTGCAGCCGGTGATATTTAGATTGATTGCGGATCTTACCCCAATCAGCATGATAACGGTATTGTTTTCGACCCGCGGCATCTTTACCGGTAAATTGTAAATGACCGTTTTCATAAGGAGAAATCCAAATATCAGTATAGGCCGGCGGGATAACTAATTTATTAAATCGTTCAATCAGTTCCTTGTCCTTAACCACTTTACCACTGGCATCATAAAAACTCCATCCCTTGCCCGATTTTTTACGGGTATAACCCGGCGCCGAATCAGCTACATACCTCAACCCAACGGCCTTTGCGGTTATTTTCGGATCGCGGCCTATTTTTTCGAGCTTTTTTACTAACCTGTTCATGCCACTATTAACATCATTACTGATTTTAAGTTTTACGCATAGCTGACCATTTTAGCTAAACTATTCATCAACTTTACTACACATCAAACACACTTCTTTATGAAATACAATTTTTTAGGTAACACCGGCTTAGCGGTGTCTGAACTTTGTTTTGGCGCCATGACCTTTGGCGGTAACGGCATTTGGGAAGCCATTGGCAAAGTGCAGCAACAGGGCGTAAACGACCTGATAAAAAACGTGGTCGACCTGGGTATTAACTTTATTGATACCGCCAATGTTTATTCGTTCGGCGAATCAGAACGGTTGCTGGGTCAGTCCATCAAGCACCTGGGGCTTAACCGTAACGACCTGGTGATAGCCACCAAAGTCCGCGGCCGTATGGGCGAGGGCGTAAATAACATGGGCCTTTCCCGTTACCATATTTTCCAATCAGTTGATGCCAGCTTGCAGCGTTTGCAGTTAGATAATATCGATATCCTGTACGTACATGGTTACGACCCTAAAACATCAGTTGAAGAGGTAATGCATACCCTGAACGACATCGTATTAACCGGTAAAGTTCGCTACATAGCCGTTTGTAACTGGCCTGCATGGATAGTGATGAAGGCGCTCGGCATAGCCGAAAAACATGGCTGGAACAAATTCATGGGTCTGCAGTATTTCTATTCGTTATCCGGTCGCGATATTGAGCGCGAGGTTTTGCCTATGGCACTCGATCAGAACATTGGCGTAATGCCCTGGAGCCCGCTGGCAGGTGGTTTCCTGTCAGGAAAATATACCCGCAACAACGAAAAAGCCGGCGATTCAAGACGCGACACCTTCGATTTCCCGCCCATCAACAAAGAAAAAAGCTACGATATTATTGATGTCATCAGTGATATTGGCAAACAATATAATGTTTCTGCCGCCCAGGTGGCGCTGGCATGGGTACGCTTACAAAAAGGCATTACCAGTACCATCATCGGCGCAAAAAACGTAGATCAGCTGAAAGACAATGTCAGGTCAATCGACCTCGATTTATCGGCAGATGAGTTAAAAAGAATTGACGAAGTAAGCGCCCTTCCCAAAGAATACCCCGGCTGGATGGTTGAACGGCAGGCAGCAGATAGAGAGTTGAAGTAGATTTGTTAGTCCGAAAGTCGGGAAAGTCCGAAAGTTTTATGAATAGTCTTCCGGACTTACTGACTTTCCCGACTTTTGGACTTTCTGACTAAATAGCTGCAAGCACCTTCACCACGTACTCCACCTGCTCTGGATGCACATCTAAATGCATCACGAAACGGATGCGGTTAGCCGCTGTTGGCAGGGCTTTGATGCCATGTTGCGCCAGTTTTTCTGAAATAGCGGCTGCCGGTTCAACGGTATCAAATAAGATCAGGTTGGTTTCAACGGGCAAAACATTGGTTACCCAGTTGCATTTGCTCAATTGTTCGGCTAATATTTGTGCATGGGCATGGTCAATTTTTAACCGCTCCACATGATGATCCAAAGCATAAATTCCCGTAGCAGCTAAAAAACCACCCTGGCGGATACCACCACCCAAAACCTTGCGTATCCGCCGGGCATATTTAATGGTCTCCTTATCCGCCAAAAAAACCGACCCTACAGGCGCCCCTAATCCTTTGGATAAACAAACCGAAATACCGTCAAAATATTTACCATAATCCAGCGCTTTATCGCCGGTATAAGCCAGCGCATTAAATATCCTGGCGCCGTCTAAATGCAGCTTCAGGCCTTTTTCCTTACAAAGTTTGGCAATAGGTTTTATATCTTCCAAAGTATAGCAACTGCCCCCGCCGCGGTTACTTGTATTTTCCAGCACCACCAAACTGGTATGCGGAAAGTGAATATTCTCCGCGTTAATTTCCGGTTCTATCATTTCGGCAGTTATCAACCCGCGGTAGCCATTCAATAAACGTGTGGATACAGACGAGTTAAACGCGATCCCTCCACCCTCATACCGGTAAACATGCGCGGTTTGATCAGCAATCAGTTCATCCAGTGGTTGGGTAAAGCACTTAATGGCAATCTGGTTGGTCATCGTGCCCGACGGGCAAAATATTCCGGCCTCTTTCCCAAACATAGCGGCAGCCTTTTGCTCCAACTCGTTAATGGTTTCATCTTCGCCAAAAACATCATCGCCAACTTTGGCGTTAAACATGGCTTCCAGCATGCCTGGGGTAGGCTTCGTTACAGTATCACTGCGTAAATCAACGGTCATAGATGTTAAAAACTATAGTAAGCCCAATTTTAATAATTTTATTTGTTTTTATCTATTTTTTTGTCATTTCGACCGCAGGGAGAAATCTTGAATTGATAAGTAAACACGCGCTTTTCGCTTTAAGATCCTTCGCTATCGCTCAGGATGACAAATCTCTGCGTGTCAGGTAGCCACTGTTTAAATTATTTTACTAATTTTGAGTAGACAGCAGGCAGCTTTACACAATAAAACCCGGCAATCCCTGTTATTCAATAGCCATGCAAAAACGCTTATTAATTTTCCTCACTTTCCTGCTGATCGTTATATCCGCAAACGCTCAAAAATGGCAGAATGGGTCTTTTTATGACGTAAAAGGAAGTAAGGTACCCGGCCAGATCAGGCTTTACCCGTCGGGTAAACCACCGATAAAGGATGAGGCTTTTATCGAATATCGCGAAGACACTAAATCGGCAGCTATTAAATTAAGCGCCAGCGACCTGCGCTCATTCACTGTAGCTCAGGATAGTTTTGTAGTAGCTGCCAACGGTGGCTGGTCAAATTACGAGCTCGACTTTGTGCGGGTAGCATTAAACACGCCATTAAGATTATTCCAGGCAAACGGAGGCGGTGGTGGTGACAGCGGCTTCGGCATATCTCCCGGAGTTGGCGTAGGTGTTGGTGGCGGTACCGGAGGCTTAGGCGGAGGCGTGGGTGGCGGCATATCTATCCCCATTGGCGGCCACGGCGGTGGTGGAGGTAAGGGTGCCATTTACTTCTATGGCACCAATACAGCTAATATGAAACCCATTAGCAACCAGGGATTTATAGATATCATGACCGAAGTAATGGCTGATGAACCCGAAGCCGTCGAAGCAATAAAAAGCAATAAATACAATCTCGGTAATATTGAAAAGCTGATCGCTTATTTTAAGAAGCTGGAAGCGAAGTCCGGAAGTCAGTAAAGACGGGAAGTCCGAAAGATTCTACTTTCAGTTGGTCACAACATTCACTAATTCAGTCATTCAATAATTCACTCATTCTTTAATTCACTCATTAAATCAAATCCCCTGCGCAATCACAAATCCGCTTGCCCAGGCCCATTGAAAATTATATCCACCCAGCCATCCAGTAACGTCCACGCATTCGCCGCCAAAAAATAATCCCGGCACCTTTTTGCTTTCTAACGATTTGGAGGACAGCTCATCAGTTGACAAGCCGCCGCGCATTACTTCGGCTTTGTCATAACCTTTGTCGCCTGCGGGTTTTACCCTAAACTCATGTATGCGGTTACTGATATTTTCCAGGTCGGCTTTAGTTAACGAGGCCAGGTTCTTTTCTACCGGCAAATAGCCGCTTAAAGCCTCGGCAAATTTGCGGGTATAGAGCGTTGATAAAAAGTTAAGCAATGTTTTCTTACCATTTACTTCTCGTTCTTGTTGAAGTAACTCTGCTATATTTTCATTGGGCAACAGGTCGATAAAAATAAATTCGCCGGGTTTCCAGTATGATGATATTTGCAATATAGCGGGGCCGCTCAGGCCCCAATGGGTGAAAAGTATATTTTCTTCAAAGCTTATCCGGTTGTTCCATACCCGGCAAAAAATACTATTGCCCGATAATTGCTCGTACCAGGGCTGGTCTTTACCTGTAATTGTCAGCGGCACCAGCGCAGGTGCGGTATCCACAATTTTCAGGTCGAATTTACGCGCTGTCCGCAAACCAAAATCCGTTGCGCCCATTTTGGGTATGGGCAGTCCGCCTGCGGCGATAACTACTTTTGGCGTCGAGAGCTTTACCTCACGCCCGTTTTTCTCATAAATCACAGTAAAACCATCGTCCGTTTTTTCAATGCTCTTCACATCCGCTTCACACCTGATCTGCTGCCCAAGGTCGTTACACAGATCAGTAAAAACTTTAACTACATCCCTGGCCTTATCCGTAGTTGGAAAAAGTTGCCCCAGCGTTTTTTCCTTACCTGCTATCCCATAAGTTTCAAAAAAGCTGATGGTGTCCTCCACCGTCCATTTCGCAAACGCCGATTTCACAAAATGTTCATTTTGTGAAATGAATTGCTGGTGCGTGGCATACAGGTTGGTATAATTGCACCTGCCCCCGCCGCTGATGAGTATTTTTGCGCCTACCTGGTCGTTTTTTTCCAGCACCAGCGTGCGTTTACCTAAAAACCCGGCTTGTACGGCACACATTAGGCCACACGCGCCGCCACCAATAATTATAGCATCAAACTCGGGTTGTTTTATTAAATTTGCAGGCATGGCTGAAGTTTCGCAAATATCGGAATTTGGAAAGATACTTATCTTTTTAATAACAGGAATAATCCTGGTAGGCGGCATGCTGTTTGTTAACAAGTTGATCGCGCCAAATAACCCCACCGCCGAAAAGCTAACTTCGTACGAATGCGGCGAAGAACCAACCGGCAATGCCTGGCTGCCCTTCAATTCGCGCTTTTATGTAATAGCCCTGGTCTTCCTGTTGTTTGATATTGAAATGGTATTTGTATTTCCCTGGGCCACCGTGTTTGGCAATCATGAAATACAGAAGACAGACCATCGCTGGGGATTATTATCCTTAACCGAAATGTTTATCTTTTTAGGTATCCTGATATTGGGCCTCATTTATGTTTGGGTAAAAGGCGATTTGGACTGGATAAAACCCAAACCAACCCGCATTTTTACTGCCGACAAAAATATTATTA
>Ga0207009_1087_pt1 | contig 15662 bp, 15 predicted proteins | sample Alteio_BWMinCont_81_FD_153479 | JGI IMG/M metagenome (GOLD analysis project Ga0207009, IMG submission 153479) | Enriched cells from forest soil in Barre Woods Harvard Forest LTER site, Petersham, Massachusetts, United States -... | ecosystem: Environmental > Terrestrial > Soil > Temperate forest >... | reverse complement strand
CGAGAGGCTCGATGTCGAACCCATGACCATTGGCCGCACGATCGACCGCATGGAAAAAGCCGGGTGGATCGAACGCCGCTCCGATGCCAGCGACCGTCGGGTCAACCGCCTCTATCTGACAGGCCGTGTGAAGGATGTCGAAACGCGCCACGAAGTCTTATCGGGCATAAATGAAAAGGATCACCAGGCGCTGATGGGCATACTCAGGCAGATAAAAACCAACCTGTGCGATAAAACGAAGGCGGCGCAATGAGAAAACTGCTCCGCAATAAATGGTTTTACCTCGTTGTACTTGCGCTGGCGCTCGCGTGGTGGTGGCTGGGCGGTTCCGGCTCCGCCACGAAAGCCCCGGCAGGCGCCGTATCCGTCACAGCCGCGCCGGTTACGCGCCACGATGTGCCGGTGCAGGTGGCGCTGGTAGGAAACGTAGTTGCCTATGAAACGGTGGCCGTCAAATCGCGGCTGGATTCGCAGCAGATCGTGGCCGTGCCGTTCCACGACGGCGACTACGTCAAGGAAGGCCAGGTGCTGTTTAAACTCGACGACCGCGCCATCAGGGCCGACATCAAGCAATTCGAGGCGGCGCTGAATAAGGAAAAGGCGACGCTCATCAATGACAAGCTGCAATATGAGCGCATGGAAAAACTGGTGGGCAATCATGTCGTGTCGCAGATGCAGTTCGACGATGCCAAAGCCGCTTACGACTCACAGGTGGCGCAAGTCGGCGTGGCGCAGGCCAATCTCGACAATGCCCGCGTCCAACTCACTTATACGACCATCACCGCCCCCATTAGCGGCCGCACCGGCACCATCAACGTCACACGCGGCAACAACGTCAAAGCCAATGACACGCAGGCGCTGGTCACTATCAACCGGATCAGCCCGATCCGCCTGCAATTTTCGATCCCGCAGCGCTACTATGAACAGGTAAAAACCGCCATGGCCGGGGGTAATCTTGTGGTGAAGGCACAGCATAATGAATCGAAGGAAACGGCGGAAGGCACGCTTGAGTATGTCGACAACGCCATCGATGTCAGCAACGGCACGTTCGCCGCCCGCGCCGTCTTTTCCAACGAAGATGAAAAACTGTGGCCGGGCATGTTCGTGAATGTCACCCTCGATCTGGGGATGGAAAAAAATGCTCTCACCATCCCTGCGGTGGCTGTTCAGGGCGATGAAAACAACCGGTTCGTGTTCACGGTCGACGCTCAAAATAAAAAAGCGGTGAAGACGCCTGTCGAGATTTCACAAAATAATGGCGATATAGTCATTGTGACTAAAGGACTGGCCGATGCCAATCAGGTCATTGTCGACGGCATTCTGCGCGTGACGGACGGTGCGGAAGTACAGGTATCAGGTATCGGGAATCAGGAATCAGATAATAAGTCACAAAATCATAAGGAATGAGTATGCTTTTCCGATACCCGATACCTGATCCCCGATACCCGCTATGAACATCTCCGAATTCTGCATCCGCAGGCCCGTATTCACGACGCTGCTGATGCTGGCGATTGTCGTCGGCGGCATCGCCGGGTATCAGAGTCTGGCGGTGTCTGCCCTGCCCCGCGTCGATTTCCCGACCATCTCCGTCACCGCCACCCTCCCCGGCGCCAGCGCCGAAACCATGGCGTCGTCGGTGGCGACGCCGCTGGAACGGCAGTTCTCTACCATTGCCGGCATCAGCGCCATGACCTCCACCAGCTTCCTCGGCTATACCCAGATTACCTTGCAGTTCGACCTCAACCGCAATATCGACGGCGCCGCGCTCGACGTGCAGACCAACATCGCCGCGACGCTCTCCAAGCTGCCGCCGCAGATGACCATCCCGCCCTCGTTCCAAAAGGTCAATCCGGCCGACCAGCCGATTTTATTCATTGCCGTATCGTCCGATACCATGCCTATATCGCAGGTCGATGAATATGCCGACACGCTGATGGCCGAGCGCATCTCGACGCTGCCCGGCGTAGCGCAGGTGCAGATTTACGGCGAGCAAAAATTCGCCGTGCGCATACAGGCCGACCCTAAGGCACTGGCGGCGCATGACATCAGCTTTCCCGAATTGCAGGCGTCGATTGCGGCGGCCTCCTCCAACGCGCCGGTGGGCATTATCAGCGGAGCCAGGCAGTTGTTCAACCTCAAGGTCGAAGGCCAGCCGCAGAACGCCGAAGGCTTCCGTCCACTGATTACTACCTGGCGCAACGGCGCGCCCGTGCGGCTGCAGGACATAGCGAAGGTTAGCAATTCCGTGGCTGATACGCGCTCCGTCGGCAATATCAACGGCAAGAAATCGGTGGTCATTGCCATCCAGCGCCAGCCCGACGCCAACACCATCGACGTCGTCAACCGCGTCAAGACGCTGCTGCCGGTATTCCGTGCGCAACTTCCTGCCGCCATCATAATGACGCCGATGTTCGACCGATCCATCTCGATCCGCAATTCGGTCAACGACGTGCAGTTCACCCTGGGACTGACGGTCGTGCTGGTCGTGCTGGTGATTTTCCTGTTCCTGCGCAAGCTGTCGGCGACGCTGATTCCCTTCGTGGCAATTCCCCTCTCCATCATCACCACCTGCGGCGGCATGGCGCTGATGGGCTTTTCCATCAATAACGTCTCGCTACTGGCATTGACGCTATGCGTGGGCTTCGTGGTCGACGATGCCATCGTGATGCTGGAAAACATCGTGCGCCATATTGAGCTGGGCGAAAAACCATTTGAAGCGGCGCTTAAAGGATCGCGCGAAATCGGCTTTACCATCCTGTCAATGACGCTGTCGCTGGTGGCGGTGTTTATTCCCGTGCTGTTCATGGGCGGTATTGTCGGGCGGCTGTTCCGCGAATTCGCCGTGACCATCAGCATCGCCATTCTCGTCTCCGGCTTCGTCTCGCTGACGCTCACGCCCATGCTGTGCAGCCGTTGGCTCAGGCCGGTTAAGCAGGATGCCACCGAGCCGCAGTGGTCGCAAAAACTGGAGCATATGTTCGACAGCATGCGCAATCTCTATGACCGCACGCTCCAGGTCGTATTGCGTCACCGTTTCATTACGCTGATGGTGACCATCGCCAGCCTGTTCATTACCGTCACGGCATTTACGCTGGCGCCCAAGGGCTTTTTCCCGCTGGAGGATACCGGCTTTATTTTCGCTTATACCGAGGCGGCGCAGGATATTTCCTATGAGGCCATGGTTGAAAAACAAAAGCAGGCGGCGGAAGTCGTAAAAGCCGACCCGGCGGTGCAGAATGTATTTTATGCCATCGGCGGCGGGCGCGGCGCGCTCAATTCCGGACGCATTTTTTTCGGCCTTGTGCCCAAATCGGAGCGCCCTTCCTCGCTGGCGGTAATCGGGCGTCTGCGCGAGAAGCTGAAAGCGGTGCAGGGTTTGAACGTATTCATGCAACCGGTGCAAAATATCACCATTGGCGGCCGGCTGTCCAAAAGCCTCTACCAGTATACGTTGCAGAGCAACGATCTCAAGGAACTGTATCACTGGGCGGAGGAACTTGAAAAAGCGGTGGGCAAGGAACCGGGATTCCTCGATGTGACGACCGACCTGCAACTCAAGAGTCTGGAAGTAAGACTACTGCTCGATCAGGAGAAGGCCGCCAGCATGGGTATCACGTTCGACGATGTGCGGCAGGTATTATATTCAGCGTTCGGCACGGCGCAGGTGGCCACGCTCTATACGCCCTCTAATGATTACGAGGTCATTCTCGAAGTGACGCCCGAGGCGCAGATGAAACCGGAGGACATTAAGAATATCTACGTGCGCGGCAAAGACGGCAAGCTGGTGCCGCTCGACGCCATCGCCACGCTGGTGCAAGGCACCGGGCCGCTTTCGGTCAACCATCAGGGGCAATTGCCAGCGGTTACTTTGTCCTTCAATCTCGCGCAGGGTACCGCGCTCAGCGAAGCCGTCGATCGCATCCACGCCGTCGAGAAAAAACTTGGCGTGCCCGCCACCATCATCACCAGCTTCCAGGGTACGGCGCAGGCTTTCCAGGCTTCGGCGGCCGGACAGGGCATGCTGCTGCTGTTCTCCATCCTCGTCATCTACATTATCTTAGGCATGCTATATGAAAGTTTCATTCACCCGATTACCATTCTCTCAGGCCTGCCCTCGGCGGGGCTAGGCGCGGTGATTACGCTACTGCTGTTCGGCATGGATCTTTCCGTCATCGCCATTATCGGCATCGTGCTGCTGATCGGCATCGTCAAGAAAAACGCCATCATGATGATCGACTTCGCCATTGACGCCCGCCACAAAGGCGCAAGCGCCGAGGATGCGATTTATCAGGCCTGCCTGTTGCGCTTCCGCCCCATCATGATGACGACCATGGCCGCAATATTTGGAACGCTGCCGATCGCCATCGGCTTCGGCTCTGGCTCGGAACTGCGCCAACCGCTCGGTATCGCCGTTGTTGGCGGGTTGCTGACATCGCAACTGTTGACGTTGTATATTACGCCGGTGGTGTATTTGTATCTGGAGAAGCTGGCCAATCCCCGCCGAATGGCGGGGTCTGAACCGATACCGGACCCCGCAATAAATGCGGGGATTTAGCTTTGCAAAATTCTTTCCAGCAACTCGACGTCATTGGCCATTTCGTGATCGGTGGCCATGAGTTCCTCGATGCGTTTGACGGCGTGCATGACCGTGGTGTGGTCCTTGCCGCCAAATTTTCGGCCGATTTCCGGTAGGCTTTTGACGGTAAGTTTCTTAGACAAATACATGGCCACCTGCCGCGGGCGGGCGACGACGCGCGAACGCCGCGCCGAATGCATATCCGATACCTTGATGTTGTAACGGTCGGCCACCTGCTTCTGAATATCTTCAATGGAAATGCGGCGGTCGTTGGCGCGCAATAAATCATGCAGCACTTCCTGCGTCGTTTCAAGCGTCACGTGACGGCCGACCAGCGTGGCATGCGCCACGACGCGATTGAGCGCGCCTTCGAGCTCGCGCACGTTGGAGGTAATTTTATGAGCGAGGAATTCGGTGACTTTCTGCGGAATGATTACGTCGGGCATCTGGTCGATCTTCGATTGCAGGATGCCGAGGCGCAGTTCATAGGTCGTAGCGTGAATATCGGCCACCAGTCCCCAGCCCAGCCGCGAACGCACACGCTCCTCGATGCCCTCCAGGTCAGACGGCGAACGGTCGCCGGAAATAATCAGTTGTTTATTCTGGTCGACCAGCGCGTTGAAGGTATGGAAGAATTCCTCCTGCGTCGAATCCTTGCCGCTGATGAACTGCACGTCATCAATCATGAGCACGTCCACCGAGCGGAAATGTTCCTTGAAGGCCAGTGCTTCCTTGAAGCGTAGCGCCTTGATGAACTGGTACATGAATTTTTCCGCCGAGAGATAGAGCACGCGGCGCGTGGGGTTGTTGCGGCGGATATGCCAGGCGATGGCGTGCATCAGGTGGGTTTTGCCGAGACCGACGCCGCCATAAAGGAACAGCGGGTTGCAGCCGGCCACGACGTTGGCGGCTTCGGCGACGCGGCGGGCGGCGGCATGCGCCAGTTCATTAGGTTTGCCGACGACAAAATTTTCAAACGTATAACGCGGATCGAGCGATGCGCCCATCTGGATGTCGCTATCTACCGTCTCGCCTGTCTGCCAGCTTGCCGCAGTGATAACGTTGGACGCCGTCGCTTCCGGTTTCTTTTCATCGGCTTGCGGCTGGGTGACGATGATCTCGATGGCATAGCCTTCCGAAACCTGTTCCTGCTGCCATAACTCGCGGATAGCGTCGGCATAATGCGAGGTGATCCATTCGCGGATGAAGCGCGTCGGCACGCTGAGAATAATGCGTCCCTCCTCGCTGCCGGAAAAACGCAACGGCTTAAGCCAGCTTCTGAAGATGGCATCGCCGTACTGGGCGTTCAACTTGGCGCTGATACGCTCCCATGTTGTTGCCAGCACGTCGTCCATCGTGTGAAGCTCTGCTCTTGCAAGTGCCATAGCGTCTATCCTTATTTCCAAGGTAATTGATTGGTTTTCCAGCCCGGCATGTCGGGTTTTCCTTCGAAGCCGCCGCGGATATTGAAGCAATAACGGTAACCGGCGGCCGTCATGGCCAGCGCTGCTTCCAACGAGCGGCCGCCACTCTTGCACATGAAAAAAAGCGGGGTGTCTTTATTGATTTTTTGCAATCCTGCCAGTGTTCCGGCGAACTGCGGATTCAACGCATAATCCTGAGCTGTCCTCCATGAAATGCTAAGCATCCGGCTTGGCGTTTTAGAAAGATCGGGTTGTCCCAACTGCCATTCCTGCGGGGTGCGTACATCGACCAGTACGGCAGAGTGTTCAGAAAGGTGCTCAAACGCTTCGCGCGGCATCACTTCTCCGGCGCAGGCTAATTCCTGCGACGCATGCATTTTCCCCGTCATGCAGACATTTACCGTGGTATCGTTTTTTTCCGGAGAATGAATGGTCATATGCGTTGCTTGTTCCAGTAAAAAAAGTCAAAGAAGTATTGTTCCACCCTTTTGCTAAGGTAGTCCCGGCGTCCTGATAACCTGAAAAACTTAAGCGGCGAGCTTTTTTATGCGGGCCGACAATCGACTCATCTTGCGCGATGCGGTGCCAAGTTTGACAACGCCCTTGCTGACGCCACTCATCAGCTCGGGTTGTGCCTCACGAAGCGCATGCTGCGCTGCCGATTTGTCACCGGAAGCAATAGCTGTTTCCACCTTCCTGAGGGAAGCTCGGATACGGCTGGTGCGTACGCGGTTGACGGCGGTGCGAGTTGCGGTCTGACGAATTCGCTTTTCTGCCGATTTATGATTAGCCATGTCTGTTACCCGTTGCCTAAAATTGTGTCTAAAAATTTTATAACTTTTTTTATTGTATTTCGTACTATCGATTACCCTGTCGATAGGGTTTCCGACACTAATCACGTTTTATTCTCCCGTCAAGCGTAATTCTTACACAAAAACCATTTTTCTTAAGCGTCGTGTAAGCCTTGATTTTCCTATGGTTTCATAGACCCATAGGTTTGTCGCTGGCGGTTTATTTCTGGCATCGCGAACACCAGAAGGTCGAACGTCCCGCCTGACGGGTCGCACGTATGGGTGTATGGCACTGGAAACAAGGCATTCCCTTGCGTCCGTAGACATTGAAGTGATGCTGGAAGTAGCCCGCCTCGCCGGAAACATGCAAAAAATCACGTAAACTGGAACCGCCGGACGCTATGGCATCGCTCAGAACCTGCCGTACGGCGGTGATTATTTGAGGGGCCTTATCAGCGGCTTTCTGTGCGGGCTTTCGCGGGTCAATGCCTGTCAGGAAAAGTGCTTCGCTGGCATAGATATTGCCGACGCCGACCACCAGATTCTGATTCATCAGCATGGTCTTAATCGGCGCTGTGCGTTTTGCCATTTCGTTTTTCAGATAGGCGGACGAAAATTCCTTATCGAAGGGTTCTGGTCCTAACTTTGCAAGCAATCGGTGATTTTCAAGGCTTGCCTTTTTTGCCAGCGCCATCAACCCAAAACGTCGCGCGTCGTTGAAAATAACAGCACGTTTATCCTTTAATTCCAACACCGCGTGATCGTGTATCGTCAGGGCTTTTGGCAGTTTCGGCTCCACTGAAAATCTTCCGGTCATGCCCAGATGTGCGATCAGCACATCGTCGGAATCGAAAGTGAATAACAAATATTTGGCGCGCCGTCCCACGCCGGTGATTTTACGGCCCGCAAGCGCCTGGGCCAAATTTTTTGGAAACGGGATGCGCAGGTCCTTGCGCCAGAGCGTAACCTTAGCAATGGTTGCATCTTTCAGTGCCGCTTCCAATCCTCTTCGTACTGTTTCGACTTCAGGTAATTCAGGCATATTTTCCCTTGTCATTCCCGTCCCCGCCTTCGCGGGGATAAGCTCTGGCGGGAATCCAGTCTTTATAAATCAAGATTCCTGCTTTCGCAGGAATGACAATAATTGTATAAGCGAATTTTCAATTAAGATAAATGCCATTATGTCTAATACCACCCATTTCGGTTTCCGTACCGTTCCTGAAGACGAAAAAACGCCGCTTGTGCGCGGCGTGTTCGACAGCGTCGCCTCGCGTTACGACGTGATGAACGATTTGATGAGCGCCGGGCTGCATCGCCTATGGAAGAACGATATGGTGGCGATGTTGCATCCGAAAAATGGTATGTGCATCATTGACGTCGCGGGAGGCACGGGCGATATCGCGTTTCGCATGCTGAAACGTGCCGCGTGTCACGTCACGGTATGCGATATCAACCAACACATGCTGGATGAAGGACGCAACCGCGCCATCGACCGCAATCTGTTACATAATGTCGATTGGGTATGCGGCAACGCCGAAGCGCTGCCCCTGCCCGACGATTCATTCGACGCCTACACTATCGCTTTCGGCATCCGCAACGTCACGCATATCGACGTTGCGCTCAGGGAAGCCTATCGCGCGTTGAAAATCGGCGGGCGTTTCCTCTGCCTTGAATTCGGCCATGTGCAACATGAGTGGATGCAAAAAATCTATGACGCCTATTCCTTCCACGCCATCCCGAAAATCGGCGAATTCGTCACAGGTAGCGGCGAGCCTTATAAGTATCTGGTCGAAAGCATCCGGCAATTTCCTGACCGGGAAACGTTCGCCGGAATGATCCGTGCCGCCGGTTTTAGCAACGTACAATACCGTAGCCTGACGCAGGGCGTCGTCGCCATTCATTCGGGATGGAAATTATAATGATTCGCTTCCTCCGCAATAGCCGCCGCCTGTTTGGCATCGCCGTAATACTGGCCATCAGCGCCTGTAAACCCGGCAGGCGCAAAGGGCAGAAACTGGCTCTGGCGCTGGAGCGGCTGGGACCGGCCTTTATCAAGTTCGGGCAGGCGTTATCGACGCGTTCGGATTTAATCGGCGATGAACTGGCGGATGATTTAGGAGGCTTGCGCGATAAGCTACCCCCCTTCCCCGCCGCAACGGCGCGCACTATCATTGAGGAGGAATTGCAGGCGCCTCTATCTTCTATATATAAGGAGTTCGACAACATGCCTGTCGCCGCCGCGTCCATCGCGCAGGTGCATCGCGCTGTGACGCATGAGGGCAAAACCGTCGCCGTCAAAATCCTCCGCCCGCATATCGAGAGAGCCTTCGCCCGTGACCTCGACCTGTTTTTCTGGATCGCTGACATCATAGATCCTTACTGGCGGCGGCTTAAGCCGACGGAGGTGGTCAGGACATTTAAGGAATCCGTATTTTTTGAACTCGACCTGCGCTTTGAAGCCGCCGCCGCTAATGAGTTGGCAGAGAATATCGCGCAGCATGAGCCGGGATTCCGCGTTCCCGCCATCGACTGGAAACGCACCAGCAAGCGCGTGCTGACGATGGAATGGGTGGAGGGTATTCCTATCAACGATGTCGCAGCTATTCGCAGCAGCGGCCTCGACCCCGACATGATCCTGAGCAAGGCGGCGCGCAGTTTATTTTCGCAAGTGTTCAGGGACGGCTTTTTCCATGCTGACCTGCATCCGGGCAATCTGTTTGTCGATAAAAACGGCGATCTGGCAGCCGTCGATTTCGGCATCATGGGGCGGCTCGACTGGAACTCGCGCATCTATATGGCGGAAATACTGCGCGGCTTCCTGACCGAAGATTACCGCCATGTTGCGCAGGTGCATTTCGACGCAGGATATGTGCCCGCGGGCAAATCCATCGAGGCCTTCACACAAGCCTGCATGGCGGTGGCGCGGCCGATAACCGGCAAGCCTCTTAATGAAATCTCCGTAGCTAAATTGCTCGGTCAGATGTTCAAGATCGCCGCCGAATTTGAAATGGAAACGCAACCGCAACTATTGCTGCTGCAAAAAACCATGATGGTTACCGAAGGCGTCGGACGGATGCTCAACCCTAATTTAAATATGTGGGAACTGGCGCGGCCGATGATCGAAGGCTGGGCGAATGCGCATTTCGGCATGGCCGGCAAGATGAAAGACGCAGCACGGCAGGGTTATGACGTCGCCCGTAAATTTCCTGCCATGCTGCATTATATGGAAAATACGCTGAGGAGCTTCGGCGATAAAGACGGCGTCCGCCTGCATCCGCTCAGCATCGCCGAAATCCATGCCGGGCGGCGCAGCCTTTATCGCCAGTGGCTCCTGCTAGGCTGGACGGCGCTCGGCGTGGTTACGCTGTTTGGTATGATTTGGTTGCTGAAATAATGTTCTTCAGCACCTCATCCCACCTTTTTGCCACTGCTGGAAAATCATATTCCTGTACATGCTGCCAGCCCGCTTCCGCGAGCCGTACCGCCATACCAGGTTGCGTTGCGAGTTGTGCCAGCGCATTGGCCATTGCCTGTGTATTGCCGCGCGGCACTAACAATCCGTTGACGCCATCGGTCAGCATACTGGCCGGGCCGGGCGTATCGGTAGCCACGATGGGCACGCCGTGCGCCAGCGCTTCAATGACCACCAGGGGAAAACTTTCTTCAAGCGACGGCACGCAAATAATATCCAGTTCACGGTAGAACGCCGCCTTGTCCTCCACCCAGCCTTTCCATTGTATATAACCTGTCAGCCCAAGCGTTCCCGCCAGCATTTTCAGCTGCGGCAACTCCGATCCGTCGCCGCCGATGACGGCGCGGAATTCCACACCGGCTTCCTTCAGTTTATACAATGCCTGTAGCAAATCGGAAAAACCTTTCTCGATGGTAAAACGTCCGAGTGCGCCGATTACAGCGGGCGTTCCCGGTTTGCAGAAAACGGATTTCGGCGGCAAGTGAATCAGGTTGGGTATTACTTCCATAGGCTTTTTATAACCAGCTTCGATGAAATGCCGCTTCATATGCTCGGACAATACGACCAGCGCATCGGCGCGCATGGTGCGCCTTGTTTTATAGCTGTGGGTGACGCCGCAGACGGGGAGCCCCAAGCCTAAAGCCGCATAAGACATCAGCGCAATCGCCCGCGCATTATGGGCGAGAATGATGTCGGGACGCAGGCGTTTCAGCAATTGGCGTATTTTCCATACCGCAGCTATGTCGTAAAAACCGACGGGCTGGAGTCTATGCACGGTCCCATATTTGGCCACTTCCCGGCAATAGGGCGAATTGCCGTGCATCAGCGCTGTGACTTTATGCCCTTTTGATACAAGGGCTTCCGTAGTATTGACATGCGCCTGCCCCAGCCCGCCCTGAGCATGGGTGAAGAGGGTATGGAGGATATGCATAACGATATTGAGAAACGTTTGTATTTTTGCTACCATAGCCTATGCGATACCTACCAGCAATCCTCTTAATTTTTATGCCATGGCAGTGCCTTGCGGCAGAGGCATCGCCGCTGGCGGGGCTTGCCGACGCCGAGAAATCCTATTACGAGAAAGTATTCGACTACACGCTGGACAATATACAGCCCGGTCAGAAATACGATTGGGCAAGTTACGGCGGCAAGGGCAGCATTAGCGTCGCCCAGCCCTTTGTCAGTAAATCCGGTTCAAGCTGCCGCAATTACACCGAAGATTTTACCGTTCAGGGGCAACATGGAAATACTACCGGAATTGGCTGCAAGCGCGTTGGCAGCAATGGATGGTGCAAACTGAAAGAAGGTGATGCCCTGACCTGTGCACTGGAGCAACCTTCCTATAGTGTCGGGGGAACGTCGATGAGCGTCCCCACTGTAAATACAGGTAATATGACTGTTGGCCCCATCGGCAGTCCTAACGTCAATACCACCGGCGTCAATACAAACGTGGGCGCCAGCATCGGTGCGAACAATGATAAACGTGGCGCCAGCAAGAGCGGCGATGCCGAAGCACAGGATGCCGCCACTAAAATTACCGGCACTGCCGGTAAAGCGGCTGGCACCGTCACCGGCAGCGCTATACAATGGTTTTCCAATACGTTTGGCCGGTAGGCTTGTCGCTTAGGTTTTTGGTCAGTGTGGTCCAGTCGAACATAGTATGATTCTAAATTGCTATTTGAAGATACGCACTATATAGCATTGTCATTCCCGCGAGAGCAGGAATCCAGTCATTAAAAACCGGATGCCCGCTTGTGCGGGCATGGCAAGTGGTAAAAATCCCATGCATTATTTAGTGACAGGCGGTTGCGGTTTTATCGGTTCGCACCTCGTGGAGCGGCTGCTCAATGATGGCCATGCCGTAACCGTGATTGACGATTTATCGAACGGAAAACGTGAAAACATTCCTGCCGGTGCAACGCTTCTCGTCGAAAGCGTTACCACGCCCGGTATCTTCGATGCGCTGACTGGAAAAGCCGATGGCTGTTTTCATCTGGCGGCGATTGCCTCCGTGCAGAAATCGGCGGAGGAATGGCTTGAAACCCATAAAGTCAATCTCGGCGGCACCATCGCGCTGTTTGACGCGCTGGCGCGCCTGAATCGTAAAATTCCTGTGGTATTTGCCTCCTCGGCGGCGGTGTATGGCGATTGCCGGGATATTCCACTCAAAGAAACCGCTTCCTGTGTGCCGCTGACCGCTTATGGCGCCGATAAGCTGGCCGGAGAACACCACGGTTATGTGGCATCGTCGGTGCATGGCATTCCTGCGATAGCCTTGCGTTTTTTTAATGTCTATGGCCCGCGGCAGGATGCTTCCTCTCCCTATTCCGGCGTGATTTCCATTTTTGCCAGCCGTATGAAACAGCACTTGCCTGTGACTATCTACGGAGATGGTCAACAGACACGCGATCTGATCTATGTCGGCGATGTGGTGAATGCCCTGACGTTATCCATGCAGAAACTTGAGAGCAAAAAGCTGACGCATGCGGTTTTCAATATATGCACGGGGCATCAGACCTCTGTAAACCGGCTGGCGCAGATGATTGCCGCCATGACGCATACAAGTTCAGCGATTACGCATGCCGCCCCGCGCCCCGGGGATATTCGCATTTCGCTCGGCGATCCGGCATTGGCAAAACAGTCGTTTGGGTTTAACGCATCGACGGCGTTGGAAGACGGGTTGAAACGTACATTAAAAACATCCCTTCTCCCGCTTGCGGGGGAAGGTTAGGGAGGGGGAATTTACTGGCCTTCAAATCGCACCCCACCCGGCTCACGAAATTCGCCACCTTCCCCCGCAAGCGGGAGAGGGGAAAAGTGAATTGAATCTACATATAGTTTAATGTATAGTGTCCGCATGCAATATGTAGGGCAGTGCCTTAATTTCATATTCCTGCCGGTGGCATCGAACGACAACGATGACCTTCTTTCCTTCGCCTTCCCCTCTTTCGATCTGGCCATTATCCGCGAAATCAAGGACGAGCTTCACGCCGAGAATGCTGAAACCGGCATATTGCTGAATTCACGCAAACAACGCCGCTTCTTTCAGGAAGTGGTGGACGCCGAGCGTTATATCCTGTTGCGCTATTTCACCAGCGGAACTCCTGAAAATACGCTACGCCGCCTCAAGCGCCATATCCTGGATAACTATCTTTTCCCGAAGCGCAGACGGCGTAAAAGTACCGGTAAGGCTACTTCTTAGATAATCTTTCCACCGCTTCATGCGTTGCCTCGCGCCCTTCATCGTTCAGCGGCAGTAAGCCCTTGGCGGTGATATAGCCATCCGGGCCGATGGCGTTTTCGCTGGTGAGTTCTCGGATGAATTCGACGATGCCCGGCACCATGCCGATATGCTGCTTTTTCACATAGACATAGAGGTTGCGCGAAACGCCGTACTTCCCTGATTCGATGCTGGTCTCGCCGGGCGCAACGCCTTCGATAAGGCTTGCCTGGATTTGGGTAGCGTTTTCGTCATAGAAATTATAGCCCATGATGCCCAGCGCCTTGTCGTCGGCAGTGAGTTTCTGGACAACGATATTGTAATCCTCGCCCGACTCGATGTATTTACCGTCCTCGCGGATCAGGTGGCAGGCTTTTTTACGTTCTTTTGTATCGGGATAAATTGCAGTGAAAGCGGAAAACTGCTCGCAGCCTTTTTCCATCACCATTTCGACAAAGGCGTCGCGCGTGCCCGATGTCGGCGGCGGGCCGTAGATGGCGATGGGCTGATCGGGCAGGTTAGGGTCGATTTCCTTCCATGACTGATACCTGTTTTTGATTGGTTTGCCGTTTTTATCCGGCAGTTCACGCGCCAGTGCCATGAAAAGGTCTTTCTTGGTAAGGTTCAGCAGCGTCGCGCCTTTTTTATTGGCGATGACGATGCCGTCATGGCCGATGGTGATTTCAGCGATGCCGGTGACGCCGTTTTTCAGGCAGAGCTCTTTTTCTGAATCGGTGATTTTGCGCGAGGCGTCGTTGATATCGGGCTTGTCCATGCCGACGCCCTCGCAAAAAAGCTTAAACCCTCCCCCGGTGCCCGTGGATTCGACGATGGGCGTGTGAAACCGCCCGCCCTGGCCGAATTGTTCCGCTGCCGTCGTCACGAATGGGTAAACCGTTCCCGAGCCGACGATGCGAATCTGCTCCCGGGCCATCGCAGGTTGCGGCAAGGCGGCGCAGGCCAGGACCGTCACAAGAGCTAATTTCATGGAATTTTGCATAAAGCTGCGAAATTATACCCAACGCTAAGCGACCTGTCAAATGACGGGGCAATATACCCTACAGGGGTATAATCGTCATCCCCGCACAAGGCGGCAATGACAACAGTAAAGTAATCTATTAGAATGAAAATCATGGACATCCCTTCTCCCTGCATTTCCGTATGTAAGATCGACGCGCCCAGCGGCCATTGCCGGGGCTGTTTTCGCACTATCGGCGAAATAGCGGCATGGCCGACGCTTAGCGATGCCGAAAAATTGGGAATACTGGTAAAATTGGAGAAAAGAAAACACGCCGCCAGCTAGGCATTTACATTTTCTAAAGGGTTTTGCATGTACAATAAAAACCATGCTCCAGACATCCTTATCTGTCATCAGTTCCGCCGAAGAACAGCTCATGTGGCTGGGCGGGTTTTTTATCGTCTTCAGTATCCTGACAAAAATTGCGCCCTGCAATCCCGGCCAGCCGTTATGGCGGAAAAGTTCATTGACCGATATCGGCTATTATTTCATTATACCGGTCCTGACGCGCTTTGTGCGCATCGCTTATATTAGTGTAGGCGTGGCGCTGGTATTTCATGGCCAGCCGGATGGCGACATCACGGATCATATCCTACATGGTTACGGCCCGCTGGGGGCGTTGCCGCTGTGGATACAGGCGGCGCTGATATTTCTGATCTCGGATGTTATCCTCTATTGGACGCACCGCTGGTTTCATGGGAAAACCCTGTGGCACTGGCACGCCATTCATCATTCGCCCCCGCAGGTGGACTGGCTTTCGACGTATCGCTTCCATCCCATCAATACGTGGCTGTCGTTCACGCTGGTCGATACGCTGATGCTGCTGGCGGGGTTTTCACTGGAAGCCGTACTTATCATGGGCACCTTCAACATGATGTATTCGGCGATGGTGCATGCCAATCTCAACTGGACGTTCGGGCCGTTCAAATACTGTTTCGCCAGCCCGGTTTTCCATCGCTGGCACCACACGGCGCAGGACGAAGGCCGGGATAAGAATTTCGCGCCGACTTTTCCCCTGCTCGATGTCGTGTTCGGTACTTTCTATATGCCCGAAGGCCAGCTACCGCAGCATTACGGCGTACCCGGCAGCAATATCCCGGAAAATTCGTTTCTCGGCCAGATGCTGTGGCCGTTCAGACACGGTTAACGGTATCTGGAAAG
>Ga0207009_1046_pt1 | contig 15721 bp, 14 predicted proteins | sample Alteio_BWMinCont_81_FD_153479 | JGI IMG/M metagenome (GOLD analysis project Ga0207009, IMG submission 153479) | Enriched cells from forest soil in Barre Woods Harvard Forest LTER site, Petersham, Massachusetts, United States -... | ecosystem: Environmental > Terrestrial > Soil > Temperate forest >... | reverse complement strand
AAGTGCCCATCCCCTGATCCACATTTCCGCCGCTCAGCGCGACGAGCGTCCCGGAGCTGCTGCGGCTGGTGCCGGGAGTCGAAGTGGCGCGTATCGATTCGGACCATTGGGCCGTGGGTATACGCGGATTCGGCAGCGAGTTTTCGAAGGCGGTGTTGGTCTTGATCGATGGGCGCAGCGTGTACAGCCCACTTTTCTCGGGCGTGTATTGGAACGTGGAAAACGTAATGTTGGAAGACGTGGACCGCGTGGAGGTAATCCGCGGGCCCGGCGGCACGATCTGGGGCGCAAACGCCGTGAACGGCGTGATCAACATCATCACGAAGAGCGCGGCGGATACGCATGGGACACTCGTCTCGCTGAGCGGCGGAAATGTGGATCAGGGGATGGGCACTTTCCGTTACGGCGGGGGGGAACGGGCGGAATGTTGATTTTCGCGTGTACGGAATGGCCTTTGGCCGCGCGGCGGAATTTCATCCCGACCATGCCAACTTCGATGAATGGCAGACCGGGCAGGGCGGCTTTCGCACGGACTTCAAAGCCAGCGGCCGCGACACACTGACCGTGCAGGGCGACACGTACAAGGGATACGACGGCGAGCGTGTGGAGGTGTCGTTATATACGCCGCCGTCGGTCGAGACAATCGACGACGCGCACAATGTGACCGGCGGCAACGTGCTGGGCCGCTGGCAGCACAAGGTCAACGAGGACTCGGACTTTCAGTTCCAGAGCTATTACGACCGGACTTCGCGACTGAGTCCGCAGCTCGACGAGATTCGCAACACGCTCGACGTGGATTTCCTCTATCACGTGAACCTCAACGACCGGAACAACGTGCTGCTGGGAGCGGGCGGGCGGTGGAGTGCGGACAACATCACCCAGAAGTTCGCGACGCTCGATTTCACGCCGCAGGAAGAGACCGACTCCATCTATAGCTGGTTTGCACAAGACCAGGTCTCGATCGTGAAAGAGAAACTCCTCCTAACGGTCGGCTCGAAGTTCGAAAACAACAATTATAGCGGATTTGAGATTCAGCCGAACGCGCGACTGCTGTGGGCGCCGACGGATCACCAATCGACGTGGATTGCGGTGACACGCGCGGTTCGCACCCCTTCGCGTCTCGATCAGGACCTGGAGCTGACGGATTTTCTGGCATCGCCCCCGCCCATATATCTGAGGGTGCTGGGCAGCAAGAACTTCAAACCGGAGCAGCTGCTGGGTACCGAGGCGGGTTACCGTACGCTTCTGGTGAAGAAACTCTACATAGACACGACTTTTTTCTATAACAACTACACCGATCTCTATGGGTATGGCCCCGGTTCGGCGATCGCAGAGCCGGCTCCTCCGCAGACACCGACGCGATTTGTATTGCAACTACCCCTGGCGAATGCAACGGAAGGCGATACGACGGGCGTCGAAGTTGCACCCGATTGGAAACCGGCCGACTGGTGGGAGTTGAAGGGGTCCTACTCATACCTGCACCTCTATGTTCACGATAAAGCAGGAGTTGCCGGCTCATCGAATTCGATAGTTACCGCGTCCGACAACGGCTCAAGCCCGCATCATGAAGTGGAGGCAGAGTCTCTCTTCAATCTTCCGAGGAAATTCGAGCTCGACATGACGTATCGCTTTGTTTCCGGGCTCCCGGCGCAGACCTCCATGCCGGTGGGCAGTTCGGTTGACGCCTACTCAACGGGCGATACTCGCCTGGGTTGGCATCCGACTGCAGCTTTCGACATTTCGTTCGTGGGACAGAACCTGTTTCAGCCGCAGCACGCGGAATTCGGCGGCGATGACGGTCCTCTGGTGGGAGTCCGGAGAAGCTACTACGCGAAACTAACGTGGAAAAGGTGAAGGGAAGGCCTGACCTGGATAAGGTCAAGGCCCGGGGCGAATGAATATCTCGAGCGAGAGGCGATCCTCCGGCGGTTGGCTCCTGCGCGCAAAGGGGAGGGGGTGCGCTCGTATGTCCGTGGCCGTAGTTTTGCCCTTGGCAACCCTCGCTTGCTGTCCGTCACTTCTCTATTCGCAGCAATCGAAGCCAAGTCAATATCAGATCGAAGCGACTTATCTCTACAACTTCAGTCGGTTCGTGGCCTGGCCGCAGCAAGCTTCGACCGCGAAAGGCGGGGCGTTTGGCATCTGCGTGCTCGGCACGGACCCGTTTGGTCCGTCGCTGGACACCATCCTCTCCGGCGAAAACGTGGGCGGTAGGATGCTGATCGCGCGGCGAATCTCCAAGGCGCAGGACGCTTCCGGTTGCCAGATTCTCTTCGTAGCGGCGTCCGAAGAGACGCGCCTCGGTGACATTCTGCAGGCGCTGGATGATTCGAGCGTGCTGACGGTGAGCGACATCCCCGAATTTTCGAAGCATGGCGGGATGATTCAGTTCGTGATGGCCGGAGACAAGGTTCGCTTCGAGGTCAACCTGAAGAAGGCGTCCGATGCAGGATTGACGCTCAGTGCCGATCTATTAAAGGTCGCTGTGGCGGTCCGCCGGGACCCCCAGCCCGGGACGTAGCGGATGGTCAGGCGCCCCTCTAACTCGATCGCGAGCAAGCTGACGCGGATGAATCTGCTGGTCAGCGCGATCGCACTGGTGCTGGCCTGCAGCGGATTCGTGGCCTACGACTTCGTCTCGTTCCGACTGAATATCGTGCGCGATCTTTCGATGCAGGCGCAGCTGGCGGGATCGAACAGCGTGGCGGCGCTCGTGTTTGACGACGCAGACAGTGCCGACAGAACGGTGGCCGCTTTTGGCGTGTCCCGGAACGTGCTGGCTTCGCGCATTTACGATGCGAAGGGCCAGCCGTTCGCTACTTATTTGCGAGATAGGGACGAAAAGATTCCGGCGATGCCACAGATTGCTGCGGGAAAGGACGAAGCCTACCGATTTGAGGGTGGCCACGTGATCCTGGCGCACACGATTCTCTTCGAAGGCAAGCGCTCGGGCTACATTCTGGTGGAGCAGGACATGGAGCGCATCGTCGAACGGATGGAGAACTACGGCGAGATCGCTGCAGTAATGCTGGGGTTTTCGCTGCTGGTGGTAGTTTTCGTCTCGCGGTTCGCGGGTCGCGCGATCGCGAATCCTGTCGTGGAGTTGGCCGACGCTGCCCGCCGTGTTTCGAAAGATAAAGACTATTCGGTCCGCGTGAATTCCACAAACGAAGAGGGCGAGCTCGCTCTGCTCGTCGATACATTCAATCAGATGCTCGAACAAATCCAGCAGTCCCACCAAGAGTTGGAGAAGCGCGTGCAGGAGAGGACTGCGCAATTGGTGGCGGCGAACAAGGAGCTCGAATCCTTCTCCTACTCCGTTTCGCACGATTTGCGGGCGCCGCTGCGCAGCATTGACGGTTTCAGCCTCGCGCTGGAGGAGGACCTCGGTGACCACCTTACCGCACAGGCGAAGAACTATATCCAGCGCGTACGCGCGGCCACGCAGCGCATGGGCATGCTGATCGACGACCTGTTGAATCTTTCGCGCGTGACCCGCGCGGAGATGCGCAAGGAGCGCGTAGACCTCTCCGGCATGGCGAAGGCGGTGGCCTCGGAACTCGTGCGCGCCGATGGCGAACGCAACGTGGAATGGGTGATCCCTGACGGGATGGAGGCTTACGGTGATTCGCGGCTGTTGCGCATCGTGCTCGACAATCTGCTGGGCAACGCGTGGAAGTACACGTCCAAGCACGATCACGCGCGGATCGAGTTCAGCCAGGAGAGGCACAACGGAGGCTATGCCTTCTACGTGAAGGACGATGGTGCGGGCTTCGACCCGGCGTATACGCAAAGGCTTTTCGGCGCGTTCCAGCGCCTTCACGGCATTACGGAATTCTCAGGAACCGGAATAGGACTGGCCACCGTGCACCGCATCATCCACCGGCACGGCGGCGAGGTGTGGGCAGACGGCGCGGTGGAGAAGGGCGCCACATTCTATTTCACGATCTAAGGGGGATGGAAACGCCGAACCATGGACAATGAGCCGATCCTGCTGGTCGAAGACAATCCTGACGACGAAGCGCTCACGCTGCGCGCTCTGAAGAAGAACAACATCAAGAACGAAGTGATCGTGGCGCACGACGGAGCCGAGGCCCTTGGCTATCTCTTCGGCACCGGCATGTACGCAGGACGCGACACGCAGGTTATGCCGCAGGTGATCCTGCTCGATCTGAAGCTGCCGAAGGTGGACGGCTTCGAGGTGCTGCGGCAGATGCGCTCTGATCCGCGCACGAAGCTGGTGCCGGTAGTGATTCTCAGTTCATCGAATGAGGAACTCGATCGAACAGCAGGATACGATTTGGGCGCCAATAGTTATATCCGCAAGCCAGTGGAGTTCAATGACTTCATCGAGGCCGTGAGGCAGCTGGGCCTTTACTGGCTGATACTGAACCGGACTGCCCCAACCAAGAGACCATAGTCGCGGCGACGCCCGTGCGACTACTGATTAGATATGTGGGAAGTTACTTGCAGCGGAGAAGACCGCTCCTTTTCTCGATGTCGCCTTGCGACAGATTCTTCGTTTCTCGGAGTCGCCTGAGCTGGAGTCCGATTTACCTCACGGTACGGTCAGGGGGCCAGAACTCCACTTGTCCGGCTAGGGCATTTGTGAGGAGTTTGAGTCTTGTCCGAGGCTCTCCAAATACACGCTCCGCGTCGCACAGTTTACTACCGACGGTTGTGTTCCAAGTATAGCGGCGGATCCCAAAGACAAATCGGGCATTTCTTACTTGCTTTAAGGTGAACAAGTTGGTCGCATGCTGGGCAGAGCGTCGAGCCTAGCTCCTCGTACACCGGAAGCCTTCGCCCTCACCGCGGGGATCATCACGCGATAGCCGGTCGGCGAGCGTCTGTCGCGAATCATTCCCAGCTTGCCAAATTGCGGATGGGTTAATTCGAATCCGGCGTGCGAGCATGACCAGCTCAGTTGGCTCCTGGCACTCGCCGACTCTACCATGCCACTTTGCGTCGGGCGCTGGAGCAGTTCCCGATAGGCCGCGACGAAGATATTTCTGGCTTCGTCCGGCACCGGAAGGCAGTTTTTCTGCGCTGCCGCGATCACTGTGCCGGCTTCGAACGCAAGCAGCGTAAGTTCGCAGTTCGTCATGCGTGTCATTTCTTCCATCGTGCCCGAACTCATAGCTGAACCCTCCTGTCTTGGTCTTTCAGATCGCTCTCAAACGGAACCTTCACCCTACCTGGCGGCTGACGCGGCCTTTGCCTTCATCGTGTGTGGCCGCGGGCAGGCCGGCCGCAGCCGACGCAGAATCCGAGACTCAGGATGATCTCCTCTGCGTCTGGCTGGTCACGTCACTTTCCATTCGACCCATTCCGGCCGGCGTCCGCCGAGGGGCATATCGGCGCACAGAAATCGCTCCACCGGCTGTCTTTGCTTTGTGATGTCCATGGCGCTGATCAAAGCCGCCAGACCGCCGTCGATCCGGAACATGCCCACGCTGACGTCCAGCCACCGCGTCTCGCCCGCCTTGGTCAGAATCTGCGTCTCGTAGCGCGAGCAGCACGGCGTATCACTCGAGGAATTTGCCACGCGGTCCAGCAGCGCCTTCTTCGAGCTGGGCAAGACCATCTCCCAGAAGTTTTTCTCCAGCAATTCGGCGTGGGAGTATCCGGTGATCTCTTCCGCTGCGCGGTTGGCGTAGCAGCATTGCGTCCCTTGTTCGATAAACACGGCCATCGGAATCGCATCCGCCAGCGCCCGGAACTTCCCTTCGCTCGACTTCACCAGCCGGTCCGCCTGCGCCTTTTCATTTCGCAGCGCCTGCTCGTCCAGGGCGCGAAACACTGCCGGAGGCAGGCGGTCCAGGTTGTCCTTCAGCACGTAGTCAGTGATTCCGAATTTGAAGCACTCGATCGCCTTCCGCTCACCCAGCTCGCCCGTCACCAGGATGAACGGCACCGGATAAGGCGTGCGCCGCAGCAACTCCAGAGCGTCCAGTCCCGTCCAGGGGCCCAGGTTGTAGTCGGAGAGAATCACGTCATAACTCTCGGTCCGCAGCTGTGCCACGAACTCGGCCGGCGAGTCCACGACGGTGTACTGCAATTCGAAATGCGCTTTCCTCAGCGTCCGCAACAGCAGTTCCGCGTCGTCGGGATTGTCCTCCACGATCAGCACGCTCAGCGGGAACTCGGGAGCGCACGCCCCGCCATCGATTGGTCTAAGTCCGTCGTCTGTCTTGAGCACGTCGACCATGTTGATTTCTCCTCTTGCTGCGGTCTGCGAAGGCCACTCTCGATCGCGGTGTTCGTGGCTCTCACTGCAAACGGGCGGTGCAGGGGAGGGAAAATATAGCTGTTTTAATATGTAAGAGGCTTTACGTATTTGTCCGTAGTGGGTTCATATTCTTCGCGGTGACTTGGCTAGGCACAGCGCAAGGAAGCGCGTCCATCCGCACATCGGAATCCCTCCCAGCGGAACAGGCGGCAGCATCGCGTTTGGACTGGTTCTGCTGTCATTGGCTTCTCTGACGTTCTGGATCCCGTGGCGGAAGTGGCGCGTGCCCGCGATGTTGGGACTCCCGGCACTTGTTATTTTGTCGTTTGCGGCGGGCTGCGGAAACAGCGGGAAAACCGATCCAGGCACGCCGACAGGCGCGTTGCAGAGCAATATCGCGTCAGCAAAATGAAATAGCATGCTCATCTGCGCCTACATAAATATCGGCGGCGGCTGACGACAGGATTGTCTCTGCAACGGCTGCTAACCGAAATGTTGGAAGTTCGAATCTTCCCCGGAGGAGCTATACCTCTTGGGCTTCACCTCTTGCGCAAATGTTGATCACGGAGTTGTTTCGCGTACGCCGCAACCGGGGCGACGGGGTCGTGACAGCCTTTTCCTAATTCACCCTGACACGCTGCTCTGGCATGCCTCGGCGTCCTATCAGATCGACGATTGCCCGATGGTCGATCGCGCCGCCTCCATGGTGTCAAGACGCCTTCGCAGCGACGATCAGTTGCCAATGGATGGGTTTGTCGAGGGGATGCCTGTCGTGACTCTGCATCGGGAGCGTGCGTCCCTGTGCGGTCGCGATTTCGTATCCGCACGCCCGGCATCGGTAGATTCCTGACGCCGGTGCGATAAAGCGCGCCGCGGTGAACTCGTCAAAGAACTTGTCATCTGAGTACTGAAGAAATTCCTTGTTCTTGAAGAAGGCCATAGGTGACCCCAAACCTGCGAATGCTAGCAGTGGAGTGGGGAAACGTTGCCACGCGGAATATACGGTCCTAGAACCGCATAACTACTCGGTCCGGGTATCCTCATCTTTCTCGGCAGTCGGATTACGGGACATATGGCGGTCTAGTACTGGACTTGCCCGATCAACGAGGTGCATTCAATGGGTCGACGCAACACCCAAGTCAAACCCGACTTACATTGAAAACAAAGGCTAAATCGCTAGCTAGAGTCAGATCTGCCGGAACACTGCCCTGGCTAGGTTTTGACCGAGGACAGCCAAACAGATCACTTCTCCCGGGGAAGGACCGTCGAATCAACGAATTCGATGGTGTTGCAACGAAGGGTTGAGCTGGCAGAGTCGATCGGGCACTTGAGAGACGAAGGCAGCGCGGCAACAAAAAGTAGTGAAGAGGAGTCTACGCCCGCGTCAGCCTGCGCTGAACAGCGCGATCGAGACATGTCGTTGGGAGGCTGTTCCGATCGCCGAATTGACTGGAGGGTGCTGTGGCTTTTAATGACCGGCTCCTTCCCCTTGCGCCTTTGCAGTCGTTGCGTTCTGTGCGCAGGGCCAGAGCAAGCCAAACAGAGATCTTTCCGCTGGATCAAAGTCGTCTTGGGTGTATGACGGTGCCCATCTAACTATCGCCGTCGGGAAATGGAGATCGTTATGCGATTCGATTTGGAGTTTGATCCCACAAATAGGATCTTCGATCCAGATTCTCGGGAGTGGCCGATAGAAATATGCCAAATCCTCATTGCTTATCGGTATCGGGGATTTTTCAGCGATCACTTCGTTCGAGAGCCGGCCCGACTTCATAAGACAGCTGGCCGCCTTACCACGAGTCATACGCCGACCAGGCTTGCGTCTTGGTTGCGGTCGCTGACGACATTCTTCGCACTGCTGCAAGAGTTTAAAAACGGAGAGAGAGGTTAGGCGATGAACCAGGAACAGCAGTAACTGCTGACATAGGCTTAATTGGAAGCACGATACGCTGTTAGGGTGGGGTTGCCGTAACTACAAACGGAACTACATTTTGCAGTCTTCTCTATAGAGTTAAATTCCAACAGGCAGCGAGACGGTAGCCTGATCGATAGACTCGGACAATCATGACAAGAGAAGCGTGGCCAAGACATGAAAGGTGACACGATTCTTGAAGACAAGCTAGCGCCCGACACATTGATCGCAGTGTGGTCCAAAGATGTGCCTGTCCACCGGCAATGCCGGTGGTGGCTGCTGGGAGTGGCGGTGTTTGCGATGGCGGTAGTCGCGCCCACCGGCCAGGTTGATGGCCAGGCAGACCCATTGCCAAATCCCTACCGTGCAATTGAGAATTCAATGAAATTGGGAAGGCTCTTCGGAGCAACGTCGGCAGTCGATGTAGATCGAAATGGCAACGTCTGGGTCGCGGAGCGTTGCGGCGCCAACTCCTGCGCTGGATCGAAGCTTGATCCGATACTGGAATTCGATAGCTTAGGACACCTGCTAAAGAGCTTCGGCGCTGGACTGATGGTGCAGCCGCACGGTATCGCTGTGGACAAAGAGGGCAACGTCTGGGTCACCGACGCCCAAGGCGCGAACGGCATTGGGCATCAAGTTTTCAAGTTCAGCCCGGGTGGGAAAGTACTGTTGATTCTGGGCAAAGCAGGAGTGGCCGGCGACGGGCCTGACACGTTCAATCAGCCAACCGATGTCGCAATTGCTCCGAATGGCGACATCTTCGTCACCGATGGTCACGTGTTCGTCCAGACTAAGCCAAACGGGGAGTTGTTTGTGCCTGATTCCCCCAACCCAAATCCAAACGCGCGTGTCGTGAAATTCTCCAAGGACGGGAAGTTCGTTTCGACGTGGGGTAGCAAAGGCGCCGCGCCCGGTCAGTTCGACGGTCCGCATGGTCTTGCGTTTGATTCCCGAGGACGATTGTTCGTCGCCGACCGTACGAACAACCGAATCGAGATCTTCGACCAAAATGGCAAGCTGCTGGCTGTGTGGAAACAGTTTGGCCGGCCTAGCGGCCTGTTTATCGATGGACATGACGACCTGTACGTGACCGATTCTGAGTCAACTGATGAGCCCGGCTACGGCTACAACCCCGAATTCAAACGAGGAATTCGGATCGGAAGCGCCAACGATGGCCGCGTAACCGCCTTCATACCGGACCCCAATCCCGTGGGCCTTACCAGCGGCGCCGAGGGCGTTGCGGCGGACGCTCAGGGAAGCGTTTTTGGAGCAGAAGTCGGCGCGCGCCGAATCGTCAAGTACGTAAAGAAATAGACTTCACCGCTGCTCGCATCTCCGTAGACGCTGGCTTCGCGAGTGCTCCGGTTCTCAGTCAGAGACACTTTGCCGCGGCGTCGTTATCCCATCAATCAGGACTCAGAGACTCTTCACCTGGATTGCAGCTGCCAACACACTTACAAACGCGACGACGATCCACAGCGCGTCGATCCTCCGAGTAACCATCAGCAATACACTCGCGATCACGATGCCTGCCGTTACGGCAGAATTGGGTGCAGCGCGAGAAGAACGAATGGCCCCCGACTCCGTGCAAGCGACACCAGACGCGGCACTTAGATTTTCCTTACAACGGCTGTTAGAGCCTTCCGAAGATCGTCGAAGCCGAGTTCGTCAAGAACCTGACCGATGCCGACTTCATGCGCATAGGCGTCCTCCTAGCAAAAAAGGGCTATGACGAAGGCGGATTCTCGGGAAAGGGCACAACACGCTGGTGCAGGAGAACCATCCGTACAATCATGGCGAGACATCGGCAGCGCGGGACGCCTGGATTTCAGTCTAACCATGATGTTCACGACCCTGAGCCCTTGCGACATCTGTGCCGCGCTGATCTATCGGCGTCAATTTAAGCGGTTGATCGTCGGTCATACCATAGGTTCTCCAGACACTCTGGACATGCTTCGCCAAAAAGGCGTCGAGGTGGAGATTCTGCGGGACTCCGAAGGCATCGCACTTTTTGAAAAATACCGGCAAGAGAAACCGGACCAGCCTATGGAGGACGCTTTCGGCCTAGCCGCGGTACACAAAGCTGCCGCAGGAACAATCTAGCTCCGTGTCCTTATCCTAAGAGTTGGCATTCGTTGACGAGCAGTCCAGCCGCCGGATAATGCTTGTCCGAGCGTTCTGTTCGACGCTACTGTCCGTGGGTGCAGGGTCCTCGAGGCCGACATTTCTTGACAAAATGGGCCGTTTTGACCTATATATCCGAGGCAGAAGGGCCGAATCATCGCTATCGGGAGCGGATTCGCCATTGTGTCGGGACCGCGTGAAAGGGGATGCCGATAGCAGCCTTCGACTGGTTGTGCGCGCAAATACCATCATGATCCATCCCCGCAGGAAAGAAATCATCCGGCAGACCATTCCGCAACAACGCACTTTTGAAATTGCGAGATTTTCTATTGGGGGGCTTCAATGAAACGATGCTTCGGACTTGTATTTGCCATGGCAGTCTTCTGTTTGGCTGGTTCGACTTTCGGGCAGGGCGGCGTGCCCGCGCGCGCGGCCGCTTTTGCGACGACTCCCGACATTCCCTATGAAGCGGTCCCGAACTTTTTCAAGATTCCCGATGGCCTGTATCTGGGCGAAGTGCTTGGCGTCGCGACCGACTCCAAGGGCCACGTCTTTCTTTACACCCGCGGAAATCACACGCGCCTCTTTGAATTTGAGAAAGACGGCAAGTTCATGCGCGAGATCGGCGACAACCTCTACGCCTTCGAAATGGCGCACGGCGTTCGCGTCGACAAGAACGACAATATTTGGGCCGTCGACGAAGGCACGAACATGATCGTCGAGTTCAACCAGCTGGGCCGCGTGATCTTCACGCTGGGCAGCAAGCCTGACTCCGGCAAGGGCTGGGCATTTCAGACGCCGAAGTTCAACGATCCGGTGCCGCCGGCGCAGCCCTACATCTTTAACCGCCCGACCGACATCGCCTGGGATCCGCAGGGCAACTTCTTCATCGCCGACGGCTACGGCAATTCCCGCGTGGCCAAGTACGACAAGAACGGAACCTTCATTAAGTCCGTGGGCGAAAAGGGCAAAGCTCCCGGCCAGCTAAACCTGCCGCACGCCATCGCGGCCGATGCCGCGGGCAACGTCTACGTGGGAGATCGCAGCAACAGCCGAGTGCAGATTTTCGACGACGACTTGAACCTGAAGAAGGTCGTGGACAACGTCGGCGCACCATGGGCGATGTGCATTTCGGGCGGACCGCACCAGTATCTGTACGTGTCGAATTCCAATCCCGACAACAACGACTCGCGCATGATCGCCGTGTCGGGCGAGATCTACAAGATGGAATTGGACGGCACGGTGATCGGAAAGTTCGGTAAGCCGGGAAAGCTGCCGGGCGAGTTCGCCACGGTGCATTCACTCGATTGCCGCAACGAGAATGAAATCTATACGGCGGAGATCACCGCGTGGCGCGCGCAGAAGATCATTCTGCACCCGGAAAAGATGGCCGCCAGCTCCAAAGCGGGCAATTGAGGCGTTTTCGGGGCATCCGCCTGAACGCTGGTATCGATAAATAGGAATCGAGTCCCTGGAGGGATCGAATGAAGGCTCTTTTGAGATTTACGCCGTTGGCGCTGGTGCTTTTCGCGAGTTCGGTTCTCGCGCAGGGCTCCGCTCCGGAAATTGCATATGACACGAACTCTACCTTTCTGAAGTGGCCCGAGCACATCTACATGGGCGAGCCCGCGGGGGTCGCTGCCGATTCCAAGGGCCATATCTTTATTTACACGCGAACCGGGGAGGAAAATCTGACGACCGGCACTTCGCGGACTTTCGTTCGCGGCGGGTCAAAGCTTTTCGAGTTCGAAGCGAACGGGACCTATGTGCGGGAAATCGGCCAGGATCTCTATGGATTTATCCGCGCCGAGCGTCTGCGCGTGGATTCGCAGGATTTCATCTGGGCCGTGGATTCCGGATCGGACATGCTGATGAAGTTCGATCAGCAGGGACACATCGTCATGACTTTCGGCCGCAAGCCTGAGGCGGTGGACGTGCCAGCCATGCCGCCGGAGTACGAACCACCGCCGAATCCCGGACGCGATCCCTTTGGCGGGCGCGGTGTAGGTTCCGGCGAGCTGGGAGACGGGCTGAACCGGCCTTCGGATGTGGCGTTCGATTCGAATGGCAACATCTTCATCGCGGACGGCCACGGCGGCACGAGCAACTATCGTGTCATTAAGTTCGACAAGAATGGCGTGTTCGTGAAGACCTGGGGCAACAAGGGCAATGGGCCCGGGCAGTTCCAGTGGCCCTCGGCAATCGTAATCGACGCCAAGAACAACCTCTATGTAGCGGATAAGGGAAACCGGCGGATTCAGGTGTTTGACGACGACGGGACCTTCAAAACCGAGTATCACAACGTGGGTTTCCCGGCAGCGATGTGCATCACGCCCGGCGCGCACCAATACATATATGTCTCCAACTCCAACGAGCGCACCAATCTGGACAACGGCGAGATCTACAAGATGGAGCTGGATGGCACCGTCGTCGGCAGGTTCGGAAAAGCAGGTAAGGGACCCAAGGAATTCGGCACGGTCAACTCGCTCGATTGCCGTAGCGAGAACGAGTTGACGGTTGGGGAGCTTCTGAACTGGCGCGTGCAGAAGGTTACGCTCCATCCGGGCTCTGGCAAGTCGGGCAACTGAGTAGCAGTAATTAGGGACACTGGGTAACAAAGGGCCGCTCGCAAGACGGCTTTCGGTGGGGTGGGCTACTACCAGCTCAATCGTTTCGATCAAGGCGCGGACGTTTGCGCTGTGGTTTTGTATAATTTCGTGGTTTTGACCAAGGAGAAAATGATGTCACAAGCTCGGCTATCAAAGGCGCTCGCATGGTCCGCTCTGGGGATCGGTCTCGCACTTATCACCGTTGGAGGGCGCACCTGGGCTCAAGCCCAGATGTCCGGCCAGCCTTCGACTTCGAAGGGCGATTGGCCTTATTACTTTGCTGATGCCAGGGGTTCGCGCTATTCGCCCCAGGATCAGATCAGCGCTTCGAACTTCAATTCGCTCGAAGTCGCATGGCATTTCAAGACTGACAGCCTTGGCGCACGTCCCGAATACAAGCTCGAAGGGACGCCGCTCGAGGTCAATGGCACGATCTACACCACGGCTGGTTCACGCCGCGATGTGATCGCGCTGAGCGCCAAGACTGGCGAACTCAAGTGGGTGTACAGCTTCGACGAAGGCTCACGCGCCGTTGCCTCACCGCGTCAGCTTTCCGGACGCGGCGTCTCCTACTGGACCGACGGCAAGGGCGACGAACGCATCCTGTACGTCTCCACCGGCTACCGCTTGGTTGAGTTGAACGCCAAGAACGGCCAGCCGATCGAGTCGTTCGGCGCCAAGGGCATGGTCGACATGAAGGTCGGCGCCTACAAGGGCTCCGGTCAGCAGATCGATCTGGAGACCGGCGAAATCGGCCTCCACACCACCCCGACCGTTGTGAAAGACACCGTGATCGTCGGCTCCGCGTTCAAAGAAGGCGGCCAGCCGGAGACACACAACAACACCAAGGGCATCGTTCGCGCATGGGATGTGAAGACCGGCAAGCTGATCTGGTCCTTCCACACAATTCCGCAGAAGGGCGAGTTCGGCTACGACACCTGGCTGAACGGCTCGGCAGACACCAACGGCAACACCGGTGTCTGGACCGGAATCACCGTGGATACCGAGCTCAACACGGTTTACCTGCCGATCGAAGATCCGACCAGCGACTACTATGGCGGCGAGCGTCCGGGCAACAATCTGTATGCCGACAGCCTCGTGGCAGTGGATCTGAGCACGGGCAAGATCAAGTGGTACTACCAGATCGTTCACCACCCGATGTGGGACTACGATCTTTCCTCGCCACCACTCCTTGCCGATATCAACGTCGACGGCAAGGCAATCAAGGCCGTGGCGCTGCCGACCAAGGAATCGTTCCTTTACGTGTTTGACCGTGTGACGGGCAAGCCGGTATGGCCGATCGAAGAGAAGCCGGTACCGCAGGGCGATGTGCCGGGCGAGTGGTATTCGCCGACGCAGCCGTTCCCGACCAAGCCTCCCGCGTATGCGCGTCAGGCCCTCAGCCCGGATAACATGATCGACTTCACCCCCGAACTGCACGCCAAGGCTCTCCAGATCGCTGAGCACTACAAGATGGGTCCGATGTTCCTGAACCCGGTGGTCAGCAAAGTGGACGGCCCGCTTGCAGCGCTCACGTTCGGCACGGCCGGTGGCGGCACGAACTGGCCCGGAGCCGGTTACGATCCTGAGATGCACGTTGTCTTCGCGCCCGCAGCGAACTCCGGCGTGGTGCCTCTCGGACTGGTTCAACCGCCTCCCGGATATGGCGACATCCGCTATCTGCAGGGCGTGGCTGGCCAGCGCTTCCGTGTAAACGAAGGCCCGGGCTACGGTTCTGCTTCCGATGCGCCGAAAGTCAGCGACTCGCAGAAGAGACTGGAAGCCATCCTGGCGAAGCAGAGCAAACCCACCACCGGCGGCCCCGCAACCAACCCGTTCGCATTGAACGTGGATGGATTGCCGATCACCAAGCCTCCCTACGGAGTTCTCTCGGCCCTCGACTTGGACAAGGGAACCCTGATGTGGCAGGTGGCGCACGGCGACACACCGGACGGCGTCCGCAACAATCCGGCGCTCAAGGGTCTGAACATTCCCAAGACCGGGCAGCCGGGTAACGTCGGCCTCGCGATCACCAAGACTCTGGTGATCATGGGCGATCCTGAGGTCACCACGACTCCGGATCATCCGCGCGGCGCGATGTTGCGTGCCTACGACAAGAAGACGGGACAGCAGGTCGGCGCAGTGTGGATGCCGGCTCCGCAGAGCGGTTCGCCCATGACTTACTCCGTTGATGGCAAGCAGTACATCATCGTGGCGGTCAGCGGCGGCAACTACTCGGGCGACTACATCGCTTTCAGTCTGCCTTCGAACAACTAACACTCGAACTCGGCGTACGGGCTGCGGTCATCGCGGCCCGTACACCCCAGTTTTTTCCCCGCCGCTTCGCGCACTCCATTAAGAATGCCGGTGCGATTCGCTGCCCGTTCTCTCGCTTGTTTGCCATGTGAAACTCCTATCTCGCCTGTTTGCGTTATTATCAATACCCCACCCAGAAGGGGCGCGCGATGTAACGGAAGGCGTGTCGCCTCCGTCTGTATCGACAGAAAGGGCTGCTTGCGTGCCAGCCCAGCCGATGTATAATCCGGCATTCTTTTGAGGGGGACTCTCGCATGTCAAGAAATCGTCTTTTGAATTCGCTCTCGTGGTCCGTGGCAGCGATCGCGATCACGCTTCTTCTCGTTGGTGGCCACGCGTGGGCCCAGGCTCAAATGTCCGGCCAGCCTTCCACTTCGAAGGGCGACTGGCCGTATTACTTCGCCGATGCCCGCGGCAGCAGGTACTCGCCGCAGGATCAGATCAACGCGTCGAACTTCAATTCACTCGAAGTCGCGTGGCACTTCAAGACTGACAATCTTGGCGCGCGTCCCGAGTACAAACTCG
>Ga0207009_1085_pt2 | contig 15803 bp, 18 predicted proteins | sample Alteio_BWMinCont_81_FD_153479 | JGI IMG/M metagenome (GOLD analysis project Ga0207009, IMG submission 153479) | Enriched cells from forest soil in Barre Woods Harvard Forest LTER site, Petersham, Massachusetts, United States -... | ecosystem: Environmental > Terrestrial > Soil > Temperate forest >... | reverse complement strand
AGCGTTATTTTTTATTCAAAACGAAGCCGCCTTACCGGGCGGCTTTTTTGCAAAAATGGCGTCTGCGATTCGAGTTCCGGTTCTAACTGTTCAGTTCGGACTTCATTGTCGGCGATATTGAGGCATTTCACCTTTAATTTGTTGGTGTTAAAGATTCTTTATTCTACATTCACTTAAAAAAGTAAAAACAAAAGGATGAGTTGTATTTTGTGTTTTTTAGACGATAACTTTCAGGAACGTTTGAGGAGGGTATCACAGTCCAAGGCTGATAGGTTCGAACACGCACTAGCCGATTTTCAAGCTAACTTTCTCAATGAACTCAAATTTCTGGAGTCGGCTGATACCTGTGAGGTACACAAAAACTTTCATGTAAGGACAAAAACATACGCCGATGTGTTTTATCAAAAGATAAAACAACAAACTGACATCTTACAATTTTGCAATACTTTAAGACATATCTATCAGACTTGGATCGAAGGACAGGGGGCGGGGGCGATGAGCGCATTGCGGACTCTGTTAAATGAGAAACAGATTATAAAATCAACGCCCCGGGCAAATAACCTTATTTATTTCCGAGGCCGTAAAAGTGATAGTTTTCTCACTAAAGAAGAATTATTTCATATCCCATTCAATAAGCGCCACTTTATCAGTAACCAACGTTATTCAATAACCGGGCAACCTCTGCTATATCTTGGTTTGTGTCCGTTGGACGTGGTTTATGAAATCAGAGCGAAGTTGAGTGATCTTAGCAGTATATCTTTTTGTTCGCTAGTGCATACTTCTGCTGACCCTTTGTTTGTACTCGATCTCAACAACCCATATTTACACGATATTGCCAATTACGAAATAATGGTGTCGGCTGGTTACAATGTAAATGCGCCGAATGCGGATGTTGAAAGTGATTTTTATAAGTTTATACTGGCGCAGTTTTGCTCTTTTAGGAGGTCCCGGTGGACAGAACATGGTGTGTTTGCAGAAGAATATGTGCTGCCACAGTTATTGACTGAAATCCTGAGGGAGGATAAATATGATGGGATTATGTTTTCTTCTACACGCGTGGACACTCGGGTGTGTTATTCCAAAGCTAAGTTCCATGTAAATCGCTTTAGGGAAAATCTCGCGCTATTTACAAACTATGACAAGAATTATGACCTGGACAGGAATCTTTTTAATAAATTCCTAATTTCTAAACCGCTAATGATGGACGATCTGTTGGAAATATCACTTGATGACCTAAATCATATTAACCAGCAAATAGCCAGCATGATCAATATACCAGGAACCGTTTTTCCTTTTCATGTGGACTTAAAAGAAATCACCGGAATAAGCACAAAAGTACTTTTTGAAGATGTTTTTATTAAAGAAGAAGGCGTTGAAAAACCTTATTTCGAACATCGACTGGGTAAACTTCACTTACAGTTGATATATCAAACCTTGCTTGAACTGAGGAATAAGACTAAGTTGGCATAGGTAGTATTTAAGTTTTGAACATGACATTTTTTAACTTTTCAGTTTTGTCGGTCGAGGCACTCTAAATAAAAGCATTTGGCTATTACTAAAGTGACAGCGACTGTTCGGCATCATCGGCTGCCTTAGCCGGTGCCGGTTTGACTGGATCAGCGGCTGTATTATTTTGCTGTTTCGCTTTTCGGGCGGCGCTGCGTTCCATCCGCCGCTGGCGTTTGGCTTGTTGCCTTTGCTGCCTTTTGTCAGGTGTTTTAATGCCGTTTATATCCTTATTGCCCGGTTTCAGTTCTGCCAGTTCGGTTTTGATCAGTTCAGCGACTTCTATTTTGATGCGCTGGTAGTTTTCCTGCACATCTTCTGCACTGACATAATTGATAATGGGTATTGTTTTGTATGCCGCTTCTTCTTTAGCAATGGCCTCATTGTTATTCTGTATTTCGCTATGGAACAGTTTGAGATCGATACGCTGCTCCGGGTTGTCGGCCACAAAACCTGCGAAAAAGCCTGAAGATAAACGGGCCAATTTGGCGGCGGGTATCGCATAATCTAGTTGGGTCGATTTGGAAATGGAGGTATCCCCGCTATTGATCGTCAGGCTGCTGCGGTCCTGCACTATCTTGCCAAAGTTTTCGGACAGTGTCTTGGCCGTATCCCCCGTCACCTGTCCCGAGATCACATTACCTACGATGCCCGTAATCACATCGGCCTGCTCCTTGCCATAATCCTTGCTTAACTGGCTAAAATCCTGCACAGCTAAAGTGGTGGCCACTTTATTGGAACGCGCCGTAGCGATCAGGCTGTCCATATTATTAAAGAAGATGGTCGGGAACTCGTCAAAGATGAGGCTGCTTTTAAGCTGCCCCTTGCGGTTAACCAGCTTGATCATCCGGGAAATGTATAGGGACAATACCGCGCCGTAGGTTTGTAGCTTCTGCGGGTTATTGCCTACGCAAATGATCTTCGGCGCTGCGGGGTTATTGACATCGAGTGTAAAATCATTGCCACTTAATACATAGTACAATTGCGGCGAAGATAATCGCGCCAATCCAATTTTAGCCGATGCTATTTGTCCCTCCAGTTGGTTCTTGGCACCCTGGTTATAAGCCGAAATAAAAGGGTTGATCAGCGGCCCGACCTCCGGCTCTCTAAGCAAGACGGCGAACAGCTTTTCATAATCAGCCAGCATTAGCTCAATGACGTGCGGCAGGGTGCAGTATTTGCCGTCTTCATATTTGCGCAAATACCAGATAATAGCGGTCAGGAAATTAACCGGGCTTTCGACGAAGAAATCGCCCTGTTTCCGAATCCATTCGCGGTTCAGGCCAAGCATAATGGTACGGCTGGCTTCTGCTGCATCGGTAATATCTGTCATGCTTTGCGGGTCAAGCGGGTTGCAACGGTGGCTATGGTCAAGATCGTCAAAATTGATAACGTAAAAGGCAGGCTTGACCTTGTAATTGGCTTTATACTGGCGCAACTTGTTATAGGCGATCCGGGTCAGGTCGTCGTATTTAAAATCATAAATAAACATTGAAAAGCCCTTTTTGATGTGCTGGTCGATAATATGCCGGATCACGAAATAAGACTTACCTGCGCCGGGTGTACCTGCCACGAGCAAGCCTCTGAACGGGTTAATGACATTGATCCAAGAACTGCGCTGTTTGGCCTTTAATTGGTATTTAGCGGGCAGGTTAATGGAATATTCATTTTCCAGTAACCGTTCTTCCTGCGGGAAAGTTTCGTTTTCATCATTAAAAATATCTTTGTTGAGTTTGTCTTTGAGCAGGCGCGAAAGATGCGCACCACCGGTCAAAATCAATAAATAACCAATACCTGTAAGCGCCATATAGCTGATCGCAATTATATTTGGCGTTGTATACAAATAAAAACACAGGATGCTGATCCAGTAGATGAATAACCCGGTAACCAGGTAAGCCACAATGCTGTGCCAGCCTATGTTTTCGTCCTTTTTGCCTTTGGCCCCGACTAATGAGATCAGGAGAAAAAGCAACGCCGCCAATTTAGGCCGCCACCAATTAATAAATATGCCAGTTTTGGCGATATTGGTGATAACGCGGTCGGTAATGGCCGCCGTCCAATGCCAGTCGGCAAAGGCTGTATAGCAGGTTAAATAAAAATGTATCGCTAAAATAAAAACGCTGATCAGGCGGGTCATGTCGATGATCTTGCGTAGGCCCTGGGTGTCTTCTCCGGTATTCATAGGCTAATTTCCTGATCTTGTGTTTGTCCTTTGGTTTTCTTCTTTTTCTTCTTGCGTGGAATAGTCGGCAGGCTGTCCGGCTGGAATTTTTGCAGCGCCAATTGTAAATAATTGACCGGCTCAACTGTTGGGTGGGTGATTCGCTGTGCGATGTGTTGTTCTTTGGCTTTATCGGTAGTGCTAAAACGTTCAGTCAGCTTTTTGGCACTGTATTCCCTGCCGATGTCACTACCGTTAAAAACAGTTTTATTTTTATGGTCGATGAAAGTCGCGCCATAAGGATAGCCCTGCTCGTTGGTGCGGAACAAAACGGCTACTCCCTGTTGCTGCATTGCCGATATAAAAGTGGCTTTGGTGATGCGATGATAATTATTAAAAACTTTGTCGATCCGTTGCTTTAAGTCTACCACATGAGGCTTTCGTTTTTCTATACTTTTCTCAAATTTCTTTTCGAGGTTCCTTAGCGTCGGTTTGCTATAAAATGCGCTGGCCTTGATGGGGATGCCCACAGCTTGCCCGTTCTTATCGAGCAGCGTGTATATTAAACCCTTGTTCTTGTACATATCGCTGTCCGCAGGGCCACGCTCTGCCCGGACATTGAATTGCTGCAATACCGCGTTCAGTTCGGCCAGCGATGTAAAATGATAGTCGCGCACTACGGCGGTCACGACGTTGCTGATCGCACGTTTGGTGGGGATATGACCGTAAAGCGCCCTTTCCGGGTCGGCGGGTTTGATGCCCGGCTGTAAACGAAAGGTTTTGCTGGTGGCGGGCACCAAATCAAATTCCTTTTCGATGTATTTTCGCGCCGGCTCTGATAAGTCATTACCGATATTATGCAGGTTAATGGAGGCGCCGTCCTTTTGAATACTGGTGGTGACAATATGCAGGTGCTGGTGCGCGGCATCATCATGCCTATAAACAATAAAAGGTTGTTCGCCAAAACCGATCTTGTCCATGTAGGCGATGGCGATCTGCTGGATTTTATTATTGTCTAATTTTTCACTACTATCGAAATTTAGCGAGATATGCAGGGCATTCGTTTTGACCGTGGGTTTCAGCGCCTGCAAGTGCTCAAAACGCCGCAGCTTTTGAAGCAGCCCCATGCGCTCAATATCGCCCGCGAAACCACTGGCCAGAATGAGTTTGGCCTCGCCCGCCTGCACTTTGCTTTCATTATAGTGCAAAATGCCGCGTATGTTTTTCCCGGTTATGATCCTTGCAACCATTTGTCGGCCAGTTTAGAAATGATCGTTAATAGCCTGTCTACTTTTTCACCGATACGTTGGTATAACCCTGCCACTTTTAAGATGTAAAAGGTGCTATGAGTTCCCGCTTTGTCCTGGTTAAAGCTGCGGGTAAGCTGGTTGATATTGATGCCGATGGCTTTGAGTTCCTTGCGGATCAGCGCCATTTCTTCCATCGGGCCGTTCATGGAGATATCTTTATGCAGCAATTTGATATTCCGGTTCGTGAGAATGCGCCGGGCGACTTCGCCGATGCTGGCGCAATCGCTTTGTTCCCGCAGCTTGTCCAGCTTGTTCCAAGTGGCTTCGTTCACCCGGATGATGATCGGGTGGGTCAAAACTTGTTCAGGATCAGATGCTGGTTTGCGGGGCATATTTACGGATATTTTAATAATAGACTTTTAGGCTTGCGAGTTCCGAGCAAAGCCCTGACCGTAAGGGCAGCAAAGATGTTTCCGTATACGGAAATACATCTTTGCTACATCCTTTCGGATGTCGGAACTGACGTTCCGCCGCCGCTTCGCGGCGTGGTTAATAGGACTTTGTTCTGTGCTTAGTGTAGGGGTCAGGGGTGGTCAGTTTGGCCCGGAACGGTTGTCGGGTTTTGGCGGTTTATCAAGCGGTTCAAAGGATCGGAGTAATCTGCGGATAGCTAGGCGCGGGCCTTGTTTCAGGCGATGAAGGCGGAGTTGGTTAGTGCTGCCTGTATGATGTTTGACAATATTCATAATGGTATGATTTGCTGTCAAAGGTGGAGCGGAAAAAAGAGGCATCATACCATATGGTGCAAATTCTTTCGGTTGGTGCGTCTCAGAATTTTATTTGTAGCTTGGTATTTTAATCATTTGATATGTCACTATCTGTAGAAGAACGCGCCCTAATAGGGCACAATCACCGCGGTCACATTATTGATGCTTGCAGCTGGCTCGAAAAACGTATTGAAGTCTTTATTTTAGATTTTTTTGTTGGAGAGCGTGGAACGAAGTGGGATTTAATGCGAGAAGTTTTATTAGATCGTTTTCATTTTGACGGCAAGATCGCCACGATGGAGGTATTAGTTAAGAAATCAGCAGGCGCTGATTTTAAGAAACAATATAGTAAACTGTTCGGGGAACTGAGGTATATCAAAGAGCAACGAAATTTTTTTGCGCATTACGTACAGATAGCTCGATTAGATACGGATGATATTTCTTTGGTGTCGCTACGTGATGGTACCAAAACGTTGAACTACACTGAAAAAGATCTGCGAACATTGTTTGAGCGTATCCTTAAATGTTCGGATGCGGTGGCTGAACTCAACAAAAAGGTCAATCAATTTTTACCAACTGAATAGGATAGTGTGTATTGGATCACAAGATTATTCATTGAATAATGACCATGTGGTTTTTTTCGGCCAAAAATTCCCCGACCGTTGCATTTATGCAACAAGACTACAGCGACAAACCACCTTTAGAGGTGGAGGAATTACTTGCAAGTATCGAACAGGGAAATATACCCGTGTCCTATTTGCTTGATCGTCTGCTGAGTTTGTTGGTTAAGCTCGAAGAAAAAGAGCGCAGGTTAGACCAAATGTTGAGTTCCTTTTCCGGGTTAGCAGACCTTAACCGGAAAATAAGCGAAATCCATACGCTGCACTTTCCCGCAGAGCAACTGAGGAAATCAAATCGTCAGGAGCGCTTCCTCGCACAGATTTTGACAAAGCCTGCGCGCAGACGATAATCAGATCGCAGGTATCGACTTATCTGAGTTCACAAACTTCAAAAGGTCCTTTAGATAGGTTTCTGTTTCTACCAGGCTGCTGTGCCGGTTGGCCGAACAAATCTCAGCGATCGTCCAACCCGCTTTAAATTTTTTAACGTTTGAGAAATGTTTGAATGAATAAAGCGTATATTTTTTGTTTGTCAACTTCAGCGCTTTCAAACATTTTTGAAAACGATCGTAAGGTGTGTTTTCCCCGATACGGTTTGGCCCAATGATATTCGCAGTTGACCCGAACAGGTAATCATTTTCAGCGTGGCTCCGGGGATTCAGGGCATCTAGGTCTTTTCGGAAACTTTTATCAATATTGACGGGCAATGCTTTTTTGTTCTTAGCAATATTTGCCGGCACTGTAATGGTATTGTTGTCTAAATTGATATGTTTAAGTTGCAAGTAGCGAAGTTCCTTCGGCCGGATACAGGTATAGTAAATCGCCTTTACAAATAATAACGTATAGGGATCTTTCGCACTCAGCCACTTCATGATGGCTTTAAAATCTTTATCAGAAAAAATCTGGTGCGATTCGGTGGCGATTTTCGTGCGGGTGTCCGTGTCCGTTACCGGATTGATCGGAATATATTTGTTCTTCTTTAAATATTTAAAAAAGTTATTCAGCGTGATCCTGGCATTATTATAGGTCACGCCTAACCATTTCTCCGTCTTTTCATGATGATCGAGGAAATGGATGATCTCAAAATCGGTGATCTCGTTTACTCGTTTGTCAGCGCCGTAGTAAGCAACAAAACGATTGACTTTAGATAAATAAGATTGAATGGATTTTTTGCGTGTGCCTTTGGATTTGTGGTGCTCTTCGAAGAGGTCTTTTGCCTTTTGCAAGGTCAGGGAAACGACCTCGCGCTTCAGTTTTTCGTTCTCCTGTTCGTCCAGCGGATTCCATCCGCCCTCCAAAGCGGTTTTGTAGGCAAAACACAGATCAGTAAAAGCGGCCAGTTTTTCTTTCGGGTCTTTGATGCGGTTAAGCCCTTTTGTCGGGCGAAGCCTTTCCATTTTCCCGGTTTTCGGGTTGTGAAAGAAAAATTCGACATACCAGTTTTGTTCCGCTTCCAGTCTGGCGCGCTGTACACCTTTGACGTCAGTCTTCAGCTGCTTTCCTTTGACGATCTTTGGCGTGGTGTATGGAATTTCCGGCAATGTCATCGCTGACAAAGGTAAATTATTTGGCTGACTTGTGGCGGAGTAAGCACCTGATATTCTGCTAAATTGTTGAATATCAGGTGCATTAAGTGTTGAAGTGGAGAATATCGGAGTCGAACCGATGACCTCTTGCATGCCATGCAAGCGCTCTAGCCAGCTGAGCTAATCCCCCTTATGCGGACGGCAAAAGTAGTAAAAAGTTAAACAATGACAAATTTGATCCGATACATTTTATTCAGAAAATCTATTTTTAAAACCCTGGCCTTATAAAACAAGTAAAGCCCCTGATGGGCAGGGGCCTTTACTAACCAATTATAAACCTAAATTATGAGAAGACTATTTTGTTGTTATTATTAACGGTGTAAAGGTAACACTATGTTTTGAAATTATATTATTTTTTTGTAATTTTTTTGTAAAAACGAATAGAAAGATGTTTTAATGACAAGGAAGTAAATCAATTGTTATCATTATGTTAATTTTTTAAGTTAAAAACTCATTAAAAAGCTAACATTATTTACCACTTATACATGTTTGCAACAACATTGTTTTAAAATTACGTAAAATACCTAAAAAACAAATATATTATTAAAAAAAATTGCCGTTTTTTAATTTTTATCAATATAAATACAACAATTCAGGTTAATTAATTTAATTTTTTGCTATATTTTTGTGATTTATCGATTAAATAGAAGAAAATTACTAAAAAAATCAGCTCACTGTAACAATCATAAAAATTACGCTGATTTTTATCACAATCTAAAGATGCTTTTACATCTTTGTCCTAATTATGACATCCGCCGGCAAAGAAAAACCGCATCTTAAGTCCTCAACTCTGTGGATAATGACCATTGCTACGGGTTTGGTAGTAGCTAATTTATATTATAACCAACCATTACTGGGCGATATAGCCAATACTTATCATGTTAACAGCGGTAAGGCGGGCCAGGTATCTATGCTAACTCAAATTGGTTATGCCGTGGGCATGTTACTCATAGTTCCGCTGGCGGATATGTTTAAGCGCAAACAGTTGATGGTCATTGATTTTGCTTTTGTTATTATCGCATTATTAGCTGCTGCATCAGCACCTAACATCCATATATTATTAATTGCAAGTTTTTTTGTAGGTGTTTTCTCCTTAATACCACAACTGTTGATACCAATGACCGCACATTTGGCCAATCCAAGCGAGCGTGGTAAAAAAATAGGCGTGGTAATGAGCGGCTTATTAATAGGTATTTTATTATCGCGTACAATTAGCGGTTTTATTGGGGCGCATTTTGGCTGGCGCGCAGTATTTTATATGGCAGCAGCCTTAATGGTTGTTATGTGGGCATTTATTTACTTCCTTTTGCCAGAAGTTGAGCCAGATTATAAAGGAAATTATAAGGACCTGATGAAATCGTTGATCGTACTTATAAAAAATGAGCCCAAACTAAGGATGGCAGCTATACGTGGCGCGCTATGTTTTGCTTCATTCAGTGCGTTTTGGACAACTCTTACCTTTTTATTAAAACAAAATTTTAACCAGGGCAGTGATGTAGCCGGTTTGTTTGGATTAGTTGGTGCGTTTGGTGCCATAGCCGCCGGGCTAATGGGCAGATTGAGCGATAAAATGGACGCGTATAAATTATCCACGTTTACTTTATTATTGATTGTGATCTCATTCATTATTTTCTTGTTTTCGGGACATAGCATTGCCGGACTGATTATCGGTGTAGTTTTAATGGATATGGGCGTACAGGCTACACACATATCAAACCAGGCCATCATTTTTTCATTAAGTGCCCAGGCACGCAACCGTATTAATACCATATATATGGTAACTTATTTTATTGGCGGCGCCCTTGGCGCATACATCGCCAGCCTGGTTTGGAATACCTACCAATGGACCGGGGTGAGCTGGGTTGGTATTGTATTGTCTGTAATTGCCCTGTTGATGCATTTTTTTAACCGCAAAAAGGTACAAAACAAAACTACAACTGTACACTCCTGACTACTGTAGCCGACATCCATTATATTTTTTTATACAGTTTTTGCTACAGTATATTCTTGTTGATAAAATATATTAATACACTCATATACAATATATTAAGATATTTTTCGATGAATTTCCTTCATCTTAAAGATAAGTTCCATTTGACTTTATTAAATCTTGGCATTGAATTGGAATACCACTTATCAAATGCACTGTTATGGTAGTTGTTAAAAACAAGAAACCGGTTAAAGGCGAAAAGGAATGGGAAAACCCGATCGAGCCGGCAAAGTCTTCTGATGACCGTGATAAGGAGCAAATACTGAGGCAGTATAAAGAGGCAAAAAGAAGAAAAGACAACCTTACAGACGACAACGATCAACAAAACGAAACTAAAAATATTTAAACTATAAACTATGAAAACCTACCAAAAACCAGCAACCAGCAAATTAGTTGCACGCTTTGATAACGAGTTGATGAATATTATAAGGGAAGACCTGAGAACAGTGAGAGTGGTTAAAAACCGTTTTTTAAAATTAATTATAACTGAACAATTATCAGTTGCCTAAATAACTAAAATCAATATTCAACCTTAAAAGATATCTAACTATGAAAACTTACCAAAAACCAGCAACCAGTAAATTAATGGCCCGTTTTGATAACGAACTAAGAAACCTGATAATGGAAGACCTAAAAGCTTTCAGAGCTAAGAATCCGTTTTTAAACAATAACAACCAGGCTACCCAAAAGCAATTGAAAGCAGCCTGATCAATATATACATCTACCTATAAAATACGAACATCACCTATGAAAATGGTAAAGCTCCCGAAATTTGGGGGCTTTATTTTTTTCTCATATATTTTATAATTAAACCAGCGGTTTTAGCCGATGCGCCAGGTTTACCCATTCGTTCGTCTAACTTATTGTAATTAGCCAGCATGTTTTGGCGATAAGTATCATCATTAGTGATCATATCCAGTTCGGCGCCAATGTTTTCCGGGTTACAATCGGCCTGTATTAATTCTTTAACAACCGGCGCGTCCATTATTAAATTAACTAATCCTATATACTTTATTTTAATCACCGCACGCGCTATGCCTACGGATATGCCATTACCCTTATAAACCAATACTTGCGGCACATTAAATAAAGCGGTTTCTAAGGTTGCTGTTCCGGATGCCACTACGGCAGCGTAAGCATTATTTAAAATATCATAAGTAGCGCCAAACACAACCGGGATATTTTTATCTCCTAAAAACCGGCGATAAAAATCGATAGTAAAGGAAGGCGCGCCGGCTATTACAAATTGATACTCAGTAAATTTCTCGGCTACCGCTATCATATCGGGCAACAGATAAGTGATTTCTTGCTTACGACTTCCCGGTAGCAGGGCAATTATTTTTTTATCAGGTTGTAAATTATTTTTATTGATAAAATCAGCGTCCGGTTCAAAGGCACTTATGGCATCAAGCAAAGGGTTGCCCACATAGTCAACTTCCATCCCCCATTGTTTATAAAAATCAACCTCGAACGGCAGGATACAAAAAAGATGATCTACAATGCGTTTGATCTTTAAAACCCGCTTCTGGTTCCATGCCCAAACTTTGGGTGATATGTAATAGTCAACCGGGATATTATTTTTTTTGGCGAAATCGGCGATCTTTAAATTAAATCCGGGAAAATCGACCAGGATCAACACATCGGGCTGCCAGGCGCGGATATCCTGCTTGCAAAAATCCAGGTTCTTTAAAATGGTTCGCAAGTTAAACACCACTTCAATAAAGCCCATAAAGGCCATATCTGCATAATGTTTTACCAATATGCCGCCTTCTGCTTTCATTAAATCGCCGCCAAAAAACCGGAAGTCGGCGGCTTTATCCAGTTCTTTCAGGGCCTTCATCAGGTTGGCGCCATGTAAATCGCCCGAGGCTTCCCCCGCCACTAAATAATATTTCATCGCAGATAACCCGTTTGAAGTAAAAACACCAGTATCATCACTACAAATGTACAAAGTATCATGCCGGCGCCGGTTTGATCTTTACCTGTTTTAAAAAGATATTTGATAGCAAACAGGTTTAAAGCGATAGCTAACAGGTAAGGTATCGCAGGCTTATTAAAGATGATGGCCTGGTTCTTTAATATATATCCAAATATAAGCCAGGTGATACCCGGCACTATAAGCCCGGCCAATAACCCTATGGCTATATTATTTTTCTTCAGCATAGGTCAAAAATAAGTATGTATACGGCATTCCGATAGTATTTTGAATTTATTGTATACATTTAGGCATGAAAAAGATATTTCTATCCCTAGTATTTTTTATAGTAGCAAGTTCAACGTTCGCTCAAAAATATATCCCTGTTATCAAAACAGGCAGTGTTTTAAACTTTAGTATCTACCTGAAAAACATGGGTCAAAATGCTGACCTGAGCCTTACCGTGACCAGTTTAAATGATCCTATAACGATGCATTGGAATGTTCCCGGGTATGGCGGTGGTGAATTTGAGATGCCCGTTAAATCATTAGAGAATGCTAAGAAAACCGTGCTATCACCACCAACTCCTGATGGCGTAACTAAAATAAATACGGATGAAACACTGATGGTTTTGTCAAAAGCGTTGTATACCGAAGCTACAAGCACCAAAACCTTTGAACTGAACAGTATAAAATATGCCATAATACCGGATACCGCAGTTTATAAAATAAACGATAAAGTAACCGATATTTTTCATGCTGTAAGCGCGGACAAAAAAAGCGAAATATGGGTATTGAACAGCCCAGATTATCCTATCATATGCCAGGCAAAGGGCGTAACTAAAGGCATTGATTTTTACCTAACCAGCATTAAAGAATAATTAGCTGCTAAATATCCAGCTATTTAATATAGGTATAGCATGATGCGCCGTCATATCAAATTGTACCGGAACTATAGATACATAGTTGTTTCGTAATGCCCATTCGTCGGTATCTTCACCACCATCGTTCAACTGGAAAACGCCGGTTAACCAATAATAAGGTCGTTTGTGTGGATCTACCCTTTCGTCAAACTCTTCGGCCCATTTGGCGTTGGCCTGGCGGCAGATTTTTATCCCTTTTATATTGGGCCCTGCCGGGAAGTTTACGTTTAATAAGGTAGCAGGCGGCAAACCATTAGCTAAAACCTGTTCAGCTATCTCCTTGATAAATTTTAGGCAATGACTGAAATTTGCTTGTAAGGTAAAATCATCCAAAGAAAACCCAATAGACGGGATACTTTCAATGGCCCCTTCAACCGCGGCTGACATCGTACCCGAATATAAAACATTGATAGAATTATTTAAACCATGGTTGATACCAGATACACATAAATCGGGTTTTTTGCCCTTGAAGATTTTGTTAACCGCCAGCTTTACACAATCAACAGGCGTGCCTGAGCATCGGTACATTTCGACGCCTTCGTAAATATCAACCGCATCTAAGCGTAGCGGTTTGCCGATAGTAATAGCGTGCCCCATGCCTGATTGTGGGCTGTCGGGTGCTACAACTACTACCCTGCCCAGCTCTTTCATTACATCAATTAATGCTTTTATACCGGGAGCGGTTATACCGTCGTCATTTACAACAAGTATGGTGGGGTTGGATTTCTTCATTAAGCAAAATTACAATTTTCAAATAGGGTTTGTTATATAAAACAAAAACGCCCCGGTATCAGGGCGCTTAATGTTTATAAGTTGTTGATCCATTTAACGAGATCATCCCGGCTTTTCCCGGTCTTTTGCTGCAGTTTTCCCAGCGTCTCGTCGTCTTTGCCTTCTTCACGCACCAGGTCGTCGTCGGTCAAATCGCCATATGCTTGTTTTATTTTCCCCTTCAGCTCGTTCCAGCCGCCTTTTATTTCTAATTTGTCCATGATGTTTTTATTATAGCTATGTTTAGTTACAACAGCTATCAACATCATTGGTTTTTAAAATCCGGATAGAATTTTACAACGCGCCCGTCTTGATCTCCTCCACCACAGATGGATCCTGCAAAGTAGAAATATCACCTAAGTTATGCGATTCACCTTCGGCTATTTTTCTTAAAATACGCCGCATGATCTTCCCTGACCGGGTTTTTGGCAGCCCACTTACAAACTGAATTTTGTCAGGTTTGGCTATCGCACCGATAATACGGGTTACAGTTGCCAAAATATCTTTGCGGGTAAGCTCATCGTCACCATGTTTATTGGGGGCTATTACAAAGGCGTAAATGCCCTGTCCTTTTATATCATGTGGGTAACCAACCACGGCCGACTCAACCACGCTGCTGTGCATATTAATTGCATTCTCCACTTCAGCTGTACCAATACGGTGGCCCGATACATTCAATACATCATCTACCCGCCCGGTTATGCGATAGTAACCGTCCTCATCGCGAAGGCAGCCGTCACCTGTAAAGTACATATTTTCATACGTAGCGAAATAAGTGAGGCGGCACCGTTCATGATCGCCATAAGTGGTGCGCAGCATACCCGGCCATGGGAATTTGATACATAAGTTACCACTTACTTCGTTGCCTTTTACCTCATCACCCTTTTCATCTACCAATACAGGTTGTACACCCGGGAGCGGCAGCGTGGCATATCCTGGTTTTAAAGGGGTAATACCGGCAATGGGGGTTATCATGTGCCCGCCATTTTCAGTTTGCCACCAGGTATCAATAATAGGGCATTTGCCGTGACCTATTTTTTCATCATACCAGTGCCAGGCTTCTTCGTTAATAGGTTCGCCTACGGTACCTAATTTAGTGAGTGAACTTAGGTCTTTATCTTTTAACGGCTCATCGCCAAAACTCATTAACGAGCGGATGGCCGTTGGTGCGGTATATAAAATGTTTACTTTATACTTATCTACAATCTCCCATAAGCGCCCGGCATCCGGGTAGGTGGGTATGCCTTCAAACATTAAAGACGTTGCGCCTTGCGATAACGGCCCGTAAACAATATAAGAGTGCCCGGTTATCCAGCCGATATCGGCGGTACAGAAATAAACCTCGTTGGGATTATATTGAAATGTGGTATCAAAGGTATAACCTGCATAAACCATATATCCGCCGCAGGTATGTACTACACCTTTTGGTTTGCCGGTTGAGCCGGAGGTATAAAGGATAAACATCATATCCTCGGCGTCCATTTCTTCTGCGGGGCAATCTTTAATGCCTTGTGTTTCTACGTTCCTGATCTCATCTTCCCACCAAACATCACGACCCTTGATCATAGATATAGGGGTGCGGGTACGGGTAAGCACGATAACCTTTGTAATGGAAGGACACTGTACCAGCGCGTCATCAATAATTGATTTTAAAGGCACTTCCTTGTTCCCCCTGAAGCCGCCATCTGCTGTTATAACGATATTACATTGTGCGTCCTGTATCCTGTCGGCGATTGACTGGGCCGAAAAGCCGCCAAAAACAATAGAGTGAATGGCGCCTATTCTTGCGCAGGCCATCATGGCAATAGCCAACTCGGGCACCATGGGCATGTAAATACAGATCCTGTCGCCTTTTTTTGCCCCGTTATTTTTTAAAACATTGGCAAACTGGCAAACTTTATCATAAAGCTGGCGATACGTTAATATGCGATGCGCTTCTTTCGGATCATTAGGTTCCCAAATGATAGCGGGTTTATCGCCGATGGTATCCAAATGGCGATCGAGGCAATTTTCGGTTATATTGAGCTTTCCTCCTAAAAACCATTTAATATTGGGTTCTTTAAAGTTCCACTCGAGCGCTTTATCCCATTTTTTCTTCCACAAAAATTCGTTGGCAATACCCTCCCAAAACTGTTCGGGCTGTTCTACACTTTGCTGATAAACCTGTTTATAATGGTCAAAAGATGTAATTTTCATAATCTACTAAAATGGTGGTGTAAATTACAATTTTTGCAAATACCCTTACCAAAAAAGTAATTTAAAAAAATAATTAATTGGGTATTGCCTATTTGACTTAAAATCCTGATATTTGCAAA
>Ga0207009_1084_pt1 | contig 16041 bp, 7 predicted proteins | sample Alteio_BWMinCont_81_FD_153479 | JGI IMG/M metagenome (GOLD analysis project Ga0207009, IMG submission 153479) | Enriched cells from forest soil in Barre Woods Harvard Forest LTER site, Petersham, Massachusetts, United States -... | ecosystem: Environmental > Terrestrial > Soil > Temperate forest >... | reverse complement strand
AGCCTTTACATTTTTAAGTCCTGCGGTTTCCAACATCTCTTTGGCGTCCTGCATCATATCAACGCGCATCTTTTTCTCATTTTCTTTTATTTCGGCATCAATGGTTAATGTTGGCAGTCCCCATTTGTCTTTTTTGTTTTTGTTCAGTAACGCCGTATTTTCATGATAAGGTAATGTTTCGCCAAACCCGGTAAGGCCCATTGTCCATTTGCCCGGTTCGGCCAGTGCATCTTTAAAATCACCACCAATATTCATTTCAGCAATTTCACGGCTCCAGCCTTCGCGGCTTGCGCGGCCCTGGTAACCAAACCCGCGCAGGTAATCGCGCTTATCGCCAAACAAGTTTCTAAACCGGGGTATGTATATGCCGTTAGCGCGCCGGCCAAAATAATATTTATCGTCATATCCTTCTGCGTCGCCATCGGCCCCGCATCTAAAATGATGATCCATTAAATTATGCCCTAACTGGCCGCTGCTGCTGCCTAAACCTTCGGGCCAGATATCCGTAGCCGAGTTCATGAGCAACCACGCCGAGTTTAGTGTAGATGCGCATACAAAAACAACCTTTGCATAATATTCATAGGTCTGGTTAGTTTCAGCATCTAATACCTCTACTCCCTTTGCTTTTTTGGTATCCTTATCGTATATTATTTTGGTAACGATAGAAAACGGGCGGAGTGTTAACTTACCTGTAGCCATAGCAGCCGGTAGGGTAGATGATTGCGTACTGAAATAACCGCCGAACGGACAGCCAAGGGCACACTTATTACGATACTGGCAATTGGTGCGGTTGTTATGCGGAACGGTTATATTGGCCACCCGGCCAATGATCATCTTTCGCAGATCTTTGTATTGTGATTTTATACGGGCGGCGACATCTTTTTCAACACAATTCATTTCCATGGCGGGTAAAAACTCGCTGTCGGGCAATTGCGGCAAACCCTCTGTTGAGCCACTGATACCGGCAAATTTTTCTACATGGCTGTACCAGGGGGCCACGTCTTTATACCTGATGGGCCAGTCGATAGCAATACCGTCTTTGGCATTTGCCTCAAAATCAAAATCGCTCCAGCGGTAGGATTGCCTTCCCCACATTAATGACCGCCCGCCTACATGATAGCCGCGGAACCAGTCGAAAGGTTTAGCCTCGTTGTAAGGGCTCTCTTTTTCGTTAACCCAATAATCCAGGTTGCCTTCATTTAATACATAATCGCGCCTGAGCACCGGGTGTTCATTAAGCGTTTGTTGCGAGTGCCTTAACCTGTATTTATATTCCCACGGAGCTTTATTAGCATTTACGTACCCCGAAATATGTTCAATATTTCTACCACGCTCCAGCATAATGGTTTTTAACCCTTTTTCGGTTAATTCTTTAGCGGCCCAACCACCGGATATGCCCGAACCAATTACAATTGCATCGTAGGTATTATTCATCATATTAGGTTAATGTAATGCAGAAAATGATTAATAATCAGGTTAACAAATGAATGTTTATTTAAAGTAAGCGGTTTGTACTATTGGTCAAATAATTAGTTAAATTAGGTATTTTATTTATTGCCTGGTTTGTTTTTTTATATCCTGTAAAAATTGGGATGGCGTTTTTCCATATTCCTTTTTAAAAACCCGGCTAAAATATGAGGCATCTAAAAACCCAACCCGGTAAGTTACTTCGGTAAGTAAAACATCCTCATGGGTCATGATCTGTATCGCTTTTTTTAGGCGAAAAACCCTGACAAATTCGGCTATAGACTGCCCGGTAATGCTTTTTATTTTTTGGTATAGTTTAGTTTTACTCATGTAGATCTCACTACATAAAAACTCTACATCAAGTTCGGGGTTTACAAGCTGTGATTCAATGATATTAATCAGTTTATCCATAAACTCTTTGTCTTTGGATGAATTGACCAAACCCTTTGCCTCGGCGTAATAATCATTTAAATAACGGTCCTTTTGCTTTTGTTGTTGTTCAAATATATTCCTGATGGTTAAAAGCAATAAATTTATGCTGACAGGTTTTGACAGGTAAATGTCCGCGCCCGACTCAACGCCTTCAATCTTTGATTCCAAAGCGTCTTTAGCAGTTAGCATGATAAATGGAACATGGCTTATCTCCAAATCATTTTTAACCGCTTTGCAAAAATCAATGCCATTCATTCCCGGCATCATAATATCGCTTATTATGAGATCAACATACTCATCGCTTAATACTTTCAATCCCGAAACGCCGTCTGTTGCTTCCAGTATTTCATATTGAGCGGTCAATGCGCCTTTTAAAAAATCGCGCAGCTCATTATTATCATCAACCAATAAAATACGATGTTTAACCAAATGGCTGTCATTTATATCCGCAACCTCATCTTCGTTTAGCGTAAGAGGGACTATTTGAGGCGCGGGTGATTCTAAACTAATGCCACCTTCGTTATATATTTCGGTCCACTTTTCACTTTCGGTATAATTGCTTTCACCATAAGGAATGCCTATTACAATTTCGGTCCCTTTATTACGTTCGCTGCACACAAAAATATCTCCTTTATGTAACAGAGTCAAGCTTTTAACAAATGCCAGCCCGACACCCGACCCCAGGTGTGCGGATGCAATGCGGTAATAACGTTCAAACAAATGCCCTATCGATTCTTTTGAAATACCGATGCCGTTATCTTTAACCCGGATATAAAAATACTTTTCGGCCCGGTATGTGTTTTTTATGACCAATTCATTTTCATAGGATGGGGAAAATCCACTTAGCGAATAAAACACCTCAACATCTATCTGCCCGTCATCACCGGTATATTTAAAAGCATTGTTAAGCAGATTAAGGATAATCTTTTCTAATAACATACTGTCGAACCAGCAATGTTCAAACTTTTGAGGGTCATTAACGGTGAGCTGAACTTTTTTGCTTACAGACAGATCACGGAATTCTTCTACTATATTATTTAAAAAAACGTCCAGATTAGCGTTACGCACTTTCAATTTCAGTGCGCCCGATTCTACTTTTCTAAAATCCATCAACTCATTAATTAAGCTCATTAACCTATTGGCGTTGCGATGGATGGTATTATAATAATGGGCTATTTTGGTTTGCGAAACCTCATGGGTGATCTTCTCTAACGGCCCCAGTATAAGACTTAATGGCGTACGAAACTCGTGCGAAATATTGGTAAAGAACTGCAATTGAATTTGATGCATTTCTTCATTTTTCTTTTCCTCTAAAACCCGCAACTCAAATTCGCGCCTAAAGTATAATATCATATAGGTACAGCCGGCTAACAAAATAAGTATGATTGACCTGAACCACCATGTTGCCCAAAATGGCGGGGTTATATGTATTTTAATTGAGGTGCCGTTCTCGTTCCACAAGCCATCGTTGTTAGACGCCTTAACCCGAAATATATAATCTCCCGGATCAATATTTGTATAGCTCGCTTTTCTTTCCGTGCCCGCCTTTATCCAGTTTTTATCAAAATTCTCCAACATGTACTTATATTGATTATTCTCGGGCACAACAAAATTTAAAGCCGAAAATAAAAATGAGAAGGTAGACTGGTCATAGTCAAGATCTAATTGCTTAGCAAAAGTTATAGACGTTTTTAATGGCGAATCAGCATCACCAACAGCAACACTTTTGTTGGAGATCTGCAGGTCGGTTAAATAAACAGGCGGCACAAATGGGTTCAACCTAATATCATCGGGGTAAAAAATATTGAATCCGTTAACCCCGCCAAAAAGCATTTCACCGTTTTTTGCTTTTAAGCACGACCCTACTTCAAACTCTAATCCCTGTAGTCCGTCGCCAATATTAAATTTTTTATAGGCATAGGTATCCGGGTTGAATTTTGTGATGCCATTGGAGGTAGATATCCATAAGTTGCCATGATCATCTTCCAGTATGCCCTTAATGTATTCCGTTGCCAAACCGGCTAAATTTGTATACTGTATAAAGCGGTTATGCGCCCTGTCTAACAAATACAACCCCTTTTTGCCTATCCAAAACCGGTCCTTACTATCGGTAAACGCAAACGCAATATCGCTTGATGCTTCTCCGCCGTTATATAAATAATGCGTAAAACGTTTGGAGTTTAGGTTATAGCAGTTAACACCACGATCTAAAGTAAGTATCCAGATGTTTTTATGTTTATCCTCTGTAATATCAATGATGTTGTTTCCCCACAGCCTGGTTTTATTTTCCGGGTCATCGATAAACCTGGAGAATTTTTTTGTTTGACTGTCGAACAAATTTACTCCGCCAACATCTGTGGCTATCCAAATATGATGTTCGCTATCTTCAAATGCTTTTCTTACAAAATCCGAACTGATAGAGTTTTTATCGGCTATATTATGTTTATAGTGCGTAAATATCTCCGTTCGGGGGTTAAAAAGATCAAGCCCGCCATTCCAGATAGATATCCATATATTATCATTGCTATCACCGGTAATACTTATGATGGCGCTTGAACCTATACTTGACGGGTTGTTTGGATCATGGCGATAATGTTTAAAGGTTCCTGATTTTTCATTAAACAAATCAAGGCCGCCGCCATCGGCGCCAACCCAAATGTTTCCATTTTTATCCTGGTGAAATGAGCGTATATCGTCATAGCTCAAACTCACAGGCGATACGGTTTGTTTATACAATTTAAACCTGCCCGATTGTGGTGCATATAAATTGACCCCTCCCCTCAATGTACCTATCCAAAAATCACCTTGTTTGTCCTCATATATACATCGTACACTTTTTTGCGATAAGCTGGTGCTGTTATCAGGCTCATGGTGGTAATTAAAAAATGAATTGCTTTTGGGGTTATAAAGATTTAGACCGGCATTAACCCCGCCAACCCATACATTCCCGCTTTTGTCTACAAAAACATCTCTTATAATATCGCTGCCAAGTGAATGTGCATCATTATCCTGGTGTGTGTAGTATTTGACTACGTTGCTTTGGGGATTAAAAAACACAAGCCCCCTGTCATTGGTAACCAGCCATAAATTATTTTGATGATCGCTACGCACCAGTTGTATATTATTATAGTCCTCCCGGTTGATTTTATTATTATCGATCAAATTTTGATATAAAAACGTACCGGTCTTTCTGTTAAAAAGATTGAGCCCATTACCGGTGGCTACCCAGAAGTTTCCTTTTGTATCCTCACAAATAGAATTGACAATATCACTGCTCAGACTATGGGCCTGGTTGGGGTTATGAACAAAGCGTGTAAAATTAGCTGTGCCGGGTTTTAATAAACTTAAACCACCTTCGGTCGCGACCCATAAATTATGGCTGCCATCCTCATGAATATCGTTAATTTTATTGCCGCTGATCGAGCTTACGGCCGGGGTATGCGTGTAGCGGATAAATTTGTTTGTAGCCTGGTTAAAAAGATTTAGGCCATTATCAGTGCCGATCCATAAGCGATGTTTGGAGTCCTCGGTTATACAACGGATAGCATTATCGGTTATACTGCCGGTGTCTTTAGGGTTATTATTATAGATGGTAATTTTGTATCCATCATAGCGGTTTAGCCCGTCCAAAGTACCAAACCACATAAACCCCCTGCTATCCTGGAAAATACATTCTACAGAGGTATTTGACAGGCCCTGTTCGTCAGTAAGATGTTGAAATTTTAAATTAGGGGCCTGCGACAGTACTTTATGGGTACAGCAAATAATTAATAATCCAATAAATAAAAAATGTCTGACCGGCATTAATTTATCTTCTATTATATTAATTTTTATTCCAGGGTTTATAACGAGCGAGGTTCGTTTGGCTCAAAATTTTTACTAACAGCTAAAAATAGTTTAATTCTTTTATTTTAACAGGTATTACCTAAAAAACCGCTTTTAGCGGTTTTGATTATGGCATTATTTAATTCCATTTTGTCAGCATTATGGCATTACTCATTAGTTGAAACACTAATATCCGTTCTGTTATTTTTGCAGCATTATTGATTGTATGTCGGCATTATAGGTTTTGACCGGCTGGCCGGCTACCACATCTTGCCCTATTACAACCTCCAGCATACTTACCTGGTTGATGTTGAATACCGTATTATTTCCGTTTTTAAATGATGGTGGTAAAAATCCGGGATAGGGCCTCGGCCATAGCATATAACTATCTTTTTGCAGGCTGTTTAATGGAATCTCTATGTTTTTATAATCACCGGTTATCATTACACCGGCAGAATAAGCAGCGCCTTCGTCATCAATCAATGATATTTTCATTTTAACCGGCTCGGTGCTTTGTGTTTTGGCGGTTACAACCAATTTGGTAAATGCGCTTAATTCGTTCGCCCTACCTGCCAGGTCATCCGTTAAATAAACATGGAAGCCGGTACCTCCCGGCCCTTGCCCTCTTCCGGCGCGTGATGTCATGCTCAGCGCCATTTGGTTAGGCGTTGTGGTGGTTATAAAAGAAGTCATAGCGGGCCCGTCAACTTTGTTTTTGCCATTATTGGCATTGAATAAAACTAACGGTGTGTTTTCAGCCGATACATAAGTCTCCCATTCTTCATTATTGTAATTATCCCAGTCGGCTGGGTTTCCGGGATGATTGCCCGGGAATGACACAAAATCATTGCCGCCATTTTGAATGACAATTTTATAGCTTAATAAACCGGGTGTTAAAAGATCTTTGCCAATTTCGACCTGGTAATCATAAGGCGTTTTTCTGACCATGTTTAGTATTTGATTTCTTCCACCAGCCGAATTATGTATCACCAGCGTAACTTTAGTATCCACATTTACGCCAACTATTTTTGCTTTAAGTATTAATGAACGACCTGCCGAAACATCGGCAAATGGTTTATGCATTACGTAAGGAGTACTATCAAATGACTTGGGCGCTGCATATTCGCCAAGGGTTAAATCTTCCCAGCTACTGTTAGCGGTCCATTTTAAATTTTTATGGCCCTGGTTCACCAGCAAATACACACCCGGTTTAATTATAAAATCTTTCCCGGTTGTTTGAGGACTATAAGTGTTGCCGCTGTTTAATGGTTTTATAATAAAACTATCACCAAGATCAGCCAGCGAAACACGCATAGCTTCCGGTTCCCATTGTATGCGTGTTACTTCTTTTTTAAGCGATGGCCTCTCAAAAGGATCCCGGATGGAGATTGCATCAGGCATTACTTCTAATCGCCATACGCCGTTCTCCAACTTATCCATAAAATAAGCGCCATACCCCTGGTAGTTAATTATGGGCGAGCTGCCTACCCCTGCAATATGTTCCAGTTTTCCGGCACTTACAGGTGGCGCTTGAACATTATTTGAATAATAATATTCCTGTTCGGTATTCATCAGGCTCAATTGCTCTTTATAACTTACCCTGAAAGCGTCGAAAGAACTATCTGCCGGGTAGGAACCATAACTTTTACCCAACGGCAGTTTATGAAACACTTTAGAGCCTATCAACAGGCTGATAGCCTTAGCAGGGGTGTAAGCCAGGTTTAAGTAATGTGTTTGATATTCGGTATTGGCATAGGCAGTTACCATTGGATCATAGGCAAATTGCGTGGCCCATTGAAAGCCTGCGGTTCTAAAACTACGGGCAATGGCAGGATAAAGAAATGATCCTAAAACATCGCCTGCGTCAAACTCATAAACCATGCGTGCTTTGTTGGCATAAGCCGGGATGGTATCGTAAGGAATGGTATACCGGTCAACATTGGGTAGGAAATTATACTTTAACCAGTGTCCTGAAACAAGTCCGGATGGATACCATTGAAAAGTAAACCCATTAACGTCTGATTTAGCAACCGCATCGGCATAATATGGCCCCTGACTGATGTTATAAAATACGGGCTTTGTCCAGCCTATTTCTTTCAACGCATTGCATAACCTGTTAATATAGGCTGTCGCATTTTCTTTAGGACCACTATGGCTGGGTTCGTTATTTAATTCTGTAGCTACAATGTTAGGATCGTCTTTATAAGTTTGTTTGGTATAAGGATTTACATGGACAAAAAGCTGCCTTATATAAGTTTCCTCAGCCTTTATCGCTTTTGCGTTGGTGGCCTCTTCACCTTTGCGGTATATGCCGGCAAACCCAGGCGTTTTAGTATCCTTTTCGGGGTAGCCGTTTGGATTAAAGGCAATAGCAGTAATGACAACCCTGATATGGCGCTTTTTTAACTGAAACAACAAATAGTCAAATAACTGCAAATGATCATTTTGTATCAGGTTTCCTAAGGTATCTGTAAACTCCGTTTCCCAGATGTGCACCCTAAAGGCATCAATGCCAATTCTCGACATGTGGTATACATCCTGCTCGATTGATTTTTCGGGATCAGCGCCGACCACTTTGACCGAACGGTAACCATAGGCAAAGGGAGCCGTATAGTTTACTCCAAAAAAGGAGGCCTCTTCGTTATTTTTCGTCCACCTGATTATGCCTTTCTGGTCGACATAAATCTCATTTTTTGTGTCTTTTTGATTGATTTGTGCCCATGTGCTTTTAGCGATGCCATTCATTAGCAGGACGAAAATTAGTAGCTTAAAGAGTTTAGATCGTGTCATCAAAATTGTGCCGTTAGTCTTAATAATTTGTAGAAAATGCGTTCATGGCCACTGTCGGTTTGCCATTTGTGTCGAAGGCCTCCATGCTGTAATTCTGCCATCCGCCGTAAGCTTCGGGCTCCCAATAAAACAAACCCAACCCGTTAGCGCCAAGCGAAGCTGTTTTGGTCATCATATCGGCAAGCATTTGCTGGCATGTTGAAGCGGCGGTTACATCCATCCCGGTTTCGCATACCATAACAGGTTTGCCATAGCGTTTTATCATATCCTGCATATTAGCTAATACGCTGGTATTATTAGCTTGCCAGCCGGTTGTTGAAGGATAAGAAGACATCCCGGTAATATCCCATTTTCCGCCATTGCTTTTCAGGTTATCCAGGTTCCATTCAAATAAACTATTGTCGTAGCCATTGGAGATATGTAATACGGTTTTAATAGCCGTATCAACCGCCTTCACCGCATTATAACCACTGTTAATTAACGCTGCATAATTAGCCGGCCCGCCTGCACCTGTACCGGTAATTTCGCCGGTTGTCCATAATAACCCGTTATTTATTTCATTACCGGTTTGCACCCAGGTTGGCTTAACACCGCTGGCTTCTAAGCTACTTAGCACATCATAGGTATGGTTGTAAACCGCGGTTTCCAGGTCGGTTAAGCTCAAATTGGCCCATGCGGCCGGTTTTGTTTGTGTGCCGGCGTCTGCCCAGGTGTCGCTGTAATGGAAATCGATCATGACCCGCATACCTGCATTTTTAGCGCGGATGGCCATTGCCACCACATCTGCCTTGTTGCAATAACCTGCTGCCGGGTTAACCCATACTCTTAGTCGAATGGAGTTGATCCCCAGGCTTTTTAAAAGAGCGATGCAATCCATTTGGTTACCATTGGCATCATAAAACTTTTTACCCGAGGCTTCCATTTGTGATAGCCAGCCAATATCAGCGCCCTTTGCAAAAGAAGAATTTGTAGTCGTTGTTATGGATGATGAGCCAGTATTAGTAGCTGTATTACTTTTAGAACACCCGGCAACTACTATGACACAAACAGCACAAGCTATTAATTTAACTTTCCTCATTATTAGGTTAATTTATGCAATACACCATTAGAAACTGTTTGTATGGTGTAGAAATGGTATACTACAAATATTGATTTATATCTAAAATATTTCCTGCAAATTCAGACTTATTTATAGGATTTATAGACATTAGTTCTTATGAAACATTGGAGAACTAACAAATATTCAATATGGTCGTCTTTCTTTCGAGTCTATAAAGTTAGCACTATTCACCCGCTACTTCCTTAATTAAACAGCTGTATTGACGATCGTTTGCACATCTGCTACAAAGTTCGACACATCTCAGCTTCTTGCTACAACTAACCTCCCGGAACTTCGGATCGATCAGCCTATTATTTAGGAAAATAGTGCTGATCAATATAGCCATCATTGTTTTTAAGGCATCCCTTACCACTGCCGCCGTAGACTGATCCGCGCTATAAAAGGCCCTGCCAAACCTTTTCAAATATGCACTTATTTCCGGTCGTAAAATGAGCCGAAAAAAACGCCGTAGTTGAGCGAGGTTGCTCTCCCGGAAGCAGCCCGTTATGGAATAACCGGATAAACAGCGCAACGTAAAAATTCAGTCCGAGTTGTTGGGCTAAAAGAGCCGCAGACAGGACCTTTTCGCCAACATGAATGTTATTCTTTGTTAATATAACTATCGCTGTTAAGCCCTCTTTCGTTGCTCGCACACAACTTCGTTTCTCTGCGTTGTGTTTGGATGGCTCAGATTGCGAAAACACTTTTTACTTTATAAATTTAAAGAGGTTTAAGCTTATTCGTTTTAAAATAGATACATCCTGTGTAATAATTTCAGCATCGCCTATCATCCAGTTTTTAAGCTGAACTTGGCGTTTTAAGTCGGAAGTGTTTAATGTGACCTTTAATGCAAAGAAACCTTCTTTTCCCGGTTCATCAGCTATATAGCTTATTGTCCCTTTTAGTCTGCCATATTCATCAGCCGGGTAGTTTCTCAAACTTACTAATACCTGTTGACCTATTTTAATTTTATTAATGTTGTTTGATGGTATCTCCATTATCCCAAAAAAGTATTCATTTTGCGGATGGATGTAAAACACCTCCTCATTGCGGCCTAATAGCGAACCTGATTGCACAATAGCTGCAAAACCAACCTTTCCATCCTGCGGCGCATTAAGTGAATATTCGCGGACCGGGTCACTTAAAGTTTGGATATCCGCTAAAGGCTGTCCTTTTTTTACGATCGCTCCCTGCTTTACAAAAAGTTTGACTACCCTATCCGGTTCTGTAGTTATAACCGGCGCAGATACTTCTGACGATACTAATCTCAGCCCGGTTTTAATGGTATCCGGATAACGTACAAAGATTGATATCGCGACCACCATCAATAAAATACCAAAGAAAACAGTTATGCCCCATCTTAAAATCCAGGAGGGCACTTTGGTTATAATCTCCTGCATATCTTCGGTATGCCTGTTTATTTCGGACTCAGTGGTAAATACCTTTATTTCTTGTGTATTCATTACATTCCCAATTCTAATTGATTCTTTACCAGGCCGTAATACTCGCCTTTTAAAGCGGTCAACTCGTGATGCGTACCCTGCTCTATAATTTTGCCTTTATCCAATACGATAATATTATCTGCGTTGCTTACTGTGCTTAACCGGTGAGCAACCACTACAACAGTTCGACCCGTAAAAAATTCATTGAGGTTGTCCATAATTATTCGCTCATTATTGGCATCCAGCGCATTAGTAGCCTCATCAAAAAATAGGTAGTCAGGGTTTTTATATACGGCACGGGCAATCAACAAGCGTTGTTTTTGCCCCTGGCTGATACCGCTGCCAGCCGATCCTATTTTGGTATATAATCCAAAGGGCAATTCTTCAATAAAATCGCTGATGTTGGCTACTTTAATGGCTTGCAGTAATTTTTTTTGATCGGGGTATTCATCGCCTACGGCGATATTATTTTCTATTGTATCTGAAAATATGAAGCCATCCTGCATTACAGTACCACACGCACTACGCCAGGTTTTAAAACTGAACTGGTTTAAATTAGTAGCTCCAATTCTTATTTCTCCTTTTTCCGGCTCATAAAAGCGCAGTAAAAGTTTAAGTATGGTTGTTTTGCCGCTGCCGCTCATACCGACAATAGCCGTAGTTTTACCCTGTGGAATGTTCAGGTTGATCTTTTCCAGCACAGGCTCATTGCCAGCTCCCGGATAGGTAAATGTAAGGTCTTTAATAGTGATGCCTTTGTTTGTAGGTAATTCGTGGATCCAATGCTTGTCAACGGGCTCTTCATCCGGTAGCTGATGGATCTCGTTCAAACGCTCCAAACTTATTTTTGCATCCTGGTAGCTTTGTACAAAACCCAGCATCTGCTCAATAGGGCTGCTTACCTGCCCCACTATATACTGAATGGCCATCATACCACCCAGGGTTATCTGCCCGTCAATAACAGCTTTAACACTTAAAAAAGTGATCAATATATTTTTAGCCTGGTTAATAAACATACTACCACCCTGCTGATATTGGCTCAACGCCAAATTTTGCATTTTATATTTAAATAGTTTGGCCTGTATATGCTCCCATCCCCAGCGTTTTTGTTGTTCGCTGTTGTTAAGCTTTATCTCTGTCATGCCGTTTACCAGCTCAACAATATTGCTTTGGTTGCTTGATGAGTTGTCAAATTGCTTATAATTCAATGCCCGTCGGCGTTTAAGGAATAGGATTATCCATCCCGCATATAACAAGGTACTGATTAACGATACCATAAAAATAAGCGCGTTATAATAAACCAGCACGATAGTAAATACCACCAGGTTGATCATGGAAAACAAAGTATTGAGTGTTGTTCCCGTTAAAAAGGATTCTATCCGCTGCTGGTCGTTCATCCGCTGCATGATATCGCCGGTAGTTTTGCTTTCAAAAAAGCTTACCGGCAGCTTCATCAGTTTAATGAGGAAATCGGTAAGGATAGAAATATTGATCCGTGTGCTGATATGCAGTAATATCCACGACCGAATAAAGTTTACGCTAGTACTGCCGATAAAGAGCATTACCTGCGCAATGAGTATCAGGTAAACAAAGTTGATATTACGGGTATTAATGCCTATATCTACAATAGATTGCGTAAGAAATGGCGTAACCAGCGATAGCAGCGTACCAATACCGAGCCCGAATGCCAGTTGAATAAATAACCGTTTATGGGCATAAAAATATCGGAGAATAGACAGCCATGATACTTTATTATCTTTATTATCTTCCTGCTCATAAAATTTAGGCGATGGGCTTAACAGCAAGGAAATACCATCGCTCATTTCTTTATGGCCGAACCAGTTCTTTTTAAAGTCGGCCTCGCTCAATTTAATCAGCCCAGTTGCGGGGTCGGCCAGGTAATAATCTCCCTTTTTTATTTTATACAAAACCACAAAATGGTTTTGGCGCCAGTGGAGTATACAAGGCAATTCGGCTTGGTTGAGCTGATCTATAGTAAGTTTTACCCCGGTCGAGCGCAGGCCTATATTTTCTGCCGCCTCGCTGATGGCTAATAAATTAACGCCGCCCCGGTTGATATAACATAATGCCCTCAGTTTTTGAATAGCTATTTTTCGCCCATAATGACTGCACACCATACGTAAACACGTGGGGCCGCAGTCCATTTGGTCTTGTTGTTTGTAGAAGGGGAATTTCAAGTTATAAATATAATATTATCATGGCGTTATCAAGGTAAATTCTATGGGACATCTTTGGTATTGTATATTATACTGCCAGCATAGGTTCAGCTTTAACTTGACTCACATTTACCTTTTTATGCAACAATAAATATTCTCTAATAATAGTTAAACATTGTTCCACCGAAGTTTCATCAGTGTACAAATGCAAATCAGGCATGAAAGGTGGCTCATATGGGCTACTAATGCCTGTGAAATTTTTAAGTTTGCCGTCAATAGCCAATTTGTAAAGCCCTTTGGTATCCCGCTTTTGGCAGGTATTAATACTGGAATCTGTATAAACCTCTATAAAACTATCAGCGCCTATCAAGTTTTTGGTTATTGTCCTGTCATTGATAAATGGTGAAATAAACGAAGCAATCACTATTGTGCCTGCATCATTAAACAATTTGCATATTTCGGCTACGCGGCGAATATTCTCGGTACGATCTTCGTCCGAAAAAGTAAGATCACTATTGATGCCCAGCCGGGTATTATCCCCGTCCAATATATAGGCACGTATGCCCAGTCCAAACAGCCACAGCTCTAGTTCTGTCGCCAAAGTTGACTTGCCAGAACCTGATAGGCCGGTTAGCCATAAAGTGAAGGATGGGTTTTGGTTAAGTTCCTCGCGGTTTTTGCGGGTTATTTTCCCGGTTTGTTTAAAAAGGTTCTGCCTGTTCTCCCGCTTAACAAGTTTGTTTTGATGATGCCTGGAGGGGAGGCCAATTTTAATACCTTGCCAAAGCCTTTCGTGCCCATAATACAGCAGCATTTTGGTTAATAATTCTGTGGCGCCAATTTTAACCCCGAAACTTAAGTTGCCTGTAACGAGCCATCCTAAAATTACGGTATCTATCGAGCCGATTATACGCCATGAAATGGTTTTCAACATGTTCCGTTTTATCAGCGGATCAAGCTTATATAATTTAAGAGCGATATCGGTGAGCATATAATTAAATATTTAACAATCGGTTCCATTCAGGTATTTCATAACCTAAAAATTCAAATAATTCCTGGTTATAGGGTTTATAAAATTCGGTTAACAATCGTTTGGCTTCCTCATCAAACGGCTCCACTGTATACTCACGTTTATTGGCTATCCTTGGTGGAAGCGTTTCTTTCTCAAGGCCTAAAAAGGTCTGAATCTTGTTTAATTCACTTTCATAATTTTGAGGCCACCAATCCGTTACTGTAATATAAATTTGCGACCTATCATAATAATGAAGCAATTGTTTAATCTGGCTAATATAAACTCCTCTTAAGATCAACCCAGGAAAAGTGGGCTTTTGATCAAAATAATTTGGACCTTGTTTTAACTGGACCTCAATGTCATCCAATTCCAGTTTAACATTAGTCAAAAAGTCCAGGTCCTGCTTCCAATCCCAGTTCGCCGAATATGGTAGTACCTGCCTATAATGATTATATTGGCTGTAGGCCCGTATTACCGGGTTACGGATGCAAATAATCAGCTTTGCGTCAGGCAGCAACAGCCGCATTCTTTTGTAGCAAAAAGGGGTGCACAAGTAGTTTGGAGAAGAATCTAAAAACAGCCCTTTCGTACCGGTAAAATGGGAAAAATAATAATCGATCCCATTTTTCCAGGCTGTCCGATGACCGATAAAATTAACTTCCTTCATTCGTTGACCAGTTTCTGGTTTGATAGGGCCATTGACACCAGGGTGATTGACCAATGTACTGTGCAGGGTAGAAGTGCCGCATTTTTGCGCCCCCATGATTACCATGTCAGGCTTGTTCAATAAACCGAATACCCGACGTGTAAAGTGTATCAATAAGTCTTCCATCGCAGGTTGGAGATCGAGTTGCGCGACAATTTTTTTGTAGAATAATTCGTATATCTCTTTGACTATATGGCCCTTTTGCAAGTATCGACCGCAAACCTCCATCCATTGCGCCATCCAGGCTGGTTGTTCCGATTGCCAGCTGTTTAGATCGGTACCCTCGGCTATGGCAATTAATGTTTCTTTATTTTTCTCAAATTTACAGCTAACGGTCACCCGGTCTATTAAAAAATTATCATTAGCTTCTATTTCTCCCGGGGTGGGCTGCGGCAATACTTCAAACCTGCTTGAGGAAAGTTCATTATTAATTTCGCCTGCCGGGCCGGTTAACATTACGCAAGGTTTTAAAACAGCGATAATTTCCGCATCAGCAGCCATCAGCGTTTTTAATAATCCGCATTGAAGGTAGAATGCCAGCGTTAATATCAATTCATCATCAACAATCTCATCCTGAAGTGCGGCCGTTATTATGGCGGCGATTTCCGCTGATAAGGCGTCAGCAAACCTAAAATCTGTTGTCGGGCGTTCTTCAATAAGGGATGCTTTCATATTTGTGATGATTTCTTTTAAATCCAGCGCCTGAATGAGCCAAAACCCTTGTATTTAACGCCGCAATATTGTTCATAGTGCCAACAGTTTTAGAACAGATGAAATGAAAAGTAACCCAAACCTCGGCTCTGTTTCCTTATAACCGATTTTTCTAACTCTCCAGGCAAACCTTCTACTTTCCAGCTATTGTATAATTTGCCCAAAAATCGGTTGGCATATTATTAATAGCCTGCCTGGCTAGCAATTTGTCAATTATTGGTGGATGTGGCCCTCCGTCGTCTTCAAACATTGGTTTCCTGCCAGTACTGGTTCCATTTGTCACCAAATGGTAAGAAAACTTAAAAGGCTCACTGCCAGTCATCTTTAAATATTTGATGGCAAGCGCAAATTCGCAAACGTATGCTTTTTTTGTATTAAAT
>Ga0207009_1083_pt2 | contig 16107 bp, 13 predicted proteins | sample Alteio_BWMinCont_81_FD_153479 | JGI IMG/M metagenome (GOLD analysis project Ga0207009, IMG submission 153479) | Enriched cells from forest soil in Barre Woods Harvard Forest LTER site, Petersham, Massachusetts, United States -... | ecosystem: Environmental > Terrestrial > Soil > Temperate forest >... | reverse complement strand
GGGCGTTTCGGCATTAGCCGTTTGAGCATCGACGGCAGGCACTGCCGGTAATTCTTTACGGAAACCGAAGCTGATCGAACGGTCGCCGTTCTGGAACAGGCTGATGGTGGGATGGGTAATGGTCAGCGACGTCGGCAGCAGCTCGCCGAACGGCAGCGACAGCACATCCAGCCCCACGGAAATCTCTGAAAAGGTGGAAAAGCGCTGGCCGTCGCGGGTCAGTACCGCGACATTGCGCAAGCGGACGTCGATGGGATGCCGCCACCCGTCCCAGATCAGCAAGGTTTCACCGATGGTGACCGAATAGCCCTGATCGGCAGGCTCGAAAGCCGCCGCGATATAAGGCGACAGCGAGTCGAGCGAGCGCGGCCCGGTGGCAACCCACAGCAGCAGCGCATTGAAAGCCAACAACAGCGCGACGGCAACGCCCAGCGTCAGGCCAACAATCAGTTTTACAAAGCGGTTATGCACGATTACATATTTTCCCATACGCCATCACTGATAATACATTTTATTATAAATGGAAAATAGTTCCGCAGTCCCCAAACCTTATTCGAAAACCGATGCTGAGCGCGGCCTACAGCAATGGGCCGAAAAGGCGGAGCCAAAGGACGATACGCTTACCCCCTTGCTGGCGGCCATCTTCGGCAATTCGCCGTATCTGTCGCGCCTGTTGCTACTCTATCCTTCCGTACTGCTTGACATGGCGATGCTCGGGCCGGAGCGCGCGTATGCGCAGCTGATTGCCGAACTTACCTCAACGAAAGTCGCAGGCGATGGCCAGGCGGAAGTGATGCGGCATTTGCGCGTGGCCAAAGGCAAGCTGGCGCTGCTGGTGGCGCTAGCCGATATCGCCGGCCTGTGGACGCTCGAACAGGTAACGGGCGCGCTGTCCGATTTCGCGGAACGGTGCCTTTCGCAGAGCCTCGATGCGCTTTTACGCATGGGCCATAAGCGCGGCGAGATCGGTCTTTCGCAAGCGCAAACCAGCGGCATCATCGTGCTCGGCATGGGCAAGCTCGGCGGCGGCGAACTCAATTATTCCAGCGACATCGACCTGATACTGCTCTTCGAACCGGGCCGCCTCGGTTACAAGGGACGCCATAACGAGCAGCATTTCATGAACAAGCTGGCGCACGATCTTGTCACCCTTATGCAGGAGCGCACCCGCGACGGCTATGTGTTTCGCACCGATCTGCGCCTGCGCCCCGACCCGGCTTCGACACCGCCCGCCGTCACTACTGAAGCCGCCTGTTATTATTATGAGAGCGTCGGCCAGAACTGGGAGCGCGCCGCCATGATCAAGGCAAGGCCGGTGGCCGGCGATATCGAGGCGGGCGAGCGTTTCCTGAAAAGCATCGCGCCGTTCATGTGGCGGCGTAACCTCGACTTCGCCGCCATCAACGACATCCATTCGATCAAGCGGCAAATGGACAGCGTCCACAGCAAAAAGATTCGGCTTAAGGGACATAATATCAAACTCGGCCGGGGCGGCATCCGCGAAATCGAATTTTATGCGCAGATTCACCAGCTGATCTGGGGCGGGCGCGAGCCGCAGTTGCGCACACGCACCACCTGTGAGACGCTGCTTCGATTGGCGGAAATGGGGCTGGTCGATGACAAAAAGGAAGAGCTGTTGCGCAAGGCTTACGTTTTCCTGCGCAAGCTCGAACACCGCTTGCAGATGGTCGCCGACGAGCAGACGCACAGCCTGCCGGAAACCGACAAGGGCATCGCCCATATCGCCTGTTTCATGGGCTACGATTCCATCCCGGCCTTTGAAAAAGACCTGCTGGGTTATCTGGATGACGTGCATGCGGTCTATGCCTCTTCGTTCCAGAGCGCCGAAAAACTCGGCGATGAAGGCAACCTCGTCTTCACCGGCGTCAGCCACGATCCCGAAACCCTGGAGACGCTGCGCAAAATGGGTTATGTGCATCCGCAGACGGTATCCGAAATCGTCATGGGCTGGCACCACGGATCGAGGCGCGCCACGCGCACCAAGCGCGCCCGCGAACTGCTCACTGAGATGATGCCGTTGTTGCTGGGGCGCCTCGGCGAAACCGTCCATCCCGATGCCGCTTTTCTCAAATTCAACGAGTTCCTCACCAATCTTCCGGCGGGCGTACAGCTATTTTCACTATTTAATAATAATCCGCATTTGCTCGGGCTGATTGCCGACATCATGGGCAGCGCCCCGACGCTGGCCGACAGTTTAAGCAAATCGCCGGAGCTTCTCGATGCCGTGCTCTACGCCGATTTTTATGGCGCCCTGCCCTTGCCTGAAAACCTGTCCCGACAACTCGATGACGTGCTTACCGCTGCCGGCAATTTCGAGGAACGCATGGACACGCTGCGCCATTTCCGCAACGAAAAACAATTCCAGGCGGGCGTGCAATTACTTAAACGCATGATTACCGCGCAAACCGCCGGGGTGTTCCTCTCCAATCTCGCCGACGCGGTGATTGGGAAAGCGCTGGAGTCCGTCACCGCCGAATTCGAAAAAACCTACGGCACCATCGCCGGCAGCCGTTTCGCCATCATTGCGCTGGGCAAGCTCGGCAGCCGCGAAATGACCTTCAGTTCGGACATCGACCTCGTTTTTATTTACGACGTGCCAGATTTCGATACCGCCTCCGACGGCGAAAAAAGTTTCACCGCCAGCGTCTATTTCAACCGCCTCGCCCAGCGTTTCCTGAATGCGCTCTCGGCCATGGGACGCGGCGGCAGGCTCTATGAAGTCGATACGCGCCTGCGCCCGTCCGGCAAGCAGGGGCTGCTGGCGGTCAGCACCAAAGCGCTCGCGCATTATTTCGAGGAGCTGGCATGGACGTTCGAAACTATGGCCTTCACCAAGGCGCGCGTCATTAATGGCGACGAGATGCTCAGGAAAAAACTCGAAGCCTTTATTCGTGAACAGCTGGTTAAGCCGCGTGACATGGAGAAATTACGGCAAGATGCGAACGACATGCGCGAGCGCATCGACAGAGAACATGGCAACAGTAACCCGTGGGATATCAAATATGCGCGCGGCGGGCTGATGGATATCGATTTCATCGCGCAATACCTGATGCTGCGACACGCGCCGGATACGCCGGGCGCGAAAGCAGGCAGCGCTTCGGATATTTTCGACTGGCTGAAACGCAGCGGCCGCATGGAACCGGCACGGGTGGATATGCTGATGGAATCGGATCGTTTTTTAGGCCAGCTATTCAACATGCTTCGGCTGTGCTGCGACCGCCAGTTCGACGAGGCGGCCGCTCCGCAGGGCCTGAAAAAACTGCTGGTTGAAGCGGTTAAGGAAAAAGACTTCGAGGCGCTGAAAACGCGCCTGATACAGGTTGAACAATCGGTACATGGGCAGTATATTGACATACTTAAATAAGCCAATGGAGGATGTTATGACTGCCACTGCCGTCAAAAATAAATCCGCCGGACTCGCCGTCGGCGATAAAGCGCCGCTGTTTGATGTCGCGTTCGACAACGCCCAGGCCGTGACCAGGGAAAGCCTCAGGGGCAAGCACATGGTGCTCTATTTCTATCCCAAGGACGACACGCCGGGCTGCACGGTGGAAGCCAAGGATTTCCGGGACCATATCAAAGAATTTGAAAAACTGAACACGGTTATCATCGGCGTATCCAGGGATTCGGTTAAAAGCCACGACGCTTTTAAGAAAAAATACTGCCTGCCCTTTCCGCTGGCCTCCGACGAATCGGGCAAGACCTGCGAAGATTATGGCGTGTGGGTGGAAAAAAGCATGTACGGCAAAACCTATATGGGCATCGAACGCGCCACGTTCCTTATCAGCAAGGATGGCATCATCCGCAACATCTGGCGCAAGGTTAAGGTCGAAGGGCATGTGCAGGAAGTGCTGAACGCCGTAAAAAATATCTAGATGGAACCGTTGGATAATACTACCGATACCGAGTCGCGCTGGGCGGGGCTTAAAATGCGCGCTGCATCCGGTGCAGCTTTGGCCGTTTTGGTACTGGCGGCGCTGTGGATGGGCGGCTGGTTTTTCACCGTTCTGGTGATTGTCGCCGCTTTGCTGGCGTTGCGCGAATGGGATGCGCTTACGTCCGAAGATAATATCGGTTCGAAAATTTCCGGCATCGCCTATGTCGCCATTCCTTCCGCCTCGCTGATCTGGCTGCGCGGCGTGCGGTTTGAGAGCAATGCCAACGCCGGGGCGGGACTGGTGCTGTTTATCATGCTCGTGGTATGGGCGACCGACACCGGGGCCTATTTTACCGGGCGCAAAATCGGCGGGCCGAAATTAGCCCCGGTCTTAAGCCCCAATAAAACCTGGGCGGGACTGGGTGGCGGCATCGTAAGCGCAGCTATCGTCGGCGGTGCCTGTTCCTTTTTCACGCCCTATCCGCCATCGCTGATTGCGGGCATGGATGTCGGCGCCATGCTTGCCGCCGTTGCACAAGGGGGCGACTTGTTCGAGTCATGGCTCAAGCGCCGTGTCGGCGCCAAGGACAGCGGCACATTGATCCCCGGCCATGGCGGGTTGCTCGACCGCGTTGACGGTTTGCTGGTCGCCGTACCGGTGTTCGCCTGGCTGGTGTATATGTCCGGCAACGGCTTATGAGCGTAAGCGCGATTACCATGGCGGTTTCGCCGAAGGCAGCGGCGCAGAAAAAATCCGTCACGCTGCTCGGCGCCACCGGCACCATCGGCCGGAGCACGCTTAAAATTATCGCGGCGCATCCTGATCGTTTTGAACTGGCGGCGTTAACCGCCGGGGATAATGTGGCGTTACTGGCCGAACAATGCCGGCAGTTCAAACCCAAGCGCGCCGTCATCGCCAACCCATCGCTTTACCATGAATTGAAAGAAGCCTTAAAAGGCACAGGCATCAAGGCTGCCGCCGGTGAAGACGCCGTGCTCGAGGCCGCATCGATGCCATCGGATATCGTCATGTCGGCCATTGTCGGGGCGGCGGGGCTGAAGCCGACGCTGGCGGCGATTCGCAACGGCGGCACAGTAGCGCTGGCCAACAAGGAATGCCTGGTCTGCGCCGGTGCGCTGGTAATGAAGGACGTTAAAAAATATAACGCCACGCTGATTCCTGTCGATTCCGAGCATAACGGTATTTTCCAGCTGTTCGATTTCGATCATCCCGAGCGCGTCGAAACGGTCACCATCACCGCGTCCGGCGGCCCGTTCCGCAACTGGACGCTGGCGCAGATGCAGGGAGCTGCGCCCGAACAGGCGATCAAGCACCCCAACTGGAACATGGGCGCGAAAATTTCCGTGGACTCGGCGACGCTGATGAATAAAGGCCTGGAGCTGATCGAGGCGTTTTATTTATTCCCGCTGAAGGCCGAACAGCTCGGCGTGTTGATCCATCCTCAATCCATCGTCCATTGTCTTGTGCAGATGATCGACGGCTCGGTGCTGGCGCAGATGAGCCTGCCCGACATGTGCACGCCGATCGCCCACGCGCTGGCATGGCCGGAGCGCATTGAGGCGCCGGTCAAAAAACTCGATCTTAGCGCCCTCGGCGGTTTGCACTTCGAAACGCCAGACGTTGCACGCTTCCCGGCATTACGGCTGGCGCGCGAAGCCATGGAAGTGGGCGGCAACGCCCCGACCGTGCTGAGCGCCGCCAATGAAATCGCCGTAGGCCGCTTCCTTAAAGGCAGCATTGGCTTCCTCGATATCGTGAAAATCGTTGAAAAAACACTCGAAAGCATGGACAATAAAAATCTGGAAACCATCGATGACGCGCTCGCCTGCGATCAGGCGGCGCGGCAGTTTGCGGAGATAATTTAAATGGACGCTTTGTTACACGTGCTGCATACGCTCTGGTCGTTTTTCATTATCCTCAGCGTCATCGTATTCATCCATGAATTCGGGCATTACATCATCGCCAAATGGTGCAAAGTTAAAATCACCGCCTTCTCGATCGGTTTCGGCAAGGAGCTGACCGGCTGGAACGACCGCTCGGGCACGCGCTGGAAAATCTCGATCCTGCCGCTTGGCGGCTATGTCAAAATGTTCGGCGATTCCTCCGCCGCCAGCACTGCCGACGCCGACGCTATCGAGCATATGAGCGCGGAAGAAAAAAAACTGACCTTTTATCACAAGCCGCTATATAAGAAGGCCGCCATCGTTGCCGCCGGGCCTCTGGCTAATTTCCTGCTGACCATCGTTATCTTCACTTATTTCATCATGACCACCGGCCTGCCGTCCGCCGACCCCATCGTTGGCCAGGTCCTGCCCGATTCTCCGGCGCAGGCTGCGGGCCTTCAAGCGGGCGACCGCATCGTAAAAATCAACGAGGATGCCGTCGGCAGTTTCAACGACATTCCTTATCTGATTTCGACCAATCTCGGCACGCCGGTGACGCTGCTCGTGCAGCGCGGCAACAAAGAATTGAGCGTCGTGCTGACGCCTAAAGAGGTGGAAGACGATGACGGGCTTGGCAATAAAATCAAGCACCCGCTGATCGGCATCAAGAGCGCCGACATTAAATACGAAGATGTCGGACCCGCGCGCGCGCTGGGCGAAGCGGTGCGCCGCACCTACCTGATCTGCACCTCGACGCTCAAGGTCGTCGGCCAGATGATCACCGGCAAGCGCGGCGCGCAGGACCTCAAAGGCCCGATCGGCATCGCGCAGTTGTCGGGACAGGCCACCGGCAAGGATTTCCATACGGCGCTGTGGCTGATCGCCATGCTGTCGGCCAATCTCGGATTGGTAAACCTGTTTCCCATCCCGCTGCTCGACGGCGGCCACCTCGCCTATTACGCCGCCGAAGCCCTAAGCGGCCGCCCGCTCGCCCAGCGCGTGCAGGAATACGGGTTCCGCGTCGGCTTTGTCATTCTCTTCACGCTGATGGCGTTTACCTTGGTTAATGATCTGAGCAAATTGTTCTAAAAATAAGAAGATTTCCACTTGATTTATGGCGCTTTTTGCCGCATTACTACTACCGGTATGTGTGTAGTCCTGACTGGGGTATAATGAATTATAGTTCGATCTTATCGGCGGCCGTATGGAGCCTTGTGCTGGCCAGCGGCACGGCAGCGTTGGCCGATCCCGTCCCGGCAGCGCCAGCACCGGTAGCGGAGGCGCAAAACGCCCAGCCCGGCGCCACGACCATCGGTGACATCAGGGTGGAAGGCAATCAACGCATCGAAGCGCGTACGGTGCTTGCTTATCTGAACCTGAAGCCCGGCGGCAGTTTTACTCAAAGCGACATTGATATGGGGCTTAAAAATCTTTTTGTCACCGGTTTTTTTGCCGACGTCAAATTGCTGCGGCAGGGTAATACGCTGATTGTACGCGTGGTCGAAAATCCGGTCATCAGCAAGGTGGCGTTCGAAGGCAACGACAAGGTCGATACCAAGGACCTTGAAAAAGAAGTGGAGCTGAAACCGCGTTCCATTTATTCGCGCGACAAGGTGCAAAGCGACGTCAAGCGCATCCTCGACATCTATCGCCGCGGCGGCCGTTATAATGCCGCGGTCGAGCCCAAGATCATCCAGCAGGATCAGAACCGTGTCGATCTGGTGTATGAAATCAGCGAAGGGCCCGTGGCCAAGGTCCAGAAGATCACCTTTATCGGCAACGAACACTACGACAGTACGACATTGCGCAAGACGTTGCGCACCGAAGAAACGCGCTGGTATAAATTTTTAACGGATAACGACAAATACGATCCCGATCGCCTGCAGTTCGACCAGGAATTGTTGCGCCGCTTCTATACCAATGAAGGCTATGCCGATTTTCAGGTCAAATCGGCCACCGCCGAGCTGTCGCCCAACAAGGATGCGTTCTACCTGACCTTCGTGGTTGAGGAAGGCCCGCAATATAATTTCGGCGATGTCAAGATCGTCAACGAATTGCAGGGCAAGGAAAAACCCGATCTCGACAAGCTGATGACGACCAAAAAAGGGGATACGTACGATGGCAGCAAAGTCGAGGATTCGGTCGATGCCATGACCAAGGAGCTGGGTAATCACGGCTACGCTTTCGTCGATATCCAGCCCAAGCTTGAGCGCGACCGCGAAAAGAAAACCGCCACCCTGACTTATGTCATCAAGCCCGGTCCGCGCGTCTATGTCGAGCGCATCAACATCACCGGCAATGTGCGCACGCTGGATGAAGTGGTGCGCCGCGAATTCCGGCTGAATGAAGGCGATCCTTACAATACCGCCAAGCTGCAGCGTTCCGAGCAGCGCATCAACAACCTGGGTTTCTTCGAGAAAGTGAATGTGAAGAACGAACAGGGCAGCGCGCCTGATAAAACGGTGGTCAATGTCGACGTCAAGGAAAAATCGACCGGCGAAATCAATATCGGCGCTGGCTATTCGACCACCGACGGCGTACTCGGCGATTTCGGCATCACCGAACACAACCTGCTCGGCACCGGCCAGGAACTCAAGACCAACTTCGTGCTGGCGACCTACCGGAGAAGCGCCGAACTCAGCTTTACCAATCCCTATTTCCTTGACCGCGAACTGGCGGCTGGCTTCGACGTTTACCGCACCTATGAAGACTTCTCCCAGGAAAGCTCCTATATCAGCAATGTCATAGGCACGAACCTGCGCATGGGGTACGCCCTGCAGGAAAAACTACAGCATACGCTCTACTATACCGTTCACCAGAACACCATCAGCAACGTTCCGAGCACGGCGTCGCTCTTCATTCAGGAGCAGACGGGCACCAACATTACCTCGGCGGTCGGGCAGTCTTTTGCCTATGACGAACGCGACAATAAGCAAAGCCCGACCAAGGGCTATTTTATGAGCATTTCACAGGAAGTGGCGGGCTTAGGCGGCACTGACAAATACCTAAAACACGAGGTTAAGGCCAGCTACTATTACCCGGTCGCCCCCAAATGGATCCTGAGCTTCCTCGGCTCCGGCGGTTATATCTTCGGATTCGGCGGCCAGAACATCCGCATCAGCAACCGCTTTTTCCTCGGCGGCGACGATCTGCGCGGATTCCAGAATGCCGGCGTCGGCCCGCACGATAGTTCCACGCTTGATGCGCTGGGCGGCAACGAATATTATACGGGAACCGCCGAGCTTAAATTCCCCCTGGGCCTGCCCGATGAACTGGGCGTATCCGGTGCCGTGTTTTCCGATACCGGCAGTCTGTGGCATACCGACGATACCGGGCCGAATGTGGCCGATAGCACTGCGTTGCGCGCCTCCGCCGGCGCCGGGATATTATGGTCGTCGCCGTTCGGCCCCATCCGCATCGACTTCGCTCATGCCTTCCTCAAGCAGGCAACGGATCGCACGGAAAACATACGCTTCAGTTTCGGCACGCGATTCTAAAAATTATTATCATGCATCCAGAAAGGTTCGTCTTATGAAAAAATGCTCTCTTTATTCTCTGGCTGTTGCCGCCATGCTGGCCTGTGCGCCTGCTGCAATGGCAGATGGCAATAACATCGCCACCGTCAACATTCAGCAAATCATGCGCGATTCGACCGCCGCCCAGAACGTGCGCGAACAGTTGGAAAGCAAGCAAAAAAGCTTTCAGGCGGAAATCTCCAAAAAGGAGGACCAGCTCCAGAAAGAAGACCAGGAACTCGGCAAACAGCGTAGTGTGCTGGCTAAAGCGGCGTTCGATGAGAAAGCAGCTAAATTCCGCACCAAAGCCACCGAAGTACAGAAGGAAGTGCAATCCAAAAAAGCATTGCTGGATAGTGCCTTCGAGCGCGCCCTCAACGATATTCAGAAAGTAGTGACGGAAATCATCTCCGATCTTGCCAAGGAAAAAGGCTTCATCATAGCCGTACCCACATCGCAAATCCTCTATGCCGATCCCAAGCTCGACATTTCGGACGAGGTAATGAAGCGCCTCAACCAGAAACTGCCGAAGCTCGATGTCAAATTCGACGCCGCGCCGGAATCCAAAGCGAATAAGAAGTGATTTGATTCGTCATTGCGAGGAGGCCGTAGCAATCCATCTCCTGCAGCGGATTGGATTATCATGTGTGTTTCTATACACTCGCAATGACAGGTGTTTACCATGGTCGATAACCGCTTTTTTCCTAATGCAGGTCCTGTTCGCCTAAGCGAGATTGCGACGCTGACCGGTGCCGCCATCACTTCGCCTTCGCGGGCGGAAGCGAACGGCAACCGCAGTTTTGCCGACGTCGCGCCGCTTGACCGCGCCGGGGCGAACGACGTCAGTTTTCTCGACAATGTCAAATACCTCGACACCTTCGCAGAGAGCAAGGCGGGAGCCTGTTTCGTACGCCCCCAATATGCCGGACGCGCGCCCAAAGACACGGTGCTTCTGGTTACCGCCGAACCCTATTACGCTTATGCGCTAACAGCGCAGCGCTTTTATCCCGAACCAAATTTTACCGCCGTTATTTCGCCGCAGGCGGTTGTGGCTAAAAATGCCGCCATAGGTAAAGACTGCCGCATCGGCGCGGGCGCCGTCATCGGCGAAAACGTGAAGATCGGCGCAAATTCCCGTATCGGCAGCAATACCGTCATCGATGACGGCGTGGAGATCGGCAGCGACTGCCGCATCGGCGCATTATGCAGCATTAGCCACGCCATCATCGGCAACCGCGTCATCCTGCATCGCGGCATCCATATCGGGCAGGACGGGTTCGGCTTTGCGCCCAGCCCGAAGGGTATCGTCAAAGTGCCGCAACTCGGGCGCGTCCTCATCGACGACGATGTCGAGATAGGTTCCGGCACCTGCATCGACCGCGGCGCCGGGCCGGATACCGTCATCGGCGCGTACAGCAAGATCGACAACCTGGTGCAGATCGGTCATAACGTCCAGATCGGGAAATACGTGATTATTACCGGCCAATGTGGTATTTCCGGTAGCACGCAGATTGGCGATGGCGCCATGCTCGGCGCGCAATCCGGCCTTGCCGGGCATTTGCGCATTGGCGCAGGCGCGAAACTGGCGGCGCGCACCGGCCTCATGCACGACGTCCCGCCGGGCGCAACTTATGGCGGCACGCCCGCCGTACCGGTCAGGGACTGGCATCGCCAGACCGTGGCCATCGCAAAACTGGCAAAGAAAAAAGACGAATAAGGGCAGGTTTATGGAAAAAGAAAATACCGCTTCCGGTCATGTGATCGTCCCCATTGAGCGCATCATGGAGATGATACCACACCGTTACCCCTTCCTGATGATCGACAAGATCATCGAAATGGTCCCCGATAATTATGCCATCGGCGTCAAAAACGTCAGCATCAACGAGCATCATTTCCAGGGCCATTTCCCCGGCAAGCCGGTGATGCCGGGCGTGCTCATCATCGAGGCGATGGCGCAGACCTCCGCCGTTTTGGTGGTCGAAACGCTGGGCAAGGCGGCGGAAGGCAAGCTGGTCTATTTCATGTCCATCGACGAAGCGCGCTTCCGCAAGCCCGTTGTGCCGGGCAATAGCTTGCATATTCGCGTCGATAAGCAGCAAAGCCGCCGCAATGTCTGGAAATTCGCCTGCGTCGCCACGGTGGACGGCGTCAAAGTCGCCGACGCGGTGATTTGCGCGATGATTTTGGATTGAGAATGAATAGTAAATTGTCGTCCGCGAAAGCGGGGATATTAAGCCGCAACGAAGCAAAGAGAAGATTCCCGCCTTCGCGGGAATGACAAGATAAAAAGAAGGATAAAATGACCCTCATCCACCCCACCGCCATTATTGCCCCGAGCGCCAGGCTGGCCGCCGATGTCAAGGTCGGGCCGTACTGCGTCATCGACGGCGAGGTGGAAATCGGCGCGGGCACGGAATTATTGTCGCACGTCGCCATCGGCGGGCGCACGACCATCGGCAAAAACTGCAAAATATTTCCCTTCGCCTCGCTTGGCCACGCACCGCAGGATTTGAAATATAAAGGCGAGAAATCGCAGCTGGTCATCGGCGACAACAACATCATCCGCGAGCATGTCACCATGAATCCCGGCACCGAAGGCGGCGGCCTGATGACCTCGGTGGGAAATAACTGCCTGTTCATGGTTGGCAGCCACATCGCGCATGACTGCAAGCTCGGCGACCACGTCATCATGGCCAACAACGCCACGCTCGGCGGGCATGTCCATGTCGGCGACCATTCGATCATCGGCGGGCTGGCCGCCGTGCACCAGTTCGTGCGCATCGGGCCGCACGCCATCATCGGCGGCATGTCCGGCGTCGAGCACGACGTTATTCCCTACGGCTCGGTGATGGGCGAACGCGCCAGCCTCGCCGGCTTAAATCTCGTCGGCCTCAAGCGCCGCGGCTTCGACCGCGACACCATCCACGCGCTGCGCAATGCTTATAAAATGCTGTTCGAGGAAGAGGACGGCACCCTACTGGAGCGCACCGAGAAAGCCCGCAAGGAATACGGCAACGTCGGCGAGGTCGGTGAAATCCTCGCCTTCATGGGCGACAAGGGCTCGCGCTCGCTATGCGTTCCTAAAGCTTTTACCAGCAAAGACACACCGCAGGCAGCATGATATGCCCTCCCATACGCCAACACTTGGCATCATCGCCGGCAACGGCCGCCTGCCCGCTCAGCTGGTAGAAAGCTGCGAGGCAACGGGGCGAAAATTTTTCGTGCTGGCCTTTGAGGATTACGCCGATATGGAAGCCATCAGGCACGTGCCGCATGCCGCCGTGCGGTTGGGCGCAGTCGGCGAAGCGCTGGAACATTTGCGTAAAGCCGGCGTTGAAGAGGTGGTGATGGCCGGAAGCGTAAAACGCCCGTCTTTTTTTTCACTGCGGCCCGATGCGGCGGGCGCTAAATTGCTGGCGCGCATGGGTACGGCATTTTTTTCCGGTGACGATGCGTTGCTGGGAGCCATCGTTTCCTTCCTCGAAGAAGAAGGATTCAAAGTCATCGGCTCCGATGAAATCATGGGCGGGCTGGTCGCACCTTCCGGTATCCTCGGAAAAATCAAACCCGATACGTGCGCCAAGGCCGATATCGCCCACGGCATGCGGGTGGCAAAGGCGCTGGGCGAACTCGATGTCGGGCAGGCCGTCATCGTCGAGCACGGTTATGTGCTCGGCGTCGAGGCCGCCGAAGGCACGGACGCGCTGATCGAACGTTGCGGCGCGCTCAAGCGCGAAGCACGCGGCGGCGTACTGGTGAAAGTCAGGAAACCCGGCCAGGACGCGCGCGTCGACCTGCCCGCCATCGGCCCGCAGACCGTTGAGAAAGTCCATGCGGCGGGACTGGGCGGCATCGCCATAGAGGCCGACGGCGGTCTGATCCTGGATAAGGAAAAAACCATCGCCACCGGCGATACGCTGGGAGTGTTCGTGGTGGGTGTGCGGCATGAGTGAAGCGCCCTCACCCCTACCCTCTCCCGTTTACGGGAGAGGGGGAAGAAAAATTTATATGATCGCCGGGGAAGCGTCCGGCGATCTGCTTGGGGCGCATTTGATGCGCGCGCTTAGGGCGCAATCGCCCGACATGCTTTTTTATGGGATCGGCGGTGAAAAAATGAGCGAAGAAGGCCTTGCCAGCCTGTTTCCCTATTACGAGCTATCAATGCTTGGATTTGTAGAAATATTGCCTTATATCTTTAACTTAACAGCACGTATTAATCTAACGGTTGAAGATGTTATCGCCAAGCAGCCAGATGCCGTCGTCACCATCGACGTACCCGGATTCTGTTCCCGCGTCGTCGAAAAATTGCGCAAGGCAAAACTGAAAACAAAATTCATCCATTACGTCGCGCCGACGGTGTGGGCCTACAAGCCCAAACGCGCGCAGCAATGCGCCCGGATTTTCGATCACCTGCTGGCATTGCTTCCTTTCGAGCCGCCCTATTTTGAAAAAGCCGGCCTCGCCTGCACATGGGTCGGTCATCCTGTTGTCGCGGAAACTTCCATCGGCAATGCAAGCGCCTTCCGGGAGAAATACCGGATTTCAGAACATACGACTTTATTCTGCCTGCTGCCCGGCAGCCGCAAAGGCGAAGTCGAGCGCCATATGCCGGTGTTCGCGCAGGCGATCACCCTGATGGCGGCGCAATTTCCCGATCTGGCGATGGCCGTCGCCGTGCCGAAGAATGTCATGGCTTTCGTGGCGCCGTATTTCGAGGGCTGTCCGTTCCGCGCCGTCGTCATGGCGGGCGAACAGGATAAAAAAGACGCCATCGCCGCCAGCAATCTCGCACTGGTCAAATCGGGCACGGTGGCTCTGGAAGTCGCCATGGCAGGCGTTCCCATGATCGTCGCCTACCGCGTCAACGCGCTGTCGGCATGGCTGTTCAAGCGCATGAGCCTGACCAAGTATGTGAACCTTGTTAATATCGTTCAGGGGAAAGAAATCATCCCGGAATTATTGCAGGAACTCTGCACACCGCTGATGATCGCGAGCGCCGGGGCGCATCTGTTGTCGCACCCTGAACGCCAGCGAGCCCAGAAAAACCAGGCGCAAGCGGCACTTGAGCAGTTTTTGCCGCCACGCGGAGAGCGTCCGAGCGACCGGGCGGCGCGCACGATTTTACGGCTGCTTGCATCGGCGCAAGCGACATAAATCCCCCAATTGTTTTCCACGCTGTCATAATCCTGAAACATTGTTGCGCTAAACTATAAAAACATTATGGTATAATTAGTTGCCCTGTTTTCAAGGAACAGCCTTGCCGTGCCATCTGGAATGCAAAACCAATGCGGGAAAAATGCTGCCATAAGGACGCTTACCCAAAAGTGGTCCCTGTTCCTGCTGACTTCCTGCCTATCGACGGTTTCCGATTACAGCAACGCCACCGAAATCAGGCCCGACCGTTCCCCTCCGGAAGGCGGATACGATCCTTTGCGGTTGTCTTCCGACCAGCACGAATTATGGAACCTGTCCATAAACCAGATCGTCGATGAATTTTTTTCGCCTGTCAGGGATATTACCTTTCCGCCAGCAGAAGCCGCCGCAGCTTGCCTGAATATAGGTGATGCCGTTCCTGGGCGACCTGGTCAGATAGTGACAGATGCAGGGCCCAACAATTATTGTGCGGGTTCGAATCCACCCATGACCGCGACCGGTGCTTATTCGCAACCAGGATGCACAAATCAGTACTATTGCATCGGCCCCGTTTCTTCTCCCGTTGCCGATCCTGTCTATTATTTACCGCCCGTCCCTCAACCCGATCCTGTCTATTATTTGCCGCCTGTCCCTCAGCCCGATCCTGTCTATTATTTGCCGCCTGTCCCTCAGCCCGATCCCGTCTATTATTTACCGCCCGTCCCTCAGCCCGATCCCGTCTATTATTTGCCGCCTGTTCCCGAGCCCGATCCCGTTTATTACCCACCCGTTGCCGCTCCCGCCTACGATCCTGTCTATGATCCGGTCTATGACCCTGTGGCCGCTCCGGCCTATGATCCCGCCTATGATCCGGCTTACGATCCCGCCTACGATCCGGCTTATGATCCCGCTTATGATCCTGCCTATGATCCTGCTTACGATCCGGCTTACGATCCGGCCTATGATCCGGCTTACGATCCTGCCTATGATCCATTTCCTGACTCACTCCCTGACAGCTGTTATGACTCTCCCTATGATTCAGTCCCTGATTCTTCGGCCGAATCGTCCCCTCCCCCGCGCGATCCCGATATACCGTATGAAATGGCCGGACCCCCCGATAACCTGTATCGGGATATGTGCATTACGTCTGCGAAGGTGCAACAAACGGATTTTGATCCGAAAACGGGTGAGCCGTTACTGGAAAATGACATCGTCCAGCCCCAGGGCGGCGGAGGCCTCACTGCAACGCAGCAACAAAATATAATAGCGCTATACAGCGTGGCGGCGACGGGCAATGTGTTAGGGGTAAAGCCGCTTACCGGGCATTGCATGCCGCTGAAAGATACACCGGTCGTGGACGTAAACACGGTCAGTCCCTTTAGCTATTATCTGAATACGGACGATGCTCTCCCCAACAAACTGTCAGAGCAAACTGCAGAAACGACGGATGCTTACAAAAAAAGCGGATTATTACAAGACCAGCACCTTCTTTATCGGTGGCGTTGCGGGTTGCCCGTGGCCAAGTATCCTGAACTATAAAAATCCGCCCGCCGACGGGGATCGGGCAACCATTCCCGGGCGCGCTGCGAAGTGGCGTGCCGAGGGCGCGTGGTGCGACGCTTTTTTCATCCTGCACCATGATGACAAGTTCGGACC
>Ga0207009_1037_pt2 | contig 16195 bp, 10 predicted proteins | sample Alteio_BWMinCont_81_FD_153479 | JGI IMG/M metagenome (GOLD analysis project Ga0207009, IMG submission 153479) | Enriched cells from forest soil in Barre Woods Harvard Forest LTER site, Petersham, Massachusetts, United States -... | ecosystem: Environmental > Terrestrial > Soil > Temperate forest >... | reverse complement strand
CGATATCAGCAGTATAATAGTAAGCACCCATAGCAAAAATTATAGCGATCTTTTATCAAAAATTGAAACGATATGGCATAAAGACGTACCGGCAACTCCTTTTGATTATATATTCCTGAATGAGCAGATGCAAAAACAATATGAAACCGAGGAAACGATGTCGCAAATTATTAACTCATTTACTTTAGTAGCTATTTTAATTTCATGCCTCGGTTTGTTTGGTTTGGCAGCTTTTAGTGCAGAGCAGCGTAATAAAGAAATCGGCATCCGCAAGGTATTGGGCGCCAGTGTAAGTGGTATTGTACAGTTATTGTCGAAAGACTTTTTAAAGTTGGTAGTTATATCGTTTATCATAGCAACGCCTATAGCCTGGTGGGTCATGAGCAAGTGGCTGCAAGGCTTTGTTTACCGGATACCTATTAGTTGGTGGATGTTTGCCTTATCAGGATTAATAGCCGTGCTTATTGCGTTGTTTACGGTAAGCTCGCAGGCTATAAAGGCCGCTTTGATGAACCCGGTAAAGAGTTTAAAGACAGAGTAGAAAGTTAGCAGCAGATATGATAAAAACAGGCGAGCGGTAATTGCCGACTTAGTGAAAATGTAACGTTTGTAGTTTTTCGATGTCTTTTATTGAAATTATAAGATAACAAGTTAATCTATGATAAAGAACTATTTAAAAGTAGCCTGGCGCAACCTGTTAAAAAACAAAGCCCACACCTTTATTAATGTCGCGGGCCTTTCCATAGGTATGGCGGTAGCTATGTTGATAGGTCTTTGGATATGGGACGAATTATCCTATGATAAATACCATCAGAACTATAACCGCATAGTGCAGGTGATGCAGCACCAAACCTTTAATGGCGATGTTGGGACACAAAAATCCATACCGTTACCATTGGGGGCAGCACTCAGGCAAAACTATACGGGTGCTGATAAAGATTTTAAATATGTAGTACTATCAACCTGGACCGAAGATCATATTTTAGCTTATAACGATAAAAAGATAACCCAACTGGGTAACTATATGCAGCCCGAAGCACCCGATATGCTTACCCTGAAAATGTTAAAGGGGAAACGTTCGGGGTTGAAAGACCCTTCATCTATATTACTTTCAGCATCAGTAGCAAAAGCGCTTTTTGGCGATGCCGATCCAATGTTCAAAGTAGTTAAGATTGATAATAAATGGATAGTTAAAGTTACCGGCGTATATGCGGACCTGCCGCGCAATACCAGTTTTAATGATATGGCCTACATTGCATCGTGGGATTTATACATGACCACCAATCCATATTTAAAAAAGGCCGTAACACAATGGGGAAATAATTCATGGCAAATATTTGCACAGCTTAACCCAAAAGCTGATATAAATAAAGTTTCGGCAAAAATCAGGGATCTGAAACTAAAGGGCCTGGCAGGTCAAAATGACCTCATCGGCGTCTCATTTAAGGCAGCCATCTTTCTAAAGCCTATGCGCGAATGGCATTTATATTCTGAATATAAAAATGGGGTAATTACCGGTGGTGAAATACAATTTGTGTGGATGTTTGGCATTATTGGTATTTTTGTACTGTTGCTGGCGTGTATTAACTTCATGAACCTTAGCACCGCCCGATCAGAAAAGAGGGCCAAAGAAGTGGGCATTCGTAAAACACTGGGTTCTATTCGCAAACAATTGATAACGCAGTTTTTTACCGAATCGCTGCTGGTTGCAGGTTTTGCTTTTTTATTTTCCATACTTATTGTCCTACTGCTATTGCCCTGGTTTAACCAGGTGGCTGATAAAAGGATGACGCTGCTTTGGGGTAGTCCCTTATTCTGGCTGATAGGTATTGGCTTTAGTTTATTGACAGGGTTAATATCGGGAAGTTACCCGGCCTTTTACCTGTCATCATTTGAACCGGTTAAGATATTAAAAGGTACTTTTCGTGCCGGCCGTTTTGCTGCATTGCCCCGCAAAGTGTTGGTAGTGCTGCAATTCACGGTTTCGGTAACTTTAATTATTGGTACCATCATCGTTTTCAGGCAGGTGCAATTTACCAAAAACAGGCCCGTGGGTTACAGCCGCGATAGGTTGTTACAGGTAAACCTGAATACCCCCGATATTCATAACCATTTTAGTTCAGTAAGATATGATCTGCTTAATTCAGGTGCGATAACTGAAATAGCGGAGTCGAGCAGCCCGACAACCGATGTACGATCAGACAATAGCGGCTTTAATTGGAAAGGCAAGGACCCTAAGTTACAGGACGATTTCGGGACCATTGCCGTATCGCCCGAGTTTGGAAAAACAATTGGCTGGAAAATCACACAGGGCCGTGATTTCTCCAAAGATTTTTTAACCGATTCATCAGCCATGATCGTGAACGAAGCTGCAGTTAAATTCATGAACTTAAAAAACCCGGTCGGCGAAACGCTGAGGTGGCGCCGGGAGTTTAAGATCATTGGAGTGATAAAAGACATGATAATGACTTCACCTTATGATCCTATTCAGCCCGCAGTGTTCTTTTTGACAAAAGAGCCGGTAGATATTGCCGATATTAAGATCAACCCAAAAACAAGTGCGAAAGACGCATTGACAAAAATAGAAGCTGTTTTTAGAAAGTATGACCCCGGCAGTCCATTAGATTATAAATTTACAGACAGTGAATACGCCAAAAAATTTGCCGATGAAGAGCGCATAGGCAAGCTTTCGGCCTTCTTTACCCTACTGGCTATTTTTATCAGTTGTATGGGTTTATTTGGCATGGCATCATTTATGGCCGAGCAGCGTATTAAAGAGATTGGCGTGCGTAAGGTGTTGGGCGCATCGGTATTCAGTTTATGGAGGCTAATGTCGAAAGATTTTGTGGGGCTGGTTTGTATATCGCTGGCTATTTCTATACCGACAGCTTATTATTTTATGTACAACTGGTTACAGAAATATCATTACCGCGCACAGCTATCCTGGTGGATATTTTTGGCAACAAGTATAATGGTTCTATTAATTACTATTCTTACGGTTAGCTATCAAAGTATCCGGGCCGCGACAGCCAACCCGGTAAAGAGCTTGAAAACGGAATAGAGAGATTAGTGGTTGGAGGTTAGTGATTAGTAGAGATAGTTAAACGAATCAATAATTCAATAACTCACTCATTCAAAATTAAGCTCAGTGTTTCTCCTTAGTAGTTACTTTATTAAACCTGTAGGTATAGCTTAATAAGAAATAGCGCTTTATAGATTGGTTCTGAATATCATTTATGGTATTATCGCTTGCAAAATGTAAGGCGCTGACACTTTGATTTAACAGATCATAGCAAGTTAGCCGCAGTTCACCTTTATCTTTTTGCTGCAGGGTGCGGGCTATAGAAACACCCAACAAATTAGAGCTGCGCTGGAAACCGGTAGCCACCAGCGGATTATAGATGTAAGAATAATTGATATCCCAAATTATCCGTTTGGGCCACTGCACATTTAGTGGCACATTTACCTGCTGCTTTATGTAGCTGGCGTTGGGCAGTTTAACCAACTCGTACTTGGTTAATGATGGCGAAATGCTGTACGAGGGCTCAATATCAACCACGTCATTCCAGTTAACAAACAGGCCTTCGGTAGCGGTACAGTAATAGGTATCCTGGAAACCGGGCACATGATCAACCAGATAATAGTTATGGCCATAACCGCTGTCAAACCGGGCGTTTTCTCTTATCTGCCACTTACCTTCTTTTTTAAACCGTTTATCTATGCTGCCATTTAAGTACATGCTAAACCGCCCCTTACCATTTATAGGCGTGGTTAGTGTTGCGCCCTGTGCGGTAACCAGCCTGTCGCGGGTTATGCTGTTGCCATCTTGCAGAATGCGGAAGGAAAGATTACTGTTTAACATGCTCTGCGTATTAAAGTTAAAGTAAAATATCGAAAAAACATGATGCCTGGTTGGCTTTAGGTTAGGATTGCCCATAAAGCTATTCAATTGGTTGTACACAATAGTAATAGGCTGCATATCGCTTATAGCGGGTTGCTGTACATCCTCGCTGTAATTAATAGTTACTTTGTTAATACCTAAATTTATTGACGGGAACAGGTAGGTGAAATGCTGGTTCAAATCAGCAAGGTTATTATTAAATTGATTATCTATCTGCTGGGTTTGCAATATAAATCCCAGTGTAAGCATAATATTTTTTTTTCGGTAAATGAGATTTGGATGCGCCGACTGTATAGATTGATTGCGCGTAAGCTGGCTGCTTTGCGATTGTAAAAAGATATTGTACAAGCCTGTCTTTGGGTCCAGATCATAAGTAAATAAATCTGCGCCGTTGCTGGAGTAAGTTTCATTAACCGAAATGTTGCTGGTTATTGTTTTAGTTAACGGATATTGATAAACGGCAATCAGATCAACATTGGTACTTTTCCCGCTATTATTTGTCAGTCGGTTAAGGGTATCTGAGTTAAGGCCGGCGACATATGATATCAATTGGCTGGCAGAATAGCCCGCACTTGAGTTTGGGCTGCTCTGCACATCATTTGTAATAGTTATGGATTCGCCTTTGGTTTTCAGCGATTTGTAGTAGCTTAAACTATGCTGATAACGGGTGCTGTTGCCGGTATTATTACCACTGCTTATACTTTGATTAAGGATGGGTGTAAAATTATTGTAGCTGATACTGTTGCTGCTGTTATAGCCGCTATTGGTAGTGTAAGTAAACTGCGGAAGGTATCTTATTTTGGTAGCGGCATCCGGGCTCCACTCTACTGTTCCGTTTATGCCATGGCTGGTACTTACCGAATGACTAATATTTGCAGAATTGGTAGTTAATGTAGTATCATTTAAAAACTGCGCCGTATTGTGGGCCGAATGATTATCATTTACCTGGCTATTTAAAGAATATACCAGGTTAACCTTTACGGTTTTGCCAAAATTGTCATTGATATTTGCTTGTGCAGTGGTAGACTGCCTTAAACCGTTGCTCGGAGAAAACCCGCCAGACGAGCCAATAAAATCGGTACCCGTCAGGTTATTACTATTACCGATTACACTTACCTGCAAATCATTAACCGATTTACTGAACAAGCCGTTAATCTTATAACGGTCCTGCGTACCGCCGGCTGCGGCTATATTGCCGAAGGTGCTTTTTACAAACTCCTTTTTAAATTTAAGGTTAATGATCTTTTTAACTTTATAATCAGGCTCCAGGTGATCGGGGTCGTTTTCGCGGTCGTCATATACCTGTACTTTGCTGATCATGTCCGCATCCAGGTTTTGCGAGGCTATTTTAGGATCGTTGGCAAAAAAGTCCTTTCCGTCTATTTTTATTTTAGAGATGTCTTTACCATTAAAAGTCATGGTACCATCATGGTCGACCTGCATACCGGGTAGTTTTTTTAACAGATCCTGCACAACCGCGTTTGGGCGGACTTTAAAGGCCTCGGCATTAAATTCGATCGTATCTTTTTTAATAATAATGGGGGTGATTTCACCTTTGATAGTCACTTCGGCCAGGTTTTTTGATTTAAGATAAAGCGTACCCAGGTTAAGCACATCGGCTTTTGTGAAATTCAGCCTGATACGCAGGCTCTCATACCCTACATAGGATATCAACAGGCGAACTGGTTCGTTATCCTTAATATTGCGTAGTGTAAACGCGCCTGATTTGTCGGTAAGTGTATAGGATACCAGTGAAGAATCTTTCACTTTTAAAACAGCTACCGTTACAAACTCCAACTTTTCTTTGCTTGCCGAGTCTGCAACAGCAGCTGTGATGGCATGACGGATTTGCCCCATGCCAACATTTACAAAACTTAAAATTGTGATAAGGATTAAAAGCTTTCGCATTTACGCCACTAATATAACGAAATGATTAGTTATATATCAAGTGCGCAGCTTCCGATTAGCATTAATTAACACTATTTGGGTTTCGCTATCCAAAATCAAGCCTAAAAAACGCTATCATTTTGTTAATGATACAAAGATTTTACAATCAATAATTCAATTGCGTGGTGGCTTTTTTGCGAAAAAAACTAAATTCACTTGATTTATTTAATTTGAACCCATCATGAAAAAGTTTACCCGTCTTTATGGGCTGGCCGCTCTGGCTTTGCTTCTCCATTCCCAAACGTCATCAGCTCAAAGTTTCAGCATGGCTGATGTCACTAATTATCCTTTTCCGAGAGATATGACCAGCTCGGCCACCGGATCGAAAATTGCGTATTCGGTTGAAGAACAGGGACGCCGCAATATATACGTTGCCAGCGGACCTGAATTTACGCTACGAAAACTCACTAATTATACTAAGGATGACGGGCAGGAACTAACCAGCATAACCATCACTAAAGACGGGAAATATGTAATTTATGTTAAAGGCGGCGAACATAGCGGCAATTACGACCGCAGCCGGGTGGTAAACCCGGAAAATGACCCGATAACTCCCAAGATCCAGGTTTGGAGCATTCCCTTTGCAGGTGGTGTACCTAAACTGCTGGGTGACGGCGATTACCCCGTTGTATCCAACAAACGCGTGGCATGGATAAGTGACGATGGGCATGTTTGGATCGCTCCTACCAGTGGTATCACTCCGGGCAAATTAGGGCTTGACCCATTGGGAACCTGCAGCGGTTTGCAATGGTCGCCGGATGGCACAAAATTAGCTTTTGAATGTAACCGTACCGATCATTCTTTTATCGGACTATATACCAATGAAAATACACCGATTGAATGGGTGGCAGCAGGTTTTTACCGGGATGCCAATCCGCAATGGTCGCCGGATAGCAAGAAGATCGCTTTTTTACGTTCGCCGGCTAACCCGGTTACGCAAAATGGTGGTGGTGGCTTTGGCGCGAACGCGGCAGCGGCAGCTACACCGGCAGCACCGGGTGGTGCCCGCGGAAATGGCGGCAGGAATCGTAATGCTGCAGCAACGCCGGGTGCGACAGCAACTCCCGGCGGAGCAACTCCAACTACACCGGGCGCAACGGCAGCACCGGCGCAGCAACGCGGCTTTGGCGGCGGCGGACGCGGCGGCAGAGGCAACGTATATATAGCTGATTTAGCAACCGGAATGGCAGAGGAATTTTTTAAGATGCCGCAGGGTCAGCGGGCATCGTTCTCCAATTTTCACTGGGCAACTATGGATCGCATGGTATACCAATCCTATATTGACGGCTGGCCGCATTTGTATTCCATCAGCACTAAAACACCCAATCCTGAACCGCTGTTGTTGACTCCCGGCGATTTTGAAGTGGAAGACCCGCAGCTAAGCGGCGATGGTAGATCTATTGTATTTACGGGAAACACCGGGCCGGATAAGCAGCAGGATATGGACCGCCGGCATGTTTTTATGGTTTCGGTTGATAAACCTGATATGCAAATACTTACCCCGGGCGAGGACCTGGAAACTTACCCGGCAATAACAGGCGATAACAGTACCGTAGCGTTTTTCAGCTCGAACGGACAACGCCCGTTGGTAGGCGCCATTTTATCGTTAAAAACGCATAAAACAAAAATGATAGGCCTGAAATTGCTTGCTGCTAATTTCCCGCTTAAACAAATGGCCATACCTAAGCAGGTTATTTACAAATCGCCGGATGGCACTACCGTACATGCGCAACTGTTTGTTCCGCCGGGCGGCGGAGGCCCGGCAAAAAAACCGGCGCTGGTTTATATTCACGGCGGGCCGCAGCGCCAAATGCTGCTGGGCTGGCACTATATGGATTATTACTCTATCGACTATGCGCTGGAAGAATACCTGGTGAGCATGGGATTTGAGGTACTATCTGTAAATTACAGGCAGGGTATTGGCTACGGCTATGATTTTCAACGTCCACCTGCAGGCGCCAACTATATAGATGTTAAAGCCGGCGGCGTATGGCTGGCTTCGCAGCCGGATGTGGATACGACACGTTTTGGTGTTTTTGGCGGATCGGCAGGCGGCGCCCTAGCAGCTTCGGCACTGGCCCGCGATTCGAAATTGTTTAAAGCCGGGGTTATCATTCATGGCGATTCGCCCGAGCCTTTAGACGCCTGGACATCACCTACCATGATCATTCACGGCGATGACGACCGGAACGTGGCGTTTAGCGCAGGCGTTTCGCTGGTGAGCAGATTCAGAGCAAAGGGAAGCCCTTATTTTGAAACATTGGTTATCCCGGGCGATTCGCACCATTGGCTGAAATATTCGGATATCATCAAAGTGAATACTGCTGCCGCGGAGTTTTTGAAGAAGGAATTGTTGTTGAAGAAATAGTATAAATAAATACTACTGTCATTTCGACGAAGGAGAAATCTTATACAAATTGCATGGTCGCTATGTATGGTGTATAAGATTTCTCACTATCGTTCGAAATGACATTTTTGTTTAATCATTAATTACCAAACGGCGGCAAACCTTTTAACTGCCGGTATAGCGGGTAATCATCGAATTGTTGTTTAGATTCGTGGAAGTTAGTGCAGTAAAATACCTGCAAGTGCTCTTCTACTCTGCCGCCGCGGATGATAGGGATATCTGCAACTTGTTTGATGCTGTCAAAAAATGGCGCAGCATCATCTTTAACCGTTTCGTTATAAGCAGAAGCCTCACCAATGATGACAGCGTCTTTGCCGACCAACGTTTTAGGGTCAATTAAAAAAGCGAGGTTACGGGGATCACGGTTAAAGGTGACGATATCTTTTTTGCCTTTAAGGGCCCAATCCACTTTACCTGCCAGCCACCAGCGCGTACTGCCGGCAAATACCTTATCATTGTTGATCCACCCTTCTTTTTCAAAGCGGGTCATGATGTCATCGTAATCAACCCCCTGGATAGTAGGGTCGATCTTTCCTCCGCCCAAACTTACTACCCATTTCGGCCCATATAATTGCCAAAACCCGGTAACCAGGTGCAGGCCAAGCACGGTAATAGTAATAATGGTAAAGTAGATAGAGAAGTTTAGCCAGCGGCGGGTCAGGCGCTTGCGTCTTTCATTCTTGCCGTTTAAAGCCTTATCAATGGCAAAACCTAATGGCATAAACAGCATCATGTAGCCCGGCGCCTGCCAGTGAAAATGGTATTGCAGGTCGGCCCATAGCGTTAGCACCGTGAAAAACACAATGGGTAATACGGACATCCAAAAGGTAAAGCTGTATATCGCCTGCAGGCGTTGTTTATAGGCGGTAAAAAGCTGCCTTACTGTTGGAAACCATATCCAGGGTAATAACCATGCGGCCTGCCCCCCTATACTGCGGAAGAACCAGTCGAAGTGTATTTTAAATGCTTCGTTGCGTGTCCCGGCCCTGGAGCCCTGCCATACAAATGATATCCAGTTGTGCTGATAGTTCCACCATATTACCGGGAAAGCCATCATAATAGTGATGACTATTGCTAAATACGGACCGGGATGCGTGAGCCAATGACGCTGTTTTTTATTGGTGGCGATAAACATAAATACCGCGGCAAATAAAAACAGCACATGGTATTTACTTAAGGTAGCCAGGCCCATACAAATACCTACGATGATCCATAATAAATAAACTTTGCGGCTGTCGGTTTTAGGGTCGAGCGGTTTATCCTCGCCAATGCCCAAAACTTTAATGATATACCAGGTACTTAGCAGCCAAAAAAACATCAGCGGACCATCGGGCTGATACCAGCAGGCCACGCCTACGGTAAACAAGGCGCTTAAATTCATCACCACAACCGCCCAAAAACCGGCAGCTGCATTAAATAATTTTTTGGTGATCAAAAACAGGTACCAGCTGGTGCCCGCAAATAGTAAAACCGTTGGGAAACGTAAGCCAAAATTATTTAACCCAAATAGGCGAATGCTTAACCCGCCCAGCCAGAAGAACAAGGGCGGCTGATCGAAATAACTCCAATCCAAATGGATTGCTCCCCGGAAATAGTACGATTCGCCGTTACCCAAACCCGTGTAAGCGGCTATAAGCAGGCGGATAACAAAGGTAACGAGTATTAATATAAGGGTAAATGAGCGGGCGTTAGCTTCTGTTAATTTCTTCATTAATCAGCGTAATTTTTTGACAGTGCAAGGTCCTAATTTTTTTAAATAAAATTGATATTTATCTTCACGCCATAAACAGATCAAATTCATGTCAAAGACATACCTCATTAGCGGTGCCGGGAGCGGCATCGGGCGGGCAATAGCCAAAAACCTGAGCAGCGCCGGGCATACCTGCATCTTATTAGGCCGCAATGCAGAGAACTTGCAACAAACGTTAATTACATTGGCACCCGGCAAGCATTTATTATTTACTGCTGATATAAGAGATAAAAAAAGTTTAGCCGTTGCAGCCGGTCAGTTGGGCTTAATGCCGATAGATGGACTTATAGCCAATTCGGGCATTGGGGGCGAGAACCGTTGGGGGGACGATGACCGATGGACGGATATTATCGACACCAACCTAACCGGCACCTACAATTTTGTAAATACCTTTTTGCCCAACCTGCGCAAAGCAAACGGTGGGCATATCCTGATCACCTCGTCTGTTTTGGCGAGGCTGGGCGTTGCTAATTATTCGGCTTATTGTGCCTCAAAGGCCGGGTTACTGGGTTTGATGCGCTCGTGGGCCGTACAATTTGCGGCGGAGCATATAATGGTTAACGCGATTTGCCCGGGCTGGGTGGATACGGATATGGCGCAACAGGGTTTGCAGGGCATCGCTGATGATATCGGTATTACCAAACAGGAGTTTTACGACATTGCCATGCAAAGTGTACCGCTAAGACGTATGAGCCGACCCGAAGAAATTGCCGACCTGGTAGCTTACCTGCTTAATCAAACCTCTATAACCGGGCAAGCCATTGATATCAATTGCGGCGCGGTGATGAATAGCTAAGTTGTCTGAAGCCTGATTAAAGGGATTAAGCTGATTTTAAGATTTTATTTCTTAACCGTCTTCTGCAGCTCTATCATCTTCTTCGCATAGCGTTTACCAAATTCATCGGCTGATGGGCTGTCGAAATGCAGGGTATCGCCGCGATGCACCAGGCCCTCGCTGGTAGCTACCGCTGTATAAGGCACCATTGCCGGCAGCTTTACAATTTCACTATTAAAAGTGGCAAATTCAGGACGGTAGCGGCCCAGTTCCCCGGCTACAAATGGAAGATTGGGGTTATTTGCCAATGCGCGGAAACGTTCTATCAATTCTTTTAATTGTGACAGGTAAAGCTTTACTTTTTCGGGGGTGCTGTTGGCTTCGCCCTGGTGCCATATAATGCCTTTTATAACACCGTATTTCATTGCCTCTTTTATCCGCACAACGGCATCATCATAAGGATGTGTTTTTGTGGCGGGGTCATAAGCGCCGGGCAGCCAATGTTCAATGGGACTGCCGCCTACTGCAGTAGGTATCAGGCCAATTTTAACCTTTGGATTTTCCTTCTCCATTGCTATTCCAAAAGCCAGTCCGGGGCCGACACCTGCAATAGCCTTATCAAAATGCACGGGATGTTTGGCTATTACCCAAGTATTATCTTTGGTTAACATATAAACTTTGTCGTTACCTTCGGTTTTAAAGTCGCCGGTAACATAACCCCTACCGGCCATGTTTGATTGCCCGGCCAGGATGTAGAGTTCAAAATTCGGATCGGGTTGTTGTTGCGCCTGCGCAGATAACGTTATCATACCACCTAACAGCAGCATGTAAATGCAATTTTTCATTTTCAATTTGATTATATCCTGGAAAATTAGGGGAGCTTTAAAGATGGAGATTATTGTTAATAAATCCTATAGGATAATAAAGCAACTTTTGTACTTTCGTTTTCACACAACCTTATGTCAAAATTAAAAGCGATCATCAGCAATAAACCTTTTATACTCACCTTATGGTTTGGCTTAAGTTTATTTGCCGTAGTAAAAGGCGTTTTGGTTAATGATGGCACCACCCATAATTACAGCAATTACATAATCTATAAACATGTTTATGTAAACCTGATACATCAGCGTACCATATTTGGTACGGGGGCCGAGTTTAACCTTGATTTGAACCATTACGGACCTATATTTGCGCTCATTATTGCTCCGTTTGCTTGGCTGCCTGATAAAATAGGCGTTATATTATGGGTGCTGTTTAATTGCTGGGTGTTGTATAAAGCAATAATGATGCTGCCGTTAAAGCAAAGCGCCTGCCTCGCTATTTTACTAATCAACGCTAATAGCATGATGGGATCATCGGGCAATGTACAGGTGAATCCGTTTATTACCGCACTTATTATATTCAGCTTTGTATTTATCCGGCGGAAACAGGATTTTTGGGCGGCGCTGGCCATTATTTTAGGTACGGCCATTAAGCTTTATGGCATCGTGGGGCTGGCCTTCTTTTTCTATTCGGACAATAAGGTGCGGCTAATTTTAAGTATGCTGTTTTGGTCAGCAGTGTTGTTTGTGCTGCCGATGTTTATTTCATCACCTGCCTATATTATTCAAACCTATCATGACTGGTACCCTGATCTGCAGTTAAAAAACGCCGCCAACCTGGTTTCTACCCGTGGTTATGTATGTGTTATGGGAATGATCAGCAAGATATTTCATTACCGCAACTTGCCTAATATGGTGGTACTGCTGCCTGCACTATTGCTGTTCTTTGTATCGCTTATACGCGTCAAATACTGGCAAACTATCCAATATCAACTATTGACATTGGCTTCCGTTTTAATATTTACGGTGATATATAGCACCGGATCTGAACCGCCAACTTATATTATAGCTTTTATTGGCGTAGGTATCTGGCTGGTTAATCAAAACAACCCTATTGGTGTTTTTAACTGGGTCCTGTTTATTTTCGCGCTGTTGATCAGCAGCTTTTCCAATTCGGATGTTATACCGAGGTATATCCGGGTTAATTATATTTTGCCTTATGCGCTTATCGCGTTGCCCTGCTTGCTGATATGGCTGAAAATAATTTATGAAATGCTGACACGCAAATTTGAAGATGAGCGGGATGGAGTTTGGAGCGCGGAGTCTTAAATCAAAAGTCTAACTTGTATTAGCATTTAGAAGCTATGCCAGAAAACGAACATCAAACCAGCGGACGCGATTACAGCACCATCAGCCCATCGGCAAAGGCGTTGCTGCTGTTAAAGGGGCTTACCAATATCCCATTCGCGCGGCAAGCTGCCGAACTCATGATGCAGCCCGAAAAGTATGAGCCGGACTTTGAAAAAAAAGATTTCGGATTTTGGGCCAGGGTAGTGCATTTTGAAAGCCGGTACTGGAGTATTGACCAGCTATTGGCCGACGTGCCTATCAAAAACATTTTAGAGATATCGTCGGGGTTTTCGTTTAGGGGGCTGGCTGCTGTTAAGCAGGACGGCGTGCATTATATAGATACCGATCTGCCTGAGGTAATTGCTTTGAAACAGGAATACATTGAAGCATTGCAATCTGAAAATCCAAATCCTAACAGTAAACTGGAAGTTTTGCCGCTCAATGCATTGGATGAAAAGGCTTTTGAAGAAATTGTCAGTCATTTCCCAGCGAATGAGCCCATAGTTATTGTTAACGAGGGGCTGTTGATGTATTTGGGGATGGACGAAAAGAAGCAGTTATTTAAAATCATCCATAATATCCTGGACAAAAGAGGCGGCTATTGGATAACAGCGGATATCTATCTCAAACAACGACAACAAATATCCGGGCTGGAAATGGATGATCAACTAAGCCGGTTTTTTGAACAGCATAAAGTGCGCGAACAGATGTTTGAAAGCTTTGAAGAAGCGGAAAAACTATTTAATGATAATGGATTTATCATTGACAAGAAAGCGGGTCGTGACCCGGACAAGCTGAGTACCTTAAAATATTTGTTAAAAAACGCCACTGCCGAACAAATGAAATTGTTAGGCGGGACAAGGAAAATACAGGAAACCTGGCGGGTGTAGGTGGCTACCCGGATATCCATTTACCAAAAGGCAATTTGCTGATCATCCAAACTAATCCTAATGTTAAAACAAAGCAGAGTAACGCAGTTACCGGTATGCTTACTATTGGCGTACACAACTTATAGCTGATATTAATATAATCGAGCAGGTATAGTACCAGCGCATGGGCCAGGTAAATGCCGTAATTATAGCTACCTGCAAAATCGCGGAAACGGGTTACCACCGGCGATACCTTTGGTATGGTAAAACGGCAAATTAGAAATATACTGGCGGATAAGAACACAATGCTAGGGCTTATGGGCTCGTAAAACAAGGTACCCACAGTGCTGTTGTTTTTATAAAGCAGCCAGGTACCTGTTATAATTATCGCCAGCATGAATATAAACAACAAGATCATCCAGGTGTGAATGTTTGGAGATTTAAACTCTTTAAAGGCCAGGTAATGGCCCAATACCAGGTAGCCAATGTATCCGGCAAAATAATGCAGGTCGACCTGCGGGTTAAAACGCATTAAATAAGGCTGACTTAACAACATCACCCCAAACCAAACAATTAAAAAGTAGAGGATCTCATTTTGGGTGGCATTGCGTACAAACTTACCGATAACAGGTATCACAAAATAAAGACCTATCAGCATATATACATACCATAAATGGTATGAGCTGCCATATTTTAATAAGTGTAATATCTGTTTAATATTTGTCCAGGCATCGGCATCAAAAGTTATTTCATCGTTATACCATGAATATGCTATATAAACCAGGCTCCAGAACAGGAACGGCGTTAATACTCTGCTTAACCGTTTCTTAAAAAAATCGCCTAATTCATACTCACGATGCAAGAGCAAGGCTCCTGTTATCATTACAAAAACCGGGACTGCAAAACGTGTTAAGGCATTGTAAATATCTGCTGTTAGCCAATCGCCAAAAGGCACCTTGCCGTATTGCGCCAGCAAAACAGCCGATGTATGCAGCACAATAACCGCGTATAATGCAATGAACCTTAAGTTGTTGATCCAATCGATATTTTGATGTTTTACAGGGGACATGGTTTGTTTAGATCTTTAAAAGTATCCTATTTTTTGAATATCGGCGAATAGTAAATGTTGATTTCGTTATTGTTTTTCCACATTGCTAACAGCTAACACAAACTTAACATCACTTTAACATACAAGACCCACCTTTGCACATATTATTTTATGAGGTGCTAACAAAATCGTTCTTTTTTCATTAATAATAAGATCAGTTAATAAATAATAAAGAGGGCGCCTTGCTCTCTTTATTATTTGAACCAACCAAACACATGAAAATACTTTACGCCATACAGGGTACCGGAAATGGCCATCTAAGCCGCTCGATGGACATTGTTCCGCTATTGCAAAAAATAGGCGATGTGGATGTATTGGTAAGTGGCACGCAGGGCGACTTAAAATTACCCTTTCCGGTAAAATACCAATTGCACGGATTTGGGTTTGTGTTTGGCAAATCGGGCGGGGTCGATCTGTGGAAATCATTCTTAAAATCCCGTTTCCGTAAGTTCATTAATGAGATCAATGATCTCCCGGTTGATAGCTATGATGTGGTTATTAACGATTTTGAACCGGTATCGGCATGGGCCTGTTATTTAAAAAATAAACCCTGCATAGGGCTTAGTCACCAGGCGGCCGTATTGCATGAAAATGCACCGCTGCCCGATGACACCGACATGATGGGCAGACTAATTCTTAAACATTACGCCCCCGTTACTAAACAATACGGCTTCCACTTTAAAGCTTTTGGCCCCAATATATTTACCCCGGTTATCAGGCAACAGGTACGCGACCAGGCGATTGCCAATAAAGGTCATTACACAGTTTACCTGCCTGCTTATGATGATAAAAGGCTTATCAAGCACTTAACCGAGTTTAAAGACGTTGAATGGGATGTTTTCTCCAAGCATAACAAGAAGACCTTCCGGCATAAAAACGTTTTTATACAGCCTATTAGTAACGAAGCCTTTATAAAAAGCATGGCGCAAAGCGCAGGCGTGCTTTGTGGCGGCGGCTTTGAAACACCTGCAGAGGCGCTGTTTATGAAGAAAAAGCTGCTGGTAATACCCATGAAAACCCAATACGAACAACAGTTAAATGCTGCTGCGTTAAAACAAATGGGTGTACCGGTTATCAAGAGCCTTAAATCAAAACACAGCGAGATCATACTCGATTGGATAAATAACGGCAAACCTATAAAGGTAAACTACCCGGATAATACGAAGATAATTCTTGACCTGGTGTTTAAGGAGTTGGGGTTAAGTTGATTAAGGGTTATAAAAGTTAAAAAGGTTGTAGTTGTTGAAAGGGTTGAGATGTTTGTGTC
>Ga0207009_1082_pt1 | contig 16315 bp, 11 predicted proteins | sample Alteio_BWMinCont_81_FD_153479 | JGI IMG/M metagenome (GOLD analysis project Ga0207009, IMG submission 153479) | Enriched cells from forest soil in Barre Woods Harvard Forest LTER site, Petersham, Massachusetts, United States -... | ecosystem: Environmental > Terrestrial > Soil > Temperate forest >... | reverse complement strand
GCTATTGACGAACCAACAGGTGTTTGAATTATTCGCGCGTTAAAACCCGATAAAGTGATCTTCGGAATAGTGAACTTCATCTTATCCATATCAAAATCCGTGATACGGGTATCAAAATGGCCCAGCAAAAATTTAACATTATTACCGGTGGTGAGATCTTTATAGGAGATGTTGATCTTATCGAGGATGATCTTATCTACCGAAAACTTCATGCTTGATGAGGTATCTGTAGGCTTGGGCTGTTTTTTCTGTTCGCCGGCAAAAGCTTTGGTGATATAGTCAAAATTAAAAACGCTGTCTTTGTTGCGATAAACCTTTAAAGTAATGCCCTGTAAATTAACCTCGTTCACTTCCACCTGGTGATGCAGCAGTTTAAGCATGCTGATATCCACCTTTAGTTTTTCGCCCGCTAAAAGCGTATCCTTTTTTTGATCTTCAAAATAAACATCCTCCAAAACCAATAATTTAGGCAGGCCCAGGCTGATATGGCCTATCTTAACTTTAGTGTGAATTTTATTTTCTAAAAAAGTAACCGCTTTGTCTTTAACGAAGTTTTGAACGGAGGGAACCTGTATTAAAATAACTACAAGTAACACCAGTAAGATGACACTTGCAATTATCCAAAGAATAGTTTTTAAAGCTACACGCCCAAATCGTTCCAATTTTATATGCTTTTCAAAGATTAAGATTATATATTATTCCTAATAAACAAATAATATGCTAAAAGTTATATTATTTTACTCACCCAGTCATTGCTACGCTCGACCACCCTCTCTTCGCCTGCAGCGGAAAGAGGGGAATTTTAACTTTTCCAACCCTCTTTCCGCGTAGCGAAGCGTAGTCGGGGTGAGTAATTGCCGCTATGCTTAACTAATAACATTAGCTGAGTTTTCAACAACTGTAAACCTAATCTTGTTTTTTGGTAGATTTGTATTCTCCTAATATTTAATAGTAACATGCCCGATTTTTCGCACTTACATGTACATACCCAGTTCTCATTGCTCGACGGGGCCGCCGATATAGGTAAACTATATAAAAAGGCAGCAGCCGATGGAATGAAGGCTTTGGCCATTACTGATCATGGTAACATGTTCGGTGCGTTTAAGTTTGTGGCCGAGGCCGGGAAGCATAATATTAAGCCTATTGTTGGTTGCGAATTTTATGTGGTAGAGGACAGGCATAAAAAACAATTCACCAAAGAAAAGAAGGACGTACGCTGCCACCAGTTAATGCTGGCCAAAAACGCCCAGGGCTATAAAAACCTGGTTAAACTTTGCTCCCTGGGCTATATCGAGGGGTTGTACAGTAAATGGCCGCGGATAGATAAAGAACTGGTTTTAAAATATCATGAAGGGCTAATTGCTACTACCTGTTGTATTGGTGCATCAGTGCCACAGGCAATTTTACGTAAAAGCGAGGCTGAGGCCGAAGAAGAATTTAAATGGTGGCTTGACCTGTTTGGCGAGGATTATTATATCGAGCTTCAACGGCATGATATAGCTGAACAACAAACTGTAAATGCAGTATTGCTTAAGTATGCCAAGAAGTATAATGTAAAAGTGATCTGCTCGAACGATTCGCACTACGTGGATCAGCAGGATTCAAATGCGCACGATATTTTGCTTTGTGTAAACACCGGCGATATGCAAAGTACGCCTATCGCTACGGATGAAGAAGGCGGCAAGGGCTATCGATTTGGTTTCCCTAACGACCAGTTCTATTTTAAAACGCAAGCCGAAATGGGCAAGTTGTTTGAGGACCTGCCCGAATCTTTAGATAACACGAACGAGATTGTTGATAAGGTGGAAGTGCTGAAGCTTAAGCGCGATATCTTACTGCCTAACTTCGTTATCCCGGACGAATTCAAGATACACAATACGCCCGATGCGGATACGATGAACCAATGGGAGTATTTAAAGCATTTAACTTATACGGGTGCGAAAGAACGTTACGTAGATATTTCGCCCGAAGTTCAGGAACGGATAGACTTTGAGCTCTTCACCATCCGGACAATGGGGTTTGCGGGTTACTTTTTAATTGTAGCCGATTTCATTAAACATGGCCGTAATATAGGCGTTTTTATAGGGCCGGGACGTGGATCTGCCGCGGGGTCGGTGGTTGCTTACTGCACAGGCATCACCAATATCGATCCGTTAAAGTATAATCTCCTGTTCGAAAGGTTCCTGAATCCCGACCGTAAGTCAATGCCCGATATTGATACGGATTTTGACGACGCGGGGCGCCAAAAGGTGATTGACTATGTGGTGGAAAAATATGGTAAGAACCAGGTGGCGCAAATTATCACTTATGGTTCTATGGCCGCGCGTACCAGTATACAGGACGTTGGCCGTGTACTGGACATGCCATTATCAGACGTTAACGCCCTGAAAAAATTAGTACCCGAAACATTGGGTATTACCTTACAAGGTGCTATTGACCAGGTGCCGGAGCTTGAAGCGATATATAAGTCAACAGAGCTTAAAGGGGTAGTATTGCGCGAAGCTGCCAAATTAGAAGGTTCGGTGCGTAATACAGGCGTGCATGCAGCTGGTATCATTATAGCGCCTTATGATCTAACCGATATTGTTCCTGTTGCGGTAGCAAAAGACTCGGACCTATTAGTTACCCAATACGATGGCCGTGTAATTGAAGATGCCGGCGTTATCAAGATGGACTTTTTGGGTTTGAAAACCTTAACCATTTTGAAAGATGCGCTAAGGTTGATCAAACAAAATCATGGCGTCGAAATTGAAATAGATTACATCCCGCTGGATGACCAAAAAACGTTTGAACTTTACCAACGCGGCGATACCAACGGTACTTTCCAGTTTGAAAGCGATGGTATGCAAATGTACCTGCGCGATTTGAAGCCCGACAAGTTCGAGGATCTGATTGCCATGAACGCGCTCTATCGCCCGGGGCCAATCGAGTATATACCGGCATTTATCAAGCGTAAGCACGGCTATGAACCCGTAGTTTTTGACCTTCCGGATATGGAAGAATACCTTGGCGAAACCTATGGTATTACCGTTTACCAGGAGCAGGTGATGCTTTTATCGCAAAAACTGGCCGGCTTTAGCAAAGGCGATGCCGACGTATTGCGTAAAGCCATGGGTAAAAAGCAGATCGAGGTATTGAATAAAATGGAGGCGCAGTTTATGGACGGCGCTACGGCAAAGGGGCATCCCAAAGACAAGCTAACCAAAGTATGGAACGACTGGAAAGCCTTTGCACAATACGCGTTCAATAAATCCCACTCTACGTGCTATGCCTTCGTTGCTTATCAAACCGCTTATTTAAAGGCGCATTATCCGCCGGAGTATATGGCGGCGGTTTTAAACAACCAGAATAACATGGAGAAGATAACTTTCTTCATGGATGAATGCCGTCGTATGGGGGTAGAGGTGTTAGGGCCGGATGTAAACGAATCGGACATGGCATTTGCAGTTAATAATAAGGGCCAGGTGCGTTTTGGGTTAACTGGTGTTAAAGGGGTGGGTGAAAAAGCGGTAGAAAGTATTATAGAAGAACGCTTAGCTAACGGCCCATATACATCGATATATGATTTTGCGCAGCGGTCAAACACAAGGAGTGTGAATCGTAAATCCTACGAAAACTTAGTGTATGGCGGTGGATTTGATGGGTTTGGGTTGCGACGCGCCCAGTTTTTTGCTGCAACAGAAAATAGTGCGCTAACGGGCTTAGACCGGCTGATTAAATATTCAAATGATTACCAAAATACGCAGGTTACCACCCAATCCTCTTTATTTGGTGGTACTGTGGATTCATATATTCCTGAACCTACTATGCCGGATGCAGGTGAAGAAACGGTTATAGAGAAATTGAAGTATCTTAAATATGAAAAAGAAGTAATTGGAATTTTTTTAACGGGGCACCCGCTTGATAGCTATAAGCTGGAGATAGAACGTTTTTGCAACACGGGGATAAGTGAGCTAAAAAATATGCAAAAGGCCCGTACCGGAGAAGGTGGGGAAGAAGTAATGGCTGCCTTTGCCCAATTGAAAAAAAAGAGTGAAGTATGCATAGGCGGGTTAGTAAGCAATGTGCAGCATAAAACCACCAAAACAGGCAAGCCGTTCGGTACTTTTGTATTGGAAGATTTTAATGAATCGTACGAGTTTGCATTGTTTGGCGAGGATTATGCTAAACACAGGCACATGATGGTTGATGGCTATACGCTGCATATCAAAGGTAATATCGAAGAAAAATTCAGGCAAAAGGATAACTGGGATATGCGGATCGTTGCTATTAGCTTGCTATCCGAAATGCGCGATAAGCTGACCAAAACATTAACTGTAAACCTGGAATTAAATAAGTTGAGCAGCCATTTACTAAACGGCATACAGCAGGCCATAAATATCAATAACGAAAAGTACCCGGTAAAAAACTGTATACTTAAGTTCAAAGTAAGGGACGAAGCTATGTTGGTGGAACTACCGTCAAGAACCTACAAAGTAAACCCCAGCGATGACCTGATGGCGGATATATTCAGCTTGACAAACACACAGCCGGTGTTGAATTAGGATTATAGGGATTTTATAAAGTATGCATAATTGGGGTTTAGACAAAGCGAATGTCAGCATTGTTGCAGCGGAAAGAGAAAACTTCGCTATTACATCAACATTGTTAATAAATACTATATTTCGAACAAATAATGTGGAATGATCATTCAACTATGCGGCTTATCCGGAAGCGGAAAAACAACAATAGCTTATAAAACAAAAGAACTTTTAGATAATATTGGTATAATCTCGGAGGTTATTGACGGAGACGAATACCGTAAAGAACTTTGCGCCGATTTAGGATTTTCACGGAGTGACAGAAACCAGAACATCAGGAGGCTTGCTTTCGTTGCCGGTAAATTATCACAATATGGTATTCTTAGTATTATATGTGCCATCAATCCTTATGACGACGTGCGTATGGAGGTTTCTTTAAAATACAAACATGTAAAAACGGTATTTATTGATTGCGATATGGCTACGTTAATTTCAAGAGATACCAAAGGGCTTTACAAAAGGGCGCGGTTACTCGAAGGTGATCCTGATAAAATCAATAACCTTACCGGTATCAATGATCCATTTGAACGCCCGCTATCTGCAGATCTGGTTATATATACAGATCTTGAATCAGCTGACGATTCTGCTAAAAAGTTATATGATTTTGTTTTACAAGCGATTACCGGTTAAGTAAAATATTTTCCGGCTCGTGATTTTATTTTTGGCGCTACCCCCATTTTCATGACGAAAGCAAACAAAAGCCGGGCTTCCGCAAGCAAAACGTATTCTTTAAATGGAATAGACGGTTTCATTAACTACAATAATCCTTCCAAATGTAGCAGTAGTTTTTCCCTGGTGTCGTCTTCCGGCCTGGTGATTTCATACACATGGCTGGCTTTTAGCAAACCTGTAATGACACCAAAACGGATCTGCTTTAAATTGTCGCCTTTTAATAACTTTGCCCTGTAAACATGTTCGTTAACTGCCATAAAAGCTTTTGCCCCGGATAACTCACTGATTTGCAAATCGGTTCCCTTACCTTTTTTTAGAACAATGACTTTATCAATAGGATAGCTGCTTTTGTTGAAATTGTTATGAAAAAAAATACCGTATTTATCCATTCCGGGTCTGATCAAAAACGATCTGTCGTTAAACATTTCATGCTGAAGTTTATTTAAGGTATCATCCCATAGTTTGATCATAGGGTATGAAGCTGTCGCTAAAACATCTCCCGAACTATTTTTTTGCAGTACCACTACATCATCGCTGAAAATGGTATATCCTTTTTTTATTAATCCGGCAGTAAGAGTTGATTTTCCTGCACCCGAGTCGCCTGTGATTAACAACAGGCGATCGTTCCTGATGACTGCAGACGCATGAAACGGCAGTAGGCCTCTTTGTAAAAGGATAGCAGCCATAACAGTAGCAAGAACAAAAAGCCTTACGCTGCGCATTTCGTTACTATTAACGTCCGGTTCAATAATTATGCTATTGCCGTTTGCTGCATAATACCTGGCAATGTTTTTAACTTCAAAAGCAAGTTCAGTTTCATTGAGCTGGTGAAAAATTTGCTTGCGATGGGTGGTAGTTGACTCAATTGGAACAGGCATTTTTCCAAGAATGATAGTTACATCCGCCTGGTCAAATTCGGCAAGCAATAATTCAGGAAATTCAATTTCTGATGAGATATGTAGTCCAAATCCCCAATAATTGTAATTTGCCTTGTGCTTTGTTAGGGAATTGTTATTCATTAGTTTTTAAAATCGCCGCAATTAACAAAAAATACACCCGTAAATAAATATTGATTTACTTTGACGGCCATTACCATAGGTTTGTTAATTTTTTACTCCGTCCCCTTATTTAGCTTTATCATGGACCTGAAAGGTTTCATTAGGTAATATACAAAGAAAAGGTTTTTGGACAATTGTATCTCACTAAAATCGGCCCGGCCCGGAATAAAGCGAAACTTGCAGCATAGCCAGTAAAATTTTAATTTTTGTAAAAAAGAATCCTGTAAAAGGCTTATATTTTTTATAAACTTCAGCATATTCTTTTTCTCGAAGTGAAGTACCTGTTGTGAACAGACCTGGTCACGAAAATGGCTGACTATATTTTCAGTATCGCTAAAATCAAGCGTATGCGATAATGAAATACCCATTAATTGTTCCGAAAGGATATTGCTTACGGCCAACGTTTTTTTTAGCCCGAAATTTGTAAAGCTTTCATTTAATGTATTACAGTCAGCATTTATATAAAGCTGGCGAATACCCTGGCTTATGTCAATAATATTTTTTAAAAACTTAAAAGTATCTTTTATGGAATGATGAATTAACGTTGCAGAAAAATGTGCAGTAGAATCTAATGCCTTAATGTTAGTATTAAAAAAAACGATCTGTTCATTTGCCTGGTAAAGAAATGTATTGACCCCGGCGTTTACGCCCAGTTCATTTTCCGCAATGCCCCAGTGTAATTCAATGTGGAAAAGCCTGATTTCACCTTTAGATTTATTAAAATTATAATCCTTAAAGTAATCGAAATATTTTGTTCCCAGGTATTGATAAATATCATCAAGTTCGGGCCGGTAACCGTCTCCTTTCAAAACCCGTACAGCGGCAGGCAGATCATTCTGTTGAATAATTAAATCAATATCACTGTTTTCACGTGAAATAAGGTCACCAAAAAACTGTTTTGAAAATGCTGTGCCTTTATAGGGTATAACCTCTATATTATTTCTATTTAAAAGCAATATGATCCGTTCTGTTTCAATAGCCTGCTTCCAGCTTTGTAATACAACATCTTTATACTCTGAAACAATACGATCCTTTATTGAGGCAGGAATGTTTACCTGACTAATTATTTTATAAACAACAGGTCTTATCTTGTGTGTTTTTGATAAATGGATAAAGCTTTCCCAATCAATTTTATTATCAGCCACAAAAGCCGTTAATTCCTCATTGGTGCCGGTTTCAAAAAACACGCGGCAACTTAAAATAATAGTTGCTATTTCGTTGCCGTAGCTTTTTTTAATATCGTTAATAGTAATCACAAGTGTTTGTAGTGGCTGTAAATATATAACGCATTCAGCATTGATTTAAGAAACAACAGAAAACAAGTTATTTTTTAAAGTCCCGGATAAAAAAAATAGAAAATAATTAAGCCGGTTTTATGGTGTTGTGTATAACTAATCTCATGTTAAAACTTTTAAATAATATTTGTGTCACATTGTCATAGGTACACTTGTGGCAAGCAATTTGAATAGTATATATTTGTAATTCAATATTAAAAAAATAGAAATCATGGCTTTAGAAATAACTGATGCAAACTTTGAAGAATTGGTACTTAAATCAGATAAACCAGTATTGGTAGACTTTTGGGCAGAATGGTGTGGCCCTTGTCGTATGGTTGGTCCGGTTGTAGAAGAAATTGCTAAGGAATATGAAGGCAAAGCTGTTGTAGGCAAAGTAAACGTCGACAACAACCCGGGTATATCTATGAAGTTTGGTATTCGTAATATCCCAGCTCTTTTATTCTTTAAAAATGGCGAGATCGTTGACAAACAAATAGGTGCCGTCCCTAAATCTGTATTGGCAGACAAATTGACCAAACAATTGCCCGGATACCAGGCAATTGCCTAACACCATATAGTAAGTATAAAAAAGCGCCCCGGTTTGCCGGGACGCTTTTTTTTATGCCATAATACTTGGGTCAAACAGCCGTTAATAGTCAAATATATATTTTCTTTTATTTGGCTGCAAAATCGGATTGTTATACATTAGTGATATGCTTAAATTAAATGACGACCAGCAAATAAGGCATTTAGGTAACCTGGAATTACTGGCCCGGCAGGTAGTTGAAGGTTTTATTACCGGGTTACATCAAAGCCCGTTTCATGGCTTTTCGTCCGAGTTTACCGAACATCGTTTATATAATAATGGCGAATCAGTAAAAAATATTGATTGGAAATTGTTGGCCCGTACCGAAAAGTTGTTTGTAAAGCAATTTGAGGAGGAGACCAACCTGCGCTCGTACCTGTTGCTGGATACCTCGTCATCCATGAATTTTCCGGATAAGGGTATCAATAAATTGCAGTATTCCATTTACGCTATTGCTTCATTAATGTACTTGTTTAAAAAGCAGCGGGACGCGTTTAGCTTATGTCTTTTTTCGGATAAGATAGATTGGATAAGCTCGGTAAAATCAACTTCGACACATTTATTTTATTTGTACGCCGAGCTTGAAAAAGCATACCGAACCCCTAAGGTGAATACAAGTACCAACATTACCGATGTATTGCATCATATTGCCGCCGAGGTTCACCAGCGCTCCATGATCATTATTTTTAGTGATATGTTGGAAAATAACATGAATCCCGAAAAATTGAACGCATTATTTGCGGCCATACAACATTTAAAATACAATAAACACGAAGTAATTATTTTTAATGTAAATGATAAACATAAGGAGATGGACCTGGGCTTTGATAACCGTCCGCATCACTTTATTGATATCGAAACCGGCGATGAAGTAAAGGTACATCCCGGTAAAATAAGAGATGCTTATCGCACAACGCTGGCTCAATACCGGCACGAGATTGAACTAAAATGTGCACAATACCGTATTGATATTGTTGACGCCTATATACATGAAGGCTATAATTCCTTATTAAAATCCTACCTGATAAAAAGAAATAAAATGATTTAGTTTAGTTGAAAGTGTTGTAAATGTTATAAAAATTTAAAATGTTATGCTATACCCAATTCTTGCAATTTCTACAACTCTTACAACCTCTACAACCGAATCCAACTAAAAAAAATTCCCCAAATCAATTCACACCAGATGGTGTTACTACATAAACGTATTTTTTGTATATGAGACTTTCCGTTGAACGAAAACCTGTAAGAGTTAATCCCGATCCGAAACGTGTTATTGCCCGGTTCTTTTTTAATGGAAACGATCGCGCTAAAGAAGTAATTCAGCGCGTAATGGGTATAAGTGAAGAAGAATCTTTTGGCATTATTTCGCCCTTGTTGCAGGAATATTCAAAGCGCCATAGAAATATCACCCGTGTTTTAAACCGCCATTGCAGCAAACTCAAGCCACTTTTTTCTGAGCTTGAAATTGATTTTGATACGTTGACGGTTTACCGTAAATTATTGATCGGCTCCTATTTTACACATGAATACTCTATCGAATCGGCTGCGTTTTTCAATCCTTCCATCATAGAGGATCCTGATCAAACGGAACTCAAAGAAGGCGAGCGCCGTGTTATTATGAGCTTCAGGGCGGTAGGCGAGGGGCATATCTCGTCTATAACCTTTCGCAGGGCGCTGTTTGATAAAAATAATAATATCACCGTTTTACCGGCAGGTAATTATATTGATGAAGCCGAAATTGTTAGGAACGCTGTTTATAACAAAAAGCTATTTTTCGATAAGGCGGCTATTACCCAGATAAACATTGATGTATTGAACGAGCTGGAATCGAAACTTGATCATCATTTTGAATATTCAAACCTGCGCCGCATTATAATTGATTCGCAAAAACTGCAGGAGAGCGATATGAAAAAGCTGGAGTACGATAAAGTACTTTGGCTGGCCGATTCTTACTATGAAATAGTTTTTTCGTTAGACACCGATATATCCGACCGCGTAATTTTCCCTATATCTGAGTATGAACGCAAGGGGATCGAAGATGCCCGGTTCGTAGAATTTAAAAACGATGATGGTAGTTCAGCCTATTATGCCACGTACACCGCCTATGACGGGGCGTTGATTATGCCGAAGCTGCTGCAAACCAACGATTTTTATAATTTCAAAATAATGCCTTTATATGGCGCCGGTGCCCAAAATAAAAATCTGGCCCTATTTCCGCGTAAAGTAAACGGAAAGTATGTAATGATATCCCGTATAGACGGCTGTAATAACTATATCATGTACTCGGATAAGATAAACATCTGGGAAAAGCCTATTTTACTACAGCAACCCAAATTTACCTGGGAGTTTATACAGATAGGTAACTGCGGTTCGCCAATTGAAACAAAGGATGGATGGCTGGTTATCACCCACGGTGTTGGACCGATGCGACGATATGTGCTGGGAGCGAGTTTGCTTAAACTGGACGATCCGGCTGTCGAAATTGGCCGCCTGAGCGAACCATTACTTATTCCCAATAGCGATGAGCGTGAAGGATATGTACCGAATGTTATCTATTCATGCGGCTCAATAGTAAATAACAATAAGCTTATTATTCCTTATGGCCTTTCCGATTATTCCACCTCTTTTGCTGAAGTAGATCTCGACGAATTGATCTCCAAACTAAAATCAGACGAAGCGGCTCAGGCTAAACCTAAAGCCTGATCGTTTGGTCGTATCTGTAGCAAATAATGGACGGAAATTAATGACATCATAGCGCTGAGAATTTCATTTTATCGTATTAATCGCTTCCAGATAATTACCAGGGCATTTTTATAAAAACCGTAGTTTTTGGCATAACCCTTGCATTAAATGGTAAGCAGTATATTAAGTTAATAGTGTGGCTGTTACAAGATACTATATGATAAAAAAACTACAACAAAATGGAAAACTTTAGAGAGATTAAGAATAGCTTGGCCTGGCATAATGAGGGTAAATTTGAGGTTGAGCTTGTAAATGGGATCATAACTAAACTTAATTTTTGCGAACCGGGAAAGGGCCCTCAGGACACAGGAAAATGCCTTACTTCAACAAATTTTAAATACCTGCAATCGGTTTATACCTGCCTTGGCGATCTGTTTACTTTTATTGAAGAAGAAAACAAGCGTTTGGGATATAGTTATTCGCGTATTGCCGAAGATCAAAAACCTTATAAGGCTGAATTTTTAGAAGGAGATTATCCCCTAACCTCAGAAACCAAACTTAGGCCTTTGATCAATTATGAGCATACATCTGAAGCAGATAATTTAACAGAGAGTATTAATCATCTGTTAGATGCCAGGGATAATCAACAGGATATTGAATTAAGCGCCTGATAATATTTGGTGGTAAAGCTTGAGGTAATCATCCACCATTTTATCAAGCGAAAATTGACCGTCGGCCCATATAAAACAGTTTTTGCGAGTGATAGATTCGATTTGATCAACAGCTTTGACCGCTTCGTCAATTGTATTTACCAAAAAGCCTGTTTCCCCATTTTTAATTAATTCTGGCATCGATACCCGGTTAAAGGCAATAACCGGCGTACCGCAAAGCATAGCTTCAGCTACGCTTAACCCAAAAGGTTCATCAAAACTGATAGGGTGTAGCAGGGCAAAAGCATTTCTCAACAAGTTGTTCCGCTGCTCCGGGCCGGCACTTCCAATATATTCAATTTGGTTATTCAGTTGCGGCTCCACTTTTTCACTAAAATAGTTTTCATCCTGTATTATTCCTGCTATCAATAATTTGCGGCCGCTTTTTTTAGCGATCTCAATGGCTTCAGCGGTACCTTTATGCGGGTGTATTCTGCCGAAATATAAAAGGTAATCTTCAGGATCGTTGTTAAATTCAAAATCTTTAGTATCCAGTCCATTGTAAACCGTAGCCAGGTAATTAAGCTCAGGGCTTCTGTCCGAATTACTTATTGATACATAGTGTCCTGTTGAATTGTACTTTTTATATACCGGGATAATTTGGGGCGATGAGAAACCATGTATCGTCGTGATAACCGGTGTGTTTATCAACCCCGAATAGGTGAGCGGTAAAAAATCAAAGTTATTATGGATGATATCAAATTCGCCGGCCTTTTCCATCAGGTTACTTATGTGCAAACATTCTAAAACCTTGGCGTCCTGGCTGCGGTCCTCCTCATAGCCTTTAGCACAAATTGAATCAAGCTTACCTGCAGTGACAGAATCACTTGTAGCAAACAGTGTTACTTCTATGCCACGTTTAACTAATCCTTCTGCTATGTTTGATGCTACCTGCTGCCATGGTCCGTAGTGCAGCGGCGGTGTACGCCAGGCAATGGACGATAAAACAGCAACTTTCATTTAGCAGATTGCAGTTTTTGAGTGGTCGTAAACTTATTGTATTCGTATTCCAGCTCAAATGCTTTTAATACCGTTAAATGCGATATCAAATAGGCCAGCGTACTTTCCGCTCCCTGGTTACGGTTTATGCCTGTAGGCAACAAACCATCACAGCAACCCTTTGATTCATGGTCATACAAGGGCGCACGCAAAGTATTTTCACCCAAAAACCATCGGTAGCTTAAAAACATTTTTTCAATATACTCTGGTTTTCTGAAAATATTATAAGCCTGGAAATGCATCAAAACCATAGCCATGGTTTCGATAGCCTGTTGATCAAATGTTGGGAATTTGCCGCCGCGATAATACCAGCCATCATTACCAACCGGGCTCAAATAGCCATTAGCTAAAGTTAGTTTATCTAAAAATGCCATGGTCTTTAAGGCAATCTTTTTAACCGTTTCATTCCCGGTTATTTCGCACGAGTGTAATAAAGCTAACGGAAGAATGGCATTATCATAGGTCATTTTTTCTTCAAACCATTCCCAGTCATCCGCATGCGAACTTTCATAGGCATCTACTAATAATTGGGTAAGCCTTGTCATTTCATTAACCATGCCTTCGTCAGTAGTAAATACCCGCAAATAAAGGCTAATACCAATAATTGTATTGGCCATTCCCCTTAAATGGTGCAGGGCTTTAAAGTGTGGGAATGATTTATGAAATATCTCTGTGGCAAACTCACGATAAGAATTACTTGAGGTGCACCCAATTAAATAGCCCAAGGCCCAAATAGTGCGCCCAAATGAATCTTCCGACCCCACTTCGTCCAAATACTGCCGGTTAAAGCTTAAAAAATTACGAAAGTTGCCATCCTCAGTTTGCATATAGTGGATGTAGCTCAGGTATATCGGTAAAAGTTCAAATGCCTCTTTATTATTATTGCGTTCATGCGCCATCAACGCCATTATTAGCGCACGCGCATTATCATCTAAACAATAACCTTCCTTGAGGTTAGGTATGCCGTATTTAGCATGCTGTACAATACCGGTATCATCAGTTAAGCGTATTACATGTGCTAAACTAAATTTGGGCATAATTTCGGGGTCAACAATACTGTTTTTTAATATCTTGTCCCTGAAATCATGGTCAAAACAGGCTTCCTGTGCAACTTTAATATATTCCGACCCTATCACAGGCCAGCGCAAATGCAGGCCATACTCATAGGCATTCTCTTTTAATTCGGCCAGCATTGCATCATCATCCAGCAGCTCAATTATCGTATTCGCCAATTCCTCCGAATCTTTAAAATCAAATAATCTTCCGCGGTCATGATCCAACAACTCGGTTGCATGCCAGTAAGGTGTAGATACCACAGCCGAGCCTGCACCTACAGCATAGGATAACGTACCACTGGTTATCTGCGCCTCATTTAAATAAGGCGTAACATAAATTTCGGCAGCCGTTAAATACTGTATTAACTCTTCTTCGGCCACAAATTTGTTAATGAAACTTAAATTTTGTAATACGCCCAATTGCGATGCTAAAGTCTTCAGGTGATCCCTATATTCTTCCCCCGAATTTTTTATTACGCCCGGATGTGTATTGCCTAACACCACATACATTACATCCGGATGCCGTTCTACAATTTTAGGTAAGGCCCTTATAACTGTTTCTAATCCTTTATTGCGGCTTATCAAGCCAAAGGTTAACAGCACCCGGTGGTTTTTAAATGGAATTAAACTATTTACAGGATTAACTTCCGGCGCCTCCAAATCAGGAACGCCATGTTCAATGATCTGTATCTTTTCGACAGGAATATCATAAATGGTGGTCAAAAACTCAACCGCACGTTGGCTCATTACAATAACCTTGGCTGATTGCTCTGCAATTTCTCTTATAATTATTCGCTGCACATAGCTCGGCTCTTTTAATACGGTGTGCAAAATAGATAACAGTGGTTTCTCCAGCCGGTTAATAAAAGGCAGGATATAGATACCACTTTCTCCTCCATAGATACCAAATTCGTGTTCCAATATGCAAACATCAGCGCTGCTGGTATTGATATAATTAGCTGCGCGGATATAATCTTTTTGGTGATTTTGCCTGATGATATATTTAACCTCTTCAGGATATTCATATTCATGTATGTCTTCCGAATCAGTTAGCGCAACAACAAAATCACCTTTAAGCAAACGCTCTCTCTCGGGGAAATTAGTAGCGATAGCCTTTATTAAGTTTTGGTTAAAGGTGGCGATTCCACATTCGCGTGGGGGATAGGTTGATATATATGCTAATTTCATATTACGGTATATGTTGAATCTGTTGTTATTGTTACTGTATTGTTGCAATGACTTAAAAAGAGTGCAGTGATAACTACATAAACAGTGTTTATGCCCTTTGAGGGCACTTTTTTAACAGTTTATACCTAAAAGGCATAAACCATACCAATCTGTTTTAATTCTGAGTTTAAAGACTTAATTAGATGAAAAATTGATGAATTTCTGACGTATCGGTCGGAAAGCCCCTCCTAAATCCTCCCCGGAAGGGAGGACTTTAAGTCTATTTTTAATGAAAGTGTCTTATATCAGGACAAATCAATAGTCTCTCTGCAATCGGCGGAGGAGATTATTCGCGAATTGTTAACTTCAACGGTGCTCATTAGGGCTATTACTGTTTAGAGGGGGCTGCTATAGTATTCGATAGCTTCTATAATTACCGCGCAGGCCTTTTTAATTTCGTCCTTGGTAATGATAAGCGGGGGGGCAATGCGCATGGCATTACTGCAGTGCAAAAACCAATCGGTTATTACACCATTTTCGATGCAGCGGTCAATTATTTTTTTGTTGATTTCGAAATTTTCCAGTTCAACGGCAAGCATTAACCCCTTACCCCTGATTTGTTTTATAGCCGGATGAATCAGGAGGCTTCGCATTAGCTCTTCTTTTTCCTGCACCTGGTTTATTGAATTTTCATTTAATAAAACTTCCAGAGCTGCAAGTCCGGCGGCACAGCATACCGGATGTCCGCCAAAAGTGGTAATGTGACCAAGTATGGGGTTTTCTTTTAAGGAATCCATTATTGTTTTTGACGTTATAAACGCGCCAACAGGCATGCCGCCGCCCAATGCCTTGGCCAATAAAAGTATATCAGGTACAATACCAAAATGCTCAAATGCAAATAGCTTACCTGTGCGCCCAAAAGCAACCTGTATCTCATCTAAAATTAATAAAGTGCCGGTATCAGTGCACCGTTTGCGCAAAGCCTGCATATAGGCTACATCCGGAACACGGATTCCTGCCTCGCCTTGTAAGGTTTCTATAATAACACATGCAGTTTGTTCGGTGATGAATTGCAGGTCATCTGTATTGTTAAACCTAATAAAATTGACACCCGGTAAAAGGGGCCGGTAAGCCTGTTTATATTTCTCATTACCCATCACGCTTAAGGCACCATGGGTACTGCCGTGATAAGAGTTATGAAAAGCTACAATCTGTTGCCTGCCGGTAAACCGTTTGGCTAATTTTAAAGCACCCTCAACAGCTTCAGCACCCGAATTAACAAAATAAACCGACTGTAAGTTAGCGGGTAGGATAGAAGTTAACTTTTCTGCAAAGCGAACTTGTGGTGTCTGCACATATTCGCCATAAACCATCAGGTGCATGTACTTATCCAACTGGTCCTTAATTGCTTTAATAACATAAGGATTACTATGCCCCAGGTTACTTACGCCAATGCCGGATATCAGGTCGATATATGCTTTACCTTGCTGATCATATAAATATACTCCTTCAGCACGTTCAAACTCAAG
>Ga0207009_1081_pt1 | contig 16337 bp, 13 predicted proteins | sample Alteio_BWMinCont_81_FD_153479 | JGI IMG/M metagenome (GOLD analysis project Ga0207009, IMG submission 153479) | Enriched cells from forest soil in Barre Woods Harvard Forest LTER site, Petersham, Massachusetts, United States -... | ecosystem: Environmental > Terrestrial > Soil > Temperate forest >... | reverse complement strand
AGCGTACGCCTTGTTGGCCAAAAATGTCGTCCCAGTTGAAATCGCCAGGCTTGAGCTGGCTGGCGGCGGTGTTGCCGCGGTCGGGCACGCCGACGGCGCCGCGGACGCCGAAGCCGCGCTCGGTGAAATTGAGGCCGTTGCGGACGGTGCGGCCGATGCCGTCGTCTTCGCGCCATTTGATGAAGTCGGTGGCGACGCCGCCCTGCATTATGAAATCCTCGACGAGGTGGCCGACTTCGTTGTCGACGAAGGCGGTGCAGACGGCGGTGCGCAGGCCGAAGCATTTGCGCAGGCCGCGGGAGGTGTTGTATTCGCCGCCGCCTTCCCAAACTTTGAACTCGCGGGCGACGCGCACGCGGGTCTCGCCGGGATCGAGGCGGAGCATGACTTCGCCCAGCGAGAGCTGGTCGTACTTACATTCAGCGGCAGGTCTGATTTTTAAGCTCATGGGAGAGGAAAAGTTGAGAGTCCAGAGTTGAGAGCTGAGAGGCGAGAAATTTGAAATGTAGAAAGCTGGAAAATCAGGAATAGAGCGTTTAAGTCGGTCTTCGGCCTGATTAGAAGTATTCGTGCCCTTTAGTGTGCATTAGTGGTTAAAATGCTGTAGAACTAATTGGGATTATTTTTCTGATTCCCTGAGTTTCACCTGGGTTTTATACTGCGACTTTGAAGTCGCTGAGTTGCCACTGCGGCCGGCCGCATTCGGCGGCGAGCTCGTTGAAGGCGTTGATTTCGGCTTCGGAGAAGAGCAGGCCGCCGTTTTTGACGGAGCGCGCGGCGGCTTCGGCTTCGAGCTGGCCGGGGAGCATGCACGTTTCGTTGCCGTGACCGAGCACGTCCTGGATGACGGCCTTGACGTTCTCCGCCTGGCTGCGGCCGAAGGCGAAGGCGCCGGCGTTCATGGCGTCGGGGTGCCAGACCTGGAAAAAGAAACAGCAGCCGTGCTTGTCGGCCGGTTCCCGGTCCCAATGATTGCGCAGGGTGGGCAGCGAGCCGCCGATGAAGCCGCCGACAATTTCGTTGATGAGCGAAAGACCGTAGCCTTTGTGCGCGCCGAAGGGCAGGAGGGATTTTACCTTGGCCGGGTCGGTGGTCGGCCCGCCGTTTTCATCGACGGCGGCCTGCGGCGGGAGTTGCTTCCCTTCGCGGAGAAGTTGCTGGACGCGGCCCATGGAGACAACGCTGGTGGCCCAGTCGATGACGATGGGGTAGCCGATCGCGCTGGTGGTCGGGAAACCCCACGAGTGTGGATTGGTTCCGAGGGTGGGGAACTTGCCGCCGAAAGGCACGACCTCGGCCAGCGCGGCGGTGCAATTTGTATAGGCGATGTAGCCTTTTTTCGCAGCATCTATCACATAGCCGCCGCCCCAGAGATAATGGAAGGCATTGTCCACGGAAACCATGCCGACGCCGTATTGGTCCGCGAGTTTCATGGCGGCATCCATCGCGGCGTAGCCGGTGGCCTGGCCGAGTTTTTGGTTGGCATTCCAAACCTGTGCGGCCGGGAAGCGACCGGGCTTCACCTCGATCTTGGCGTTGGGGACGCAACCCTTGGCGCCGCTGCCGAAAAGGTGGTCAAGGTGAAGGGCCTTGATGGCATTGTGCGTGCGAATGCCGTGGCGGGTGGCCTCGGCGCAGAAACGCGCGGCCGAGGCGGACTCCTCGGTTGAGTAGCCACGGTGTTTGTAGGCGGCCTCGACGAGTGCGTTGTGAAGGGTCTCTGGAACGACGTGGAAGGTTTCCATAAAAAGTTGAAAGATTGAATTTCAGTATTTCCTGACTGGCACCTCGGGATTGACCTGGGCGATGGGCTTTTCGCCTTTCATCGCGAGAAGCAGATTTTGCACCGATGCGGTGGCCTGCCGGACCACGCTCTCGAATGTGCGCGAGGCAATGTGCGGCGTGACGATGCAGTTCGGCAGCTTGAGCAGCGGGTGATCGGGTGGCGGCGGCTCGACGTCTAGCACATCCGTGCCGTAGCCACCGACCTGGCCGGACTGGAGTGCGGCGACCATGTCGCTGGTGTGGACGATCTCGCCGCGGGCGCAATTCAGGATCAGCACGCCCTTTTTCATCCTGGCGATGCTCTTGGCGTTGATCATGTCGCGTGTCTCGGGCGTGAGATTGGTGTGGAGCGAGATGTAGTCAGACGCCGCGTAAATCTCGTCGAGCGTGGCGACGCGTTTCACGTTGTGCTGGGCGGCGAACTTCTCATCCCAATAAACATCGTAACCGATCGGATGCATTCCGAAGGCATTGGCGCGGATCGCGACTTCCTTGCCGATGCGGCCGAGGCCAATGATGCCGATGGTCTTGTCGAGCACCTCGTGGCCGGTCTTGCGCTTCCATTCGCCTTGGCGCGAGGCGTCCACGCCGTAGAGAAAATTTTGTTCGAGCGCGAGCAGGAGCAGGAAGGTGTGCTCGGCCACTGTGGTGTGGTTGACGCCGGGCGTGAAGAGCACGGGGATTTTATTCTCGGTGGCGAACTTGACGTCGATCTTGTCCACGCCAATGCCATATTTGCTGATGATCTTCAGCCGGGGCAGGGATTTCGCGATGACAGCGCGGGTGATGGCGTCATCGCCGCAGAGAAACGCATCGAACTGGCCGGCCAGTTCCAACATGCGCATCTCGGACAGGGGGCCGCGCTCGCAGACGATTTCGAAGCCAGCGCCATCAAGCAACTTGTGGTGCGCGCCTGGCGTATCTTGGAATGAGGTGGTGGTCAGGAGAACTCTGGTCATGGGAAGAAAACATCAACCCTTACTCTTACATTCCGGGATGGGAAGAATAAATAAGGTTTTTTCCCGCGGATTGCACCCTCCTACGCTAAAGCTACAAGGGCAGGCGGATGATCGCGGATTCGGATTTTGAACACAAGGTCGCGAAGAACGCCAAGCCAGTTAGCGTCCGGCCCAATCCTTTCAAACCTTTACAGAAGGAAACGAAGGCAACAAAGAGCGGTCGAGGTTTTCTGTTATCAAAGGCCAAAGCAGAGCCTGCTTGGAAATTTGGCACTAGCCAACACCAGTCGCTTCGTTTCCTTGGTTGCCTTCTGTAAAACTAATAAGTGCCTATGAGTGTTCATCAGTGGTTAAAAAAGATTAGTGTGAATTAGTGCTCATTAGTGGTTAAATCCGCCCCGCATGAAATTCGCCGCTGTCACCGCCCAGCTTCGCCGCCGCCTCGGAGCGAGCGTTGTACGCGCGGACAAAGCAACGTGTTACGAGGCGTCGTTTGACAGCAGCAAGCTTTCGTTTTTGCCCGACGCCGTCATCGCGCCGCGCAACGAAAAAGACCTCGCCGTCGTGCTTGCGCTGGCCAACACGCATCGCGTGCCCGTGACCGCGCGTGGCCGCGGCACATCGCTCACGGGCTCGGCCTCACCCGTGCGCGGCGGCTGGGTGATCGACATGCTCGGTTGGAAACGCCTGCGCATCGACGCCGAGGCCGGCCTCGCCCACGCGCAGGCCGGCGTGAAGGTTGCCGACCTCCAGCGCGCAGCCGAGGCGAAGGGATGGTTTTATCCGCCCGACCCGTCATCGAGGGAGTATTGCACCATCGGCGGCAACATCGCTTGCAACGCCGGCGGCATGCACGGTGGAAAATACGGCGTCACGCGCGACTTCGTGCTCGCGCTGAAAGGTTTTTTGCCGACCGGCGAATGGGTGGAGTGGGGGACGCCGACGAAAAAGTTTTCCGCCGGCTTCAACTTGCGCGACCTTTGGATCGGCAGCGAAGGCATGCTTGGCCTTATCACCGAGGCGACATTGAAACTGATCCCGCGGCCGGCGGCGCGCTGGACCCTGCTCACGGCCTTTGCCGATGAACTTACGGCCTTCCGCGCGGTGCGCGCGCTTTTCGCGCAGCGCGTGCAGCCGGCCATCTGCGAATTTCTCGACCGCTACTCGGTGCAATGCGCCGAGCGTGCGACGAAGACTTCGGTGTTTCCCGGCCAGGCCGGGCGGCCGGTCGTGCTGCTCGAGCTGGCCGGCTCCATGAGTGAAGTCGAAGACTTGAAATTCGACGTGCTCGCGTGGGCGCACCAGCACGCCGTGGCGTTTAAAGAGGCGCGCGACCGTGACGAGGCGGAAGCACTCTGGGCCGTGCGGCGCAAGTGCTCGGGCGCAATGTTCGAGCTCGGCGACGCCAAGCTCAACGAGGATGTTGTCGTCCCACTGCGATCCTATGAAAAATTTGCCCGGTTTCTCGACCGCCTGCGCCGCAAGTCAAAGCTGGCCATTCCCACCTTCGGCCACCTCGGCGATGGCAACCTGCACGTGAACATCATGTATCACGCGGCCGATGCCGCCGAGTGCCGTGCGGCCGAGCAGGCGGTGCAACAACTCATGACGGAAGTTGTCGCGCTGGGCGGCGCGATTTCCGGCGAGCACGGCATCGGGCTGGCCAAGACGCCGTTCCTGCGCGTGCAGCATTCGCCCGCGCAAGTGCGTGCGATGCTGGCGGTAAAACGCGCGCTCGACCCGCGCGGCATCCTCAATCCCGGCAAAATGTTCGACGTTTTTAAAGTCTGGAAATATCCGCGCGTAGCGGTGAAGCTGCCGTGGGATCATTAGAACACACTTCAAAACTCAAAATGAGTTCTCCGTGACAGGTATGCAAACCCCTTCGTCATGACCGAACAAACCACTGACTATGGCCGGCTTTACGTGGGCGAAAAAGAAGAGCTCTTCGCGCGAGCCGTCGCGCTCATCGCCGCCCAGCAGGCGCTCACCACGGCGAAAAATTTTACTTTGGCGCTCACCGGCGGGCTCACGCCGCTCGAATGGTACGATTGGTGTGTGCGCACGAACGCGTTGCCGTCCACGCTGCTGGCCGCGACGCACTTCACGGTGAGCGATGAACGCCACGTGCCACTGGGGAGCGAAGAAAGCAATTTCGGCCAGGCCGCGCGCCACCTGCTCGATCCGCTGCGCATCCCTTCCGAGCAACGCCACCCGTGGCCGGTCAGGCTCACGCCCTCGGTCGCGGCTGAGGCCTACCGCCGGGCGTGGGCGGTGCTCGCCGGCCCCGGTCGCGCCTACGACGTGTGCGTCCTTGGCTTGGGCTATGATGCGCACACCGCGTCGATTTTCCCCGGCAGTCCGCTGCTATCACCGAAAGCTTTGGCGAAGAAGGATGCGGCGGAGTTCTTTGTGGCGCTCGGCACCTCGAAAGGCAAGCGCCTGACCATCACGCCGGCGGGACTGCGCGCGTGCGACCTCGTCATCATCATGACCCAGGGCGTGGAAAAAGCCGTGGCGATGAAACGCGTTTTCCTGGGTCCTTACGACCCGCTGAATACGCCGGCGCAAATTTTGAAAACCTGCGCCGATCGCGTGGTGTGGCTGGTGGACAAAACCGCGGCAAAAGACCTTTGACCGCGGAGGTCGGCTGTTGCCTGCCGCCCGCCAAGCCAATGACCTTGCCGCCTTCTGATCGACCTGATGGAACTGGATTGGTGGCAATCAGGGGACGGCCCGGGAAACGTGTCGATCGAACTGGTTCCCGCGCGCCACTGGTGCCGCCGGCGCATCGGGGGGACCAACGAACGACTGTGGGGCGGATTTTTTATCCGGCTTAGGTCTATTTAAACTGAAGATGCTCGAGGGTGCATTTGAGCAGTGGAGATTGACTGATCGAGGATACCGGCTTATCCCCGAACAAATGAAACTGGGCTATACGGTGCAAATATGGCAGGAGGGCGAACATTACATCGCCCATGCTTTGCCGCTCGATGTGGCGAGCAGCGGATCAACGCCGGCCAAGGCGCGCGCGGCCTTGAAGGAAGCGGTGCATCTGTTTCTTCGCACGGCGAAAGAGGAAGCCACCCTGGAGCAAATTCTAGAGGAATCAGGCTACGTGCATGGCGCGCGTGGTTGGACGAGCCCGAAGTGGGTAAAGACGGAGAAGGCCACGGTCGCGGCCTGACGCCGCATGCCGAAGATCGTCCCGGTTGACTGGCGCACCTTGGAGAAGATTTTTCTTCGCGCAGGATTCCAATTCAAGCGACAGGAAGGCAGCCATCGCGCTTACGTTAAGGCGGGCGTGGTGCGTCCCGTGATAATTCCAACTTACGCCGAGGTCCCCGTATTCATTATTCGCAACAACCTCAAAACTGCCGGCCTGTCACGCGACGACTACTTTAAATTGCTCGATGAGTGAGAAGCTCATGAAACACGTCATCTGGCTGGTGGACAAAACCGTGGCAAAAGATGTTTAATCTGCAGATATACTACTATCTGCTGCATGGAATCCGGTTGTGGGCGGGGTGCCCTCACCCCGCATGAGCGCTATGGCGACGAGTGCAAAGCCTCGGCGGCGGGTGAGGGCACCCGCCCCACATAATTTCTCCTGCGGTCAGACCACATTCACCACCGCGTACGTCCGTTTGCCTTTGCGCAGCAGGATGTATTGGCCGAAGAGCAGGTCGCTGGTCGTGGCGGCGCGGGCAACTTCGGCGACGCGGACGTTGTTGAGGTAAATGCCGCCGCCTTCAATGTCTTTGCGGGCCTGACCTTTTGATGGCGCCAGGCCGGCATGGACGAGAAGCTCCGTGAGCGGCGTGCCGGTGCCGTCGAGTTTGGCCTTCTCCAAATCCTTGGTTGGCACTTCGCCCACGACATCCTTGAAAACTTCCTCGCTCACGCCGTCGAGGTTGCCGCCGAACATGATTTCACTCGCGCGCATGGCATCGGCGCAGGCGCTTTCGCCATGCACGAGCGTCGTGAGTTCGCGGGCGAGCGCGAGGTGCGCGGCGCGCGCGCCGGGATTTTCCGTGTGCTGGCGCGCGAGGCCGGCGATGGTGTCGTGATCGGCGAACGAAAGCATCTTGGTGAGCTTGATCACGTCGGCATCCTCGATCTGCACGAAAAATTGATAAAAGCGGTAGGGGCTGGTTTTCTTGGGGTCGAGCCAGACCGTGCCGCTGGCGGTCTTGCCGTATTTGGTGCCGTCGGCCTTGGTCATGAGCGGGACGGTGAAGCCGAAAGCGTGGGCGCCGGATTTTTTTCGGATGAGCTCGATGCCGGCGGTGATGTTGCCCCATTGGTCGCTCCCGCCGATCTGCAGCTCGCAGCCCTGGGCCTGGTGCAGATGATAAAAATCGTAGGCTTGCAGCAGCATGTAGCTGAACTCGGTGTAGCTGATGCCGTTTTCGCGGTCTTCCATGCGTGCCCGGACGGATTCCTTGGCGATCATCCCGTTGACGGTGAAAAATTTTCCCACGTCGCGGAGGAATTCCAAATAGGTGATGGGGGCGGTCCAGGTGATATTGTCCACTACGCGCGCCGGGTTTGTCTTGGCTTTAAAATCGAGCAGGCGGTGGAGCTGGCCTTTGGTGCAGTGGACGTTGTGGGTGATTTGCTCGGAGGTGAGAAGGTTGCGCTCCGAGGATCTGCCGGAGGGATCGCCGATCATGCCGGTGGCGCCGCCGGCGAGCGCGATGGGGTGATGGCCGTGATTCTGGAAGCGGCGTAGGGCGAGCAGCGGCACGAGATTGCCGACATGGAGCGAGTCGGAGGTCGGGTCGAAACCACTGTAAAGCGTGGTTTTTTTGTCGGCGGCGAGGCGGGTGGCGAGTTCGGTCTCGTCCGTGCAGTCGGCGACGAGGCCACGCCAGCGAAGGTCTTCCAGGAGCGTCATGGGTAAGTGTGCAGTTTTTGGCCGGACGAGCCCCGGCGCAAAACAAAACTTATGCACATGCAAGTAAATTTAGAATTATCCCTTCTACTCGGAAAATCAGTTTGTCTAACTGCGGAGGCCAGCTCTAGCTTGTCCCTTCCTCGCTGCGCACCACGCGTCGCAAAACCTTAACCTCAGCTGTTTTTTCCACCATGCCACTCGCCACCGGTTCAAAAGCCCCCGACTTCACGCTCAAGACCAAGACCGCGGACGGACTCAAGGATGTCAAACTCAGTGCCAATTTCGGCCAGAAGCAGACCGTGCTCCTGTTTTTCCCACTGGCGTTCACCAGTGTCTGCACGCAGGAGATGTGCGATACGACCGCCGGCCTGGGCGAATATGAAAAGCTGGGCGCGACCGTGTACGCCATCAGCGTGGACAGCCCGTTTGCGCAGGAGGCATGGGCCAACACGAACAAGATCAAGCTCACGCTGCTCAGCGACCTCAATAAAACCACAACCAAGGCCTATGATGTGGTTTTCCCCGGGCTCGCCGGCATCGGCGACACGTCGGCGCGTGCGGCATTCGTGATCGGCCAGGACGGCGTCATCAAATATTCCGAACAAACCGCGACGCCGAAGGATCTCCCCAATTTCGCGGCGGTGAAGGCGGCGTTGGCCGCCAAAGGCTGAAGAACTGAAGGCTGAGACATGATCGGACAAAATCAGACGAATAACATCTGCATTTTTTCAGTCTTTGGTTTTCAGTCTTCTATCTTTTATTTTTCAGCTTTCAGTTTTCAGCCTTCAGTATTTCTCGCATGAGTCCCAATCCGTTCAATACGCTTCAGGCCTTTTCCGCCAACGGAGCATCGCATAAATTCTACTCGCTGCCCGCGCTCGAGTTGGCCGGTTTCAAGGTTTCCCGGCTGCCGCTCTCCATCCGACTCGTGCTGGAGTCGCTGCTGCGCAATTGCGACGGCCAGCGCGTGGCCGAGCCCGCGGTGCGGGCCTTGGCGGGCTGGGTGGCGAAGGCGCCGCGCACGGAGGAAATCCCGTTCGTCGTCGCGCGCATCGTGCTGCAGGACTTTACTGGCGTGCCGCTGCTCGTCGATCTTGCCGCGATGCGTTCCGCTGTCGCGCGCCTCGGCAAAAATCCCAAAATCATCGAGCCGCTCGTGCCGGTCGATCTGGTCGTTGACCACTCGGTGCAGGTCGATGCCAACGGCACGCCCGGCGCTTTCGCGCGCAACCTCGAGATCGAGTTCGAGCGCAACCGCGAACGCTACCAGTTTTTGAAATGGGGCATGCAGGCCTTTGACACGTTCAAGGTCGTGCCGCCCGGCATTGGCATTGTTCACCAAGTCAACCTCGAGTATCTTGCGAAGGGCGTGCTCAAGGACGCGGAGGGTGTTTGTTATCCCGACACGCTGGTTGGCACCGACTCGCACACCACGATGATCAACGGCCTCGGCATTGTCGGCTGGGGCGTGGGCGGCATCGAAGCCGAGGCGGGCATGCTTGGCCAGCCGGTGTATTTCCTTACGCCAGACGTCGTCGGCGTGCACCTCACGGGCTCGCTGCGCGAAGGCGTGACCGCGACCGATCTTGCCCTCACCGTCACGCAACTTTTGCGCAAGGCAAAGGTCGTCGGGAAATTCGTCGAGTTCTACGGTCCCGGCACGGCCGCGCTGCCGGTCGTGGATCGCGCGACCATCGCGAACATGGCGCCCGAATACGGCGCGACCATGGGTTTTTTCCCCGTCGACGTCGAGTGCACGAACTACCTGCGTAATACCGGCCGCAGCGCCGAGCACATCGCGCTCTACGAAGCTTACTACAAGGCGCAGGGCCTCTGGGGCGTGCCGCAAAAAGGCCAGATCGATTACTCGCAGGATATGGAACTCGATCTCGGCAGCGTCGTGCCGAGCGTGGCCGGCCCGAAGCGTCCGCAGGACCGGATTGAATTACCGAAATTGAAAAACGAATTTACCACGGCTTTTTCGCGGCCGGTGGCTGAAAACGGCTTTGGCAAGTCAGCGGCTGAGCTGTCTAAGACCGTGCATGTCTCCGCCAACGGACGAGGGCATTCCCACCCGGGTGGCGGCAGCCAAGAGCCGGTTTCATCGGAACGCTCAGCGGCCTGTGCGACCAATCCCACCACCGAGCGCGAAATGGCCAACAACCGGCCGACGCCCGATCCCGTTCCCGCGTCCGCACCGAGCATGCAAGGCGACATTCACCATGGTTCGGTGCTTATCGCCGCGATCACGAGCTGCACGAACACTTCGAACCCCTCCGTCATGCTCGCGGCCGGCCTGCTCGCGAAAAAGGCGGTCGAACGCGGGCTGAGCGTGAACCCGCTCGTCAAGGCCTCGCTCGCGCCCGGCTCGCGCGTCGTCACCGATTATCTCAACCGTACGGGACTGCAGCCCTTTCTCGACCAGCTCGGCTTCAATCTCGTCGGCTACGGCTGCACCACCTGCATCGGCAACTCCGGCCCGCTTCATCCGGCCATCGAGGATGCCGTGGTGAAAAACGACCTTATCGCCGCCAGCGTCCTTTCCGGCAACCGCAATTTCGAGGCGCGGGTGCATCAGAACATCAAGGCCAACTTCCTCATGTCGCCGCCACTCGTCGTCGCCTTCGCGTTGGCCGGCCGGGTCGACATCGATCTTTCCACCGAGCCGCTCGGCACCGGCAAATCAGGCGAGAAAGTTTACCTGCGCGACCTTTGGCCCACGCTCGCGGAAATCCGCGACGAGATGAAACGAGCCCTGCATCCGGAGGTCTTTGGCCGGCTCTATCGTGACTTCGCCGCGCAGAATCCAAAATGGAACGAAATCCCGTCGAGCACGGGCAATGTCTACGCGTGGGATGCGAAATCGACCTACATTCAGGAGCCGCCGTTTTTTGAGAACTTCAGCCTCAAACCCGGTGCCATCGTCGAAATCACGGGCGCCCGCCCGCTTGGCATCTTTGGCGACTCGGTCACGACCGACCACATTTCGCCCGCTGGTGCCATCAAGAAAACCTCGCCCGCCGGCAAATACCTCACCGAGAACAGCGTCACGTTCGAGGACTTCAACAGCTATGGTTCGCGCCGGGGCAATGATCGCGTGATGACCCGCGGCACCTTTGCCAACGTTCGCATCAAAAACCTCATGCTCGGCGGCGAGGAGGGGGGCAACACGCTCCTCCAGCCCGCAGGGGCCAAGCTTTCCATCCATGAAGCCGCGATGGAATACAAAGAAGCCGGCACCCCGCTCATCATCATCGCCGGCCAGGAATACGGCACCGGTTCATCGCGCGACTGGGCGGCGAAAGGCACCAACCTCCTGGGCGTGCGCGTCGTCGTCGCGCAGTCGTACGAACGCATCCACCGGAGCAATCTCGTCGGCATGGGCGTGCTCCCGCTGCAATTCAAGGAAGGCACGACCGCGCAGACCCTCAAACTGGACGGCACCGAGACCTACGACGTGCTTGGCGTCAGCGCCGCGCTCAAGCCCCAGCAGGACCTTACGCTGCGCGTCGCGCGCAAAAATGGCGAAAAAGTCGAGGTTCCCGTGCGCTGCCGCATCGATACACCCATTGAGATCGACTATTACCGGCATGGAGGCATCCTGCCTTTTGTCTTGCGCCAAATTCTGGCAAGAACCTGATTTATGAACAGCGGAGACGCGAGGCTAGTCGCAAGCTCGCGTCTTTGACTCTTAGCGCCTTTGCGTTAAACTCTGTGCATTCTTAATGTCCGACAGCGCCAAATCCATTTACTTTGTCGATGCCCATTCCAACCCGGTGTTGGTGCGCATCGAGGGCCGGGCATCCTTTCAAAATAGCGCCTGCCTGCACGATTTTGTCGACGAGATGCTGCGTCAGGGAAAAACCCGTTTCGTCATCGATTTTCAGCGCTGCACGAGCATGGACAGCACGTTTCTCGGCGTGCTGGCCGGCGCGGCGCTTGCTCTCCGCAAAATCCCCCCGCCAGGCAGCCTCGTGCTGGTGCGCATCGGGCCGCGCAATCTTGAACTTGTCCGCAACCTCGGCCTGCATCGCCTGTTGACCGTCGATGAGGGGGATTTGCCCATGGCCTTCACCACGCCGCCCACGGCGCTCGCCTGTCCCGATCGCGGCGAAATTGAAAATGCCCGACTCGTGCTCGAGGCGCACGAGAACCTCATCAGCGTGGACGAAAACAACCGCAGCAAATTCCAAGACGTGCTGGCCTTCCTAAAGAATCGCACGGATCCGTCGTAACAAGCTTGCAAGGGTGCCCCCCTGCAAGTTTGTAGCGTTTAAAAATTGACGGAGATGCGCAGGTGGCATAAGTCAGTCTCAGTCCTGCTTTTGGCCGCACCGGCATCATAACGAATAAATCTTCCCAGATGAAAAGCCGCCAGAAAGATCGCGGTCGGGCCGAGGCCGGTGCCAAGCGCAAGGAATTGACGCTGAAGATTGGCCTGGCCCAGAAAGGGGCGGAAGCCGCGAGAGCTCGATCGCAGGCCGCCAAGGCCAGTTTGAAAAGCGCGCGCAAGGCCTTCAAAAAGGCAAAGAAACTGGCCAAGGAAGCGCGCAAGAAACTCAAGGCCTTGAAAAAGGCGCTGGTCAAAGTGGTTCGGGCTGCACAGAAGCGGCGCGTTACCGCTCGTCAGAAGGCCCTGCGCGTGAGCCGTCCAAAACCGATGGTCGCGGAACCTGCCACGCAGAAGCCGGCGACTAAAATTGTCGTGAAAAAGCCCCCTGCGGCTCGCGTGCCACCGCCGACTGTTCCCAAACGGCACGAACCAACGGTGGCGGCGACGATACCTATGGCCGCACCGCCCACTGAGCCACCCGGTATCGAGCCGGCGATTTTCTTTCCTGACACAAATCCAGAGCCAAAACCGCCGGCGGCGTAGGATATTGGAATGTGGGTGGAGCGCGTTGACCCCAACGCGCTCGAGCGTCTTGAAGTCAAGCCGCTCCACCTTGTTTCGGCTCGCCGGCTCCGCGGCTTTTAAAACCGTTCGGAGCACCAAAAATTTCCTGTGTTTCCGTCATTGCGCGAACGGCCCGGGCTTGCCTGACTTGCCGCTCAGTTTACGCGAACATGTGGTTTTTTTTCCTCTGCCTTGGTCTCGTTGCCGGTATTCTCGCGATGCTTCTGCTGCTCGTGCGCACGCGCCGCGAGGCCGACCGGATTGATGAGCAGCGCCAGATCCTCGCGCAGGAGAACCGCATCGTCCTGGATTTCATGCACCAGATGGCCGAGGCGCTGGCCGACAACCCCTCGCGCGCCATTCTCTACCAGCGGATTGTCCATGCGGCCATCCTCAGCACCGGTGCGCTCAGCGCCTGTATTTTTGAAAAAACCCCCGACGACCGGATGCGCGGCGTCGCTCTCGAGGGACTTTTCCCTCCCCATCGCCCGCTGCCCGAGGTGATCCGGGACAAGCTCACGACGCGCGCGAAATTCATCGAACAGGTGCTGCGCTCCGAGACGTTTCCGGTGGGCGACGGCATCGTCGGCCGCGTGGCCGAGACGGGCAGGGGGGAGCTCATCACCGATGCCGCCACCGACCCGCGCATTGTCCGGCACGACGATCCCGCGCTCGCGGTCAAGTCTGTCATCGCCGTGCCGCTGATTTTCCGCGACCGGTTTTTCGGCGTGCTCGCGGTGACGAATCCCGCCGATGGCCTGCCGTTCAGCGCGACGGATTTTTCCCTCGTGCAGTCGCTGGCCGAGCAGGCCGCGCTCGCGTTGCATAACGCCGAGTTCCTCAATTTCCAAATCGAGAAAAGCCAGCTCGACCTCGATCTCTCGCTGGCCAGCGGCATCCAGAAAATGCTGCTGCCGCGCAGTGCGCCGCGCGTCGCCGGCCTCGATGTCGATGCGCGCTACCGGCCCGCGCAAAAAATTGGCGGCGATCTTTACGACCTTTTTCCGCTTTCGGACACGCGCCTGGGCGTGGGCGTGGCCGACGTGTCGGGCAAGGGCATCCCGGCCTCGCTGCTTATGGCCATCTGCCGCGCCAACCTCCGGCAAATCGCGCCGCGGCACATCTCGCCCGCCGGCGCCCTGATCGAGCTTAACCGCGTGCTCAGCGGCGACCTTCAGCGGGATATGTTCGTAACGATGACCTATGCCGTGGTCGATGCCGTGGCCGGCACGGTGACGTTCGCCCGCGCCGGCCACGAGCAAACGCTGTTCGTGCGGCGCGACCGCGCGAGCGGGCAATACGCCAGCGAGTTTGTCGACGGCGAGGGCATGCCCCTCGGCATGGTTGATGATGAACTTTTCTCCGCGGTCATCACCGATCGCGTCGAGCGCTTCGACGCCGGCGACGTGCTCGTGCTTTACACCGACGGCATAACCGAGGCGCCCAACGAGGAGGATAAGGAATTTTCCGGCAGCCGCCTGGCCGACCTGGTGCGCACGCTGCACGACCGCAGCGCCCGCGAGATCAACGACGGCATCCTTGAAAACGTCCAACGCTTCAGCGAAGGCATGGAGCAACGCGACGATTTCACCCTCGTGACGGTCAAGCGGGGGTGAGGGCAACTCGATCGTTCTCATACTCGTTCTCCTAATCATTCTCAGTTGAGAGAACGATAACGAGTATGAGAACGAGAACGATTTGGCTTACGAAAGGGTCTCTGCTGCCGTCATCGGCTCAAACAGCATTGCATCAATACAGCGATCTCCGCAGTTAAAGTAAAAAAGGTGTAACGGCGGAACTTTGAACCGGGAACCTTGAACTTTGAACCCAACCTTGAACCTTAGTGTTTCACGTCGAGGTCGCCAGGCTTGAGCATGTTCGCAAAGAGCGCCTTGTTCGTGCCTTTCATGTAGGCTTCCTTGGCCTCAATACTGCCGTCTTGCACGCGGTTGATCAGGCACTGGTCCATCGTGATCATGCCTTCGGCGGCTCCGCCCTCAATGATGGCGCGGATATTTGCAATCTGTCCGCTGCGGATGGTGTTGGCCAGCGCCTCATGCTGGAGCAGGATTTCGTGCACAGCGCAGCGGCCTTTGGGCAGGCGCTTGCACAGGAGCTGCGAGACCACGCCAGCGAGGCAGCCGGCCAGCATGACGCGGACCTGGTTCTGCTCGTTGGCGGGAAACGCATTGATAATGCGATCGACGGTTTTCGGCGCGTTGTTCGTATGGAGCGTGCCGAATACCAGCATGCCCATGGACGCGCAGCCGAGCGCAAGCTTGATGGTTTCGAGCTCGCGCATTTCGCCGAGGAGCACGATGTCGGGGTCGTGGCGCATCGCTCCCTTGAGCGCGGCGGCGAATGACGACGTATGCTCGCCCACTTCCCGGTGCACGATCACGGATTTTTTCACCTGGTGGACAAACTCGATCGGATCCTCGATGGTGATGATATGCTTCGAGAAGTTCGAATTGATGTAATCAATCATGGCCGCGAGCGTGGTGGATTTGCCGCTGCCAGTCGGGCCGGTGACGAGGACGAGGCCTTCCGTGAGATGACAGTATTTTTTCAGCGCCGGGGGTAGTTTGAGATCGTCGAACGAAAGAATTTTCACCGGAATCTGCCGGAAGACCGCCGCATGGCCCCAATGGTTGTAGAGGAAATTGCCGCGGAAGCGGGCGAGACCGGGCACCTCATAGGCGAGATCGAGGTCGTGACGCTCGAGAAAATCGGCCCAGCGTTTTTCGGAACAGATTTCCTTTAAATACTTCTCGATCGTCCCGGCGCCGAGCGGTTCTTTGGCGATGGGCTGGAGCCCGCCGGCGATGCGCGCCTTGGGCGGGAGCCCGACGGTGAGGTGCAAGTCGGAGCCGCCCTTTTCCAGCATGGTGCGTAGGAGTTGGTCGATGGCTGGCATGTTAGGAAATCCTGGCCCGCAGCACGCGGTTGGAGATGCTGGCGAGCGCGAGTTCAGCGGAAACCTTGCGCTCCTGCCAGAGACTGAAGATGACGTTGTCCATCAGGCACATTCCATCCTTCAGGCCGGTCTCCATCGTATTGCGCAGCCCGGTGGTTTTGCCGTCGCGGATGAGGGCGGCGATGGCAACGTTGTTAATGAGAATTTCGCACGCGAGCACGAGGCCGCCGTTGGTGGCGGAGAGCAGGCGTTGGCAGACAATGCCGCGCAGGCTCTCCGCCACGGTGGCGCGAATCTGCATCTGCTGGCTGGGCGGGAAGACATCGAGCAGGCGGTTGAGCGTGGTGGCGGCATCGCTGGTGTGCATCGTGCCGATCACGAGATGGCCGGTCTCGGCGGCGCTCACGGCCATCTCGATGGTTTCGAGGTCACGCAACTCGCCGATGACGATCACGTCGGGATCTTCGCGGAGCGCGCCCTTGAGCGCGGTGGCAAATGACTTCGTATGCTCGCCGACCTCGCGTTGCGTGACATTACAGCCCTGCGCGGGTTGCACGACTTCGATGGGATCCTCGACCGTGATAATGTGGTCCTCACGCGTTTGGTTGAGGTAGGCGACCATGGAGGCAAGCGTGGTGGTCTTGCCTGCGCCGACCGGGCCGGTGACGAGAATGAGCCCATTGTGGTAGGAGAGAAGACGATTCAGCGTTTCCAAGTGCGCGGTGAAACCGAGATCGGCGAGCGATTTCACCTGCGTGGGTACCATGTGGTAGACGCCGGCGGCGCCAAGTTTATGGAACATGAGGTTCACGCGATAGCGGTTGGCGTCGCCCGTGGCCAAGGCGTAATCATAATCGCGGCTCTCGAGAAATTTTTTCC
>Ga0207009_1080_pt1 | contig 16436 bp, 19 predicted proteins | sample Alteio_BWMinCont_81_FD_153479 | JGI IMG/M metagenome (GOLD analysis project Ga0207009, IMG submission 153479) | Enriched cells from forest soil in Barre Woods Harvard Forest LTER site, Petersham, Massachusetts, United States -... | ecosystem: Environmental > Terrestrial > Soil > Temperate forest >... | reverse complement strand
TAAGGTGGGTTTTTCGACCGTATCGATTTTGTTGATGGCGAGGAAAATGGGTTTTTTGCAGGTTTTTTTGAGTTGCTCGATCAGCGCTTTCGTATCATCGCGCAGAGCGCGCTTGGCATCGAGCAGCATGAGCACCGCATCCGCGTCACCGATCCCGGCCCAGGCGGCTTGCACCATGGCTTTCTCGAAGGCTTTTTCCGCACCAAAAATCCCCGGCGTATCGACAAAAATCAGTTGCGATTTTTCATGCACGCACACGCCGCGAATATTAAACCGCGTCGTCTGCACCTTGGGCGTGACGATGGACACCTTGCCACCGACCAGATGGTTGATAAGCGTCGATTTCCCGGCATTCGGCTCGCCGATGATGGCTACAAATCCGCAGTGTGTTTCAGTCATGGGATACTCTTTCTAATAACGCCCCAGCCGCTGCTTGTTCCGCCACGCGTTTGGAATGCGCGGTTGCTTGCGCGGGGGGATACCCCGGGAGGGTAACTTCGATGGTGAATTGCGGCGCGTGCGCCGGGCCGGTGGAATCCTGCATACGGTAGGAGGGTATGGGAAGCGAGCGCGCTTGCGCCCATTCCTGCAGGGCGGTTTTGGCGTCTTTGGGCGGGGTTTCGGAGCGTTGCGCTATTTTTGTCCAGCGGGGAATGATGAAGTTTTCCGCGGCTTGCATGCCACCATCTAAATAGAGCGCGCCGATCAGGGCTTCCATGGCGTCTTCGAGATTGGAGGCATTGTTGCGGCCTTGCGATTGGGTTTCGCTGGCGCCGATATGCAGTGCCTTGCCCAATTCCAATTCGCGCGCGCAGGCAGTGAGTGTTTCGCCGCGCACAAGGCTTGCATGACGGCGGGCGAGTTCGCCTTCTTTTTCGCCCGGATATAAATCATAGAGCAATTTGGCGACAATGGCGCCGAGGATCGCATCACCTAAAAATTCCAGACGCTGATTGTTTTTAGCCGCCGCCATGCTGGGATGCGTAAAAGCCAAGGTCAGCACATCGGGATTGCGGAAACGGTAGCCAATGCGGTCTTGCAGCGCGTCCATTATTTTGTCCTCTTTTAATTCCCTCTCCCTTTGGGAGAGGGTTAGGGTGAGGGGGTTTCAAAAGGAGTAATCTCTCAGAAGCTCCCTCACCCCGGCCCTCTCCCGGTGGGAGAGGGAGAAGTGGTGTTATTCTATCAACGAAAAGAAGCGGTCGAAGCGCATGGAGCGCACCCAGCTGGCCGGATCGGATAGATGGGCGGTGCCGTCGTTGGAATAGAAAATTATCTCGGCGCGGCCGACGATATTTTCTTCCGATACATAGCCGACATCATCCAGAAAACGGCTGTCATGCGAATTGTCGCGGTTGTCGCCCATCATGAAATAATGGCGCTCGGGCACGGTGTACATGGGCGTGTTGTTCGCGAAGCCTTCGCTGGTGCGTTTGAGCACGTGGATGACTTTGCCTTCCGGCAATGTCTCGGCGAATTCCTGCACGGTTTTCATGGTGCCGGGAATATCGCTATCGGCGACATCGCCGATCAGCTTGCGTTTGAGCGCCTCGCCATTGATAAACAACACGCCGTCTTTTACCTGAATATGATCGCCGGGCAGGCCGATGACGCGCTTGATGAAATCGATGCGCGGGTTGGAAGGCGGGCGGAACACGACAATGTCGCCGCGCTTGGGCTCGGTGAGTTCCATGGCGCGGCCTTCAAACAGCGGCAGGCCGAGGGGAAAAGAATAGCGGCTATAGCCGTAGCGGTATTTAGAAACGAAGAGATAATCGCCGACCAGCATGGTGTTTTTCATGGAACCGCTGGGAATATGAAACGGCTCGAAGAAAAAACTGCGAAAAAAGAGGGCGAGCGCCAGCGCCACCAGGACGGTGCGGACCGTCTCATTCCACGAGAAATTCTTTTGGTTATCAGGTATTTGGCTTGACATACACGGTTCGGTTACAGGCTTTTTATAAGAATAAGATATTGTTTTTAATGGGATTGCCGCCAATGTGCAATCACTAAAAAACGGGGGTGAATTAAGGAATTATTAGTAAACGGCGGCGTATACTGGAACTCTATCCCTATCAAGGAAAATTGCTTATGAGCTCCTCAGTCCTGCCCTCGCCTAAATCACCCATGCTGCCGCTCGCGGATTTTGGCGCGTTGCAAACGCGCTATCAGGCGTTGCGGCTCGCCAGCCGGGCGGAAGCGATGCTAAAAGATGCCGATCCGGCGCTGCAGGCGGCCGAGCAATTGCTCGATGTGTTATCGGCGCATCCTGAATGCAAAAAATTATTTGTGAGCCTGCGCGCCAACAGCCTGCTCATCGGCAAAATGCGCCCGTCGGAAGCGAAGAATATGCTGACGGACACGAGCTGCGATTTCATCGAGGGCACGCGCCATAAGCTCGCCGCCTGGCGCAAAACCATGGAGCGGCTCGGGCAAGGCGAGGCCATCATGAGCGAAGGCGGCAAGGAATTCATCCCCGGCCACGCGCCGCTGGCGCTGGCGATTCTCGGCAATGCCTGCGTGAGTAATTATCTTTCCATCATCCAGCTCGTGCTCGCGGAGCTGGCGAAAATCGACGAAGAATATAAAAGCACCGTCGCCGAAATCCGCCGCTGCGCCACGGTCATTTCCGACTGCGAAGTGGCAAGCGGGCTGGATAGAATGGTGCATTAAGGGCAACCTATCACTATGGACGTGACATTTTTAACCGAACAGCAAATTTGGGGCGATGACCGAGGAAATGGTCAGCTTCAGGTGATGAAAGGCTATGGCACGAAGGCCGGAATGAGTGATCTAGCCATCGCGCTAGGCGGCCTTGTGCGCAACGATAAGACCAGTGATGGCCAACGCAGTGGCCCTGTTTGGTCGGCTTCGTCCGACGACGATGGAAATGTTCGCACCGTCCACTACGGCGGCGACAGGGTCATTTATGGACCGGACAATCGTGTCTTGGCTGCGCGCCCCGCTTTGCCATCATCTGTCACATCTCCAATCAGGACGAGCGTAGCGAGTTCTTCGAAAAAAAATTCTGGGGTGGATGTAGTCGAATATGGAGAATATCCGCAGACTATCGCGCCTGAAGCTGTCAATAAAGCATTGGAACAGGCGTTCAAAGCAGGAAAACTACAAGCAACCGGCAAAAAATACACGTTCGATAGCGAAGGACTGTATGCGTATGACCAACCGTTCAAAGCAAAGGAATACGAGGCATACCAGCATAATGGCAAACGCTATATCCGTTTTGAGGCAAAGCCCATCGATAATCATCCCGTACTGTCAAATGGGCACACCCCGGAACTAGGCGAAGCCTGCTGGATAGAAGTTCAGCCCATAGAATGGCTTGTTGACCCGAGCGGTGTGTGGGTAGCAAGACAAGCACTATTCTCAGGCGTGCAGTTCGATAAAAAACAAAACTATGATGGCAAGTTTGATAAAACGGATATGAAGCACTATCTGGATACATATTTCTCAAAAGAAATGCTGGCAAGCCGTGGCATAGATACCCCTGCCCCCCCTCGGGTCACACACAGCGGCTTTGGCGGAAGGTCTGGCCATGCAACGCAAGCGCGCTTTGGAAGACCCCTCTCAGGGGATATAATCACACTGGTCAGGACGCTAAAACGCCGAAGCCCTAAGTCGTCGGCGCTTAGGCGAGGAAGGAATGCCTAAGGCTTCGCGGTATTTGGCCACCGTGCGGCGGGCGACCGTGATGTTGCGCTCTTTAAGTTTTTCCACGATATCGTCATCGGAAAGCACGGCGTCGGTTTCTTTGCCGATGAGCTCGCTGATATAATCTTTGACCGCATTGCTCGACACGTCATCGCCGCCGCCTTCCGAGCGGGCGAGCGCCGAGGTGAAGAAATATTTGAGCTCGAACGTGCCGCGCGGGCATATCAGAAATTTGCCATTGGTGACGCGGCTGATGGTGCTTTCGTGATAGCCGGTTTCAGCGGCAATGACTTTCAGCGTCATCGGTTTTAAATAGCGCACGCCCAGGCGAAAAAATGCGTCCTGCTGCTTGACCAATTCGCCGCCGACTTTGAGCATGGTCTGCGCCCGCTGCTCAAGTGCGCGCACCAGCCAGTTGGCCGAGCCGAATTGCTCCGCGAGATAATCCTTATCTTTTTTATTGCGCGATTCGGCGGTGATTTTTTTGTAGTAGCGCTTATTGACCATCACTTTCGGGAAATTATTCATGTTGAGTTCAATATGCCAATTGCCGTCCGGCGTGCGGCGGACGAACATATCCGGCTCGACCGACTGGATGATTTCATGACTGAAATCGCCGCCGGGCTTTGGGTTCAGCGCGCGGATCTCGGCGATCATCTGGCGCAGATCATCGCGATCGACGTTGCAGCGTTTTTGCAATTCATCGAACCGGCTGGCGGCGAGCAGGCTCAGATGATCGAGCAAGGATTGCATCGCCGGATCGAGCCGGTTTTTATCTCTGAGCTGCAGCGCCAGGCATTCGCTTAAGCTTCGCGCCCCTATGCCCGCCGGGTCGAAGGTCTGCACGAATTGCAGCATGGTTTTAACTTCGGATAGATCGGCTCCCAGCGTTTCGGCGACGACGCTTAATTCTTCCTTGATATACCCCGCCTCATCCACCAGATCGATGAGATACGCGCCGATCATGCGCCGCGCCGGGTCGCTTTCCTGCAAATGCAATTGCTCAAGCAAATGGTCGCGCAGGCTTTTGCTGTGCGCCGTATTGTCCTGGGCGCTGGGCATATCTTCATCGCCAAAATCGGCCTGGCCGGTGGAAATATGATGTTCCTGACGCAGATAATCGGTTTCGATTTCGGCGCTATCGTCCCAGCTTTCGCCGCTGCCGCCCATGTCGGAGGTGAAATCCTGATCGTCATCGAAATTGGCTTCCGGCGGGCTGTCCGATGTTTCTGTGGAGGTTTCTTCTTCCGGGCTAGCCTCGGGCGCGTCGCCCTCCTCTTCATTCAGAAACGGGTTTTTTTCCAGCTCCTGCTCCACGAAGGTGCGCAGCTCCAGGGCCGTGCATTGCAGAAGCTTGATCGATTGCTGCAATTGCTGCGTCATCACCAGCGACTGATGCTGGCCTTGCCTGAGTTCGAGTTTTGGCCCGTTGGACATGGTTTGGTATCAAACTTGCATGAATTTTGAACTATTATACAAAGAAGATATCCCTTTCGTCCACCGCCAAAGAGATACTACCCGATACCCGAGTAACTTATTGCATTTGGCAAGGTTGGCTATATCGGGTATAATGGCTCCCATATAAAGGAACATGTCATGACCAATATCAATATTTCTCTGCCCGACGATATGGACGCATTCGTCACCGCGCAAATGGCCGAAGAAGGCTATTCCTCCGCCAGTGAATATCTCCTCAAACTCGTCCGCGAAGCGGAAAAGCGTAAGGCCAAAGCCGCGTTGGATGCGCTTCTGCTGGAGGGTTTAAAAAACCCGCTCAATCCCGCGGATATTGACTGGACGGAGATAGAACGCGAAGCACTAGAGGGGCTTAACGGCGAATCTATTCGCCCATGAAGGGTAAGTTTTATAAGGAATGGGATGCCCAAAAAGATTTGGTGCAAATTTTTCGTTATTACGCTCGTGAAGGCGGACTTTCCCTAGCGCGCCGATTCTCGACCCAAGCCAATAATACCTTTAAACGCCTCGCCGATATGCCGAATATGGGGGTGGTTTATAATCCGGCGCATGCCCATCTGGGCGAGCTGCGTTTCTTTCCTATTTCCGGCTTTGAAAAGCATCTGGTTTTTTACCGCGCGGCCGAGGGCGGCATCGAGATTATCCGCGTGCTGCACAGCGCCCGCGATGTGACGGATATTCTGGAATAGCCGCTATTAAGCGCGCCACTGCCGCGTAAGGAGTGGGAATAAAAATATCGTTATATTACAAATACTAAAAAAGAGATTCCTTCTCCGCTATATAGTAATTGTCATAAATAATTCACGGATAATTTAATGTTTTGTAATAATTGTACGGTAGAATAGGAGAGTAGAAACGGATCTATTTTGAAAGGTCAACCATGGCAACGGAAACTCCCTTTGATCGTATCAATGCTATTATTGACCGCGCGCAACCCGCTGGAACCTCCAGAAGCCAGGAAGCCCCCCCGGTACAAACCTTGGAATATCGCGAGCCTAGAGGACAACAGGGTCCACAAATTCAGACCATGGAATATCGTGAATCAGGCACAGCCAGGATTGTGGTGGAAGATGCACTGGCGCCTCGCACGCAGTCAGAGCAGACAACGGTATATTCCTATGACGGCAATCCTGCCCGGACGGATCCGCAGCCACATGCAGCGAGTCCTGTGCGCCGGGATGCAAGTCCTTCTGGGCGCGTCACGACTCCTCCCGCTAGAGAAGAACAGCTTACGGTCATGCCGCAACGTGTCACGATCCCGCCTGTCCGCCGTAATGGCCCAGGTGGCACGCCTTCCGCAGATCACCCCCATGAGGACAGGCCGCGTATTACGAATACTCCTGACCAGCAAAATCAGTTGATGGGATTTTTGCGAACTATTTTATCCATGTTCGGATTAGAAGGAATGTTACCGCCGGAGCCTGCCGCGCCAGCACCAGTAGCAACGCCTGCCCCCACCACTCCTCCTATACCGGCTGGAACTACTACTCTTACGCCCATTGCAGCTGCTCCTCCCGCACCCGCGGTAGCCCCAATACAAACAACGCAGCCTGGCCCTGTAGTAAGTGGCACGGGTCAGCAACAGGATATAACTGGCATTGCAAGATCAGGCGCTCAGCTGCTTGAGCAAACGGGAAGAAACGTTGCCACTGCCGCGGCTGGGCTTGGCGTCGCCGTGACCAATCCCGTGCCAGGGGCAGCCATCGGTGGGTTGAGTACTGCCGCCATGTTAGCGGTCAGAAATGCGGGTCAGGCACTTAATGGCCTGGGCATGCAGCTGAGCGGTTCCGGCGCGACGCAGGCGGATATTGCCTCCAACTCGCCGAGCCAATCCACCGGTCAGGGAACCCCGCCCCCCGCACCTGTCATTGTAGGTAATGCACGCTGATCGTTAGAGGCTGAACCTTTCGCCGAGATAGACGCGGCGGACATCCACGTTGTTCACGATTTCGGATGGCGTGCCTTCCATGAGCACCATGCCGTCATGCATGATGTAGGCGCGGTCGATGATGTCGAGGGTTTCGCGGACATTATGGTCGGTGATGAGCACGCCGATGCCGCGATCTTTTAAATGCTTCACCAGAATACGCACTTCGTCTACCGCAATGGGGTCGATACCGGCGAGCGGCTCGTCGAGCAGCATAAAAGCCGGGCGGGATGCCAGCGCGCGAGCGATTTCGACGCGGCGGCGCTCACCGCCGGACAGCGTGATGCCCTGCGCCATGCGCAGATGCGTGATGGAAAATTCGGCCAGCAGCGCCTCAAGCATCGCCTGGCGCGTCGAGGGATCATTCTCAACGATTTCGAGCACCGAGAGAATATTCTGCTCCACGGTGAGGCCACGAAAAATAGAGGCTTCCTGCGGCAAATAACCGATACCCAAACGCGCGCGGCGATACATGGGGAGTTTGGTGATGTCTTCGCCGTCGAGCATAATCTGCCCGGTATCGGGGCGAATCAGGCCCGTGATCATATAAAAGCAGGTGGTTTTGCCCGCGCCGTTGGGCCCAAGCAGACCGACCGCTTCGCCGCGCTGCAGGCGCAAGCTCACATCGCGCACCACGGGCCGCGCCGCGTAGCGCTTGCCGATATGCACCACCTCCAGGCCGCTATTTTCCGAGACCAGGCGCGGGCCGGACTCATTTTCCGCACTCTCGTGGCTATCGGAAATGCGGCGTTTGGGCATGCGTTTTTGTTTCCAGATATCGTTCATTTTATGGCTTCACCTTATCATTTTTATCGGGCACAAACAAGGCGCGCACGCGCTCTTTGCTTTTTTCGCCCGATTTCGGGCCAGCGTCGCTGGTCAGCACGCTCTTGCCGGTATCGAAATTATAGACCAGATGATCGCCTTTGAGCACGTTTTTGCCGCGCGTCAAAATCACATCGTTATTCAGGTGAATCTCGTGATGTTCCACATCGTAGGTGCCGGTGGCGCCGCTGGCGGTTTCATCCTGGGTCGATAAGAATACATTGCCATCGGCATCGATTTTCTGAATCGCGCCGGTATCGCTGGCTGATTTTTTGGGCTTATCGCTTTTGGCCTTTTCTTCTTTTTTATTGTAATAAACAGTCATCTTCTCCGCCTTCATCCGCACATCGCCCTGCACGACCACCACATTGCCGGTGAAGATAGCTTTATTCTGGTTTTGCAGCACTTCGAGCTTATCGGACGTCACTTCAATCGGCGTTTTGTTGTCATGCTTCCCAGACGGCGCGAGCGCGGCATAACAATGGTCAAATGACAAAAGACACATGACAAAAAAAACAACCTTTTGCAGTTTGTTTTTTGACTTTTGACATTTGATTCTTTGGTTCTTTGACATTTATTGCCTATACAACTTCATTCTTACCGAACCGTTAAAATCTATCACATCGCCATGGTTTTCCAGAGAAAAACTATCGGATTTGAGCGTGCCGGGCGGCCCCTGCCCTTCGACGGGCGAATCACCGTAGGCACTACCCTTGCCGATGTCAACATGGGCGTGGTCGCTGCGAAATTCGTAGCCGCCGTCATAAAAAAGATCGACGCCATCTTTAAGCTCCAATAGCTTGGTCTGCATGTTGAATTGACCGGAACCCGCCGTCAGCGCCACCCATTTCCCTTCGCCCATTTCCATATCGGCACGGATAGTGACCAGCGCGACATTGTCCTTATCCAGCTGCGTCGCCTGCTCGGCAATCACCGTATAGGGCCGGTCATGCGCATCGATGCCCTGATAATGCGGCTTGGCCATGACATTCTGCAAGGCCTCGGTTTTTAAAATATGCGAGAATACGATCCGCGCCTTATCGTTGCCATTGCCGGAAGCAATCCACACCAACAGCGCAATCATCGCCGCAATCAGCAGCCAGAGAAATCGTTTGGAGAGGGCTACGAACCGCGTATACCGCGCGATGGACATCAGGCCACTCCGGCGCGCAGCACATCGTGGATATGCAATATCCCGACCGGTTTGCCGTCCTCGACAATGAAAAGGCTGGTGATGCGCTTATCGTTCATGATGCCAAGCGCTTCGGCAGCCAGCGCCTGCGGGCGGATGGTGAGCGGTTTTTTGGTCATGACGGCGGAGGCTTTCATGGCAAGTAATTTGGGCTGCATGTGGCGGCGTAAATCGCCGTCGGTGATGACGCCCGCCAGCTTGCCCTTGCCATCGAGTACGCCCGCGCAGCCAAAGCGTTTGCCGGTGACGGCGAGAAGCACCTCGGACATCAGCATATCGCTCTTGACCATCGGCATTTCCTTGCCGGTATGCATCAAATCGCTGACGCGCGTAAAGGCTTTCCCCAATTTACCACCGGGATGAAATACCGAGAAATCATTGCGCGTAAACCCTTTGCGCTCCACCAGCGCCACGGCCAGCGCATCGCCGAGCGCCAGCATCATGGTGGTGGAGGTCGTCGGCGCGCCGGTCAGGCATGCTTCGGCGATGTCGGGCAGCACCATGGCAATATTAGCGGCATCGACCAGCATCGAGCTTTTGCGCCGCACCATGGCAATCAGCGGAATGGTAAAGCGTTTGCAATAGGCGATGATGTCGGCCAGCTCCGCCGTCTCGCCGGAATTGGAAAGCGCCAGCACGGCGTCGTCCTTCGTAATCATACCCAGATCGCCGTGGCTCGCCTCGCCCGGATGCACGAACAACGCCGGTGTTCCGGTCGAAGCCATGGTCGCGGCGATTTTACGCGCCACGTGCCCGCTCTTGCCCATGCCCGTGATGATGACCCGGCCTTTAATGCCCGCCATGCATTCCACCGCCCGCGCAAACCGCTCATCCAACGAATCCGCCAGCGCCGCCAGCCCTTCAATTTCCCGTTTGATGACCGCGCGGCCATGGGCGATGTCGTTTTTCACATGATGGGTCGCATTTTTTGATATTTGCACACTATTTACGCCGGTAAAAGTTGATATACGATGCGGGCGCCAATGGCGGCGGCATATCTTTCCAAACTACGCACCGAAGGCTTGGCACGCCCGCTCTCGATTTTTGCAACGACCGATTGCGTGGTTCCCATGCGTTTTGCCACTTCTTCCTGACTTAATTTTGCACGCGTGCGGGCATGGATCAACTCGTCTGCTAATTCAAATTGCGGCCCAAGTTTATCGTATTCCGCTTTGACTTTGGGATTGGACAATAATCGCTTTCTGGTTTCGCTAAAGGGAATAGTCATAATTTCGCCTCCTTCATTCTTCTATAGGCAATGGCAATTTCGTCGCGCGGTGTTTTCTGAGTTTTTTTTGATGAACGCTCTCAGAACAATCACCCGTTTACCGCTGGCTGTAATATACAGCGCCCGAGCGATGCCATCACGACCTATCATGCGAATTTCCCATAACTTCTTTTCAATATGTTTTACATGCGGTTCTTTTACTTTTTCCAAACCAACCTGCATAATACGTTCAACGACACGCACATAATAGGCCTGCATATCGGTCGGCAATGCATCGATCTCATCCTCAACGGTTTTATTAAGAATTTCCACCCGCCATGTCATGGCCAGCACCTTATATATATCGTGAAAAAGCGATAATGTCAACTAGGCGTGAAAATCTCGCCGTCTTTTCCGCTGGCCACTGAATGTCTTGTTGGAAGCTAAAAATACGCTTTGATCCTGATTGCATTCTATTTAATATCCGTTAATATTTCGGCCTATCATACCCTCACCCCTTGAGTAAGGACAAGCGATTTAATGGCCCAGAAAATACGCGTTAATGCCGAAGGAATGCCGCAATTTGACGAAAAATCCGGCCCATTCGCCCTTGTGGGGCAATTTATCGATTTTGCCTGGGTGGGGCAAGCCTTCGATGCGGAAAGGCTGGAAGCCATCCTCACGATAGCCAGCATGGCATATGAGCGAGCGGCGCTCCTGCAAGCAAAACCTTTCGATTTACCCGTCGAAATAGAACAGCAGCGCGATAGCCTAAGCAAAGAGGATAAACGCAAAATCATTCGCAGAAAAACGCTCTATGCCGCAGCGCTTGATATCCTCAATGATATCCGGTTAGGCGAATCGCTGACAGCCCCTATGGAGGAACTCAAAATCCGGGAGGAGGATTTCTGGGAAAACTGGATTCCCGTGGATAGAAATAACGAATTCTATGGCAGAATATGCGATGATGTTACTCTTTCCGACGGCGCTTCCAACCGCAACAATCGCGGGTTGAACGAAAATATTATAAAATCACTGGCAGATGCGGCAGGGTTACCGAAAAAAGAAAAGATAATCACCAGCCCGCCCCTTCAAGCCAATCCTGTGGCGGAAGGCATGTTGTATGGTATCCTCATTGAACGGAAATTGTTCAAAAAATTGGAAAGCCGGTTCCATAATCCTGGCCGCGATGAGCGCGAAAAATAAGCTCTTCCGGGCCACAAAATAGTGTGTACGCTTAGAAATGAACTCAAAAAGCGAATGTCACATAATGTCACAGTTTTCTATGCCGCTCCTTTCGCCATCACCGCGTAGGCGGGGAGCCATTCGCTTTTAGCTATGGGCGAAAATATCCTGGTCTTCCCAGCCCGCCAAATCCAACTCGGCGCGGTAAGGGAGGAAATTGAAACAGGATTGCGCCAGTTCGGTACGGCCTTCACGGGCGATCATCACATCGAGCTTATCGCGCAGGCGATGCAGGTACAAAACATCGGACGCGGCATATTCCATCTGCTCGGGCGAGAGTGTCGCCGCACCCCAGTCGGAGCTTTGCTGCTGCTTGGAAATATCGACGCTAAGCAGTTCCTTGCAAATATCCTTATAGCCATGACGGTCGGTATAGGTGCGCACCAGGCGCGAAGCCGTGCGCGTGCAATAAACCGGCGCGGTGCGCACGCCGAGATAATGGCGCATAATGGAAAGGTCAAACCGGGCAAAATGGAAAATCTTTACGCGCGATGGATCGGTGAGAAGCTTAATCAGATTCGGGGCATGGTAGGTTCCATCAAATTTCACCAGATGCGCATCGCCATTGCCATCGGAAAGCTGCACCAGGCAGAGCCGGTCGCGCTTGTTATTCAGCCCCATCGCCTCGGTATCGACCGCAATATCGCCTTTGAGCAATACATCCGCTGGCAGATCGCCCTTATGTAAAAAATTTGTGATATGACTTCTCCTTTTTTTGTCCTCTGCCATCCATAGCCTATGCGTCTGATATTGCAAGTTTTGCCGTGAGATAGATACAATTATAGTAAAAATAGCGCTATATTTTATATATAAGCTATTGATTTATTTACTATTAATTATTGAATCCACGGCGGAAATTTGCTATCGTAATTCTTAGCTGAGCATCTCAGCGCCGCACAACCAAAGGGAGATAGTTTATGAAAAACATGATCCGTTTCTTGAAAAACGAACAGGGCGCCACCGCCATCGAATACGGCCTGATCGCCGCCTTGATTTCCGTCGTCGCGATCACTGCCATGGGCACCGTCGGCACCAATCTGACCGGCACCTTCACCAGCGTCGGTACGTCGGTTCGCTAAGCCCCCCTGTCATCCTGAACCCAGTGAAGGATCCCCATCCACTTGCGGGAGATCCTTCGCTTACGGTCAGGATGACAATTCCTATTCCATTTCACCGTCCTTTTAGCTAAAGCTAGGGTGCATTTAATAAAGGACGAATCATGCAACATTTCCTGCGATTCCTGCGCAACGAAAACGGCGCCACCGCCATCGAATGGGGGCTTATCGCCGCTCTGGTAATCACGGGACTGATCGCGCTGGTGGTGCAATTTACGAGTAAGTAGAGTTTGGGGGAACCAGTCCCCCTACGCTAAAGCTTCGGGCGACACTCCTACGCCCAAGATGCGGTTCCGTGCGCCTTACGCTAAGAGGCGTAAGCCACCCGAAGCCCGCAGGGCGAAGGGTGGAGGCCGGGGGGAGAATCGAACTCCCGAATACAGGATTTGCAGTCCCGTGCATTACCACTTTGCTACCCAGCCCTATATGCTACCCTTCCCCGCAGGAAAGGGTAGCAAGAGGCAGATATATAGGGATACGTGACCTATTAGGTCAAGATGCAATTAATAGGTGACCGCCACAGGAGCGGCATTCGGACCCGTCTGGTTGATGGCGATGGCAGGCTGGCCACTCCGGTTGGAGGTCAGGCTTACCGACATCGTAGCGCCGCTGGTGTTGGTCTGCGACAGGTTCGCCACCGCAAACTGCGCGCCCGGTGCGGCATTGACCGTAATGTTGTTCGTAGCCGTGCCGTTATTTTGCTGCGTCAGGTTGATCTGGTTATTAGCCGCACCGCCAGCAATCGTAACATTGCTCTGGTTCAGATTACCCTGCTGGTTGACGGACACAGCATTGTCATGGCTGGCCAATCCATACGTAAGCGTAGCAGCGTTGCTGGAGCCGGTCTGGGTGACGGTGCCCGTATTGTTGAAGCCGCTGATGGTGGCGTTCACGCTGTTGGAATTGCCCTGCTGGGTAGCCGCAAGCTGATCGCTCTGACCGTCGATGGCCATCGTGACCGTATCCGAATTGCCCGACTGGTTCACCGAAACGCTGTTGCCAACGCTGTTTTCCGTGCCGCTGATCAAGTTGCTGGTGCCGGTCTGGGTTGAGGTGAAGTTGTTAGAGATGCCGTTCTGGCTGACCATGGCGCGGTTATACTGACCGTTCTGATTAACCTGAGCGACGTTGCTGTCGCCAAATTGATTGAAGGCGATTTTGTTGCCGAAATAAGGCGCCACGTTGCCCACTTGGGTAACGCTGAGCTTATTGTTCGAGCCCTGCTGATGAAAGCCACCGCCGGTGTAATCATTGTTGTTTATATGGCCTGGGATGGTGGCATAGTTCCAGCCGTCATAATCATAATTTTCGCCGGTGAGATCGGCGGTCACCGAATTGTTGGCGCCTTCCTGAATCAATTTAATAGCATCGCTGTTGCCCTGGCCTGATACCGGCTGATTCATTCTGATCGTGGCGCTGTTACCCATGCCGTACTGGCCCGCCTGCAGGGAATTGACATATAAATTATCAAAACCGCTGATGCCGGTCTGTGCGACATTCATGCTGTTGCCGCTGCCCTGTTGTTCGGAATAGATGGCGTTCCACTGACCGCTTTGCGTGGTAGTCAGCGAGTTGTTGCTGCCTTGCGTGCTGCCGGGGCCGCCCTGAGTAGCGTAAATGAAATCTGCATGGCTTTGCGCGATATTCATCGTATTGCCAGAGCCAATTTGCGAGGTGGTCGTACGGTTCCAATCGCCGTTTTGAGAGATGGTTTCAGCTTCGTTTACACCTTCCTGGGAGGAAGTGAAGCGATTATAAGCGCCATTCTGAGTAAGGGTCTGCGCGTCACTTTCGCCATTCTGGAAGATGCTAAGATAATTGCCGAAGTAAGGATGTGAGGTGCCGCCCTGGCGTACGAAAATATCGTTATTCTTGCCATCCTGTACCGCGCCGCCACCGACATAGTTGGTGCCAACGGTAGGATTGTCCCTGCCATCATAATCGGCATTAGCGCCCCACATGTTGAATTCGGCATAGTTATTGACGCCGACCTGGCTGAATTTCAGTGCATTGCTATTGCCCTGGCCATCTTGATACTGCACCTGGCGCACCACGGTGGTGTTGCCGGTGCCCTGCTGGCTGAGCTGGGCGGAATTGACATACAGGTTGGTGTAACCGCTCACGCCACTTTGCTGAACGTTCATCGTATTAGCATCGCCGGTCTGGCTGATGAGCGACTGATTCCATTGGCCGTTTTCAGTGACGGAGGTTTTATTAGTGCCGCCAAGCTGGTTTAAGGTAGTCTGGTTCAACGTGCCGGTGGCGCTTATCTGCGCGGTGTTTTTATAACCATCCTGCGAGCCGGTCAGTGTGTTGCTGGTGCCGCTGGAGAAAAAGTCGGTTTCCTGCTGCTGGGAATAATTTTCATTTACCTGCGTATACGCGCCAGCCACCGATTGATTGGTGTTAAGCACATTGTCATATGCAAATGCTGCATGAGATGCAAAAAGGGCGGTGGCGGAAACGCCGGAGAGCAGCACAGAATAAAGACGCATAATGAATTCCTCACATAAATTAAGATTAATTTAGTGATTAATTAACATCATCTATTTTTATATACAAGCGAAATTCTTTAATGTTTTGTAAATCATTATCTTAATTTTATAACCAGGAAAATAAGGGTTATATTAAAGATACTTAAGCATTCAGCACCGTGCCAAAAAGGTCGTACTCATCCGCAGCTTCAATGGCCACCTTGAGGATTGTGCCCGGTAAAACGCGTCCTTGGCTCTGAATATGCACCAGCCCGTCAATCTCCGGCGCATCCGCATGGCTGCGGCCTACAATGCCCTCTTCGGTAACCGAATCAATCAGCACATCGAGCGTTTTGCCGATTTTACGCTGGAGGCGCTTGGCGCTAATGGCCTGCTGGGTTTGCATGAAGCGGTTCCAGCGCTCTTCCTTGACTTCTTCCGGCACATGACCGGCGAGCGCGTTGGAATCGGCATCACTCACATTTTCATAGCGGAAACAGCCGACGCGGTCGAGTTGCGCCTCTTCCAGCCAATCGAGCAGATATTGGAAATCTTCTTCGGTTTCGCCGGGGAAGCCGACGATGAAGGTGGAGCGCACCGTCATATCCGGGCAGCCTTTGCGCCACGCGGCAATGCGGTCGATGACTTTTTCCGAAGCGGCCGGGCGGCGCATGGATTTGAGCACTTTCGGGCTGGCATGCTGAAACGGAATATCGAGATAGGGCAGGATTTTTCCCGCCGCCATCAGCTCAATCACCTCATCGACATGCGGATACGGATACACATAGTGGAGCCGCACCCACGCGCCGAGCTCGCCGAGCTCTTTGCATAAATCCAGAAATTTTGCGCGCACGCTGCGCTCTTTCCACATGCTTTGCGCATATTTGGTATCGATGCCATAGGCGCTGGTATCTTGCGATACGACGAGCAGTTCCTTCACGCCGGATTTCACCAGATTCTCCGCTTCCTGCAGCACATCAGCCGCCGGGCGGCTCACCAGATCGCCGCGCAATTTGGGGATGATGCAAAAGGAGCAGCGATTATTGCAGCCTTCGGAAATTTTGAGATAGGCATAATGCTTCGGCGTGAGCTTGATACCCTGCGCCGGCACCAGATTCATAAACGGCTCATGCAGCGGCGGCAGCGCCTTATGCACCGCCGACACCACCGATTCATATTGCGCCGGGCCGGTGATGGAAAGCACGTCGGGATATTTGCTGCGGATAAGCTCCGGCGTAGCGCCCATGCAACCGGTGACGATGACCTTGCCGTTTTCCGCCAAGGCTTCGCCGATGGCAGACAAGGA
>Ga0207009_1077_pt1 | contig 16462 bp, 19 predicted proteins | sample Alteio_BWMinCont_81_FD_153479 | JGI IMG/M metagenome (GOLD analysis project Ga0207009, IMG submission 153479) | Enriched cells from forest soil in Barre Woods Harvard Forest LTER site, Petersham, Massachusetts, United States -... | ecosystem: Environmental > Terrestrial > Soil > Temperate forest >... | reverse complement strand
GGCTAACGAAGGCTTATTTTATTTAAGCAAGTCGTCAGTTAATATAATTGACACGGTGGTGCGCCTGGTGAAGGGAAAAGATCAGCTCTTTTCAGTCAAGTCGTTAGCGCCGGCTACCGTACCGTCCGAGATCTTATTTGTTACCGGTGGGGATGATGCGGGATATGAGAAAACGATAACCTCATTAGGGAACAGCAATATCCTGAATTCGACCTTTGGCGATTACCTGTTAATTACCCAGGCGGAAAATACAGTATCAGTTTACTGCCGTTTAACTCAACAAGCGGATCTATCTTTAAATAATAAGCGCTACTGCCGCTCATGCCAATTATTGCGTCATCTTCATGACCCATTGCCTTGAATGAAAGAATGGTTTGTGCGAATGTTGCCGTGTTCAATAAAAACAAAAACGCCAATAAGCTTAAAAATTTATTCATTTTAATATCAGTTAATTACATCAAATTCAACCTTAAAATAGTTGCCCTTTTCATCACTTCTGTATAATAATTCGCCCCCCATTTCCTGGGTTATTAATTTGGCGATGGACAGGCCCAAACCCAAACGACTTTCTTTGCTGGTTGATGCATCGCTCAGGGTTTTTAGTTTATTAAACATCATATCCAGTTCTTCCTGGCCTATCGCAATTCCTTCGTCAATTATTTCAAAAACAAATTTTTGACGCTGAAGACCTGTTATTACCCGGATGTTATTGTTTGTTTGCGAAAATTTTATTGTGTTTGATAGTAAGTTTTGAAATATCTGCCCGGCAAATACCTTATCCAGCTTAACATGCAGGGGAAGCTTTAAAATATTATCTATCAAATGTATGTTTTTCATTTGAGCTGTTTCTATCAACCCTTTGAATATATGGTTAACTTCGACATTAACATCAAAAATCTCCATTTTAAACTTCATCTCGGGCGATTCGATCTCTTTTACATCCATTAGCTTATTCAGCATGTATTGCATTTTTTCGGCCGATTCTGTAATGTAATCTGCAAACTCTTTTTGATCGGCGCTTAACCGGTATTCTTCTTCTTTTATCATGTTATTACTCATGACAATTGAACCTATCAGGTTCTTCAGATCGTGCCCCGCAATATTGATGAAACTGTTTTTCTGTTCGTCCAGCTTCAATAAACGTTCATACTGCCTGTCAATGATCTCGTTTTTTTCAATAATATCCCGGGTTTGAGATTTTAGTTGCTCGTTAGATTTTTCAATCAATATTTGCGATCGCACTTCACGTTCAATCACCTTATAGCGTGCGCCCGGAATAAGGCATGATATAGCTGTCACTATAAAAAAGAACTGCCCACCGTTACTAATAAAAAGGTCTAAAGCATATTGACTTAAAGTATTAAAAAATATAGCTATCAGCATCAGGGCAATGAGGGCCTGGATAACCGAGTGAATGGGTTCCCAAAAAACCTGTATATTGAAAAACAGTATGATGGCCGAGTACACCAAAAAATAAATATTTAACTGCTGTATATTAACTAAATTACAAAGTAGAGCAGCCGTAGCAGAAAGAATGAAAAAAGTAATATGTAACAGGATACGGTAACTGTAGTTTTTTCGTCTGAAGTGACTATATAAGGCATAAATAATTAAAACGCTTATTACACGTATAATTAAAAACTGTATCCATATTTCGGGGGCATATATAAAATCAATAATACTGATAAGGGGATATAAAAATAAGATGGTCCAAATAATGTTATTGGTTTGGTACCAGGCTTTTTTTGATATATCCTTTAAAAATTCTTCTTTCGTAATCTGAATAAACATTATCCGTGGGCTTAATTTTATCTATATTACTCAACTTAAATAAGATAAGTGAAAAAATTGATATTTAAAAATTCTTTGTTGTTTCGCTTTGTTGCCTTTTTTTTGATGTTAGCAATACCATTAATCAATTGCTCAATAGCAAAAAGCAATCCAAGTATACCTAACGAACGGACTATTGCTTTTAAAAGGGCCAAAAGTTTGGATAATGGTGTAAGTATTTCATGGTTGGAACAAACCTGGAGCAAGGATATTTTAAATGAGAACGCGTTGCAAAATTCGGACTTTGTGCTGATAAAAAAATTAGGTTTCAAAAGTATCCGGCTACCGGTTGCATTCACTTATTTTGAGTCGCACAACATCCCGGTTGAGAAAGTGCTCCTGCTAATTGATGATGTTATCAGGCAATGCCATAGGTACGGACTAAAGCTGATTATAGACTATCATTATGGCGAATTAGGCGATAATAACTATTATTCGGAGACATCCCGGGTAATAAATACCTGGAATATATTAACAAAAAGATACATTAAGGAGAATGACGACGATTTGATTTTTGAATTATATAATGAGCCTCCGCACATGGATCCGCAACGATGGAAGGACGCGGCTTTTAATATAATAACGGCTATACGCAAAATAGATAAGCAGCGGACGCTTATTGTTGGCGCCTCAAACTTCAATAGTATCTATGAGTTAAGCCGGTTTATACGCTTTGCCGATGAGAATATAATTTACACTTTCCATTTTTACGAACCTTTTTTATTTACCCACCAGGGAGCGACGTGGGCCGGAGAGCAGGTAACAACAACCGGGGTACCATTTCCTTATAATGCGGAAAAATTTCCTGCACTTAACCCACAGGCAAAAAATACCTGGGGCGAAACTAATTATTATCAATACCAGCATGATGGCAATGAGCAATCAATTGTGGATAAACTGAATATCGTTAAAAAGTGGGGCGACAAGTATAATGTTCCTCTTTTATGCGGCGAGTATGGCGTATATAATAAATATGCCGACCTGGATAGCCGTTGCCGTTATATTAAAGTAGTGAGAAAAACATTGAAGGCATTAAATATTCCGGGGATGTTGTGGGATTATAACAGCACGTTTTCCATTTTTAATGGTAAACCATCTGTTGAAACCTTACCTGATTGTATGAAGGATGCCATTGATTATCATAAGGCAAACTGATAATATGTATTTATTATTAAATGATTACCTTTGCCCAATATATTCATACGGGTTTTTTATCCATATAAACTTAGGTACAGATGATATTTTTTGAAGAAAAACGCCGGGAAGTGATGGTTCATATTGAAAAATTTATGCTGGAAAAAATGCATGAATATTTAAAGCCAATTGATACCATTTGGCAACCGTCAGATTTTCTGCCTGATTCTACAAGAGATACTTTTTTTAACGAGGTTAAAGAAATGCGTGAAAGCGCGCAGGGATTATCGTACGACCTGGTTGCTGTTTTAATTGGCGATACCATTACCGAAGAAGCGCTGCCTACCTATGAATCATGGTTAACCATGGTTGAGGGGATATCAAAAAATGAAGAAGGCGGCTGGATGAAGTGGACCAGGCAATGGACAGCCGAAGAGAACCGTCATGGCGACCTGCTAAATAAATACTTATATCTTTCGGGCCGCGTAAATATGCGCGCTATGGAGGTATCCACCCATTACCTGATTGCTGATGGTTTTGATATAGGTACCGGGCATGATCCTTACCGCAATTTTATCTACACCTCGTTCCAGGAGCTGGCGACCAATGTGTCTCACCGCCGAGTGGCATCACAGGCCAAAAAGGATGGTGATACGCTGCTTTCGAAAATGTGTGGGGTAATTGCCTCGGATGAAGCGCGCCATGCCAAAGCTTACAAATACTTTATCGAGAAGATATTTGAAGTAGATGCCAACGAAGCGATGCTGGCTTTTGAGGATATGATGCGCAAAAAAATTGTAATGCCCGCTCACTTCTTACGCGAAGTCGGTTTAAAAATAGGCCAAACCTTTGGTCACTTTACCGATGCTGCACAACGGTTAGGTATTTATACCGCTGTTGATTATGTGGACATATTGAAAGAGCTGATTGAAGAGTGGCACATTGAAAGCATAACCGGTTTAAATGAATCGGGCGAAAAAGCAAGGGATTATATTGTGCAACTTCCTGCACGTTTATTACGCGTTGCCGAACGGATGAAGAACCCAATGCTGGAATATAAATTTAGCTGGATAAACGGATAAGCTTTAAAAGTTATGGGCCCTGAAATAGCAATGGAATTGTGGTCATTTATTTGGATATTGATCGCATTTTTTATGACAGGCCTGTTAGGATATGTTTTAATTTTATCAATCAAAGCGCTTAAAAAATACCTAAGAGAAGATGATCAAATTAAATCTTAACTCCTGATCTATCCTTCCTGCTCTATCTTAACTCCTTTTTTTCCTGCCATATCTTCAAAAAGCTTATTGAGTATAGATTCTATGGTTAATGAATTAACGTCGTCTACGTAGTGTTCTGAACGGGTGATTAATAATTCATTACCCCTAATCTCTATCCGGAATAAAAAACCTTCATAAGTTTCGGGCGCTGATATCTCTACAGCATCACCTACTTTTTCAATCTTAAAATCCAGGTCAATTTCGCGCTGCTGCTGAAAAAGCGGATTTAAGTCCTGCGTCAGATGATATAACAGTTCGCGGCTGGTTAAGGGCGTATTAATGTTGATGATCTTCATGGCTATAAACTCTTATAACCATAATACAATTGGAGTGGATTATTGTTTAAAACGATCAATTTTTTACTTTTACCCAAACATCGTTTCCCATTATTTGTACCTGGGATATTTTATTGTCTTTGTCGCGCATAAATTTGACTGCCCATGCTAAGCCCGAGACGATAAAATTATCGCCAGTTAAGTGTTTAAGCGCCAGTTTATTGCCATCCCATAAGGTGGTGCCTATCAACTCGCCGTCAATTAATGTAAAATCAATATAAAACAGGTCGTTATGTATGGTACGCTGGTATTTGCCTGTATAGATAGCTAACGTATCTGCTGTAACCGGGCGGGTTATATGCACAAGCGTGTTTTCGCGAGATTTTGGTTTGCAATAGGTTGCCTGCATTGCAGTAATTAACAACGGTAGTATTAATATCTTTTTCATTTTTTTAGTGTTTAAATTTATCATTAATAAATGTTTCGTCTTTTTTAATTTCTGTAAAATCAATATGTCCTTTTAAATCCTGCGGGTAAAACCAGGCATCGCGCAATTTCTTTTCTGAAAATAGCTTTAACTGGTCGCCATTGTGTTTGGATTGTTTTTCGGAAGAATTGCCATAGCTTAACAAAACTTTAGCCCTTACTTTTTTTCCAAATTCAATTACTGCTACCCACGAGTCGCCCGCAGCAACTGTTGCTGTTTTACCGTTTGATGGTTCAAAGTCAGCTACTCGGAATATGCCTAAAACTCCTGGAGCGCCATTTGCGGGCAGGTCGATGCCGTTTCTTTGTAGCCTGGAATAAGTGCCCCACGTGGTTGAAAGATTCCCGAAATGGTCCTTTACATATTTGGCGGCCTGTTCAAGCTGCTGTACAGCGTGGTTTTTATCCCTGAATCCACGCGGGGTTGTATTGGGCAAATCAGCGTTCCATCTTATGGCATAATTGTAATCATTCCCCACGCCAAAGCTTATTGCCCATACATAAAAAAGCAGCATTCCCTTGCTATTATTATCCGCTTTACGATCCCATTTACTTAACACCTGTTTGGCTTCCTGTAATAGCGGTGACGATGAACCATCAATACCCGAAAGCAAATCATCCAGCATCCGGTCTGCCAGCAATACATGGGTTGATTGTTTATCATCTATCAGGTGGTCAAAAGTGATCTTGCTATCGGCCATTAACATGTTTACTGATTGCTGAGAACGCAGGGACATTTCATCCGGGGCTATATAAGCAGGGTAATTATGTTTATCTATTTCTACCGGCAAAGTGGCGGTCCAGGGCGGGTCGTTTGTGTTTTGTAGCCAGCCCGAGACGGGGTTTTTCAGTTTTGGCAATTCATCATACTTCAAATATTCCTGCCATATATTTTTTGAATAGCTTCCATCAATAGTTTGGTTCCAATCATCATAAGTTCCATAGTTTCGTTTGGGTATCAACCCGTTAAATAAGTAAAAAATGTTGCCTTGTTTATCGGCATATAATACATTATAATAAGGTATTTGCTGCATTTTTAGCGTAGCTTCAAACCGTGTAAAATTATTACTGTTAGCCATTTTCCACCATTCCAATAACCCGTTTATGCCATTTACCCCTGCAGCCTTAACGGCCAATGCCTTTTTTGAACTCATTTTTATAACCGGCCCATAAATAGAACTATAGCATTTTAATGGTTTAGCCAGCATTGAACCATTTTGCTGTTTTATCCAAACCGTATCCAAGCGGGTTTTAAAATCCAACTTTTTGCCGTCAAGTAAATAACCGCCATCCTTAAGGGTCAACTCAAAGTTATCCGTATTGGTTAAATTATTGCTGGTATGGGTCCAGCCCAAATTTTTATTAAACCCCATGCCGATACCGGGTAAGCCGACTATATTCACGCCGTAAACCGTATTACTATTTAAAATAAGCTCGCTTTCAAAAAAAGTATACCAGCCATTCCAGGGTAAATGTGGATTTTCAACCAGCATCGCATTTCCCGATGCCGATCTTTTGGCCGCTATCGCCATAGCGTTTGATCCGATATCTTGCCAGCTTGCAGCTGTTTTTAGTTCGGCACCTGTTACAAAAAAATACAGGTATTGCAGGTTAACATCATCTGGCGTAATGGGCAGCACCTGCTTGTTGTCTTTTTCAATAACGTCGGGATGTGCTTTAGCGTAAGCGTTCATTCCATCGGTAAATGAACGGATGATCCGTTTTAATTGCGGGTTTTGAGTTTTGGTGAAAGATGAAGCGATGTTGGGTAAGTTTAAATTATGGATAAGCATATCCGAACTTTCAAACTTTTGCCCCCAATAGGCTGACCCCTTGCCACGGGATGTACCATATAGCTGCAATACTAAATTTGCATGTGCCTGCATTTCGGCCCATCCCTGGGCAAAAAACAAATCCTTTTCATTGCTGGCCGTAATATGCGGAACGCCCCATATGTCCCAATCAATTTTTGTGGTCTGGGGATAGGCCGTTTGCTTTATGAGGCCTAATAGTAAAAATAAAAACAGCGTTCGTTTCATCTTCTTTAATCAATTATTTGATTGTGTTTGCTGAAACAAAAGAAGGGTTAGATAACGCGCTAGCCTACTCAAATCATGATTTGAGTATTATTTGGTTTGCAGTACGGCTGTTTTTAAGCTGTTTTGATATTGGCTTGGCGTGGTGCCCGTAAATTGTTTAAAGCAACGCTGAAAAGTAGCCAGCGAATTAAAGCCGCAATCAAAGGCTATTGCAGCAATGGTAAACTGGCGCAGGGATGGGTCGGCCAGTTTTTTTATGGCTTCGCGAATGCGGTACTCGTTAACAAAATCATTGAAGTTTTTACCGACATGCCTGTTTAGTAAGTTTGAAAAGGCCCTTTCTGAAATGGAAAGATGTCCGGCCAGGTCGTCCAATTTTAAAAGCGGGTTTAAGTAAAGACTCTCAGCTTCCATCGCCAGCATTAATTGCTGCTGATATTTATTCGCTTGGACATCTGTAAAATAAACTTTTATTGATTTGTTATATTCTGACACATCAAACGCCGTCATTTTAGTTTGCCTTATGTAAGCCGACAGGCCCAACCAATAAACAAACCCTATTGAGGGAATAAATAACAAGTAATAATTCCAAAACCTGGCCAGGTAGGATAGATTTAAAGTTACGATGATTGAGACGAGCCATAATCCAATGAAGCCAAAAATTACATATAGCAGCTTTTTTAACCATTGCATATCTGCAAGCTTATATGCAGAGAGGTTATTACCCGCAAAAGAACCCCGTACCAAGTTATAGCTTACAACAGCATAAATGCTCATTGAAATAAAGGCGGCTACCACGTTAAATACACCATCGCCAAATAAAAATCGTTGTATTGCGGGCAGGAAATAGAAATTTTGAACAAGCGGGATATATAAAATATGAGTGATATAAAGCAGGTAAATAACCTGATACTTCATATCGATTAGCATGGGTAGAAAATGAAGATATTTTTTGGAAGATAGGTGTTCATGGCCGAAAACGAGGCTGCGGGTATAAAAATAGATCAGCGGCCCCATGGCAAATTTTAGCGGAAACAAAATGGTTAACAGCAAGGGGTAATGTGCTATAATACCAAGGTGACGCAGATTGGGTAATAGCCCCTCAATTGAAATAACAAAGATAAGGGCGCTTATCCACCTATTGCTTTTTATCTTTTTTGCCGAATTTAACAGCAAGCCTGATAGTATAAACCCCTGCACTAAAAGGGAGAGCATCAGAAGGTCGACAATGGATAAAGAGATCCTCATGGTATAAACTTAGCGCCTGAAATTTATGATGATAAGACTAATGTACATTGAATTTGCATTACCTGTTTAATTCAATGTTAAATTTTATGTGGCGCCTGTATCCGGCAGATCAGTTGGACTATTCCCTTGCCATTTTTTCCAACGCATCTATCCATAATGGCGAGTCATTCAAACTTTCCACCAATTGTACATGCTCTCCACCTAAGGCTTTAAACTCGTCCCCGTATTCTGTCGTAACTTCGTAAACGGTCTCCAGGCAGTCGGCAACAAAGGCGGGGCAAAATACCAGCAGTCGCTTTTTGCCTTCCCCTGCTAATTTAGCTACTACCTCACTAGTATAAGGTTGTACCCACGGATCGCTGCCTAAACGCGATTGGAAGCAGATAGTGTATTTTTCTTTGGGGATATTCAGTTTTTCGGCGATGAGGCGTGCCGTATCATGCGATTGTGCTGAATAGCAAAATTTATTGGTATCGTTCAACGTATTACAGCAGCCCTCAACCTGCAGGCAATAGTTCTGGGTATGATCGCATTTTTTAATTTGCCGTTGTGGTAACCCGTGAAAGCTGAACAAAATATGATCGTAAGTTTCGGGCTGATGCTTTTGCGCGTTTTCGGCAAAAGCGGCAATCATTCCTTCGTTGTCATGAAAGGAATTGATAAATGAAATATTGGGGATAGTTTGCCATTGGCTAACCAGTTCCATCACTTTATCATAAACCGAACCGGTGCTTGCCGAAGCATATTGTGGAAACAGGGCGATAACTTTAATATCGCTCACCAATCCGGCCTTTAAGCGATCTAATGCCGATTCGATAGACGGGCTTTGGTAACGCATAGCCAGTTCTACCTGGTATTCATCGCCCAAACGTTCTTTTATGGCCTGGTGTTGTAGTTTGCTATAATGCAATAACGGCGAGCCGGTTTCATCGCTCCATATTTTCTGGTATAACCTGGCTGATTTGGGCGACCGGAAAGGCACGATTATACCCTTCACCAAAAAAGTACGCAACACCGGGTTTACATCAATTACCCGGGGGTCCATTAAAAACTCATCGAGGTATTTGCGTACGTCTGTAGTGCTGGGGCTATCCGGGGTGCCCAGATTAACCAATAGAATTCCCTTTTTTGCCATAATTAGTGCGCAAAAGTAACACAAAACCCTTTAACACGCTAAAAGGGAGATACATATTACAAAAAAATTAGATTTTGCCGCTGTTAACCGGGCTTTGGCAGGCGGCCCACAACCGCCACCACGGCACACCCGGCGCGTCGTGATGTTCATAATGATACCCAAAAAAATAACAGGAAAAGAAAGCCGCCAGGTGATTTCGGCGCTGGCTGCGGGAATGATGTTTATTATTGTGTTCACCTTTATGGGGTTGATAGGTACCGAAGTAAAATAACTGTACGGTGCTTAGCAAAGATGGCAATACCCAGAACAACAATAAATTGGCCTGTGGAATCCACAATTTTAAAATATTAAATAGAATGGCCATGGCTATAACCTGCCAGATGGAAAGATAATTACGAATAAAAGTAAAATACCAGCGGAAGAAATTACCTTGATGATAATCGGGATCATCGTGGGTATGCACATGGGTATGGTGCAGGTGATGCTTAGTATATAACTGCGGATACCAAAACAGGGCGTACAAAAATGTGCAGGTATAACCAATTAAATTGTTGATCTTTCTATTTGACGAGACTGTACCATGCATGGCATCATGCGCGGTAATGAACAGACCCGTATACAGGTGCATTTGCAGTAGTATGAAAAAATAAATGAGAGGGTTTGAAAAATTGACCTGCCACCGCATTAACAAAAAGGTGGAAGCTATCCAGCAACTGATAACCAGCAGCGCTATAAATAAACCCGTAAAAGACTTGTTTGTTAGCATGATTAGCTTACAGCAAATAACATGCTGCTAATATTTTTCAAGTGCGGCTTTTACTTCTTCCATCAGCCACATAGGGGTTGAGGTGGCGCCGGCGATGCCTATTTTATCGCCCGGGGCAAACATAGATTCCTGCAACTCACTGCTCGAAGAAATGAAATAGGTATTGGGGTTATGCTTGCGGCAAACCTCGAACAATACTTTGCCATTAGATGATTTTACACCGGATACAAATACCACCTTATCGAATTTGCTTACAAAATCGGGCAGGTCCTTATCGCGGTTAGATACCTGGCGGCAAATGGTATCATTTGCTTTTAGCTCGTAGCCCCTTGAAATCAACTCTTCTTTTACGCCATAAAACTTTTCCATGCTCTTGGTCGTCTGGCTATAGAGCGTAATGTTATGCGGCAGTTCTACATCTTCCAGTTCGGCAATATCCTGGAACACGATGGCTTCGTTATTGGTTTGTCCCTGCAAGCCAATCACCTCGGCATGGCCGTGCTTACCAAATATAAGTATCTTCTCGTTCGAATCGAACGAGTTTTTGATACGGTTTTGCAGCTTTAGTACCACGGGGCAGGAGGCATCAATTAAGGTGATGTTGTTTTCTAAAGCAATTTTATAGGTTTCGGGAGCCTCGCCGTGGGCGCGGATCAATACTTTTTCGTTAGACAGATCCTTCAGTGCTTCATGCTCAATAATGCGCAGGCCCTTCGCCTTCAGGCGCTCAACCTCTTCATCGTTATGCACAATGTCGCCAAGGCAATACAGGTAACCGTCTTCGGCTAAAATTTCTTCAGCCATATCAATAGCGTATACTACCCCAAAGCAAAAGCCGGAGTCCTTATCGATAGTAACCTGTAAATTATAATTACCCATTGCGCTGCAAATTTACGGAGAAAAGATTGAATATTTTTGTCTGAACCTTGATTTATAGGATTAAAGGATTCGCATGATTCCTGGCGCAATTAATCAAGGCAATCTTTAAAATCCTATAAATCAAGGTTCAGACAAGCAGCAACACACCAAAAAACACAAATTGGGCAATTAACAATATTGCGCCCACTAGGCTCTGCTTCTTAAACTCAAATTTTTCAAATACAAAAAGCAATAATCCGCTTATGATAAACCAGCAGGCATAATTTTTAATGGGAATCATATCATCTGCCCAATGCCAGTAATTAAACCGGATGGCAACGGGCTCTATCAGCATATCCAGTAAAACTAATATCGCCGCCCCGATTATTATCCTTAGCCACCTGTTTTTTACCCTACTTCTTTGCATTAAAATACCGACGCAATAAACCAGTAAAAACCAGTTTACGCCGATAATGAGCGGGACGCCATTGAACTTTAGCCCGAGTGTATCCCCATAGCTATAGTTGCCAAACAGCCAGCTTTTGTGCACGCCTATCCACTCGGCTATAAAACCGATACCGAATATTAAGCCGATGAACAATATAAATTGTTTATTGAACTGCTGATGTGTGAAAATAATAACCGCCATCATCAGCAATAAATGATAAGGCACCAGTTGAAGAAATATGGCGCGCGATTGCGGCAAACATAAGCCGATCAATCCAACCAAATGAAAGAGGATAATTACGGCTATGGCCAGCCGCTGTTTTATATCCTGCGGCCTTTCCATACGTTGGTTTTTGTAAGGTACTTTTGGATAGCTAAAAAAGCGATAAGCGTGAGGTTAAACATCTGCAGCGGATGCAAAATCACATTAAATAAAGCATTTTGCGCAGCAGAAAGTGAGTTCATAATACGAATAAGCAGGATTAAGCCCAACATAAAAAATATCAGGTGAAAATCCAGCGTGGTCATGACAATCATAGGGCCGCCTATCACCAAAATAATATAGATCAAAAAGCCCAGCACGTTATAGTTAAAGGCAGCCAAAAAGTTTTTACTGAAACCCTGTATCGCATCAATGTAACTTTTATACATGCGGCAGCTCACCATACCATTGGCCAGCAGGGCCTCGCCGTTATAAGAGGCTGCTTTTACCAGCTTCATGATTTCTACATCTTCCACAATCTCATTTTTTACCTGCTCGTGCCAATGATGCTCGCGGTAAATAGCAGCATCAAACAACATAAATTGGCCGCTGGCCGCGGCAACCGAGTAGTTTTTTATTAAATAAACCAATTGTACCGGCAGTAAGGTGAGCAGGATATAATGCATCAGCGGTACAACACTTATCTCGCCAAACGACCGCATATCCTGGTTGGCAAAAAAGGCTCAATAAGCCCAGCTTACGCAGGTACATGCGGTGTACAGCGCTGTTTATTAAGCCATCTTTTATTTTTTCATCTGCATCTAAAAACAACAGGAAATCGCCGTTGGCGTGTTTGGCCAACTGGTGGCAGGCGTAGTTTTTTCCAAGCCAATCATGCGGTAATTCTTCGCCCCGTATTACTTTAAAACGGGGGTTATTGGCAGCAAAATCCGAGCACACTTTAAAGGTATGGTCTGATGAGCTGTCATCCAGTATAATTACCTCGTAATTGGTATAGTCCTGCTGCTGTATGGACCGAAGCAGGTTTAAAATATTATGTTCCTCGTCCCGGGCAGGGATCAGTATCGACACCGGGTCGTTATATTGTTTGGCTACGCGATGTAGTTTTGGATTTGATATAAAATTAAACAGCGTTACCGTGAACCGCAATATGATAAATAGGAAAATTATGAATATGGCGATGATCACTTTATAAAATTATTTTAGTTTGCAATAATCTTGCATCGTTATAATGTTGCTGATAGCTCTGTGTCAGCGCTTGAATATTTTCAAATGTACAATTTACAGGTATACTTAAATAAACATTTGCCGTTGGTTTTTCATATTGAAGATTCTCCACAAATGCTGCGGCATAAATCAGCTGAAACCTGCCTGCGGCCTGATCCATGATCTTCATAACGCCCTTTTCAAATTGCACCTCATTTACAAAATTAGAGCAGAGTTTTCCCTGCGGAAATATAAGTACCAAATTTTTCGGATCATTGAGTAACTGTGCGGCATAGTTTAGTGCATCAATTGCGCCGTGAGGTGTTTTATTAACCGAAAAGGCGCCGATGTATTTAAAGAACCATTGTTTTTTCATGGTGTTTTCTAAAACCATTACATGAAGTTTTTTACCGCTTAGTTTGGCAAAAACAAAATACAGCAAAAAAGCATCCCACCAGCTGAAGTGGTTGGCCAATAATAAAACGGATTTGCTTTGATCTACTTCAACCGAATTAAAATTAACCCCCTTAAAATTACGCCGGATGATGAAGGGGATATACCGCTGAAAAAAACTATATATCAACCGGTTATTTTTAGGATAGATCATTCAGCAGTTATTAATGTTCAACATTAACCTGGTCTTTTAGCGCCTGCCGATGAAACGCATTTATCCTTTCGGTAAGCTCATCAAATGAAACCTCTCCCGCTATACCACAATCAAACAAATGAAAATAAACCGATGGCTTCAGGCTTTCAAAATAATCTATCAGCGCACAGGAGTAAACAATTTGGCATGGGCCCTTTATGTTTTTAATTAATCGCTCAATACCTTTTTCAACTACAATTTCGGTGGTATGGTTAGATATCAATTGCCCTTGCGGGAAAACCACCACCAGGTTTTCGGTATCGTTTAACAAGTTGGCAGCATACTGCAACGACTTCACCATCTCGCGCGAGGTGCGGTTGATGGAGAAACCGCCAAACAAGTTAAGCAGCATCCTTTTTTTCAAGTGATCTTCCTGCATCATGATATACAATTTGCGATCAAGGTGCCAATAAGCCAGGTAATTCCCCCATAAACCGTCCCACCAGCTAAAATGATTACATAGCAACAGGATAGAGTGGCCTTCTTTAGGAATAAAGGGCATTACCACCAATTGGTTAAATGCTTTACGCATGCGGTATCGCATATATATGGCAAACCAGTTGCTGAATATTTTTACACGGCGGGCAGGTATCATCGCGGTAAATTTAGCAAATATTCATCCAGTGCTGCGGTTACCAGCCAATGCCCAAAAGGCGCCTCGTTAACTTTAGCGCCAGTTAATAAACTGATAAAATGAGCTGCCGCAGATTTGGGGAAAAGCTGATCATAACGACCAAATATTAAATGGCAGCCAATATGATGCTGATTAATGAGTTCAGCTACTTTATGCATATCGGGTTTTAGCAAACGAATTAAGTTTAAGGTATAATAAACATCCAGCCGTTTTTGTTGGGTATCCGTTTCGCTATGGGCAATTTTGTATAAAGATTCGTCAATAAAGCGTACGCGTTTTAAGTTTTTAAGCAGCGCCGGGGCCAGCCATTTACTTTTAGTGACGTGCTTAAATACATATTTACCCAGAGATTTATTGGTTAAATAACCAAAACCTTTAAAACCGGTAATACCATCGGGAGCCATTAAAATAATGTCATCTATTAGGTCGGCATATTCTTCTATTAATATTAAAGCAAAGTTGGCACCAATGGAATAAGCCAGTACCGAAAATCGCTGCCTGCCATAAACCTTAAACCACGCCTCTACATATTCGCGCACCAGGGTTTTGGGCATGCCCGCCAGTATTTGTTCTTCGGTCCAGTTATCCAAAGCACTATGGCCATGAAAAAAATGATCGAACCCGTAAACATGATAATTGGGCAAAACGGATTTTTCCAGCACATGAAATTGCCTGCCCGTCATGCCATAGCCATGAAAGGCCAGCAAGGGCTTCGTGCCTGTACCATATTCATGAAAATGAACTTTACCCAAACCGGGGATGTGTAAAAAACCCATTAAGGCAATATTAAGGATAATGATTAATATATCTGTCCGTTGGTTGAAACCAACGGCAATGAAACTGGCGGTTTGTTATTGATCAACGGTTTTTATAAAGTCAATAATCGTTTGGGTTGCGCCCGTATGTTCTTCAACATATTTCCTTATCTGCAAACTGGCAGCAATATAAAACCCTTCATCGTTTATCAGTTTTCCGGCAATTTGTTGTAGCTCCGTTTCATTAGTAATAGTAAAGCCGGCATCTAAGGCCAACAAGTCTTTTGCCTCCTTAAATTTTGAATAGTTGGGGCCAAATATAACGGGCAGGCCAAATGCAGCGGCTTCTAAGGTATTATGTATCCCGGCGCCAAATCCTCCGCCTATGTAGGCGATATCGCCGTACTGATACAAAGAAGATAACATGCCGACGTTGTCGATAATTAAAACGTGAGACGTGAGACGTGAGATGTGAGACGAAAGCTGAGAATACTTAATTGCTGAATTTTCAGGCAATAAGGTAATCAGCTTATTGACTTTTTCGTCGCTTATCTCGTGCGGGGCGATGATAAACTTCCAGTCGGGGTGATCATTAATTAGTTGGGCGATTAATTGCTCGTCCTGTGGCCAGGTGCTGCCGGCTATAAATAGTTGATGTCCGTTTTTAAAGGCTTCAATAATCGGCAGCGGTTTAGGTTGCTGCGCGTTTGCCCAAACACGGTCAAAGCGCGTATCGCCACTAATGGTTACTTTGGAAACATTAATGCCCTGAAGCAATTGCTTTGATTGTTCATCCTGCACAAAAAAATGAGTTACAAAACGCAGCATTTTGCGGTGCAGGCCGCCGTACCATTTAAAAAACACCTGCCCAGGCCTGAATATGCCCGAGATGATATATAGCGATATTTCGCGCCGGTGCAGCTCCTTAAAAAAGTGATACCAGTATTCATACTTGGTAAAAATAGCCATTGTCGGGTTTATGGCTTCAATAAACTCACGGGCGTTACCCGCGGTATCTAACGGCAGATAATAAACATAGTCGGCCAACGGCGTATTTTTCCTGATCTCGTATCCCGAAGGGGAAAAAAAAGTGACGACTATTTTTTCGCCCGGATATAAATTTCGCACCTGTTCTAAAACCGGGCGGCCCTGTTCAAATTCGCCCAGGGATGCAAAATGGAACCAAATACACGAAGCATTTTCTGTAACATATTGACCTTTTCTTCCGTTTAGCCACAAACCGGCTTTCCTGTTAAAAAAAGAAGCTACATATATTGCAAAAAAATATAATCGTACACCGAAGTTATATAGTGCGGGCATTTAATAATGAATTATTATCTTCGTCGGTTGTAAAAGTAGCACAATAATTAATAACTATTTATGAAGATTGCTGTTGTAGGAACAGGGTATGTTGGTTTAGTTACCGGCACCTGCTTAGCTGAAACCGGTAACCAGGTTATCTGCGTTGATATTAATGAAAAGAAAGTAAAAATGATGCAG
>Ga0207009_1078_pt1 | contig 16473 bp, 12 predicted proteins | sample Alteio_BWMinCont_81_FD_153479 | JGI IMG/M metagenome (GOLD analysis project Ga0207009, IMG submission 153479) | Enriched cells from forest soil in Barre Woods Harvard Forest LTER site, Petersham, Massachusetts, United States -... | ecosystem: Environmental > Terrestrial > Soil > Temperate forest >... | reverse complement strand
ACAATTTTCAGATCGCGGACGGCCTGTGGACGAATCCTGAGGGAGAGCCTGGTCCTCAATATCCCCATGTGCGCTGGCAGTTGATCAAGCCATGGCTACCCGATGTTGAGGGCAAAACAGTGCTCGACATCGGCTGCAGTCCCGGATCCTTTTCACTGAAGTTGAAAGAGATGGGTGCGGCTTACGTTCTCGGCGTGGATGCGGGTGAGCAACCAAATGCCATCGATCAGGCGCGGTTTGCCGCAGAGACATTGGAGTTGGACATCGATTTCAGGATCTGTTCGGTCTATGATCTCGCGTCATTGGGCAGGCAATTCGACATCGTCCTTTTCATGGGTGTGCTGTATCACCTGCGTCATCCGCTGCTCGCCCTTGACGTGATCAGGTCCCTGTGCCGTGAGACGCTTATTTTCCAAACGATCACCACTAAGCACGATGAGACCTTTACGGAATTGGAAACCGGCCAGTTGCAGAATTCATCACTACACTCTCCGCTTCTGGTAGATCCCCGGTACCCTGCGATCCGTTTTGTTGAAGGCGCGCTGGATAGGGACGTCACTTGCTGGTTTGTTCCGAATCCGCAGGCTGTCATGTCGATGCTGCGTTCCTGTTCCTTCAAACCCGGTCCGGTTGCGTATTCCGGTTCAGTGGATATTTTCGTGCGCTGCTCACTATGAGAGTCCGGGTTGCTCCGGCTGCGATTGGACTCATCAATGCCCTGATTCTGGCCGCGACTTTCCATGCGTGGCGGTTTTCGTATTTCTGGCTGGATGATTTCAATGTTCTGTATTGGATCCAGCGGCTGGACAACAGCTTCGGGCAAATGGTTTGGGACTGTCTCAATCCGTTCGCGAACGCTTTTCGCCCTTTAGGGATGTTGGTCTATTGGATTCTCTGGCATATGTTCGGCCTCAATCCGCTGCCATATCACCTTGTAGCCTGGGCGATTCACGCGGCGAACGTTGTTCTCTTGTTCGTTCTGTTGTTGCGGGTCGTCGGCTCGCGTTATGGCGCTGCTGTGGGCGCCCTGCTGTTTGGTTTTAGGGCCAATTTCGCGGACATTTATTGGAGCTTTGGAACGATATTTGAATTACTGGCTCTATTGCTGATGTTGCTTGCGATGCTGGCGTATAGCAGCGAGATGAAGTTTCCCTGGAAGTTGGCCGCTGCCTCGTTGCTGTATCTCCTTGCTGTTAAATCGAAAGAGATGGCAATCACGCTTCCTGCAGGGCTTCTGCTCTATGACACCTGTTTCAGCCGCGAACCATGGACGAAAAAAACTGCTGCTCTCTATGCGATGCTGGGGTTATTCGGACTGGCGTTTGGGTACTCCAAACTGACCACGATGGGCAGCGCCTCGCGAACCGCTCCCTACTACATGGACATTTCCGTGTTGACGCTGGGCCGTGGTTACGGGTGGTATTTTGATCACCTGTATGGCATGAAAATTCGCTGGGGTGCATGGATCATCTCTGCGGTGTTACTGCTCGCGGTGTTTTTATACCGCCGTGAAAGACGTGGACTCTTCTTCCTTGGCTACGTCTTCATCACATTGCTGCCTGTCATTTTTCTGGTCAATCATCGATATGAGTTCTACTGGTACATTCCGTTTTTCGGCATTGCCGGGTTGGCTGCCGTGTTGACGGCCGCTATCGAGAAGGTTTTACAGGCACGGATCCCCCAAAACGTTCTTGTCCCGGTTGGTGTAATCGCATTCGCGTTTCTGAGCGCCGGACATTATTGGCGGGAGTCTCGTGCCGGCGCGGACGTGGTACGGATTGAGACTTCGGCTGCGATTGAATTCGAAGCACTGGTAGCGGCCCTCCGTAATGTTCCGTCTCCCGAACCCGGGGAGGCAGTCTATTTCAGCTCGTTACCGAAGTTTCTCGATCCCGAAACGTTGACATCCGCAACTCAGGTTGCATTGCGACGAACGGACGTTACTGTCAGAATTACCGACGTGTTTCCCAATCCATGCCGATCCTGCGTTTCATTCGGGCAGTAGAATCCAATGAGAGTCAACCGCCATTGGTTGGGTTTTACAAAATTGTGGCTTGCGGTGTGCGTTGCCACCCTGATGGGTTTTACGTTCAGGCTCTATTGGTTCGCGTACTTCTGGATTGACGACTTTGGCAACCTATATTGGGTGCAAAAGACTGGCGGGCTGGAGATGTTGGGACATGTTGTCAACCCTGCATCCGCCTTCTTCCGGCCGGTCGGCATGGCGGTGTATTGGGTGCTGTTTCGCTCCTTCGATCTTGATCCAGTGGCCTATCACGCGACCGCATGGATTCTTCATTCAATAAATGTTGCCTTTGTTTATCGCCTGTTGTTGCGAATGGTTCATTCCAACTTCGGCGCCTCTGCGGGTGCAGCATTGTTCGCTTGCCAGGCGGTCTTCGCCCAGATTTATTGGAATTTCGGAACAATTTTCGAAATTGTCTCGTGTTTGTTGTTCCTGGTTGCGGTCGATCTCCATTCATCCAGACGATACAGCTTTTCGCATCTAGTCCTGATATTTCTGCTCTTCGTTCTTGCCGTAAAGGCGAAAGAAGTTGCGATTACCTTACCGATCGTTTTGGCACTTTATGATTTCTTGCAGCCGGCACACCGCAGATGGAACCTTACGCGAAGCAAGTTCGGACAATTGGCGGTGACTCTGGGGGTCTTGACACTACCGGCTGTTTGGTTCGCGATCAGGAAGACCGGGGAAATGGGAAGCGCCGATCCGTCGCATCCGTACTATATGGATTTTACTTTCAACAGCTTTCTGCGAGGGAGCGAATGGTATTTGAACTCACTGTTCGATGCCCGGCTGGATTGGAGGGTCTATGCCGTTTCGCTGGGGATGCTGCTTTTGTTATTGGTTAAGACGGGAAATCGCCGCGCATTATTTTTTCTTGTCTATATCGGCCTGGTCTTTCTGCCAGTGATCTTTCTCGTTAATCATCGGTTCGGTTTTTACTGGTACCTGCCGTTCTTTGGTGTTTCTGGGGTTGTTGCAACCGCAACGAAAGACATCATGGAATACTTAAGAAATAAGGTTCCGATGCGGACAGGACTCATTCTCGGAGTTGTTATTTTTCCGATTGTCTGCCGGCAAGAGTATTTGATCCAAAAGCGCCGAAGCGAGGGAGAGCGTTACTACTTCGAATCTATGTATCAGGAATATCGCGCCTTCGTACAGGGGATGCGCGCTCTGGAACCCCCTCGTTCCGGCGAAACGATCCTTTTTACATCAGTGCCAAGTCACTTTGACGCTTTGATAACTTTGCAAGCGACGCAGGTGGCTCTTCGCCGCACGGACGTCAACGTCCAACTTGCCGATACGCCTTCGGTGGGCACGTCATATCAACTCCGATTTGAAAAGAATAGAATCATCCGGGTGCGGGCAACTCGATGATGGGTTTGCCCTATGGATTCTTGAAGGTTAAATGGACCGTCTATGCACGAACATGAGTACGGCGCGATGTATGAACTCGAAAGTTCCTACTGGTGGTACGTTGCCCGTCGCGCGCTCGCAGTCGAATTGTTGGCCGACGAGGTCAAGGGACGCACAGGCACCCGAATCCTGGATGTCGGATGCGGCACCGGCGCGAATCTCGGCGCCTTCGATCGGGTTGCACAAACGATCGGCATCGATGCATCCATGGAAGCGTTGCACTTTTGTCAGAGCCGGGGAATCAAGACCTCTGTTCAATCAACAGTCGAGGAGCTTCCTTTTGCTCAGCGTACCTTTGATGTGGTTACGGCGCTCGATGTTCTCGAACACACCGACGATGACTTGAAAGCGCTCGGCGAGATACATCGTGTGTGCCGTACGGGTGGATTGTTTGTCGCAACTGTTCCGGCTTACGGCTTTCTCTGGAGCGAGCACGATGAAGCGCTGAAACATCGCCGCCGGTATACCGCGCACGAACTGCGAAATAAACTAACGCTCACCGGATTCGAGGTGGTGCGCACCAGCTACTTCATCTCCACTCTGTTCGTTCCTATTCTGGCGCTGCGTATCTGGCAGGGACTTCGCAAAAGTTCAACACATCCAAAAACGTCCATCGTCATGCTTCCGGGCTGGATCAATGCGGCGCTCGTGGCTCTTCTCAGTTTGGAGCGGAGGCTGTTTCAGAGAATGAATCTTCCTTTTGGCGTGTCCATCGTTGCGCTGGCGCGGCCTTCCGCCTCTGCTTCAGCGACCTGATGGCCGCCGCCGAACTGAAGAACGAATACATCGCAGGGGATAACTTCCGACCTTGAGGATTAGATATCCTCGTTGCCTTGAGCTTTGTACGCGCTGTCGTGGTCCGGGTGAAGGGAGATGCAACGCATAAACACTCCGTCGCGCATGACTCGTATCCTGAATTTGTCCGTAATGCGGATCGAAGCGATAGGGACTCCGCTTGCGGTTTTTTGATCGGGAAGCACCTCCCAATTCAGGCCACGCTTTTCCTTTCCTTTTGAAGAAGTGGCGTAGATCTGATTCCAAGTCATCTTGTTAATGGTCTCTATCTTTTTCAGAAGAGCGTCAAACGCGGCCGATTCCATGTCTGCCAGTTGCTGCTGAAACGCCGGGAACTCCAGGTCGCACTGAACCAGTTCGTTCTGTGTGGAGCCGGATTTATGTTTTGCGGCCAAGGCGCTTTCTGAGTTGATTGAGGTTGGTCTTCCTGGCCGGAGTCTTTTGAGACCAGCGGTTGAAATCTTCTAATTGAGCTTGCGCCTCTTTGGTATAAAACGCCGATAGATCATGGGGAATAAACGTGCCCGCCGTAATGACCATGCGATTGTCGTCCACCATTTCGACCATTACCTCACGGCCAGCCCACCGTTTCCCAATGCTGATCTGGCCGTTCGAGGGAACCGTTAGTACTTTCCTGGTTTGACGCATGCTCACCTCTGGAACTCCAGAATGTCATGATTTGCTATGGTCTGCAATTCCTAATATAGGAAAGACGGATTTTGGGGCCGCCATGCGCATCGTTGCGCTGGCCCGGCCTTCCGTCTCTACTTTAGAAGTCTGAAGACGAGGGCGTCGTCATCCGAATATTCCACCGCGGCATGTGACTTCAGGAAACCTTGGTCAAGGTATGGATAGATCTCAGGAGCATTCTGCATTGCCGTTCGCCTGACGAACAGATGGCCGTAGTGAAGTTCGTTCAACCGGGCGGCTAAGCCGGCGCCGTGGCCCATATTCATTGTCGTCCGCAGTGGATCTGTTTTGAGTGTGAGTGTAAGAGTTTCCAGTTGTGGACGAAGGTAGAAACGCAGATTTTCAAGGTCTACGCCCAGAATTGTTTCGTTTGCGAGAGCCACCGTATTGAGATACTCAACCGCAGAGTAGCCGGCCAGGGCGCGTTTCAAGAATGCTTCGCGGCTTTCCATGCCCAAAGCAAGCCGTACCGGGAAACGGTCCGGCACGTTCCAGAATTGTATCGACATAATGACTGGTTGCATGACCAGTGCAAGCATCAGACATACTCTGGCCACTGTTGACCGCCAGCCTGGTAGAAACTCAAAAATCGTGGCAACGCCGACGATGCAGATGAGAGGCAGCGCCACGATATAAAACCGGGCATTTTGCATTAAATAAAACAGCAGCACCAGGTAGGTCGAAATGATGATGAGAAGCAGGTGCGCTGCATGCCGCTTTCGGCTGAACCATAACGCTGCGAAAGGGAATCCCAGCATCAGGCTGAGGCCAACGCCGCCCCGCGGCAGTGCTTCGCCGAAGCGTGTCGTATCGAAGGTGATTCGAAACGGAAACCGGAGCAGGGATGACATCGTCTTCGAAATACCGTATTCCGCTGAATTCAGCAGCGTGTTATCGATTTCCCATTTCGGACTCCGAAAAATGCCGTTGTACATCGGAAAAATCGGGTTTCCCGTGAACGAGTATGTCAACGCGTACATCGGCACAGCGATGACGCTGAACGCAACGAGGCACAATATCAGTAGTTTGAGCTGAGATCGGCGGGGCTGCGAGCGATCGAAAACGAGGCTGGCCGCTACAACCATTGAAATGGGAAGGATAAAGAGAACGGCGGTCAGCTTGGAGCCGATAGCGGAACCTGCCAGAAGCGCACCTACGTACAGCCAGCCAGTCGTAGAAGTCTTATACCAGCGGACCACGGCCAATAGAGCAGCAAGCGAGAAAAAGGCGATAACGTTGTCGATGTCCGCAGTTCCCGACAACCAGCTGACCAGGGGCGTCGTCATGATCAACGCGCCCGCCCAAATGCCCACGCGGGCATTGAATGAATCTTTCGCAACGGCGAAGAGCGCGGCGAGGCTGCAGGCGCTCATCAGGAACACCCACAGTTTTGCCGCTTCCGGACCGCAGACCGCCAGACAAGCCGCAAAAATCATTTCGATCAGACGGACAAGATAGGCCTGGTAGAACTGAACCTCAATGATTCCGGAGTGCTCCAGGTAGATCTTTGGGACGGCCAGGTGATAGTTCAATGCGTCAAATTGGATTTCCGGAGCGATAGCCCAGATCAGATTCACGAGCGTGACGAGAACTGTAATGACCAGCACAATTCCCAATTCGATGGGATTCTCCTGCATGGTTCGACCGAAACGCTTGAAATCGCCGAGCAGCGTACGCAACAGATTGAGTACAGGAGCCGCAGCCACTAATGAACCGGCCGTGAGCAGTATCCGAATTGTTGACGGCGTCAATGCGTGGAGAATGCCGAAAACGAAAATGATCAGAGCCAGGACCGCCGAACCCAGGGGGATTCCGCACGCGATGTATGCAAGCGTGGTTTCGTTCCGGCGAAGCAGAGTCTTTATGAGGAGGACTCCCAGTCCGAGAGATATGAGCACGATCCAAAGAGCTGTAAGAAACGCAAATATAGAGTGGCTGAGGCCAAGAACCGCAAGAGCTGCTAAGGCAGCGGCCACAATCCAGGCGCAGGTCACCCGATTGGCGCGGGCCCGGAAACACCCGTAAGTAAGAAACAACACTCCGATCAGAGAGAGCCAGACGGCCACCCATGTGATGTCAGCTCCGGGATTGAATGGAGACCTCAGGCTTTTGAGAATCGTGTCGCCGAAGCGGAGTGTGATGACAACGAGCCACAAACAGTACAACCCGGGCCCGAAGCGGCCGGCAAGACCGCGAATAAAGCCAGGCTCGGTTGCGGTTGGCATAAGTGTTCAGAATGTTTATGCATGCTGACACGGCGGAGAATACCGCATAGCACAGCTGACATCTTGCAATTATGGCGCTTCTGCTCTCAAATTAAGACCTCTTACGGTGCGGGAGCCTAGTATTACTGGTTGAGCTTGTTCAAGCTATAGTACCCCATTTACCGGCCCAGATCTGACTCACGACCAGCCATTGTTTTCGTTTGCTAAAATGGCGACTGGCCGTTCTCATCTCTGGGCGCGAGCGTGAATGTCCCCTTCGCCGGAATCGAATAGCTGAACGTGCTTTGGGTCGCGCCATTCAATTTTACAGCCATTGGGTTGCCCAACGTGTCGAAGATATCGATACGCCCGCTGATTGTGCTGGACGTCGTGTTCACGAGACCCAAAACAGTTGCCCATCCACCGGCCATAGCGAACTGAGAAAACATGACCGCGTTCGATCCACCAATGGAACGGCCAGACAGCGTCAACAACGGAACGGCTGCGGGACTATTCGGTACAACCGGCCCGGTACTGAATTCGATTCCTGAAAAATGAAGGCCAATCAGCGACACTGGAACCGAACTTTGAATATCCACACTGCCGCGAAACGCCGATCCCAGAATCGATGGTTGAAAAATCTCAGTCACGAACCGCGCCCACTGCTGCCCGGGCGCAATGTCAATAACCGCCGGAGAACCGGCCGCCGTGCCGTCTTGATTTCGAAGAACCAACGTGATCGTTGATCCGGAACCGCTCGCATTTGCAACTGCCAGACCGAGATTGCGCCCGGCCGACGGAAGCACATCCACCTGAAGAGAGCTTTCTGTCGTTAGAGCCGTTGGAAGGATTGCGGTTTGCGATTGGACCATACCGCTGCTGACCATGCCGTAAGTCATCGTGGACACCGGAGCCGAACTTCCCGCGTCGGGCGTGACGATGACGTAGCCGCTTCGAATCGTACCGGTCTCAACCTCCGGAATTGGCAATGGAGTGGTCGCCGGAACTGCGGCATTCTGGATCAGCAGCGCTTCGGTCATTGTTACGATTCCTGATGCCAATGCGACCGTAAGAGACCTTGTTCCGACAGACGCATCGTTAGCGACACGGACGGTGAAGATAAGGTTAGCTGAATCACTGCCCGTTTGAACGGTCGCCGTAACTCCATCGCCACTGATACTCACCGACAAGGGGCTCGTGAGGTTTCGCCCGGAAACCGTGGCCGTGAATAGACTTCCCACCGACGCGGCATTCGGACTCATAGATGTGATTGTGGGTAAGGGGGCGGGGATAGCGAGGCCGCCGATTCTCGTAATAAAAACATCACCGCCGCCCTGATAGACGGGCTGCAGTGGCCTTATCGTGGGAAAGTCTCCCGAGGTGGTCGAACCCGTTACATTCATATTTCCAGCTGCGTCCAGGACCATCGCGTTGGCGCGTTCGCTGCCACTTCCACCAAGGTAAGACGAGAAAAACAAAGTCGATCCGTCGGCAGTCAACTCCGCCACGAAACCATCCATATTGCCACCTGGAGCGGATTGAATCGCGCTCACCGTTGGAAAGTTAGACGACGTCGTGCCGCCGCTAACGTAGATGTTCCCCTCGCTGTCCAACGCGATGGCGTCACCGAAATCCAATCCATTTCCGCCGAGAAACGTTGAATAAATGATGGATCCTACTGGATTCAGCTTCGTTACGAATGCGTCAGACAGATCTGGTGCGGTGATGGCTGGGGCCAAGACAGCTTGGAATGGGTTGACTACCGGAAAATCTGGCGAGGCGGTGCTCCCAGTGACGTATGCATTTCCGGTACTATCGACGGCTATTCCAGCTCCCGTATCCCGTTGACTTCCCCCAAACGGAGTCGAATAAACCATCGAACCCGCGGCATCCAGCTTCGTGACAAACGCATCGATGCTGTTTCGACTAATAAAATCGCCGCCGAGTTGGCCCGTTACATACGCGCTTCCAGAAGCATCGACAGCGATAGCGGTACCGGCACTGAACTCAGAGGCCGGCAAACAGGTCGAAAACACTAGCGCAGATCCCCCGGCATTAAATTTGGTAACGAAGGGAGAGCCGGTAGTCGAACAAGCGGATAGGGGCAACGGATTCACCGTCGGAAAGTCGGACAACTGGGCCTGGCCCGTCACGTAAGCTTCGCCGTTCGCGTCAACCGCAATCCCATAAGAGTAGTCAGTTCCCTCGTTAGGATTGCTGCCACCAAAACGCGTCGAGTAGATCAGAGCGGAACCTGTGGAGTTTAGTTTCAGCGCAAACGCTCCTCCCTGGTTCATGATTGGTGCGACCGTCGGGAAGCGTGGCGACGCCCCGCCGGTCACATATGCATTTCCGAAGCTGTCGACTGCGATTCCGTTTGCACTATCGGCGCCGAAACCGCCTATATAACTGGAGTAAATCAGCCGTGACCCATCTGCGCTCACCTTCGTAACAAAGGCATACGTACATCCGGGTCCAGCAAAACCACCCCCGGAGCACAAAGTTTGTGCCGGAGAATTGGACGTCAGGGCGTTTGAGGTGGGGAAGTTGTTGGACGCCGTTGATCCGGCGATATAGATGTTCCCCGCTACATCCACCGCTATGGAGCTTGCGATGTCCGCTCCAGTCCCGCCGAGGTACGTGGAGTAGCTCAGTACAGGATCGATGATGAGCGGCTCCGCCGTATCATAGGGCTCAAGCTGGAACTGAACCTGCCGTCCTCGGAGGACATACCTTGCGGCGACTTCATGCCTAGCCCCACGTAGCTCTTGATAGGCCGTAGGTTTTCGCAGACGAATTTCCTGCCCTTTCGCCAGCAGGACGAGGTCGCCGTTAGCACCGACGCGCATGCGTTCCGCGCCTTCCAGAACGATGCCAATCGATCGTGCAGATGCGCCCGCTGCGACGATGAAGTCATATTCGAGCTGTCTGCCATTGCCGTAATATACGAGATCGACTCCCGGATAGACGCCGGAATACCTAACCTTGGCATATGCGGCAAGGTTGGTTCGCCACTGGGCCGGATTATCTCCCTGGAAGTAGTTCGACCAGCCGGGCAATTCATCAAGACCTTCCACTGCTGAAGCTGTGTTGCCGGCCGGTCTCATTCGCAGCACCACTGATTTGGGCAGGGCAATGACGGCATCCGTCCGCGTCAGCCAGAAGGCGTATCCGTTTCCGTGTGCGAGGAACTTAACTTCTGGGCTGGCTTGCCCATCGTTGGCTTCGAACCGCAGCGGCAGTTCGGTCAGTATTTTTGCTGGTGGATTGCCAGGAGCCCGGGCTGGCAGCGGAGAAGGGAAAACGAGTCGGGATTGCTGAAATGCCAGAATGACGACGATCACAATGGTGTTTCGAAATGTCATGGTCATCTCCCGCCGTTGTTCGGCACGTTTGACACCAAGTTTGATGCGCACAGTCTGATGAGTGTGTTCTCTATCTGACGGAGGCGAACGAATCAATCGGACAGAACACCATTATTGTGTCACATTCTTGAACAGCCAACGGATACTGAGGAAACTGAAATCGTCCGGAATCCTATTGTGGTTTTCGATTCTTGCGCAATTCTTCCTCGATTATCTGTGAGATCTCGGCATTTGAATGAACGCCCTTTAAGTATCGCCCGTCGATGAACAAGGTTGGCGTTCCTGTGACACCGACCTTGACCCCCTCTTGAACTTCCCTCGCAACGACCGACGCGTATCTTCCCGCATCAAGACATTCAGCGAATTCCTCGGTGTTCAACATCAGCGCCGCGCCTTTTCGCTTCAGCGAGGCGACGTCTAGGTTCTTGTTGTCCAGAAACATCGCATCATGCAATTCCCAAAATTTATTCTGTTCGAAAGCACACAGCGATGCTTCTGCTGCCTTTTGTGAGTGTACATGCAGGTTCGGCAGCGGGAACTGACGGAACACAATCTCGACCTTGTCTCCGTAGTGTTTTTTGATTTCCTTTAATGTTGGAAATAACGCTGCGCAGAATGGGCATTCGAAGTCCGAAAATTCAACGATAGTGACAGGAGCCGATACTGGCCCCGTTGAGGGGAAGCCTTGCGTAGCTACCGCTGTACGCACCGGGTCAACAGATGTTTTGATGTCATACTCGTCACGGAGGTTGGTCATGTACTTCTGATAGACAACAGTTCGTCGCTGCCGGACTAGGTAAGCACGAATCTGAATCAGAGCCTTGTCTATCGGCAGGCTCATACTCGCCTTGTTTGCTTCCCAGTATTCGGTCACCTCTGCATCGGTTGGATCCGGAACTTTGCTATCAACTTCCGCCGCCAGGAGCGCTTCTGGCGTGATATCGCGTTTCTTCGCTTCGCTTTCGACGATTTTGCCTTCAATCAGCATTTCCAGGGTTCGCGCATAGATAGTCTGCTCGTCGCGCTGAAATCCGAGATCCGCTTGTTTCTTCTTGAGTTCCAGTCTTTCGAGGTCAGCTGCAGCTGCTTTCTTGACCTGATCGTCCGTAACAGCATCGTCACCAACCACGGCCGTCCACTTAGACGGTGCGGATGGTGGACTTTGGGCCAACACTGCAACTACCAAGAGCTGAACTACCATTACGGCACGTAATATTGTCTTCATCGTCGCACCTCGCAAAGAAGTGGCGGCAGCGTTTGGAATCCGCCACCGCCGTAACTGTTGTTTACCTCGACACTACGAGCAGCTCGTCACCATCGAACAGGCATCGCCACAGCTGCTGGCCGTACCAGATGAATTTGGATAGATGTATGCTGTGGGTTCCGTCCCGCCGACGACTGGATCGAGATTGATGTAAAAAAATCCGTCTTGCCGAAGAACATCAGTCGATGCCGCCAGTAAGATGTCGGTAGTGAGATTATGGGTCGCTGAATTTATCGCCCAAGTATCGCTTACGCCTACGGACATGCTTCCGTAAGGGTATTCGTATATCCCGTCGCACGACGTTGGATCAAACCCTTCAACAGCTCCACTCCCTGCCGGAAAGTAGCCGATGGTGTAATTCTCTGTTTCCGCGCCATCGTTCGTGACGGTGATCGCCGTATACCAGCCTTGACTCCAAAACACGTCATTGTGCCACGTGTTTGCGTAGGCCCCGATAAGAGTGCTCGACGGGCCGTCCCAGTAGATTGGCACTCCAACAGAAAGAGTCTCCCAAGCGTCGTAATATGCATCGCACAGGCTGCTGTGATAGCTGGCACTGCTGACCGAGAAGGTGTTTGGCGAAGGTGCGTAGAATGACACGTCGCCGACACTTTCCTCAGTAACCGATCCTGTAAATTCTGTGGTTGAAGCAAGAACTTCGTCATTCAGCACGTTAACCAAAGCCATGCCGAAGTAATCGATTGTGGTAGGACCGATTGTGAAGACGCCGCCCGAACCCTGACATTCGCCAGCATGATTCGTAAATACGTAAGTATTGGAATCGGCAGTGAATGTAATGCTCACGTCTATGGAGCTCAAATGTTGGTTGATGGCCCCGAGGAAGAAATCGTCTACCTTATAGTTTCCACCGCTTTGTCGCAGACCGGCCGTCAAACTACTAAAGGTGTAGCTGTAGGTTGGTTCGCTCTGTGCAAAGGCACTTCGTTCGCCTAATATTGCCAAGAGACTGAGGACCAGAAACACGCGTCCAATGCTTATTTTCATTTTTTTAATCTCCTAAAGTTTGATTTTCGTAATGAAGATTCCAGCTCTTGCAGTGGTGCCTTTGAGATTGGACACGAACACAAGATAACCAGAAGGAGAAAGCGTAGCCTGACCAATAAGCGAGTGTATGCCGCCAACGACCGAAGGGTCTCCCTCTTGCAATATTGGCGACAAAACGTTGTGTTGGTAGAGCCAAAGAGCATTTCTATTTACAGTTTGAGCTGACGCGAGAAATAGCGCTGTGTTCGTTCCATCGCTGCCCCGAACAATAATCGGCCGTTTGAAATTTCCAGAAATGACCGGATCGGAAGGATGCGTTGGCTGGCGTGACGCGGACACAATGGACGTTGCGCCAGAGGCCGTAATCGCCACGCCGCGTGGAACGCTTAGCGTACCTCGCGTGTGTGATTCGCTCGATTCAACAAAGGCCACGTCCCCAACTTCATTGATCGAAGGTTCTCCCAAATTAAGGAACGTGCTCCCTCCGCCGGCGGGCACCGGGTCTGCCAGATGACCTACCTTAATCTGGCCCCCAGAGGCGATAAAGACGCCACTACCCTGTGCTCCAGGTTTGCTCGCAAGCGAAGCCGCAAAAGCTATCTGTCCCGCGTCATTCATTGCCAATCCGAGAATCTGATCGAACACCTGTCCTTGTCCATTCGGAGCTGGCTGTCCATGCAACACCACCGGAGTTAGCATTCCATTGGAGTAAGCAAATATTCCCTCTCCGGCGGACGGTCCGTCAAATGTCGCTACAAAGGCGATTGTCTCAGCCTTGTTTAAGGCCAATCCATGCTGACCCAAAGCTTTGAAATTACCGCCGGTACCCGGCGCTGTCACGCCGGTCTGTGCGATAGTGAGCATACTTTTGGCCATATGAAGGAAAATCCTTTGATTCTCAAATCCGGCTCCAACCCTTGCAACAAAGGCGACATTTCCTTGGTCATCAATTATCGGATCGCCAAAGCTGGTAAACGACGTAGACGTACCGGGAACGAGGTCACCAAAACCAACAATCCGCGAGAGCGAATTGTTCGTCGCCACGAAGATTCCGTCAGGAATCAAGTTTCCTTTAAAGGAATCGTACGAAGCCTCTGATCCTGTCAATTCACCTCGAAAGGCAACTACCCCAAAACGGTTTATGGAAGGACGACCGAGGCCAGTAAACAGGGCTCCATTTCCGCCAGGGACAGCCTGTCCCGTGAGTACTAGCGGTTTGATGTCGATAGCAGAGCTTTGGGCAGTCGACGCGATCGATAGTGCGCCTATCACAAAAATCAGCAACGCTCCCACGACAGTAGTCTTCTGAGTCATTAGAACCTCCTGAGTTTTCGCAACTTCACAGACAATCGCCTTTTACCTTTTAGGCACAAGGCACGAAGCAGAGTTTGTTGCGCGAGGTGGCACAGCCCGTGGATGCTTCGAACACTTGTCCATGTGCGACATTTTCCATCGGCAACATTACCGACGGTGAGGGCAGAGTACAGAAATGAGTAGTCAATAGGAAGTCGGTGTACACCCCATCGCTGGTAGTGAAATCCCTACCCGAAAGAAACACTCCAGGGTTGAGATCTGGACGATGTTGAAGTGCCTGAGACTACGCAACCAGGCCAGCGCGAACGGCAACACGAACTAATCCCGCGACGTTATGAACATCAAGCATGTTCATTAAGCTGCAGCGATGCTTCTCTACGGTCTTAACGGAAATGCCAAGAACCATCGCGATCTCTTTGTTACTCTTTTCCTCTGCAACGAGTTGAAGTACTTCTCGTTGTCGTGCGGTCAATTTGAACAACGGTGCGTTCAATTTGGTATTGGCCCGAGAGGGCAGCATAGAATCCGTTGCTAAAACGCTTGGCACAAACATGCGCCCTGTAGCAACCACTCTAATTGCTGTTTCAAGCTCTCCGAGGTCGCTCCCCTTCCAGACATAACCTAACGCCCCTGCCTGGAGAGATCTTGCTATTCGGTCAGACTCAAGATAAGCGGAAAACATGATAATGCCAGTCTCGGGGCGCCGTCGGTGAATTTCGGCCGCGATGTCGATCCCGTTGATGCCCGGCAAAACCACATCCAGAAGCATAATGTCTGGGCGGAGTTCTTCTGCAAGCAACACTGCCTCTCTACCATCGCCTGTATTTCCAACGATCCTGATCCCGCGTATTTCAAGAAAGGGCTTAAGCATCTCACGCAACATTCGCTCATCATCAACAAAGAGAAGCTCGAGTAATTGGTGTGGAACCTCGGACACAGTGGTGGAACGCTTCGAATGGGTTCTGGTCATGACCGCTTGTCTTGTCGGCACGGATGCCTCCTGTGCAGTTGCACCAACTAGCATTGAAGTAAGAAAAAGAACGAGAGTGTCAGTAGCTGGGAGGAGTAGAAATGTGAAAACCAGTTATCAACCGGAGGACCTGAAAGCGCAAGGCTCCCGCTGACGTGCGATGAATCGGTAATCTCATTATTTTTCTCCTTCGTCGAGCTGCACGATAAGCGATTTCACTGAAATTAGCTGTCGCACGCGATCCTTTAATGTCCGGAAGACTAGAGCCATGACAACCTCGGTTCAACTGGTTTATTTGAGCAGTCATTGGTAGAACACGCTATTTACAGGTAAAAATAAGCACTAACCCATCTTATTGCGATAGGTTTTCGGCGTCACCCCAAACCGCTGCTTAAAATAGCGGATGAAATTAGATTCGTCAGGGATCCCGACTCTCCTCGCGATTTCCTTTTCTGTATCATTTGTGGTGATGAGCAAATCAGATGCGCGTTGAAGTCGCAGCATTTTGGAGTATTCGCCAATCGTTACCGCAACTTCGCGTTTAAATATCCGCTCTAGATGGGAAATACTCAGGCCAACCATTTCTGACAGCTCCCCCGTCCGCAGTTGAGGTTGGATTTGCAGCTTGGCAATGACTTTTCGTACTCGGCGGTCATGAACTGTGTCAGCGTTTACCGAGTGAGGGGCGTACTCGCGAACGTGATTCGTCTTATTCATAGTTCTCCTCACCACTTCCAAAAGAGAAACACTTGCGCCACCCGGTCGCATTCGTCACATTCCCCCAGCACTAGCAGCAAACTAGACTAGCAGCGTGTCGCCCTTACCAATAAAAAGACGTAAATACCCGGCATCAACGCCCACGTCTGGAAATTTTTTATGGCAACACTGCCTTCCCGACTGCGTAGCGGGCTCCACGAGAATGACAGCTCAGATTTCACGGTGGGAACCCCAGCGTCTTGCGGCGGGCGGGGCGATCGAATTTAGCGCAAATTGGTTTTCGCTCCATCGAAGAATCAGTAATCTGCAGGTCATTCTCAAAGCAGGTATAAACGCATTCCTGTGTAGGGATTCCTTGCTGCGAATCCCACTCCACCGTTGCAGGAGTTGCTAGACAGTCTTCTTTGCTCCGAGAAATCGCGTATCCGTCGTTGTAGATCCATTGTCTTTTTCGACGATTCGCACTCGCCGGCTGAGACCGTCGTTGGTGAACTCGCTACACTGTTTTCGTTATTGATGGCGGTCACACGATTTTCGGCGTCCCGTTCAAATGTGCGCGTTCCGTCGCCCCCCTCGTTACCATTCGCGACCGTGGTGAAGGTCTTCGAACTGCCGGTGGCTCCAACGGATATCTCCGTTACAAAGTTACTGCGTCCGTCGAAAAACGCCGATGGAGGACAGCTACATCGTCTCCCTAGACGGAACGA
>Ga0207009_1068_pt2 | contig 16552 bp, 16 predicted proteins | sample Alteio_BWMinCont_81_FD_153479 | JGI IMG/M metagenome (GOLD analysis project Ga0207009, IMG submission 153479) | Enriched cells from forest soil in Barre Woods Harvard Forest LTER site, Petersham, Massachusetts, United States -... | ecosystem: Environmental > Terrestrial > Soil > Temperate forest >... | reverse complement strand
ACTAGCGGAGCCATTCATCGCGCGCATTCTTGAGCGACCTTTGACACTGGCGCAAATGGATTTGCTCACGCGCGCAATGCCGGATTTGAAACCGCGCGCGCAAACGATTGTCGAGATCGCCGAACAAGCCGTGTTTTATTTCCATTCGGGGCCATTTCCGATGGACGACAAAGCAAAAAAGCTTTTGACGTCCGAGGCCAAACAGCATCTCGCCGATCTTGCCGAACGCATGAAAGCGTTGCCGGAATTTACAGCAATCGTCATCGAGGAATTGTTCCGCAACTATGCCGAGGAAAAAGGCCTGAAACTAGGTGCCGTCGCCCAGCCGCTGCGCGCGGCCCTTACCGGCTCGATTGTCTCGCCGCCCATTTTTGGGGTGGCGGGGTTGCTGGGGAAAAACGAAGCATTAGCGCGCATTCAGGCGGCTTGTGGCGGTTAACACGAAATTAAACCTTCTCCGGCATAAACGACGGGTTATCTCGTCGCATTGCCGGACGCAGGCAAGGTTCTGATGTATCGCCTGCTCCCGGTTTGCGATTTCCCCTTCCGAGGAATTCCACCATGACCGATGCGCTTAAAAAACCCACGCTTGCCGCGTCCGCCAAGACCGTCACGCTCACCGACGATGCGAGCGGTAAATCCTGGAAGCTCAACGTGATCCCCGGCACCATGGGGCCGGATGTGATCGACGTGCGCAAACTGTATGCCGAGACCGGCATGTTCACCTTCGATCCCGGTTTCACCTCGACCGGCGCATGCGAATCCAAAATCACCTTTATCGACGGCGAAAAAGGTATTCTGCTGCATCGCGGTTATCCGATCGATCAGCTCGCCGAGAAGAGCGATTTCCTCGAAGTGGCCTATCTTCTGCAATACGGCGAATTGCCGAACAAGGCGCAGAAGGAAGATTGGGTCAAGCACATCACCTATCACACGATGGTGCACGAACAACTGATCCGCTTCTACAGCGGCTTCCGGCGCGATGCGCATCCGATGGCCGTAATGTGCGGCGTGGTCGGCGCGCTGTCGGCATTCTATCACGATTCCACGGATATTCATGACGAGCAGCAGCGCGAGATCGCGTGCCACCGCATGATCGCCAAAATGCCGACGATGGCGGCGATGACTTATAAGTACATGATGGGCCAGCCCTTCGTATATCCGCAGAATAATCTCTCCTACGCCGAGAATTTTCTATACATGACGTTCTCGGTGCCGGCGGAGCCTTACAAAATCAATCCGGTGCTGGCGCGCGCGATGGACAAGATTTTCATCCTGCACGCCGATCACGAGCAAAATGCCTCGACCTCGACCGTGCGGCTGGCCAGCTCATCGGGCGCCAATCCGTTTGCTTGCATCGCGGCCGGTATAACGTCGCTGTGGGGTCCGGCGCATGGCGGCGCGAACGAAGCCGTGCTTAAGATGCTGATGGAAATCGGAAGCAAGGATAAAATTCCGGAGATCATCAAGCGCGCCAAGGACAAATCCAGCGGTTTCCGCCTGATGGGCTTCGGCCACCGCGTTTACAAGAATTACGATCCGCGCGCCAAGGTGATGAAAAAAACCTGCGACGAGGTTCTGGCCGAACTCGGCATCAAGAACGATCCGCTGCTGGAGATAGCGATCGAACTGGAGCGCATTGCGCTGCAGGACGATTATTTCGTCCAGAAGAAGCTCTACCCCAACGTGGATTTCTACTCCGGCATCATCTTGCGCGCGATGGGCTTCCCGATGAGTCTCTTCACCGCGTTGTTCGCGCTCGCGCGCACGGCCGGCTGGGTCGCACATTGGCAGGAACAATCGCGCGAAGCCGATTCCAGAATTGGCCGCCCACGCCAGCTTTATACCGGCGCCACGACACGGGATTTCGTTCCGGTGGACAAGAGAAAATAGGTTTCGATCAGCGCGCGTTAGTTAAGAAACGCGCGAACGCGTAACGCCAAATATCTTGGCCAACTCCACAATCCTGTTGCGGGAAAGTCCGGCTTTCGTGGCCGCGCGCAATTCGCTTTGAAGAAACTGGATGAAATCTTTCTCCGTTTCGAAGCGGCGCGTAAAATTATCGTCGTCCGTCTGCGGCTTGTTTTTCGTTAACATATCGCTCTCCTTAAAAATCTCTGCAGCGTTAATCTCAATGCATAAAAGCGCGATGAGACAAAAATTTCAATCGCAATTTAGCATATGGTTAATAGTTGGCCGGATTGCTTTGGGGGATGCTCGCCAAAAACTTTAAAAACCACTATTTTTCATGGGGTTTTAATGCGTGATAACGAAGCCGATTATTGTTAGCATCTGCACATGCCCTCCTCTCTCTCCCTCTACATCACCGTCCCATCGCGCGAGATCGCCGAGAAGATCGCTCGCGCTTTGGTTGAGGAAAAGCTCGCGGCCTGCATCAACATTTTTGCCGGTGTGCGTTCGATCTACCGCTGGAAGGGCAAAGTCGAGACCGCCAACGAAGTTTGCCTGGTTGCGAAGAGCCGCGCAGAGCTTTTCGATAAGCTTGAAAAGCGCGTGAAAGAATTGCACCCTTATGAATGCCCCTGCATCGTGGCATTCCCGATCGGGATGGGGCATCAACCTTATCTCGACTGGATCGCTGAAGAGACCACATGAAAAAAATCATCCGCGCCAATTTTGAGGAAGCACAAGCTGCGTTGCAGGCCGTGTTGGCGAACGACAAGACGCTCGATGCGATCGCCGCGGCCGGTAGCTTGTTGATCAAAACTTTCAAGGACGGCGGGCGCGCATTCAGTTGCGGCAACGGCGGCTCGATGTGCGACGCGATGCATTTCGCCGAGGAGCTTTCGGGACGCTATCGCCTCGACCGCGCGGGATTGCCAGCTTCATCGATCAGCGATCCGGGGCATCTCACCTGCGTTTCGAACGATTACGGCTATGAATTCGTGTTCTCCCGCTATCTGGAAGCGCATGCGCGCAAAGGCGATTGCCTGCTGGCGATCAGCACCAGTGGAAAGAGCAAAAATATTTTGGTCGCGGCAGAGGTCGCAAAAAAGCTCGGCGTAAAGGTGATCGGGCTTATGGGACGAGCAGATTCGCCACTGGGGCAAATCGCCGATATCGTTATCGCCACGCCCGGCGGCAAGTTCGCCGACCGCGTGCAGGAACTGCACATCAAGGTGATACATAATCTCATCGAGTTGGTGGAGCGGGATTTGTTTCCGGAGAATTATAAGTAGGGTCACTTGACGACCGGACTTTTTTGTGGTCTCCGTGATATGTTATAACATATCATTAGGAGGCCGTCATGAAGGGGCGTTTAAGACTGGTTTGCGTGGCAGGGATTATGGCGTGCGCGTGTCCTACATGTGCGTGGGCGCAGGCGGCACAGGAAGATACGGCGCAATCCGATCAGGATCTTCACGTGTACATTACCAAATATCGCGAGCAAACGCGCAACGATTTCTCTCCAGAAGCCGGTTCTAGCGCCTATGTGATCGACGATCAGGCCATCGACGCAATGCCGGAGGGGTCGGACAATTCGCTCGACAAAATACTGGAACAAGCGCCCGGTGCCGCGCAGGATTCCTACGGGCAGGTTCACCTGCGCGGTGAGCATGCCGATCTGCAATACCGGCTCAACGGCATTCTGCTGCCCGAGGGCATCAGCGGTTTCGGGCAAACGCTCGATCCGCGCATGATCGAGAGCATGACGCTGCTGGACGGCGCCCTGCCCGCGCAATACGGCTACCGCACGGCGGGCGTGGTCGATATCCAGACCAAAAACGGCCTCGCCAACAGCGGCACGGCGGCAATGAACATGGGCAGCAATGGCACGATCGAGCCTTCCGCCGCCTATAGCGGCACGCTGGGCGGAATGGATTATTTTTTCGACACGAGCCATTTATCGTCCGATCTCGGCATCGAAAATCCGGCTTCATCGACGACGGCCATTCACGATCACACGGAACAAAACAAGCAATTCGGTTATGCGTCTTACATGATCAACCCGATGCAGCGGATTCAGTTCATTGCCGGTAATTCGATCGGGTATTTTCAGATTCCAAATAATCCCGGACAAACGCCGCACTACGCCGACGGCTCCATCAGCACTTTCGATTCCTCACAACTCAACGAACGGCAATTTGAAAGCAATCAATACGGCACGGTCGCCTGGCAAGGCGGCGCGAATGGCGTGGATGTGCAAATCGCCCCTTATATCCGCTCATCCGAAACGCATTTCCGGCCCGATGACATCGGCGATTTGATCTTCAACGGCGTGGCGTCCGATGTTCAATATGACGATATCGCCGTGGGCTTGCAAAACGATAATAGCTGGCGCGTCAATGGCGCGCATACCTTGCGCGGCGGATTTTCGCTGCAAGATGAACACGTGACTACCAATAATACGTCACAAGTGTTCGCCGTCAGCGGTGGCATTCCCTCGACAGCACCCGAAACCATTATCGGCAACACCCAAAAAGATGCGCAGCTTTACAGCGTTTATTTGCAAGACGAATGGAAACTCGCCGGCGCGCTCACACTGAATTACGGCGCGCGTTTCGATGTGATGAACGCCTATGTCAAGGAAAGCCAGCTAAGCCCGCGCATCGGCCTTGTATACAAACTCGACGACGCGACCACCCTGCATGGCGGTTATGCGCGCACTTTCACCCCGCCGCCACTGGAGCTTGTGGCGCCCTCTTCCGTCGCCGCCTTTACGGGTACCACCAATGCGCCGGCGGTCACCCAAGATGATCCGGTCAAGGCTGAGCGCGGGCATAATTTCGATGTCGGCGTTTCGCATCAACTGACGGACGAAATTCAGCTTGGCGTCGATGGTTATTACAAGCTGGTGCACGATTTGCTCGATTTGGGGCAGTTCGGTTCGGCGCTGGTTTACACGCCGTTCAATTACGAGCATGGGCGCATCTACGGCGCCGAATTCACCGTCAGCTATACCGGCAAGACGGTCAAGGCTTATGGTAATTTTGCCGTTTCGCGCGCGCTTGGCGAAAACATCGTTTCGGCCCAGTTTAATTTTGCCGATCCGTCGGAGCTGGCCTATATCCAGAACAACTACGTTCATCTCGATCATGACCAGACCTACACCGCCTCGGGCGGCCTAAGCTGGCAAGCGTTGCCCAAAACCGCGCTGGCTTTCGACGGCATTTTCGGCAGCGGCTTGCGCGAAGGCTTCGCCAACACCGGCCATTTACCGTGGTACACGCAGTTTAATGCCAGCATAAACGAAGACCTCGATCTGTTTCCACAAGACAAAACGCAATTGCGTTTCACCGTTATCAATCTGTTCGACACGGCCTATGAGTTGCGCGACGGTACCGGCATAGGTGTCGGCGCGCCGCAATGGGGGCCAAGAAGAGGGTTTTTCGTGAGTGTGGCACAAAGTTTTTAGAGATGAACGCTACCGTATCAGTGGCTATCCCTGTTCATCGAACTTAACCGCCGGCAATTCGACCTCGACACTACGATCAAGCGAGAGCGCCGACACCGCGACATCACCGCGCCGCAAAATCGCATGCTCATGCCCGCCTTTCGCCGTCGGATCCTTGTCGTGCAGGGTCATCCAGAAATATTGCTGTTCGCGAAGGTCTTCGCGCCTGTCGATGTGAACATGCCCCGTGGTTCTTATGCCCTGCCGCGCCCAGGCGAAACCGGAGATTGTATTAGGGATGCGATCGGGAATATTGATCGAGAGGCAGGTTTCCTTAGGCCAGCCGGCGCCGAGAAAATGTTTGAGCAATTTCGGCAACACCGCGCGCGATGTATCCCAACGGGTTGTCGCGCGCGTTGCGCACACCTGGCTGATCGCGATCGAGGGAATGCCGAGCATCAGTCCCATGAAAGCCGCGCCTAAAGTGCCGGAGAGATTCACGTCGTCGCCCGTGTTGCTGCCGGCATTGACGCCGGAAAGAATAAGCGCGGGCGGAGTCTCGCGCATGAAATGCGCCACGGCGATCGCCACGCAATCGGCCGGTGTGCCGGCGACAGCCCAGCGCTTCTCGCCGCGCGGATGGCAACGCAAGGGATGATGCAGCGAAAGACTTTGCCCGGTGCCGCTTTCGTCGTGCTCAGGCGCGATCACCCAAATATCGTGCGCGAAAGGGCGGGCCACATCCGTGAGGGCAGCCAGCCCCGGTGCGTCGATGCCGTCGTCGTTGGTGAGCAAGATGCGGGGGAGAAGAGGCATTAGGTGCTAGCTGCTAGGTGTTAGGTGCTAACGATAATATCGCATGCATCAGCCCCTTATTCCTAGCACCTAGTAGCTTGCACCTGGCAGCTAGGCAACTGCTCCTTGCGTCTTCCACGCCTGCAACTTGCGGTAGAGCATCGAAGGACTCAGCTGCAGCAGGGCTGCGGCTTGCGGGATGTCCTGATTGGTGAAATCGAGCGCGAGCATCACTGCCTCTTTTTCCACCAGCCACAGCGGCTTGATCGTATCGCACGGCGAAGGTTCCGACAGCATGAGGTCCTCCGTATTCTGGTTGGCGGGCCACAGACTTTTCTCGGCGAAGCGCTGGAGATCGCCCGGCATCATCGCCGCCGTCGCCGTTTCTCCATCGTTGAGCACCACCATGTTGCGAACGATGTTTTCCAGCTGGCGCACATTGCCGGGCCAATCGTAGCGGCGCAAGAGAGCCGTTACATCCTGATCGAAGCCGGCAAAGTGTTTGCCTTCTTCGGCGTTGCATTTGGCGAGGAAATGCTGCGCCAGCATCATCACGTCTTCTTCGCGCTCGCGCAAAGGCGGCAGCTCGAGCGGGATCACATGCAGGCGGCAATAAAGGTCTTCGCGAAAATCGCCGGTATGGACTTCTTCCAGCGGATCGCGATTGGCCGCTGCCACAATGCGCACGTCGACGATTTCGGCTTTATGACTGCCGACCGGTATGATCTCGCCGGTCTGCAAAAAGCGCAGCAACTTGGCCTGCAGCTCAAGCGGCATCTCGCAAATCTCGTCGAGAAACAGCGTGCCGTCCTGTGCCGCTTTCACAGCGCCAATGCGATCAGCCGTGGCGCCGGTGAATGCGCCCTTGACGTGGCCGAACAGGTGGCTTTCGAGAAAATCGTGCGGAATAGCCGCACAGTTGAGCGCTATAAAAGGCTTCATGTGCCGCGGGCTGGCCTTATGAATGGCCTGTGCAGCAAGTTCCTTACCGGTGCCGCTTTCGCCGCGAATAAAGATACTCGCCTTGCTGGTAGCAACTGAATCGATGACGCGGTAAACCGCCTGCATCGCTGTCGACTGGCCGATGAAGCCGTGGAACCGGCTGGGCCCCACTACCACCTGGCGCAGCTCGGCCACTTCCTCGATCAGCGCCTTGCGTAACAGTGCATTACGAACAGTGATGGCGAGGCGTTCGGCCGGAAACGGTTTGACGAGAAAATCGTACGCGCCTCGCTTCATCGACTCGACAGCGACATCGACCAAATTGGTCGCCGTGACGACGATCACCGGCAGATCGGGGTGAAGCTTCTGTGCGTACTTCAAAACTTCCATGCCGCTGGCATCCGGCAAGACAAGATCGAGCACAACTGCCGCCGGCGCCGCCCAGTTGAGAAACTCCATTGCCTGCTGACCAAGCCCGGTTGTAACGACCTGATAGCCTTCTTCCTTCAGGCATTTCTCGCAAAAATGCGCAGCCGTCGGGGAGTCTTCGACCAAAAGAATCATTTTTGGCGCGGCTTTTGACATGGCATAGGACCGTGAATGGGAACGGTTGGCTCCCCCAATGTGCCGCACACGAATGAACGACCAGTGAATGTTTATGGCACGGCGATATATGGCGGTATGCTTTTTGGTTACGGGTGAATACAGACGTACGTTACCGGCTGCCGTCGATCCCCTCATGCTCAGCGATAAAATAAAGCGGGCGCGCCTTTACTTCAGTGATGACGCGCGCGAGATATTCGCCGATCATGCCCAGGCTTAATAACTGCAATCCGCCTAGAAATAAAATGCCGACCATCATTGAGGCATAACCCGGCACTTCGATGCCAAGGATCATCGTGCGCAGCGTGAGGTAAAGACCGTACGCGAGCGCGCCAATGGATACGGCCGCTCCGCTCCATGTCCAGATGCGAAGCGGCAGAGTGCTGAAAGCGGAAAGCCCGTCGAATGCGAAACGCAAAAGACGGAAAAAATTCCAGTGCGTAGCGCCGCCTTTGCGCGGCGGCACATCGAACGGCACCGTCATCCGCCGGAAGCCGACCCAGCTCACGAGCCCCTTCATGAAGCGGTTGCGCTCGGGTAATGAATTAACGGCGTCGATCACGATGCGATCGAGCAGGCAGAAATCGCCCGCACCTTCGGGCAGTTTGACCTCGGCAATGGTGCGGAAAACCGCGTAAAACGCGCGAGCAAACAAGCGGTAAAGAAAATTGTCGGCCTGGCGATTGCGGCGCACGGCGTAGACCAGCTCGGCGCCTTCGCGCCATTTCTGCACCAACTCGCGTATAACCTCGGGCGGATGTTGCAGGTCGCTGTCCATGGTGATGGCGGCATTACCCTTTGCTAGATGAAGGCCGCAAGCCAGCGCCGCCTCCTTGCCAAAATTGCGCGCCATACGCACCAGTTTGACGCGGCGATCCTTGCCGCGCTCATGGCGCAACGCCTCAAAAGTATTGTCGGTGCTGCCATCGTCGATGCAGATGATTTCGTAATCCAGCCCCAACGATCCGAGCGCCGGATATAGCCGCCCGAACAGCTCACGCATGCTGATGGCTTCGTTATAGAGGGGAAGGATGATGGAGAGTTCAGGCATTCGGAGGTTAGAGGCTAGAGGTCAGAGGCTAAAAATCAGATGTTGGTTTCTAATTTGCAGAAAAAATCCCGAATGCTGGTTTTTAGCCTCTGACCTCTAGCCTCTAGTTCGCTAAAATCCCTCGCGCTCTTTCCGCTTGCGCTCAACTTTGCGCTGGCGGCGAACGGATTCCGCTTTCTCGCGGGCTTTACGCTCGGAAGGTTTTTCGTAATTGCGTCGTAATTTCATTTCACGGAAAATGCCTTCACGTTGCATCTTCTTTTTAAGGGCGCGAAGCGCCTGATCGACATTGTTGTCGCGGACGGTAACTTGCACGAACGTACCTCTCCTTCGGGTTAAGGTTGAATGGTGCGTGGCTATAGCATAATCAAGGAGTTAGGGGAAAGAGTTTCTTTGTGATGTTCTTTTGCTGGATCGCAGTCTAACATTTTGAATTTGAAAGGGAAAGCAAGTCGATCAGATGAAAAAGGCCGCTACCAAAGATTCTACGCGCCACAAGATTTTGCAATCCGTCCTTGCGCAAGTGCCGTTCGACGGCTGGACTGAGGCGGCTTATGCGCGCGGGATCGAGCAATCCGGTATTGCGCATGGTGAGGCGGACCTGTTGCTTCCCGGCGGTGTGCGCGACGTGATTGATCTGTTCGGCGCGATGGCCGATCAGGCGATGCAAACGAAAATCGATGACGAGCCCGGCTTCACGCGTCTGCGCGTGCGCGAGAAAATCGCGTTCGCCGTGCGCGCGCGGCTCGAGGCGCTCACGCCGCACCGCGAAGCCATGCGCCGGTTGCTTTATTGGTACGCGATGCCCTTGCATGCGCCGCTCGGTTTGCGGAGGCTTTACAAATCGGTCGATCTCATGTGGCGCGCGGCGGGCGATATTTCGACCGATTTCAATTTTTATACCAAGCGCGCGTTGCTGGCAGGCGTACTAAAAACCACCGTACTGTTTTGGCTCGACGACGACACGCCCGGCTGCAGCGCTTCCTGGGAATTTCTCGATCGCCGCATCGGCGAGGTTTTGAAAGTCGGCAAGACGATCAGCCTGATGAAAGAATGGAAGCCGACGGAAGTTTTTGAGATGGTGAGGAAGAGGATGAAGCAGGCTTGATTATTCAATTACAATAGATTTAAGATCAAACGATAAATCCTTGTGATGGAGGTGCAAATGCAATTCAGAGAATCTTTCAGACGTATTGCGGGGGCTCGGGGGAAAAATTTGGTGGCGGTTGGCCCGGCCTTAATTCCCCTAAGCTTGATGGCCTCTATGGCTATGACTGGCATGCCGGAAAGTTCGAATGCTAAAGCCATAGCGGCGGGTTCTGGCACAATCACATGTTATCCAAGGGGCCTTCGGCAACCCCCAGAGATTGTTGAGGTTCCGACCGGCTTAGGAGAGCCGGGACGGCGTCTTGTCAAAGTGCTTATTAGACCCGATGCAAAAGTCGGCGTTGAATCTTTGTTAATAGCGGCGTGATTCAAAGTTGGAAGGTGCTGGAGGCACCTTCCAATGGCAAACTTTAACAGCGCGTGGCTTCTGCGCAAGAGGCCATTTCGATCCTTGACTGGCGTTGATGCCGGAACGTTTCACGAGATGGTTGAACGACTACGCCCGCATTGGCGCGAGCGCGTAGTCGATCCGAAGAATCGCGACGGTCGGCCTTGGGGCATCGGTGGGCTTGAGGAGCATCTATTGGTGCTTTTGATCCTGTATCGCTGCTGCGTGACGCAGGATTTTCTAGCCTGTTTGTACCAAACGGATCAAGCCGCCATCAGCCGTTCGTTGCGCCGGATCGAAAAGCTGGCGGCTAAAGCTCTGGGGGTCACGCGTCAGATCAAGGTCAACCGCGAAGAGGCCGAAGCGCTGATTGTCGATTGTACCGAACAACCGATCCAACGCCCCAGCCGCAAACAACGCTGCTGGTACTCCGGCAAGAAGAAGGGGCATCGGATTAAAACTGAGATCATCGTCACGGCCAAGGGCCGCATCGTCAGCCGTTCAAATCCTTCAACCGGGCGCACATCCGATATCATGGTGCGACGACGAGGACCGCGCCTGCCGAAAGGGTCCCGCGTTTACGCCGATAGCGGTTATCAGGGATTGCAGGACGAACATCCCGACGTCGAGATTCCCTACAAGAAAAGCAAAAACCATCCTTTGACCAAGGACGAACGCGCCTACAATCACGCACTCAGCCGTTTCCGTGTCCGCGTCGAACACGCCATCGCAAAACTCAAATCTTTCAGAATGTTGTCCGAGCGCTACCGCTATCCCAAAACCACCTACGCCGCCAAGTTCGCCATCATCGCAAGCATCGTCAATCTTATGGCTGGCTTTTAAGCTTCACCCTCCAAGCAGGTGCTTTTACCCCTTTTTAAGCGGCTACTTTTGCATCGAGTCTATTGATAGTGGCTGCCACGCAGAACCAAAACCCCCTGCATAACGGAAGGATTACTTCTTCCTAAACATATCCAAGCTTATAACCTCGCCCGGTTTTTTCTCTTTATCTTTGTCGTCCTTATCCTTGTCTTTATCCTTGGCTTTGCCGCCTTTACCGCCGCCCTTGCCGGTTTTATCGCCCTTGTCTTCCTTGACATCGGAGTTGGAGCTTTTCGGCAGCGATTTTCCATCATCGCCGCCGTCCTCGCCCTCTTCATCCTCTCCGGCCGCGCCCGACTGAAATTGAAGCGCGAAATTGACGGACGGATCGGCGAAAGTGGTGATCGCTTCCAGCGGAATGTGCAGGCGCTCCTTCACATTGTTGAAACTCAGCATCACGGCGAAGCTGTCCTCCTCCACCTTGAGGCCGAAGAACTGATATTGCAGCACGATCGTCATTTCCTCGGGATATTGTTTCACGAGGTATTCGGGAATTTCGACGCCGGGGAAATGGGTTAGAAAAGTGATATAGAAATGATGCTCGCCCGGCAGCCCGTTTTTGGCGACATTGGCCAGCGTCTCGCGCACAACGTTGCGCAAGGCGGCCTCAATGATCAGGTCGTAGCGGAGAAGGTCGTCGGCCATTGTTCGGTGCTGGGGGCTAGGGGTTAGGTGCTAGGCATTAGGGATAGCAAGCTTAAACTTGATGTACAATCTATCGGTGGACATCCCTGGTACCCAGCAGCCAGCACCTGAAATTGGGGGGCTTCTGTTGCCCGGCGCCCCCCGGGCCGCGTTAGTCTTACAACTACCCTACATTCGCAAAGCGAATGTTAGGCGGCTGCGCGGACTTCCATGTCAACGTTGTCGTTGGCATTTGTGTTGTTGACCCGATAACGGCGGAATCATGCCGGGCAAAAACCGTATCTTTACTACGTGCGTCGATCCTATTTCGCCCCCATCCGTCTTCGCGCTACGCGCTACGCCGGACGCAGCCTGTCTCTTTCACGACTAGAGACGGGCTGCGCCCGGCGAAGCCTCCCCGATAGGGGAGGCGGAGACGGGTGGAGGCGCCGGGTACCGCCCCCGGGTCCGCAGCGTCTATTCCACACAGCGTTTATCGCCATAGCTGGCAAGCCAGCACCGCATATATAGCACGAAAGCGGTTAAGGAAAAGGGGACGCGGCAATTTTTGTGAGTTATCAAAAGATTACAAGCGAACGCTGGAAGAAAACAGATTGCCGGAATGCGGATTCCCGTTGCCATGCGGTTGTTGTATCGGCATAGTATGAACCCGTTTAAGCGGGACTTCCTGAAAACCGGGGCTTATGACGAACACGCCTTCGCCGAAGCAGCGAACCAGTAAACTTGCGCCTGAAATACCCGAAGGCGCCACGGCGGTATTGGTTCTGGCGGACGGATCGGTGTTTTGGGGGCAGGGCCTCGGCGCTGAGGGTGCTGCCGCCGGCGAGGTGTGTTTCAACACCGCGATGACCGGCTATCAGGAAATCCTCACCGATCCGAGCTACGCCGGCCAGATCATCACCTTCACCTTTCCCCATATCGGTAATGTCGGGACCAACCCGGAGGATATCGAGACACGCAAACCCGCCGCACGCGGCCTGATTTTGCGCGCGCCAATCACGGAGCCTTCCAACTGGCGCACGCGCGAACCGCTCGATGCGTGGCTGAAGAAGAATAACCTCATCGGCTTGTCCGGCATCGATACGCGCGCGCTTACGATCCGCATTCGTGACGGCGGCGCGCCGAACGGCGTCATCGCGCATGCGCCTAGCGGACAATTCGATCTCGACGCGCTGCGTCAACAAGCGCAAGCGTGGCCCGGCCTCGAAGGCATGGATCTCGCGAAGGAGGTGACGTGCGGGGCGGCGTACGAGTGGAAGGAAAGCATTCAGGGATCAGCATTCAGCATTCGGGAAAAATCCTCTGAATGCCGACCCCTGAATACTGAATGCTATCACGTCATTGCCATCGATTACGGCGCGAAACTCAACATCCTGCGCTGTCTTGTAAACGCCGGCTGCAAGGTAACGGTGGTTCCGGCGCAAACATCCGCCGATGACATTTTCCGCCTCAAGCCCGACGGTGTGTTTCTTTCCAATGGTCCCGGCGATCCAGCCGCGACCGGCGTTTATGCCGTGCCGGTCGTTAAGGCGATCATCGAACGTGGCCTTCCGCTGTTCGGTATTTGCCTTGGGCATCAGCTGATGGCTTTGGCGTTGGGCGGGCGTACGACAAAAATGAAACTCGGCCATCACGGCGCCAATCATCCGGTCAAGGATCTGCAAACCGGCAAAGTCGAAATCACCAGCCAGAATCACGGCTTCGTCGTGCTAGCGGAAAGTTTGCCTTCATCCGTCGAGGTCACACATGTGAGTTTGTTCGACGGAACAAACGAAGGCTTTCGCATGAAAGATACGCCTGCTTTTTGCGTTCAGTATCACCCCGAAGCCTCGCCGGGCCCGCACGACAGCCATTATCTGTTTCGCCGCTTTATCGAAATGATCGAGAAGCACAAAGCATCGCGGAGGGCGGCATGAGTCTGATTTATGTCGAATATGTCCGGCAAATAGGAGGTCCAATGCCAAAGGGATCGAAAGACTTCCTTAATCCGAATCGTATTTCTTTTGCCGCGTCGAAAATCCGCGAGCCGCTTTGCCATCGTTGTCCGGAGGTATTTCATGTCCGTGCGCACTAACGCCGACGTTCGCTTCCGGGCAGCGTTTTTCTCCATCACGCTATTTCTATCCGCCGGTCTGATGTTTGTGGTGCAGCCCATGATCGGCAAGATGATGTTGCCGATGGTCGGGGGCACGCCGAGCGGCTGGCTGGTCGCGATGGCGTTCTTTCAGATGGCGCTCCTGGCCGGTTATGGATTCGCCCATTTTCTTTCACGATTTTCGCCGCAAAAACACGTCCTGGCCGTGTGTGCGGTTTTGGCCTTTGGGCTTGTCTTGCTGCCGTTAAAATTCAAAATGGAGTCAAACGCCGTTACGCCCGGCGTGATGGAAGTTTTGCTGGCCCTCGTTGTAAGCGTCTCGTTGCCGTTTTTTGCCCTTTCGGCGGTGAGCTCGAGCCTCCAGCGCCTTTTCAGCGCTGCGTCATCGTCTTCGACTTCCGATCCTTACTTTCTTTTTGCGGCCAGCAATCTGGGCAGCTTCTGCGGCCTGCTTTTGTATCCTTTATTAATCGAGCGCACGATTGGGCTAAGGGACCAGACGTCTTTCTGGCTCATCGGTTATGTCATTCTTATCGTTCTTTGTTGCTTATGTCTGGCGCTTGCCGCCCGGTTTCTAAAGACTTCCGGGGCGCAGTCGAAAGCAAAAGATGCCGCGGCCTCGATCTCGTGGCGCGAACGCGGGCAATGGGTTTTTCTCGCCTTTATTCCTTCGAGCCTCATGCTCGGGATCACGTCTTACATAACCGTGGAAGAAGGCTCGCTGCCGCTTTTCTGGGTTATTCCGCTGGCCTTGTATCTTCTCACATTTGTCATTGCTTTCGCCCGTCATCAGATCGTCGGACGCCGCGTGATCGAGCGCGTTCAGCCCATTATGCTTGTGTTTGTCATTTTCGATTTTCTTGCGAAGCCGTTTGCTTACGGAATGAACGCAGAGCACCTCGTTACCCCCCTTACCCTCTTTTTCTTTACGGCCCTGCTTTGCCATATGGTGCTGGCTTCCAAACGGCCCCCCGCCCGGCGATTGACCGAATATTATCTGTGGGTTGCATTGGGGGGCGCCCTCGGAGGGTCGTTCAATGTCTTTCTCGCTCCTTTCCTTTTTCCGCTACCCATCGAATTCATGCTTGTGGCCCTGATCGGCAGTCTGGTGCATTCCGGATTCGCGAAAAAGCCGTCGCGCGCCATAACGGCCCTGCTATGGATAGCGATGATACTGGCCTTATGCGCCACTTTTTTGTGGAGCCAATTCGGTCCGAACAATCTTTTCAACAGAGAGTCGATCAGCGCCGATGTGATGCCGATAGCATTCGCCGGCGCTGCTTTCATTTTTTATTTTTTGCTGAGCTTAGGCACGACGCCGGCACGGCCTGCGTGGTGGCGGCCTAAAATCGGCTGGTCCATTCTTGCCGGCGGCGGCTTCGCGCTTGGCGTGGCGATCGGGTTTGCCATTTACGGCCGGAATCAGAACGTCACCGTTGTTTCCTGCATTACCTTACTTGTTATACTGCTTTCTTTAGTAGCCGTCAGCTTGTGGCCGAAAGCGCTGATATGTTTTGCCCCGCTTTTGGGGTTGCTTGCGTTTTGCCTTCAAACGATGCCTGAATTAAAAGACGTACAAAGAAACTTTTTCGGAATCTGGCGCGTATATGACGTTCCTCTCGCGAACTTCGATGCGCGCGCCCTGATGCACGGTTCGACCATGCATGGCCTGGAACAGACTGCGCCAGAAATCGAGGTCATTCCGCGCTCTTATTACGACCCCAATGGCCCGCTGGGCGATATTTTCAGGGCGGTCGGTCCGAAGGATGTGGCCGCCATCGGCGTGGGATCAGGCGCAATCGCCTGTTATCAGAAGCCGGGGCAAAAATTTACCATGTACGAAATCGATCCCGACATCGTCAAAATTGCTTCGCAGGAGTTTTATTATTTCGGTCAATGCGGCACACCGGATATCGTTATCGGTGACGCCCGCCGGTCGCTGGCGGCGGCAGAAGGCGCTGTGTATGATTTGATTGTCGTCGACGCCTTTTCGTCGGACATGATCCCGATACATCTGCTCACGCGTGAAGCTTTTCAAATTTACTTCGAGCGGCTTAGGCCCGATGGCGTTCTGGCGCTTCACATTTCCAGCCGTTATTACGATTTGCGCAATCCCGTCAGCAATGTCATTCAGACGCTTGGGTTAAAGGGGAAGTACATTTTCGCTGATCCACCGCCGATCGACAAACGGAGGCCCGAGCTTGGCAGCAGTCCAATGTCCTTAAACAGCAACTGGATCGTCATAGCCCGGACGCAGGCGGCGTTGGAACGCTTCCGCCGCGCCGCAAAGTGGATCGATTTGCCCGAGCCGGAAGGAAAAGCCTGGACGGACGATTTTTCCGACGCCTTCTCGGCCATAGAATTTTCCAAAATCGAATAAGAATTGATTCATGCCCAAACGCACCGACATCAAATCCATCTGCATCATCGGCGCCGGGCCGATTGTCATCGGCCAAGCATGCGAGTTCGATTATTCGGGCGTGCAGGCGTGCAAGGCGCTGCGGCAGGAGGGCTACCGCATCGTGCTGATCAATTCCAATCCGGCGACGATCATGACCGATCCGGAAATCGCCGACGCCACCTATATCGAACCGGTTACGACGCCGATGGTCGCCAAAATCCTCGCGCGCGAAAAACCGGATGCGTTGCTGCCGACAATGGGCGGGCAGACCGCGCTCAATGTCGCGA
>Ga0207009_1076_pt1 | contig 16948 bp, 16 predicted proteins | sample Alteio_BWMinCont_81_FD_153479 | JGI IMG/M metagenome (GOLD analysis project Ga0207009, IMG submission 153479) | Enriched cells from forest soil in Barre Woods Harvard Forest LTER site, Petersham, Massachusetts, United States -... | ecosystem: Environmental > Terrestrial > Soil > Temperate forest >... | reverse complement strand
ACGCCCTTGAACTCCTTGACGACCGAGCGCAAGGGCTTCCCGGCCGCGCGGAGGATATCGAAGTCATGGAGGACTTCCTTTCCTTGCAGCGCGACGTGGAAGCGGCGGTCGCCGGCCGCGAGCGCGTCCGGTTCCATGAAGTGCAGGCGCACCGTGTAAAGCCGCTTTTTCCCTCCTTCCTTGTCAAGCATGACGGTCAACTTTTCCAGGCCGCGCATTCCGGACGCGGCGGCCCAAGCTGGCCCGTCGCCGGAAATGAGCGCGGGGTGGTGGCGGAAGACCTCCGGTTTGGCGGGCACTGTCGTGATCGCCAACCGCGGCGAGGGACCGCCGACGAACGGGTACTCCAACCAGAGCGTGCCGGTGTCGTCCTTGCGGTTGCCGGGCGCTCCTAGGTTGATGCCGACGCGCCTGACGGCGCCCTTGACGTCGCGCGCCCCGAAGTACGTCCACTCCTCGGCATCCGGCATTGGCACCAGCGCGACCGAACTCTGGTTCTGGTAGCTGCACGTGCAGTTGCGGGTGTAATCGGGGGCGGTGACGAGTCCGCCGGCGACGATAAGGTTGTTGGTGCAACTCGACCGGAAGCCGCCGAAGTTGCCGGTGCCGCCGTCGTTGCACAAATCGAAATAGCCTGCGGCCCCCGAGCGAAACGTCAGCAGGTTTTCCGAAGCGAGTGGCGTGTTGCAACCGTAGGACCGCGCCCAGGCCCACTCCTGCATTTCGCCGGTCAGCGGATCGGCGCGCATCACCGGGGCGCCGGTGAGCAGGTCGCAGGCGCTGCGGTCCTTGAGGATAATGTCGCCGTGGATCATCGCGGGGCCGATGTAGGCAGGTTTGTCCCACAGCACCTTGCCGCTAGAGGCGCGGTAGGCGCGCATGCCCTTGGGTTCGTCGGCCAGGGTGTCGCGGGCCACCCGCCCGGCTTCAACCAGCACGTCGTGCTGCACCGAATAGCTCAGCCAGGTACCGAACACGTCGGCGTCGGCCCGCCAGAGCGGCTTGCCGTTGGACAGGTCCAGGGCGAGCAGCTTCGGCTTCGTCTGGGGCACCTCGCCGCGGCGTTTGAGCAGGGCGACGTGGTCCGCCGACGGCCGGTCGATCACGTAGAGCCGGCCGCCGCCGAGGCAGAGCGTGTTGTTGCGGAAGCCGGCGTCGGCCGTCGCGCGCCACAGCAACTGGCCGGTGTGCCGGTCCAGCGCGAACAGGTGTTTGCTCGACGAGATCGCCTTGCCCTTGCCGTCGTCCACCGTTGGGTTGGCACCGCCGACGAGGTAGTCGCTCTCGACGTTCAGGCAGCACCAGTTCGGCGCGGCCTTCTCGCCGGGCAGATTGGGTAGGACAAACTCCGTCAGCCGCCGGCCGGTCGGCGGGTCGAGCCGGACGCACCCCTTGCCGGTGAGGACGTAAATGCCGTCGGCCGTCGAGACGTAGTTGCTGCCCCCGGCGTTGGCGCCGGGCTGGTGCTGGAAGTTGTCGTAAATCTTGCCGAGCGCCGGCAGCGAGGCTTCCCACAATAGCCGCCCCGTGTAAATGTCGATGGCCCGTAACTTATCGACGCCTTCGATGAGCAGCCGGCCGTCGATGACCTGCGGTTCCGGACCGTGGCCGTGGCGCGGCAGGATGCCCTCGTTGGACGGACCGCCGAACCACAGCAGGCCGAGCGGCGCCTTGACGATCGTGTCGCGCGACACGCGCGTGTTGGCCGCGTCGGCGTGCTCGTGGGTCCAGTTGGCCGCACCGGGTAGCGCGCCGTCGCGCGCGACCAGGGTCCAGCCGGCGGCGGTTCGCAGCTTCGCCTGGGGGTAGCGCGTCCGGTCGGCCAGTGCGGCCTCCATCGTCCCCTGATTGGTCGCGCGCACCGGCAGGCACAGTACGCCGCCGTAGGGCCGCAGCGTCGCGTACAGGGCAGGCAAGAAGTCGTCGGGCTGGATGACGCCGGGCAGCGCCGCCGGCGACATTTGCTCAGCGACGATCAGGCTCGCCAGGTACGGCGGCAGCCCGGCCGTGCCCGGCTCGCCTTGCAACACCGTTACGCGCTCGCGGGAAACGTCCTCCGCGACGAGCATCGCACGCAGCTCTTTGACCTTCTCCGTGTTGGATTCCAGGACGATCAAGCGTAGGTCGCTTTGCCGGACCAGTTCCGCAATCAGCCGACCGCGGCCGACGCCCCATACGACCGCGTAGCCGTCGCGTACGCCGGTCTCCTGCAACAACGCTTTCGTCTTCTCCGTCCATTCGTCCGCGACGGCAACCGGAGGGGCCACCGGCAGCCGGTGGGTCCTTGGCGTTGCCGCACCGGGCCCGAAACAGTACAAGGCGCCCTCGCGCGTACTGACATAGAGCCGCGAATCGGCGGCGACGAGGTGAACGGGATGGCCCTCGATCCGTGCATGCCACGCGACGGCAGATCCCTTCGCCGGCAGCGGCAGCGGCATGGCAAATACGAAGTTCGTCGAACCGGCGTAAAGGCGATTGCCGACCTTGACCAACTGTTCGATCGGCGGCGTCGGCGTCGCGGCCACTTTTTCTAGATTCAACCTTTTCAGAGTGACTTTCTCACCCTTCGGGTCGATGGCCACGTTTGCCGCTTGCAGAGAGTCGTCGAGGTCGAACACCGCGCACTCGGTTGCCGAACCGCTGTAAAGCCTTCTCTGCCCGAGAACGCTCGCCTCGTTGACGGTGCCGAGGTAGCGGCCGTCGTCGAGCGCGAACGCGCCAGTGCCGCACAGGAACATTCGGTTATTCGCCTGTACGTGATGACTTTCACCGCGCTTGGAATTCTCGCCCAGGCGGAAGTGAAGCAGCTTGCCGGTGTGGCGGTCGTAACAGGCCGGCACCGAGCGGCCGCCCGGCACGAGCAGTCGGTCGCCGGTGACGACGAGCCGGCCCTGCGGCGCGACACCGCCGAAGGAGTCGGCGCCGCCGTGCGGCTGGCGCATATAGATGGAACCGTCGCCGTCGTTGGTCCAGATCATCTGGCCGGTGCGGGCGTCGAGCGCGTGCAGGAAAACGCCCATGAACGGCCAGATGCCGGCCGCGAAGTAAACCGTGCCCTCGGCCACGACCGGGGCGCCGCGTGCCGGCCAGGTCGAGATCAGCCGTTCGTTGCCCAGCACCTTGCGGTCGGACGGCCCGCCGCGGAACTTCCACAGCAGGTCGCCGTCCTCGGCGTCGAGGCAATAGAGGTAACCGTCGTCCGCGACGAAATAGGCCCTGCCTTCCCAGACGACCGGCGCGAATCGCACGGGGCCGTCGGCGTTGAAGCGCCAGACCTCTTTGCCCGAATCGGCGTCGTAGGCGGTCACGTCGTCGGTCCGCGACGAGCCGACCAACACCAGGTCGCCGGCCGGGACGGGTTCGTACGCCTCGTCGAACTGCAACTTGGCCTGGTCGGGCCACGCGGGCTTGAGCGGCGGCAAGTGCCGGACCCACTGCAAGTGCAGTTCGAGCGGCGGCTCGTCCGCGGGCCGCGCGGGACCGGTATCGGAGCGCAGCAGCAGGCACGGCGCGCCGAGGAGCAGGGCCAGACAAGCAAGCGCTCGGGTGGCACGGGGAAGGGTCATGGGGCCGCGGCTACTTTCTTGGCGGGTTAGTCCGTGTCGGCAGGCACAATGCAAGTATAACTGCCTGCCGGCTGTCGTCTCGCGCGGAATCGTGAATTCCGTGAAAAAAGATGGCGTAGGGCGCCTACTTCGCTTCCTTGAAGCGGAACCCGGCTTTACCGGTGATGTCCGTACTCGTGAACGACGGGCACCAGTATTTCTCGACGTGTTCCACGACCAGATCGGTCCCCGCGAAATGACTCACCTTGGGCGCCTTCTCCGGGTTGTACATGGTGTCGGTCAGGTCGCGCAACAGGGCGACGTTCTTGCCCAGCCGGACCATCTGGCGGATGCCGAACGGCCGGCCGAGCACGCACATATTGAGGTGGACGCCGCAGAGGATGACGTTATCGATGCCGCGCGCCTGAAGGAGGTTCCACACCTCCTGGCCGTTGTCGGTCAGAGCGTCGCCGTCCATGATCTCAATGGTCGCGATCTGCCGCGTCCAGGCTTCGCGGATTTTGCACTTCTCGGCACAGTCGCAGCCCATGTCCGAGTCGTCAATGGGCAGTTCGGCCTCGCGCTTGGGGTCGGGCCAGCACCAGGTTGTGCCCCAGCGCTCGGCGGTGGACAGCGGCACCGGCGTCTTGGCGGCCGGCGCGTCCTTGGCCAGCTTGCGCTGCGGCGTGTCCTTGTAAAAGGCGGTGACGCTGCTGGGAGCGTGGATAACGAAGACGCCCTTGGCCCGCGCCGCCTTGACGGTGTCGTTGAGCGGCCCGGCCATCTCGGCGACGCGCTTGGCCGCCGATTTGCACCAGTGGTCATCCCACATGTCGCAGATGATGATGGCGGTTTTCTTCGGGTCCCAGTCGGTTTTCTTCTCCACGACGGCGTAGCGGTCGCCGTCAGCCTTGACGCGCGAGCTTAGATTCAAGTGCAGGGCTACTTTCTCGTCCGCGCCCCGAAGGAGCGGCAGGGCCAAAAAGAGACCGACAAGGGAGCAAAGGGTGAGGGCCAGCAGCAAGCGCACGCTCATGACGACTCCGTTTCGGTTGCCAGGGCGAAACCGCCCTAGCTTACCACGTCCGGCCGGCGAAGCAACCGCCGAGTGACGCCCACGACGCTGAAAATGTCCTCGAACCCTCACGGTATTTGGAGCGTGAAGGGCGGCGCTAACTCGCCCCACGGCACGCGCAACTCGTGCCGCGTCTCCCAGTTGAAGGTGTTGAAGCGCCGGTCGGGCGGCTCCGCGAACAGCGGCTACTGCCGCAATACAGACCGCCGGGTGTCGTGTATAATCAGGGATGCCAAGACAAACGTCAGCAGCAGCACGACGCCGGTTCTCGACACCCTTGAATTCGCCGCAGGCACCACCCCAAATTGCGGGCAAGATAGGAGGTAAGATGTTCACGCAGCTGCGTGTCAAGAACTTCAAGGCTTGGCAAGGTGAACACCGAGTTGAACTCGCACCACTGAGTCTTTTTTTGGGGACGAACTCGGCAGGAAAGACAAGTCTCCTGCAAATGCTTCTACTGCTCAAGCAGACTGCCGAATCACCGGATCGGCGACAACACCTCAATTTGGGCGGACAGCCCGGTGACGTTCTCCATTTCGGCGCGTACAAAGAAATCGTTTCGGGGCACGACCTCAAACGAGAACTGGCTTTCGGCCTGCGCTTCACAGGTCTTCGAGGAACGAAGAAAGGTCCCACTGAATATGAATATGACGTTTCGTATTGCCAAGCGCTCGGGGGCCTTCCCGTGGTCAACAAGTTGATGTACACCTCCGGAGACAAGACTTTTCGGACCTACCGGCAAAAGAGGGGAAGCTACCGTCTTACAAACCCGAATTCCAGGGACTCGGACATTACGGGAGGGATGGCTGGCTTCGACTTTGGAGCTAAGCGGACCTATGAACCGGAACGGTCGGTCGCCTTCTCGGCCGCGGCTGTCGCCGCGCTCGGCCTTGAAGGCCCCAAGGTTCAAGATCTCACCCTCCAGATGGTCGATGCGCTAAAAGGAATCATTTATCTGGGCCCACTTCGAGAGCGACCGCAACGGACATATCTTTGGAATCAGCAAATCCCCGGCGATTTGGGGGCAAAGGGAGAGTTTGCCATCCAGGCGCTCGTGGCCAGCGCGAATGACCGTGCCAAGCGAACAGAAACGGGAGGACGTGGATGGCTCGTCGAGCAAGTTCGCCATTGGCTCCAGAAAATGAAGGTCGCGGAAGATCTCAGCCTGGACCAGCAGGGCACATCGCATTACGAAGTGATCGTTCACCAAGGCAAGATCAACGCAAATCTGGTTGATGTGGGTTTCGGGGTCTCTCAGGTGCTGCCGGTTGTGACGTTGGCGTACTTTGTGCCGGAAGGATCGACCGTCATCTTGGAGCAGCCTGAAATTCACCTACACCCGCTCGCGCAAACGGCACTGGCTGACCTGTTTGTGCAAGTTTCGCAAACCCGCCGAGTGCAGTTCCTCGTGGAGACCCACTCAGAACAAGTCATCCGTCGGCTCCAGTATCTCATCGCAAATGAAGAAATTACACCCGAAAACTGTAGACTGTATTTCGTTAAAAAAGAGGATGACATCGCAGTAATGCACCCGCTTGAAGTTGACATGTACGGTCGCATTACTAACTGGCCGGAAAACTTCTTCGGAGACGCGATCGGCGAAGTGGAGCGTCAGACCCGGCGCATGATCGAGCGCAGGTCAAAGCGGCAGGGGGCATGAGACATGGTCGACCATGTTATCGACACTAATGTTCTGGTGGTTGCCAGCGCAGCGCATCCCGACTCGCCTTTCAAGGACAGCGACGTTCCCGATTCGCAAATGGCGATCGTGCTGGCGTGGCTGATGGCTTTTTGGAAGGACAGCCGACGCAATTTGGTTCTCGATAGCCAGGGCAAGATTTTGAAAGAATACCGTGGTAAGCTGCGGAAGGGGCGGGACATCGGCTTGATGGTAGTGGCGGAAAAGCTCCTTTTTGCGCGGTTTCATGAAATCGATTATGACGCTAATGATGTCGGTTGCCTGCCGCCCGAACTCGAAATGGTTGTCCATGACAGGAACGATAGGAAGCTCGTCGCTGTGGCATTGACCGACCTGGCCCAGGGGCTCCAAAGCAGCATCATCAATGCGTCAGATGGCGACTGGTACGACTGGGAAAAAGCACTGAAGCAAGCCGACGTAGTTGTAGAACAGCTGATCGAAGATTGGTCACGCCCTCAATGGGAGGCAAAACAGAAGAAGAAAAGCAAGCCAAAAACAGGTCTCCGGCCAGCGCGAACTCGGAAAAAAGCAACTTAGCCGATAGGCTACGTTCGTCTCCTTTCGCTTGAGATGGTATGTCGATTAGCTCCTATTGGCATAAGCGAGTTTTGCGAATGTTCTTCAAGTTTCCTCACACGCCCCACCTGCTCTGGCTTGGAAAAGTACCTTGCCGGGAGGACAAGGTGTTCGAGCCTCAGGAGGCGCGTGCCTTTGCGGACGGCGAGGTCACGGTCGAGGAGAAAGTCGACGGAACCAACATCGGTTTCTCCCTGGATGACCTTGCGGACCTCCGCGTGCAGAGCCGAGGAGCCTATTTAGCCCGTGGCTCTCACCCTCAATTTCAGCCGCTGTGGCCATGGATCGAGAGCCGGCGATTTGATCTCATCGAGGCCTTGCGGCCAGGTCTGATGCTCTTCGGCGAGTGGTGTTTTGCCCGGCATAGCGTGCCGTACAATCGGCTGCCGGACTGGTTTCTGGGTTTCGATGTTTATGATCGGACGGCGGAGTGCTTTTGGTCTAGTGATCGGCGCGATCGTTGGCTGAAGGAACTCGGCCTCGCCCCCGTCCCTCGCTTGGCAAAGGGAACGTTTTCGACCGAACAACTGCTTGCCCTCATCGGAACGTCTCGATTGAGCGACGGGCCGATGGAAGGGATTTACTTGCGCCGCGAACTAGGAGACTGGCTAGAATACCGGGCCAAAGTCGTTCGGCGGGAGTTCGTCGAAGGCATTGGCAAGCATTGGTCGGAGCATTCGCTTGAGAAGAATGCGCTCGCGTAACCCTGATGGCAGTGGTATTTCAGCGCCACGTCCACAAATGACCCGCGCCGCCTTTTCCGCGCTTGTGGTTGGGCGATCGACGCGATAAGCTCGATGGGCCTTGGAAGGTCCCGTTTTGATCCTCATTCAGTCCGTCCGCCGTAAACGACCCGTGAGGTAACGAACATGAAAAGCTTCTCCGCAATCGCCATGGTCGCTCTGACGGGTTCCGTCTGCACGGCGACCGAGCTGCCGCGCAGCAGCCCGGAGGAACAGGGCGTCTCGTCGTCGGCCGTGCTGTCGTTCGTCGAGGCGGCCGACAAGAACATTGACTCGGTACACAGCTTCATGCTCCTGCGCCACGGCCACGTCGTGGCGGAGGGCTATTGGTCGCCGTACAACGCCGACTCTCCCCACGCCCTGTATTCGCTGAGCAAAAGCTTCACCTCCACGGCCGTCGGGCTGGCCGTCGCCGACGGAAAGCTCAGCGTGGACGACGAGGTATTGAAGTTCTTTCCCGACGACGTGCCGGCCGAGCCGAGCGCAAATCTCAAAGCGATGCGGGTCAGCGACCTGCTCCGCATGTCCACGGGGCATCAGACCGAGCCGGCCCGCACGGCGGATCAGCCCTGGACCAAGACCTTCCTGGGCCATCCCGTCCCGAACAAGCCGGGCACCCATTTCCTGTACAACACTTCGGGCACGTACATGCTCTCGGCCGTCGTCCAGAAGGCGACGGGCAAGACCGTGCTGGATTACCTGCGGCCGCGCCTGTTCGAGCCACTGGGCATTGACCACCCGACCTGGGAAGCCAGCCCGCAAGGCGTTTCGGCCGGCGGCTACGGGTTGAGCATCCGCACTAAGGACATCGCGAGTTTCGGCCAGCTCTACCTGCAAAAGGGCAGGTGGCAGGGCAAGCAACTGGTGCCCGAGGCGTGGGTCGAGGCGGCGACCGCCCGGGAGACCTCCAACGGCAGCAACCCCAAGAGCGATTGGGACCAGGGCTACGGTTATCAGTTCTGGCGCTGCCGCCACGGCGCTTATCGGGGCGACGGGGCGTTCGGCCAATTCTGCATCGCGTTGCCCGAGCAGGACGCCGTCATTGCCATCACCGCCGGCGTCAAGGACATGCAAGGCGTCCTAAACCTGGTCTGGGACAAACTGCTGCCGTCGATGAAGGCGGCGCCGCAGCCGGCCGACGACCCGTCCTGCGACAAGCTCGAACGCACCCTGAAGAGTCTGACCCTGCGGCCGGCGCAAGGCTCCGGTACCCCCGCCAAGGTGTCGGGCAAGAAGTACGTGTTTGCCGCCAACAAACGGAAGCTGGAAGCGATCACGCTGGAGAGCGATGGCAAGGACGGGGCGGTGACGCTCGTCGCGCGCTTCGACGGGGTCGAGCGCCGGATCGCTTGCGGTGCGGGCAAGTGGCAAAAAGGCCGAGCGGCATGGGGCACATTCGCCGAGCAACCGGTGGCGGCCAGCGGCGCCTGGACCGAGGACGACACCTTCACGACAAAGCTGTGCTTCTACGAGACGCCGTTCACGGTGACGGTAACCATGAAGTTTGCCGGGGACGAGTTGCGCTTCAATTCGGAGTCGAACGTCGGATTCGGCTCAGCCAAGGAATCTCAACTGGTGGGCAAGGCGGAATAACGCCGGCCGAGCCGGTGGGCGGCCCACGTCACAGACCCGCTTCGCCGCCGGCACACCGATGCGATCTCTTGCGGGCCTGCGGCAGGCCCGCTAAAATGCCCCTGACAGGTGCTAAGGTTGGCGCCGCGCGCAACAAACTACTTACCCGGTAGTGTAACGGTAGCACAAGAGATTTTGGCTATTTAGCACTGGAAAACTTCATAAATCAGAAACGCCGCAGGGATAAGATCTTGCGGGGTTCTTGTTTTGTCTGAGGCGCACTTGTCGGGTTTTCCCCAACAATAGCCCATCCTATTGTTTCTTTTCCGCCTTCGGGTTCATCTCCTCGAACACGCCATCCGTCACGGCCTGCTCGTCGAGGCCGACGTAATGCTTCATTAGCGTATCAACATTGCAGCCGTAGGCGATGGACGCCCGGCGGGGATCGACACCCGCCTGCCACGCCATCGTGAATGCCCGCTTGCGGAACATATGTGTGGTCAGCAGTGGCCGGTCAGGGTGACCCGTCCGGTAATCGGCGAACAGCGTCTCCACCCAGTAGTAAAGCCGCTGGGGAGCGAATTCCGGGTTGAGCTGATGCGTCGGCCAGCCCTTCGCCACGAGCGCCGCTTTCAGCCCGGCTGGGTAGTTTTGCCATAGCCACACCTCGCCCTTGAAGGCGTCGAGCGAAGTGTACAGATCATCGGGCAGCGGCACCGCCCGCTCCTTCCGTCCTTTGGTGAGATCTGCGGGGAAGATGAGCCGCCCCCCGCAAAGCTGGGCCGACTTGAGGCTACAGAGATCCATCAGGCGGCAGCCGGTGTAGGCTTTGATGGCGAGGAACAGCTTGGGAAACTGCCACTCGCCGAAGCGTTCGGCGATCCAGGCGTGGAACGCCTCGATCTGTTCGTTGGTGGCGTACTTCACGGCCAGTTTGTCGGCCTTCGGGGGCGCAACGTCCTGCCACGGATTGCCGGGGACGATCTTCAGATCATCCATCAGCCACTTGTTCCACAGACCTGAGAGACCGCCGAGGATGCCCGCGACGTAATGTGCGCTGGGCAACTTCTTGCGACGCCCAAGCGTGGACATCATCCAATCCCGCCACCTCGCGGCACCCGCAGGGGAGATATCCGCCGGATGATCGGTGTTTGGGTAGAGCTTCCTGACCAGGCGGATCAGCTTCAGATAGTAGCCGAGTGTACTGGCGCGGTTCCCCGAGGTGGCCATCCGTGCTTTCAGCCGCTCGATGGTTTCCTCCCATGTCACCTTTTCTACCGTGACAATTGCCGGAGCGTACTCCTTCTCGATGATAAGTCGCGCCGCCTCGACCGCCTGGCCCACGCGCGTCTGATTGGTATCGCGCTCCATCCGCCGTCCGTCCATGCCACGGAAGTAAGCGAAGTAGGTCGGTTCGTTCTTTCGCAGCTTAACCGAGAAACCGACGACCTGACCGTGGCAGATGTGGGAGTGGGGATACGCTCGCGGCATGGAATGGCTCCGTAGGGAGACATCCTTGTCTCAAGATAGTTGGGATTTTCTCTTTGTATATTGTACGCCCGTGCGCTGGCGAAGGAAAGACCTGAAAAAGAAAACGCCCTCCAAAAAAGGAGGGCCAGGGGCGCCGTCGTTTGTTATTCTTACCGCCGGAACTTGCCGGTCAGGTAATTGTCCAGCGCCTCGCGTGTGAACAGCAGCCGCCCAGGCCGACCGGGCATCGGCTTGAGGCGGCCGCGCTTAACGAGAGCGTAAATAGCCTGAATTGTGCTGCGTATGTAAGCAGCGGCTTCCGCAGCTGTCAGGTAAGGACTCGGTACTGACCCATTCAAGATGTTATCCATCAGCCCGACCCTTGTTGATTTTCCTTCTTCGCCTCCTTGCGGCCCAAAAGCGGCACAAACAAATGCACAGTCAGTGCGGCCACCGCATCGGGATTCTCTTTGAGATGTTCCGCTATGCGACGCCACGTGAACCACATCAACGTTCCCCCGCCTCCTGCGAGCAGAACGAAAGCCAGAACCATGCCGAAGAACATGTCCTCTCCTTATCTGGGCGACTTCTGCCGCAAGCCATAGGCCACAATAACGAATCCTATCGCATCGATAATCGTGAATAGCGGCCACAAAACGCGCATGTCGGACATCCATCCATCCGGATCATTCTCCAGCCGTTCGCCATTTGCATAGCACCAGAAAGTTAGCCACAGCAAGTACGGCCCAAAAATCAGGTTGGCGAGGATGAATTGCAGCATTGGTTGATTGATACGCTTTTTCCTATCAACCATCGCCACGATAAAAGAAATCCCCAACAGCAAGCCCCACAACGTAATCCCAACGCCCAGGTAATCCCGAAGGGGGTCGAAATCCGCAAGCATATCGTTCCTCCAAAGAAAGTAGGCGGGGTGGAGCGCCCCCGCCCACTTGAACCACCTGGTCTAAAACTTCTTAACGGAGCCGCCGCCCATATTGAAGCCAAAGATAACCCCCAATATGGCCAGGATGCCGCCCGCAAAACAGAACGCCACCTTGCCGGAATCCGACTTCTTAACCCTGCCCTTCCAGCCGCCCCCTCCGGGAAGTGTCATTTCCATGTCCACGCCGCGCCCTGATCCCAACGGCACACGGGTTACCGATGTGCATTTCGGGCAGGTTGTCATTTGGCCCCTTTTCTTCGACTCGATGCTGAGCGGGGCCTTGCAAGACCGGCAATTAAACGGAATCAGCTTACCCATTGTGCTCTCCTTCAAAAAAGGGAGGGGGTGGGCTAGGCCCCCGCCGTACCACGGTTACTTGCCACGCGGCCGAAACGTACTCATTGGCCCGCGGAACCGAAAGAACCACCCAACCAGCGCGTCCAAGATCACGTTCAACATCTGACTCTCCTTTTTTCCCGGACTTAAAGAATCATCCTCCGTGGCGTCCGGCCGACCACGGAACATGACTTACCTGTCAATCCCCCGATCCTGCTCCTGCCCCGCACGTTGCGAAGCATCACGAAGCGTATCGAGATAAGTGATTGGCAATACCTCAGCCACCATCTCACCTTCGCGTGACTGGTAGAGTTCGCTTCTTCCTGGACCCTTATCCTTGTCCTGTTGTTGTTCAAGCGGCAGGGAACGCAACAGCTCACGTCCAGCACTACCTGGCTTATCCGTCTCACCTCGCTGCCGCGCCACCATGTCCGCCCAGCCCTCACCGTTTGCTGGACGTTCAGCCACCTCAATGTTCTGCGAATCGGAAGGAGCCGATTCAGCCATAAATTCCCCTTTCAGCGGTCAATGCCGCGCTCAGGCGGTTGCTCCGAACGCTGCGAAGCATCACGCAGCGTGTCCTGATAGCTGGGCGAGGTCGATTCCTGTTCCACTCCACCCCCAGCTCCACCCCGTGCTTGGGCAATTTCCCCCTGCGTCTGTGTCCCGTATAGCCCGATTTCGGCATCGGCCACGCTCTCACGCGATGGATTCAAAGCGTTGCGAACCTCTTTCAAGCCCAAACGCGCCATCGCCTCCAAATGCCCCTCGCCAATCTTTGCCATTGGTCGCCTCCAAAGAGTTAATTGCCCCCAAACTTCGACCGAAAACTACGCATCGTCTGTTCCTGTTCCAACCGCGCATCCAGCATCGCTTGCGTGCGTTTCTGCCAGATAGTTTGCTTGGCCATTTCCACAAAAGGCAACGTGAAGACTCCGGCCAGCAGGAAGTACGGCAGACCGTAGGGCGACATATGCGCCTGGGCGTAAAGCCAGTACACCAAGCTGCCGAGGATGCCGATGAGAATCGGCTCGACGACGAGCTTTGCCACGTTTTCCGTTCGGCCGAGTCTTATTGCATCGAAAGGGAAACCGTCATACTGACTATGCACTCGCACGCCGTTCCAATTCAGCCGCAGGGATTCGAGGCGCCGCTTTACGAAGAACAACAGCCAGATGCCCAGCCACAACCACATAAACGGGTCGTAGCTGAAAGCCGCCCACAGCGCCATCAACACCACCGCCAGCGCGCAGGGCACACCCAGCGCCTGCAAACCATAACGGTTGCGCATCGGAATGGTCAGCGCCCGCTGGTGCATGACCAGGAACGAAAAAGCAATGTTGAAGTTACGCTTGAAGTCGTTTCCTTCCTGTTGCTGCTGAGGCATAGACTCACCTTCCTTTCGGGGTAGAGTTCAAAGTAGACGTCGGCCACTCGGACATTTCCTCGCGTGCTGCAATCCCACTGAGAATGCCGATGAAGGAATCAATAAGCGTTTCCTGACACACCCATGTCCGATTGGGAAAGTAGCGGACGATGTAATCCAATAGCATTTCGGCATCTTCTTTTGGCGCGGCCGCGAACGCCTTTTCAAGGCACGAGCCGCAATAGCCTTTCTGCCACGACTCCAACGCCGGCTCACTTTCCTTTCGCGGTAAGCTGGTCACGAACTTGATGATGTTTGCACTTGTCACCGGCTCGTTTGCCAGTCGGAGTGTTTCGCACACCACCATAGCCATTGCCCGGCAGCCGTCGCGCCAGAACTCGTAACCACGCGCCATGTCCATCATGTCGAGAGCCATAGCTCACCCTTTCTGTGAAAAGACGACTCGTTGATAGTTGTTACCGTCCGAAAACGGTTCCCCGCTGCGAAGGACGAGCGCATCAGCAAGAAAGCTGTTGTCGGGGCCTCCCGTTCTGCCAACCATGAATTCCTGGTCTTGAAGCGCCTGTTCGTAGTGCTCAGAAAACGAGCTGCTGACGTGTGCATCGCCAAATAGATTATCCCAAACCGTGTTCTCAGGCCCCGGCGAGCTTCCGCCGCTATAGAGGATTTCCTTGCGCCTTCCCAGCTTCGCCGTGCAGGCTTTAGCCGTCACTGGGTCGCTGGCATGCACTATCCAGTGGCTGAAATTCGCCAGCAGTGCGTCGGCTTGATGCTTTCCAGCATCCCCTTTCATGGCAGAATAAAATGAGCTAATTGACTGACTAAGATATACCAAACTTCCTTTGTGGCTGCGGCACTGCGCAATGAACGAGCTATCGTAGCTGGTGACGAACTGGTGGGCCTCGTCGCACCAGATAACGCAGAACGGTGAGGCATCATCGGCCTTGCGTTCGAGAATGGCCAGCTCGACCAGCTGCTTCATCCCGCAGGATATCAGCAGCCCCGCCTGACCCCACGTCGAAGGTGGGAAGTTCACAAGTACCCACTTGCCCGCCAGAATGTCTGCCGGCGAAACGTTCGTCGCTCCGGAGCACATTTCTCGGACGATGCCGGTGTTCATGGTGTGGAGAGTCCCCTGCACCCCGGCGAGTATGTTGCCACGCGTTTTCAGATCCATGACGCCGGCCCATTCCTCATTCCAGAAATCCAAGCACAACTGGAAGTCATGCGCCTCCATCGCCGTCTTCTTTGCATGAAACGCCCGCTCCATAATTTGCGGATGGTATTTCTGCTGCCATTGGGCGCTTCCCTGTTCGGCCCGAGAGACTGCCGCCGTCATGATGAACTTGTGCAGATTCGGGGCGGTAATAGGCTGCCTTGCCGCTTGCAGCGCCGCCACGGCGTTGTAAATCGTCCGTTCTTCTTGTTGGTCATAAAAACGAGAGCTATCCCCACCGCCATTGGAATCCCCCCGCTTCATCACCTCGCTGATGGTGGTTATGAATGTCACGACATCACGAGGGGTCTTGAGGCAGTTCAAGAAATTGCATCGATACGGGCCATCAGCATCGAAGACAATTAAGTCTTTCAAGCGAAGTGCTTTGCGGAAGATACGCATCACGTCGCCGACATCTTCGGGCTTCGCCGCCAAAATCAGGCCGCCGGATTGCGGATTGCTCACGACGGCCTGCATCAGCGTCCGGCCCGATGAGCTGGTCTTGCCGCTTCCCGCTCGTCCCAGGATAAGACAACCGCCATTGAGCAGATCACGCACGCGGAAGAAATCACGCTGCGTCCACCGGAACAACACCTGATCGAGAGCAGACGAAAACTTCTTTGGAGCATGACGTGCAACGGCTCTCTTGCCGAAAAACCGCAACAGCACGCCGATGAAGAATACGAAGAAGAGGCCAATCGGAATGGCCGGATAAGCATCAAAGAACTTGAATAGATTGTCCATTGATGATAAAACCTCCAATAAGCCGGGTGGAGCAGCCCGGTAGCTCGTCAGGCTCATAACCTGAAGGCCGCAGGTTCACTCCTTCCCCCGCGCCCATTATCCGGCCTTCGCTTTATCCTTCATCACTGCGGTAAACGTTTTGGAATCGAGGCCCTGGTCATTCGCCTTTTTCGCCTCTTTGAGCAGGTCCGTGAGGGTTTGGATAACATCGTCGAGCGTCAGACCATCGCCGTCGCCGACCAGCGTGACGACGACCCCCGAAGGCATCAGACATTTCACGCGCGACGTGCGCACCGTGCTCCCGGACGGCTTCCTCCGCATCCGCTCCAGCTGTTCCGCCGAGGCGCCGTTGAGCTTCGCCAGCAGCATGGCTTCCTGCTGCTCGGGCGGTACCTGGCTGATGGCGTACCAGTCCTTGAGGCCGAGTTTTCCCTGGGCCGCCGCTTGCTGCACGCAGCAGATGCACTTTGACAGGGAGAGCGTTCTCGACACTGACGCTTCCGAGCGGTCGAGGGCCGTGGCCAGCTCCTTGGCCGTAGCGCCGGGGTGAGCTTTCAGCCACTCCTGAAACCCGCAATACACCTCGTAGGACGTCAGGTCGGCCCGGTGCAGGGCGGTGATGATCTGCATCTCCCGCACGTCCGATTCGCTGGCGTTGTCGTCCAGCAGGATCGCGTCGAGGCGCTTCACCCCGGCCAGTTTCGCCGCACGCCAGCGCCGCTCGCCGTCCACGAGCATTCCGCACTTGCGAGCAATGAGGGGGACGAGCTGCCTTTTCTTCAGGCTCTCGCCGAGAAGGCGCAGCTCTTCTTCCGGAAAGTCCTTGCGCGGTTGACGTGGGTCAGGATGGTAAAACTCAATCGGACTGGTCAGGACAGTAGGCACAGAACATCCCCCTGCCGCTGTAAGCGGCTCAAGAATAACGGCTTGTGGACTCGTGCGGATAAAGAAGTTTGAGCTGGCTCAAATCCTGCCAGAAGCTCCGGACCTGCAGCCCCGACCCCACCTCGGCCGGCCGCAGCTCGTCGGCGCCGCGCAAATGGTCTTCGCGCATTTCGGTTGCCAGCCTTTGTCATGGCAGAATACGTTCGCCAACCGCTGAAAGTGAGCGGGATCCATGAGCTCAAGCCAGCGTTCTGGCTCCTCTTCCGCGCGGTAACGGCGAACGCGGGCCAGCACCTGCTCATACGGGCGCATTGAAAAGGCCGGAGCTGCATGCCTCCGGCCGTGACAATGGAGACAACTGTGTTAGCTCAGATCTCGACGACCTCACTGTCTGTGGCCTGGTCATAGTTCACGGCAATGATTCTGGTCCTCGCCCGGCGGCGCTGGGTCACGCTCACCCCGAAGCGGGCGAGTGACTCGACAAGAACCTTGATCCGCCTGCCCAAACCCACTGGCGTTAGCCCGTCCGCTTCCGAAATCCGGACGCGATTGACCTTTGCCGTGTCATGCAAGGCCCGAACCAACTCCTCCGCAGAACCTTCCCAAGAACCTGCTTGCTTGGCAAACAGCCAAAACGCCTGAGCCAGCGGGTCACCCAAGGTCGCCCGCTTCTGCCTTGCTTCTGCCGCCGCCCAGGCACTATCAAAGTCGCCGGCCGAACCGCCCGTCGCGACTTCCACCGCGCGGCCGAACCGGT
>Ga0207009_1075_pt1 | contig 17005 bp, 16 predicted proteins | sample Alteio_BWMinCont_81_FD_153479 | JGI IMG/M metagenome (GOLD analysis project Ga0207009, IMG submission 153479) | Enriched cells from forest soil in Barre Woods Harvard Forest LTER site, Petersham, Massachusetts, United States -... | ecosystem: Environmental > Terrestrial > Soil > Temperate forest >... | reverse complement strand
TCATTTTATTTATTATTTAATTATTCTTTTTGGGGTCTTAATTTATGCTGTTAAAACCTTACCAGCAACGCACCGATAAATCTTGTCTCAGATGGTACAAGGTCCGGTACAAAAGTTGATGGAACTGGTGTTGTATTATAACCATCCGGAGAAGTTACACCACCAGGGCCGGCAAAATAAGGCACGCTGGCGTGACGGTGCACAACCTCTAAACGAAAGGTAAGATAATCGTTAGGCATGATATCAAACGTGGTTGAATAGTCATAGCCATGGAACTGGTCGCCCGGGTTAGCACTAAAGGGCATTGAACCCACAGCGCCGGTATTTATTGCTGGAATAGGGTTAGCGGCTCCGGTTGGATACAAGACCAGGTAACGACCTGGGTTATTAATCACACCGCCGCCAAATGTCCAGCCCATATGGCCTTTGTTGAATACCACCCGGTGATAGATCATACCGCTTGCAAAGTATTGAGCCGGCCCTTTAATTGGGTCTGCGTAAAAACCATTAACGCCATCACCTTTTTCAAAACCAATATCACCGGTAATTGAGAAGGCCGCACTATTGATGAAGCTATTTTTATTGGTGCTTTTATAATAACGCACCTCAATGCTATTATCAGAGTGGAATCTTTTTCTTCCCGGTTTGTCCTGGGTATCTGCGCCATAATAAGTATTGGTTAATGCCTGGAACCATTCTATAGGGCGCCATAAGATTTGACCTCCTACACCAGGCTGACTGTTAAACATACCATACGACTGCCAGCCATTGATCAACCAAGGCTCGATTTTTAATTTATCAGATACAAATATTTGCACCCTTAAACCATTAAAAAACCATGGCGTATTATCAGAGGTAAACGATGGCTGATAGGCCCAATTTTCGGCATTATAGTACGAAAACAAGCCAATATACGACATGAATATACCGGCATCAACGTTAATACCATTCAAAACGTCAAAATGATAACCCGCATTCGCTTCACTTAAATAGCGATAAGCGGTAGCCAGGTCATATTGGCCACGGGTAACACTTAGATCATTACGCGGCACCACGGTAGCCCGCGTACCAAATTGGGTAAGTATGCTTGCACGCACATTGTCATAGTGAAAATCGCCACCTAATGCAGCAGTCGAAATTTCAAATTCATGGTCGCGCGCCAATGCTGTTGAACCTACTACGGTGTGGTCAATAGGATTATTGTTTGATGCCGTGTAGTTAAAGTCGAGCAAAACGCGACCGGTAAAATATTTAGAATCAAGCAGAGCAGTATGCCTGCGGTCATTGCCATTAAGCCAGGTAAAATCGCCAAAAGCAAAAGGTTCAGCTTTCGCCTTTACGGTATCTTTTTTAACCGCGGTATCGGTTTTCAACAATACCGGGGTCTTAAGCTGCATTTTTCCTTCGGTGGATGCAAGCGCAGGCTGACTTTGGGGGTAGGCATGGGTTAGCGATACACCCAAAATAATTGAAAAGAAAATTTTTTTCATTTTTGTAGTAATTAGAATTGTTTTATTGATCCGGCAGTGTCTAAGTTTTTATTGCCGGATAGGTTAGTAAAAGATTTTAATAAGGATTTGTATCTCATAATGATATTAGTTGATGTATTTAGTTGGATTATTAATTAGCATCAGCGGCAATGTTTCAAGCAGCCTGATATACAGGTTAATTCCCTTTTTAATTTCTTCGAGAAAGATATACTCATCTGCGGTATGTGACCTTGCAGAATCGCCCGGCCCTATTTTTACCGATGGAATATTGAGCCAGGCCTGGTCTGAAGAAGTAGGCGAGCTATAAGTTTTGCAGCCGATAGCGATTCCCGTTTTCACAATAGGATGATCAGTCGCAATTGAGGATGCGCAGGTTGAACCAGGGCGCACCTTAATTTGAGCCGACACATTGTTTTTTATGATCGCTAAAATTTCATCGCAACTGATGGTATTATTATAACGGATATCTACCGTGAACTCGCATTTTGCGGGTACGATGTTATGCTGCAATCCGGCATTAACCATAGTAACATTCATTTTTAACGGGGATGAGCCCTTTAGCTTTTGCACTGGTTCATAGGTTCTGAACCATTCTATATCCTTCAGGCATTTATAAATGGCGTTGTCACCTTCGTCACGGGCCGCATGTCCTGAACGACCTGTACCAATACAATCTATCACCATATTGCCCTTTTCTTCAACGGCCATTTGCAATAGTGTTGGCTCGCCTACAATAGCCAGTTCCAATTCACCCAACAAAGGGAGAATAGATTTTATTCCGTTTTGACCTGAATTTTCCTCTTCGGCAGTAGCAGCCAGGCATAAGTTAAAGCCCAGACCCTTATAGCTGTAAAAATTTAAAAAAGCGGCTATTAATGATACCAGGCAACCACCGGCATCATTGCTCCCTAATCCAAATAAGCACCCATTAGCTATTTCAGGGCAAAAAGGATCGAGCGTATAGCCTTCGTTAGGTCTAACCGTATCTAAATGAGAGTTTAATAAGATAGTGGGTTGGTCGGGGTTATAAAACTTATTAAAGCACCAAACATTATTTCCCTTGCGGTAGGTTTGGATGTTATAAGTTAAAAAATATCCTTGTATCAAATCGGCCACCATACTTTCCTGCCCACTGTAGGAGGGGGTTTTTATTAACTTTTGCAGCAGGTCAACCGACTCGCTAAACAATGTGGTATTTAATGCGATATTTTCGCGAACCTGCGAAAACCCGTTTCTGGTTCTCATATCTTTAATCATCGCTGTATTAGTTTAGTTGCGGATCAAATAACATTGCGGTACAAAGGCAATTACAGCGGTCTTTACTTTGCAAAACATTATAGTTTACACAGCTTTTACAGCCATCCCAAAATTTAGATTCGCGGGCAACTTCGCTGTAGGTAACCGGTTCAAAACCCAGGCGGGTATTCATTTTCATAATGGCCAGACCCGAGGTAATGCTGAATATTTTTGCCGATGGATATTTGGTTTTGGATAACTCAAATATTTGAGTTTTAATTTCGGAGGCAACCCCCTGGTTACGGTGCTTTGGCGAAACGATAAGGCCGCTGTTGGAAACAAATTTTCCATTATCCCAGGTTTCAATGTAAGAGAATCCTGCCCATTCGCCGGCTTCTGTTACTGCCACAATTGCTTTACCCGTATCAATTTTTTCTATTACCGAGGCAGCTGATCTTTTTGATATCCCCGAGCCTCTTGCTATTGCAGAACTTTCCATTTCATGAATAATCTCGTCTGCAAAAACCACGTCTGCCGCGATGGCAGCCCTTACAATAATTCGTTCATCTTCCATTTATTCTTATTATTTCAGTTATTGCACATCCGTGTTATAACTGTAAAAACGACGATGCCAAAAGGATGCCTATTGTGCCAAAACATGGGCAATAGTGCGTTTAGATGATTTAAACGAATATTTTTTGTTAAAAAGGGCAAATGTGCCAATAAAAAAGCCTCTCAAAATGAGAGGCTTTTTTCAAAATAAGCTGGTGGCTAATTACTGCACATGATAATTGCGTATCGGTTCGCCGGTAAAATTTTCCAGGTAACCGCTTTCATTTACCACTAATTTGCTCATGCTGCGCACGGTTATCGCCTTCTTTCTTTTAGGGCCAATTAAGGGGATTACAATAACCGCTAACAAAGCGGTTACTTTCAATATCATATAAAATGCTGTCATGACTTAATAATAATTTTTGAAGGATTAAATTCCTGGCAGCATATCCAAATGCTATGCCGTAAAAAATAAATCGCTATAAAACAGGCCCTACAGCATTTAAAACGGGGGAAACTAAAAAAAAGAACCGATAGTTATACTATCAATGACCGATCATTTTGAGAGGCATAGATTATCAAAATGATGCGAAAAAAAGTGTACTAACTAGATACGGGAGGATGTATAATAAAACCTCTTTTCGATAACAGTATCCTAATTCGCTGTTATTTCTACTTTATCAACCGAAGACACCACACTCTTACCCTTTATGTTCATTCCACTCATATTCATGTCAAATGTGAGGTTAAGGTTAGTGGTCATCGTAGTAAAAAACTGCTTTGTCACATCGTAATTAAGAGACCCATTGCCCATGCCGCTGATATTCATTTTCAGCTTTTGGCTTTGCACTGCCTGATCCATATCAACATCAATGTTTTCAACCAGGTCAAAAGTTGCTATATTGTTAGCTATGCCTGTTAATTTATAAGTTACTTTTACGGTAGCTTTATTAGCATCCGTGGCACCAGGCAAAGGAATATTAAAAGGCATTTCCTGCACAAAAACATCTCCAACTTTTAAGGGATGATCGGGAAATTTGATTCCATTCTGTATGGTTTCTATCATTTTACTCACAACGGTTCTCACACTATCATTAATTTTTTGACCGGCTACCGAGTCTACTTGCAATTGGCCGGCCGGTGTATATTTGCCATAAACTTCAACAGTAGTATTGGGCATGCCGCTGCCCATTGGCATATCCTGGCCGTTCATCGTCATTTTTATATTATTTGTTTTCGATGTTATTTTTACCGGGATCATATTATTTTTATCGCGTGTACCGGTAACAAATAATGAGGTTGAATTGCTACTCATTGCCATCACCATATCCTGTCCGCCGCCTGCCGCCGCTAATGCGGCCGGCATACCCATATTCATATTTGTCTTCATTTCCTTAGTTATTGAATAGCTGGTTTTAGGCAAAAAGGCCGGCTTAAATATTATTTGTTGTTGTGCCTTTAATTGTAATCCAGCTACTATTAACAGGGGTAAAATAAATAACGGTTTCATAAATTTCATCGTGACTGTATTTAAAAGCAATGTAATAATTATGATTTACAATTCAATTAAACTATATGTTAAAAAATTAATCAAATAGTAGATATCACCTGGTTTATTTAATTAAGCATGAAGGACTTCTATTATATTTTAGGAACGGATGTAAACAGCACTTCAAATGAAATAAGAGAGGCTTATAGAAAACTATCAAAAAAATTCCATCCTGACCTCAATCAAAATGATAATTATTTTGAAAATAGGTTTAAAGAGATCCGCGAAGCATACGAAACTTTAAATGACCCTGTGAAACGCAGCCGGTACGATGCCACGTTAAAAAAGCTGAAACCCTATCCTTCAGCGGGTGAAGTAAAAAATCAGCGCTACAACTTCAAAACCAAATACATTGATATTGCCTTTACCATCACGCTGATAATAATTACGCTAATTTTTGGCGATTATGTTATAAAATCCATCTGGCGTTCAAAACCGGCTGGTGTTAAAACAACCGCTCATACCGGTACACTCTCTTACCACAAGATCAGTCATCATAAAAGAAAACATAAATTTAAAGCGATACCAAAACCCATTCTTGCCGACAACCGGCCCAATAAAATAATTACTAATAATAAGCATCTTGCTAAAGCTAATGCAGATACAGCCCATATCCTATCAATTAAAGCTGTGCCAGCTATTAAATTAGCGTCACCAATTAAAAGTAAGGCCGTAGCTAAAGTTATTGCTCCGGATACCAGCCGTATTAACCAGGCGTTTGCCACTAAATTAGCCCCCCCTGTTAAACCTGCTCCTATAAATAAACCGCTGATAACCGTTAAACCAACACCACCTGGTGTTAGCAATATTAAGGTTGATAATAAAACAGTTGGTGATAATCGCATTAGTCAAAATACCACAGCTTCTTATACGGCCAGTATCAGGTCAAATGCAACAGGTATTGTCTATCTCCGTAAAATTGATAATTACAATTCAGATGTTGTTACAACAATCCCAACCAATGCACAGGTGTTGGTATTAGAAAAAGGCAAGAACTTTTGTAAGGTGACATTTAACAATAAAACCGGGTATGTCCCCAATTGGACAGTACAATCAAAATGACACCTCTTTAGTCCGTGTTTTCAATTTGAATGTAATTTATTAGTCTGTTTATAATTGGCGACGCTTAATAACAAAAACATTTAGCTTATCTATAGGTTTAAGTGGTAGCTTGAATTACCACTAACATTATTAAATTTGAAGTTTTATACCCTAACTGTGCAGTCTAATCTCCCCTACAAAAAATTTTCGTTATTAAGATTGCTATTATCCTGCTTGTTTATAGGTATAAATAGCCTGGCTTATAGCCAGGTAGGCGCACCGGCCGACTCGCTTAAAGCGGATTCATTGGGCGCCAAAGGCAGAAAGATCCATCCACGGACATATAATCTCAATAAACAATATGATTTTGGCGATCTAACCCGCAACATTCTTCACCCTAAAAAAAAGACCGATACCCTGCATAAAGCATCAGGTATTACTATTGTACCCAATGTTGCAGCTAACCCCACTATTGGCGCACAACTTGGCATTAAGGCTGTAGCTGGCAAAAAATTAGGTGATGATCCTAATACGCTTTTATCAATAGCTGCCACATCTGCCTCCTATACCAGTAAAGGGATTCTTTTTTTTTATATCAATCATAACATATTTACGCCCGGAAACAAATGGAATTTCCAGGGTAATCTTGTTGTTTCAAAAACGGTAACACCCGATTACGGCCTGGGAATTGGGCAGGCAGAAGACGAAGGAACTGCTGCCGATAAAGTATTGGCTGATAATGCGCGCAAGGCCTATGCTATCCATTCGTATTATTTTAATGCCCGTGAAAAGGCTTACAAAGAAATTGCGAAAAATCTTTTTTTAGGAGCGGGGATGTCATTTGAAGTAAGGCGGAAGATACAAAATAAAGATACCACCAATAATGCAACGCCTTCCAGTGTATACAACAACCAGCATGGATTTCCGCAAGATCATTACGCGGCAGACGGGTTTCTTTTTAATGTTGAATATACATCACGTGATAATCCGAACCGCGCCTATACGGGAATTTACTTTGATGCGGGCATAAGGGCCAATCAAACGTGGATAGGCAGCACAAAAAACTCCCTGCAATTTACTACCGACTTCAGGAAATATTTTAGCTTGTCGGACATCAATCCCGAAACCGTACTCGCATTTTGGAACTGGGGCTCGTACCTGTTAAGCGGATCGATACCTTATCTTGAATTACCCGGTACCGCACGCGACGGCGCTTTTAGAAGCGGCCGGGGTTATACCGCGCAATACTTTAAAGGAACTGAATTTAATGATACCGAGGCCGAGTTTCGTTTCCCGATATTGGCAAATAAATTTATCAGTGGGGTCGCTTTCGGCAGCATGCAAACTGCCAATGATGAACACGGCACCAAGCTGTTCCAGGTATTTCAGCCTGGTTATGGCGCTGGTTTACGGGTATTATTTAACAAAGCAACACGCACCAACCTGGCCCTGGACTATGCCTTTGGCAAATTTGGCAATCGTGGATTTTTCCTGAATTTGAACGAATCATTTTAAGCTGATTTGAATGTCTTTATATTGATGATACCGATAGCGGGGATATTTCCTCCTACAGTATACCTGGCAAGCAGGTTTGCAAATGATTAAACGTATTTATAGGGAAAGGGATAAGGGCCACTAGCCTTATGGCATAAGTATAGCACTTCCATGATAAGATGATTTAAGCCTCTATTATCTTTTTATACGCTGATATTTAAAGGCTGCAACAAATAATCAAGCCGGTTCAAGAGCTTTATGCCTGCTGCGCCGGGGCACATATTTTTTAATGGCGCTATACAGCACATCCAGATCGAATGGTTTTTTCAGGTAACCATCAAAGCCGAGGTGATGATATTCCCGGTCAATTTCATTGTCGCAGCTAAAAGCGATTACCGGTAGCCTTGGAAAATGCGCTTTTATCCAATGGCTGATCTGTTTACCGGAATGACGACCCAGCCAGCAATCCAATAAAACAAGCTTCGGGCGGTGTCGTCTGATCATATCCAAAATATTTGAATCGTGATCATTCAGGCTGCAAACGCGGTAGCCTTTCATCTGTAAAGCAACGGTGAGTACTTCTAAAGTATCTGCATCCGTTTCCTGCACCAGGATCGTTTCCATAAGTCATTCATTTTAACACGTTAAATAAAAGACAGAAAAATTGGTAGCTATTATATTAGGTAAAGGTTGGTCGGAATTATAGGTATATAGTTTTTAACGCCCCACTAACCAGCTTAGTATGCTTTTTAGCGGTTATGCCCTAAATTTAATATTTTCACCTGTTTTTATACGGCTCTTATGTTAATTCATCTCTGTTGATACCAAACTTCTTTAACAAGTAATCCAGTTCCTGCTCTTCTTCAAAATAAGCCCCGTTATTATTCACTATTGGATTCTTTGTGCTGTACTTTCTATAACTAATGCTATTGAGTTTGGTACTAACAATAGTAAATATTGCACATCGCTTTATTATTAAAATAAGGTTAAATTCTTTTTCTCTCTTTTCGCTATCTAAGTTGCTTTATCACCAAATATCTTTTGGTTAAACTCCACTTTTGAATCATAGCAGAACTGCGATTTCATTAAATTAAGCTCAGCCTCATCAAAAGAAACATTAAAGTAACTCAAGATCACCGGTAAATTTTCCGGCGTTACCGCTATATGATCAACAGGTATCAATATATCACGGGGGATGCTTTCTGCTTTTGTAATAAACCCTTTTACCTTCTCTTCCAGGTTATCCCCATCTTTCAGCCATCCCGGCGGACGCTTGCGGAATGATGCGACGATCTCGTCCCGGTTACGGCTTAAAAATATTGCAGGTACATCCGGTAAAGCCGAATGGATTAGGTCAAAAAAATGGATATTATAGGATGTGAATTTAATAAAAGCATTAACGTGTGTTTTTACACGGCGTCGGCACATCGCCAAAATCAAGTTGCGGTACAAGCGCTTATTGCTTTCGGTAACCATTTCTTTACCTGTGGGGAAAACCTTAAGAATCTGTCCGGGTGCCGTTGCTTCACTCAATACTAAATTTTGCCGGGATCGCGCAAGTGCCTTTGCCAATGCTGTTGACCGGCAATGCCCGGCATGGAAAATAAAGCCTGTGGGATAAATAAAATCATCCGCCACGCGGTTGTCTTGCAGCACATCCAAACTGGTAGTAAAAGATACGATATCTGTTTTTAAAATACCATAAACGCTTATTGATTTACGGAAAAAACCTTCATAAAAATGATACATTCCCATATCCATCCAGGTCAGGATTCTCTCTTCAGCATCCATCCAAACCGGTATCAGGCCTTTTCGCCGTTGAAGTTCATTCAGCAGCTCATCAACTTCAATATGGCCCGGCGCATGGCGTATCATATAGCAAAGTAAACAGAAAACATCTATTACTTTTGTTACATCGTAAAAAAATAAAAATTTTTACATTTGATACTTAAACTATCTATTCATGACAGAACCAGCTCTTCCTGCCGGGATAACTATTTCAAACAATGTGCTTTTCCAGAACCTGGGCGACGAATATGTGCTGCTCAATACACAAACAGAATTGTATTTTGGTCTTGATAGCGTTGCTGCAAGGTTTTGGCAGTTGTTTTCTGAAGGATTAAGCGTTCCCGCCGCAGTAGATAAGGTAATGGCTGAATATGATGTTGACAAGGAAACGCTGGAGAACGATTTGAATACCCTGCTGCAAACATTGGAAACCAATGAGCTGATTACTTTGCAAAGATGAAAAAACGCCTAACACATTTTGGCTGTTTGCCTGCAGGAGAGAAGTCTTTTGCTTTTGGCGCTTTGCTGCTGGCCGCTTTTCTCAGGGTCAGTATTAAATTGGCGGGATTCAATAATACCATAAAACTATTATCTTTTTTCGAGGGTAAAATTACAGCCGAAAACGGATTTTCCGATGTCGACTACTATAGCAGGTCAATAGCGTTTTCTTATGATTTTGCCCCTTATATCAACTGTTTGGCCATATCCACAGCACATTGGTGGCTAATGAAGAAACGAGGGATAGAGGTACAGTTGAAATTTGGGATGAAAAAGCAAAATGAAAAGCTTGCCGCGCACTCCTGGCTGGAATATAATGGAGTAGCTTTTTCGAAAGATATGGTTATCAATAAAAAATATACCGCTTTTGAAACGGCGATACTTTAAACACAATTTATTCAGACACTAATTTATAATCAGGCCCATGAACAAAACACAACAAAAAGCACCGGCTTCAAACATTGCGCAAGAGCAACCTACTAAGAAAATTTATACCACACCATCCATAAAAGTATATGGCAGTATCAATAAACTGGTGCAAGGCCACCCTCATGCTGGCGTTGATGGGGGGGCAGGAGATGACGCTACGGGAAGTTAATATTCGATAATATTGATAAAACTGTACCGGATTAATATTTATTAGATTACCTGCTTTTTCCGGGATATTAATGCTAAATTATGTGGGATTATTAATTCGATAACTTTAGCCCGAGAAAAATGAATGAAAATGAGCAAAAACCAGCGGTTCCAATCGCAGCAATAGTGGAAACTTCTAAAAAAATTTATACCGTACCCTCAGTAAAAGTATATGGCAATGTTAGTGAGCTGGTTCAAGCCTCCAACCAAATAGGTCGTGACAGTGGCAGTACTGATGACGGTACAGGAAGTTAATATTCAATGAGGTTGATAAACTGGATAAGCGAAATTATGGATAATAATATGCCGAACGTAATGCGAATAAAGGAGCTAACGCCCACCAGCGTAATGTACAGGCTTAATATTCTATTAAATTGACCGCTTTTTTCGGGATATTAACAACTTCTGCCGGGTATGATAGTGAAAATGATCTTGCAGCGCTCGTCAAATCCGTTAGCAGTAACCCTCATGACGTTTTGCACCACTGGAATGATCCCGCTATTGCCCTTGTCCAGGCTACTTATCATGTTACGCCCGAATCACAGAATGAATTGTTACCCTTATATAACAGGGAAGCAGGCCTGGTAATTGCCGGTAATATCCGTTTAGATAACAGGGACCAGCTTTTTACAAAGCTGACAATTCCGCATGCCATGCGGCAGAAAATGGGTGATGCTGAACTTATATTGGCCGCTTATAAAAAATGGCAGGAGGACTGTGTGCACCATTTGCTTGGCGATTATATTTTCGCCATCTGGGACAAGCAAAAGCGTGAGCTATTTTGTTGTAATGACCATATGGGTAACCGTTCCTTATTTTATTATGCTGACGGGCAAAAAATTATTTTTTCCTCCGATATACAGGCTATAAAAACCATTCCGGGTATTAAAACGGCGCCAAATTACAACAGGCTTGCCAAGTTGGTCGATTCGGATCTGTATCATCTTGAGCAGGAAGAAAGCTGGTTTAAAAATATTTATCAGTTGTTGCCGGCAACCGTGCTTACCGCCGGCGCACATGGTGTAAAAACCCACAGGTATTGGCGGCCCGAACTTGGTGAAGAACTGAAGTTTAAAGATGACGAAGAATATAGGGAAGCCTTCCGGGAGATTTTCTTTGAAACAGTTTCATGCCGCCTCAGAAGCGGGTTCCCTGTAACAGCATTACTCAGCGGCGGGCTGGATTCATCTTCGGTTGTGAGTGTTGCTGCAAAAATATTGGAAAAGCAGAACAAAGAACTGCATGTTTTTTCGGCTGTTTTGCCCGATGAAAATGATCCGATTTTTAAAGACGAGCGTTATTATATCAACCTGTTTAAATCTTTCCCCAATGTAACCATTCATTATTCGGCGCCACCTGATAAGGGTTTTTTAAGCCATATGGATAAGTTAAATAATTTATCATCGCCCGGCATCTCTTCGCGCCATTTCCTGGTTCGCGATTTTTATGAAAAAGCAAAGGGCTTAAACTCAAGGGTTATTCTGGATGGCTTATTTGGCGAATTGAGCGCCACCAATTACGGCGAAGGGTTTTATGCGGAATTGTTTAGTCGGTTTAAATGGCGTTTGTTGTGGGAAGAATTAAACGCCAGGAAGATGCTTGTTGGCGATAGCATAGCTATACAGTTACGGTCGCAGGTGGTTAAACCGTTCATACCCGATTTTTTTAAAACCTCATACAGGGAGCGGGATAAAGTGGATATCAATATTAACGGATATAATTTTTTCCAGCCTTTGTTTGCAGAGGAGCTTAAACAAAGAGCGGCCTCTTTGAAGAACAATAAAAATATTGATATTTTCAAAATAGCTCCCAACCAGCGTACCAATCAGTTCGCGCTTTTTAAAGGGAGACACGAAAAAGGGAGTGAAGGCCCCATACCGGGCTCTGCCGAATTCAGGTATCCGTTTACCGATAAAAGGCTGATGGAGTTTTGCCTTAATGCCCCGTCAACCCTTAAAGTAAGAAACGGGTATAAGCGCAGCCTGGTACGCATTGGCCTTGATGGCATTTTACCATCCGAAATACAATGGCGCAACACCAAATGCCCTTTTTCCCCCGATTATTTACGGCGCTACAATGCGCAAATAGGCCAGGCAAGGGAATTTTTTAATACTATAAAAAACAATGACCCTGTGCGGGAGCTTATTGATGTAGAAAAGATGAAGATATACGCCAATTTGCCCATCGCTGATAATGAAACAGATAAATTTAAAAAACAACTGGCCCTGCTCCATTTACCAAAAGCAATATATACCATTTGTTTTCTAAGGCAGTTTAAAGAATTCCAATTATGAACAGGTGTTTTTCTTATCAAATTTACGGATTAAAGATCAGCAACTAATTGAAAATAAGTTCATTAACTAATAAGATAGCTTATCCGACAGATATCACTGTTCATTTTATGGAAGGGCATTTACCAGATCTTGATTTTGAATTACTTCAATCATTTCGCCATATAGCATACCAGATTTAAAATTACCTATGAATTTTGCACGTTTAATCCATCCCTGCACACCCGAAGAATTCTTTCAGCAACATTATGAGAAAGCTTATTTTTTGAATACAAGAGCAGAACCGGGTTATTTTGATGAAGTGTTGAATGAAGCCGACCTGGATTTGTTTTTTGCACAGCAGGATCTGAATCCGGCCACCATCAAACTGGTAAAGGATGGAGTCTCTGTCCCTGTAGATCTCTGGACAAAAACTATTGAACGCTCGGCAGGGCCTTTGAAAACATTTATTTGCCAGGAGAAAGTATTCAAACATTACTATGAAGGGGCAACTATCGTAATCAATGCTGCCGAAAAAATGATCCCTGGCATCACAAAAGCTTGTTCTGCAATAGAAAGGGAAATACGCTTATTGTTTCAGTCAAACATCTACATCACTCCGCCAAACGCACAGGGGTTTAGCATGCATTACGATGACCATGATATATTTTCCCTGCAGATAAAAGGTACAAAGAGATGGAAAATGTACAATTCAGGCGAGGAATTGCCTACCCATAAAGAGCCTTTTAGAAAAAATCCGGAGTTGATCGCCGAAATTGAGTTACATTCCGGCGATCTTTTATATATGCCCCGTGGATTGGTACATGAAGCTTTTTCTACAACAACTTCTACAATTCATGTAAATTTTTCGTGTAAAGGTGTTTATGGCTTTGATCTGCTGAAAACCCTTTCTGACGTAGCCGAAGAGGAGGACATTTTCTTTCGAAAAATGATTCCACACGGCTTTAGTTCCGCAGAAGAGATTGCCGGTTACAAGGCTATTTTCACAGAAAAACTGCTTAGCCTCATTGATAAATATGATGTGGAAGCATTATTGCAAAAGCGGCATCTTTCTTTTTTAAAGCGTGAAATTGTCGATTTTAAAGGAAGATTTAGGGATGCGATGGCGCTTGAAAATTTGAGTCTCAATTCAATAATAGCGAAGCGCAAAACCATGGACTATCACCTGGAGAAAACGACCGCTGGTATAATAGTCCGTTTTGGAGAACATCAAATCAGTGTTTCGAAGATACTTGATCTCTCTCTCATTTTTAAGGATGAACCTTTTAAAGTTGCAGACATTAGGGGAATGATCACCGACCATGGAAAATTGATATTAATGCGCGAATTTATCGAAGCTGGTTTTCTGCAGATTATAAAGAATTGACAACCGGTATGGTAACTCGATCGTTGGCCATAGTTTCCAACTATTCAAACGCAAAAAAGCCTCAAATCTGTCGACTTGAGGCTTTTGACTGACCTGGTAGATGCGATTGTCGAGTCATGAATGACGGCGGCAGATCAAGATTTTTAGTGTTGGGTTGGCCTTGCCCTAGGTTTTGCCTGACTATCGGCGGAAATGGTTAGCGTCGCCTGACCCACCGTCACGGTTTCTCCCGCATAGCTAATTGTATAGTTAGATTCGACTTCGCAGGATGCCATTTTTTGGTAAGTTCATCGCAGCTTATAGTTGTTTATTGAATAACGTATTCAATTCGCTATAAGGTTTTGCGTCGTTGGCAAAAGTAAAAGTGCCTTGTTGTAAAACTTCTTCTGCCGCCCGGAAAAAAGCGCCATATGCTGCCCTGATAAAGGATGAACCCAGGCTTACCCGTTTCACGCCGATATCGCGCAGGATATCAAGTGTTAAATCACTGCCCGACAATCCCATAATCACATTTACAGGACGGGGCGCAACTGCTTTTACCACAGCTTCAACTTCCTGCCGGGTTTTTAAACCCGGTGCAAATAACACATCAGCCCCCGCATCAGCAAAAGCTACTAATCTCCGTATAGTATCTTTAAGATCAGGCCGCCCGTAGATCAGGTTTTCAGCTCTTGCCGTTAGTGTAAAAGGCACTGGTAAATCTTTCGCAGCTTGTACAGCAGCCTTTACCCGCTCGACCGCATGATTAAAATCATAGATAGGAACAGCCGGATTACCTGTAGCATCCTCAATAGAACCGCCTGCAAGGCCTATCTCAGCCGCCAGCCGGATGGTTTCCGCACAGCTTGACGGATCATCACCATACCCATTTTCCAGGTCGGCAGCAACCGGCAGACTGGTTGATTCAATAATGCTTCGTGCGTTTTCTAAGGTTTGCACCCGGGTGATCGATGCATGACCATCGGGTTTACCTAATGAAAAGGCAAGACCAGCGCTGGTGGTTGCCAGCGCTTTAAAACCCAGGCTTTCCAATATTTTTGCTGAGCCTGCATCCCACGGATTAGGGATCACAAAAATGCCATCCTGCTGGTGAAGCGCCCGGAACGCCGTAGCTTTTTGCTGGAATTGTTTGGGTGGAGCGATCATATTAAATATTATTAACAGTTTCCTTTGTAGGTTATCAGCAAATATCGGGTGTGATTTTTATAATAATTCATTTTAAAATGAATTATTAAATAACAGGAATGGTTATTCTTGTAAGTCCATTATTCCAATTCATCAGCATTGTACAAATATTAATTTATGACAAATCCGGAAACAGATAATCAGTTTGCAACCATCGCCACCTTAATTGGTGAACCCGCCCGCGCGATTATGCTATGGAATTTGCTGGATGGAAGGGCTTATACCGCCGGCGAATTGGCACTGGTATCAAATATATCCCCGCAATCGGCCAGTAACCATCTCAATAAATTAATTGAGGCAGATTTTTTAAAAGTTGAAAAGCAAGGTAAACACCGGTATTACCGGTTTGCCAAAGATGAAGTAGCTTATGCCATTGAAGCTATTGCCAATTTAATTCCGGAAAAGAAAAGTCTGGAAAAAAGGAGAGTTTATATTAACGGCGATATACAATTTTGCAGAACCTGTTACGACCATCTTGCCGGGAAAGTTGCGGTAGATATTACACAATCGTTACTGCAATCAAAATTGTTAGTACTTGATGAGAATGAATTTACAGTAACAACTGAAGGCGAAAACTGGTTTACCCAAATGGATATTGACATAAATGAAGTTAAAAAAAGCAAGCGTCATTTTGCAAAGCCTTGTTTGGACTGGACAGAACGAAAATATCATTTGGGAGGAGCCTTAGGGGCGGCCTTTTTATCACAAATGCAACAACACCATTGGATTCGTCCGAAGGCTCATTCACGTATCGTCATCCTGACCGGCAAGGGTGAAAGTGAATTAAGCAAACTGGGAATGTCAATCCATTAAATTTGGTAGTACTGTCAGTCGCAAAATAACAATGAATTATAAAGTAACTAATAATTGCTTAGCCATCTTTACATTTAGCTGTGGTTCATACCTTATTTGCTGTTGAACTACCTTAATACCGCCATATTGATCAACCAGGTGCCGGCAGGTTGCTATCGCCAGTTCTATACAGAAATATTTGGCTATACAGGCGTGGCCGCCAAGACCGAAAGTAAGATTTGCAGCATTATTACCCCTTTCTATATCAAAATGTTCGGGAGAACTAAATACCATATGATCCATATTGGCCGCACCCATAACCACCAATATGGTTTGTCCCGCTTTGATAACCTGGCTACCTAATTGTATATCCCCAACCGCTATTCGCCGCGTATTGTGTACAGGCGGATCAATCCTTAATAACTCATTTATCAGTTTTTGATAAAAAACGTTATTCGGTTGAATTGCCACCCGTTCTGTCTTAAGTCTGGCTAATGTTATAGCCGAAATGGTAAGCAGGGCTCTGCAGGCATCGTATGATTGAATAAACAAACCAAGCAGGTTGCAGATCAACAGGTCGGTAGCTTCCTGCCTGGAAATATTATCAATTGCTTTAATTACCTGGTCTGTAAGGGAGTGGCTATTAATGTAGTTTGCAGATAAGGCATAATATTGTTCAACTACGCTATTAACGGCGCCAATATCTTGCTCCGTTTTGTTAGGCAACATTATTTTATTGAGTTCGGCCATGTGTTCAACTATCCAGTCACTATCCTGACCGGTAAATGATAAGCCTTTTAAAATCGCGAGCACAGGCAACCGTTTACAGACTAAGTTCACCCAATCAAATGACGCTTGACTAACATTGGCCAGCAAGGCGCTCATAATCTCGCCAATACCTACCCCTTTAATTTGCTCATACAATAATATTGCGACTGTCCTTGCCTGCTGATGTTTTTCGCCGTTGTTTATTCGCACTAAGGTGTTGAGCATTAGCAGGGCCTTTTCATTGAGCAACCCATTTTGCGGCATGACGGGTTGTGGCACTTTGGTGCCCATACTGCTCAGGATGCTTTTGCAGCAAGCA
>Ga0207009_1073_pt1 | contig 17042 bp, 7 predicted proteins | sample Alteio_BWMinCont_81_FD_153479 | JGI IMG/M metagenome (GOLD analysis project Ga0207009, IMG submission 153479) | Enriched cells from forest soil in Barre Woods Harvard Forest LTER site, Petersham, Massachusetts, United States -... | ecosystem: Environmental > Terrestrial > Soil > Temperate forest >... | reverse complement strand
AAAACGATAATACCTGGCTAACACAATGGGGAAGCAATAGCCTGATAACCTATGCTGAGGTTGAGCCAAATGCTAATGTACCTGCCATAAACAAACAGCTTTACAATTATATACAAACTAAACAACCCGGTGCAACAGCGAGGATGTCAATCTATCCCATGGCCCGCTGGCGTTTATATGATAGTTTTGATGCTAATGGTAAGGAAAAAGAAGGCAGACTAAAATATGTAAACCTGTTTACCCTGATTGCCTGGATAGTGCTGATCATTGCCTGTATTAATTTCATGAACCTGTCAACCGCCCGCTCTGAAAGGCGGGGACGCGAAGTTGGCGTGCGTAAGGTAATGGGCGCAAGCAAGGGGAAGCTAATAGGTCAGTTTATAGGCGAGTCTGTATTTCTATCGTTCCTGGCTGCTATGGTGGCTTTGCTTATTATATTGCTGGTATTGCCATCTTTTAACACATTGGTGCAAAAACAATTAACGCTTAACCTGTTTGCCCCTCTTCATATAAGCGCATTGATAATTATAATAGTAGCCTGCGGATTAATTGCAGGCAGTTATCCGGCCTTCTATCTGTCTTCTTTTAACCCGGTGACGGTATTAAAAGGGTTAAATTTCAAAACGTCAGTTAGTGCGGTGTTTATTCGCAAAGGGTTGGTTATTTTACAGTTTTCAGTTTCGGTTATATTAATAATTTGTACGGCTATAATCTACAAACAGGTTGAACATGCGAAAGACAGGGATTTAGGTTATAACAAACAGGACCTGGTTTATATACATCTGCGCGGGAAAATGGCTGAACATTTTTCGGCCATAAGGACCGACCTTTTAGCAACCGGCGCGGTTGAAAACGCAGGTACCAGTTCGCAAACAGTTTTACAGTTGGGCAGTAATACCGGAGATTTTAGCTGGCCGGGGAAAGATCCTGCCAAACAATTGCTGATAAGTGTAGATAATATTAGTCCCGGTTTTATATCCGCCGCAGGCATGCATTTAAAACAAGGGAGGGATTTTTATCCAAATGCCGCTGCTGATAGTAATAATGTGATCATCAATGATGCACTTGCAAAATCAATCAATGCTAAAAACATTATCGGCACTATAATTACCCGCTATAATAAAAAACTTACAGTTGTTGGGGTGATACACGATTTTATTTACAATAATATGTATGCATCGGCTGCGCCTTTAATTATGTTCTGCGACCCGGCAAATACCTATTATATGAACATACGACTGAAAGCCGGAACTGAATTGCCAACTGCGCTTAAATCAGTAGAGGAAGTAATAAAAAAGAGTAGCCCCGGCTACCCTGTCGAGTTCAGTTTTGTTGATCAGGAATTTGAGGATTTCTTTAAAGCAGAAACACTGATAGGTAAGCTATCGGGCATATTTGCTACGCTGGCGATAATTATTTCGTGCCTGGGCTTATTCGGATTAACCGCTTACACCGCTGAAAAAAGGATAAAAGAAATAGGTATACGCAAGGTGCTTGGGGCTACGTCGCGCGGCTTAGCCACTTTGTTATCAAAAGATTTTGTAACCTTAGTTATCATATCCTGCGTCATCGCATTTCCGGTATCGTGGTGGATAATGAATCAATGGTTGAAAGATTACGAATACCGTACACAGATAAACTGGTGGATATTCATTGCTACTGATATGCTTGCTATTGCTATAGCTATTGCAACAGTAAGCTTCCAAGCTATTAAGGCTGCATTAACCAACCCGGTAAAAAGTTTGAGAAGCGAATGATTCCGTTTGCAGTAAGCGGTTGGGAGTTTGCACAGGGTAAGTTGCAGATCGCCAACTGCAAACTGGCCCTCATGCTGAAACCGGACAATAAACTGTTCGGTTTCGATACATTTATTTATATAAAATCAATAGCAAGTTATTGATATACATGCATTTATCTCAATGGCACAGTATTCTCAACAGTAGAAATAAATAAGAGATTATCATGATAAAAAACTATATAAAAACCGCCTTCCGTTCTCTTTTAAAAAACAAGGGGTTTACAGCCATAAATATTTTAGGATTGGCTTTGGGGCTGGCCACCTGCATGCTTATAGTTTTTTACGTGTTTGATGAATTGAGTTATGATAAATATAACGTTAATATTGATCGCATATACCGCGTAAATTCGGATATAAAGTTTGGTGGTAACGAAAAATCATATGCCGTGGCACCTGCTCCTACTGCTGGTGCATTGGTAAATGATTTTCCGGAGATTGAACAAGCGGCCAGGTTTAGGGCAAGGGGCGGTTATACGGTAAAAAAAGGCAACCAGGAGATACAGGAGGATATGATGATATATGCCGACCCTACTATATTTAGTGTGTTTACTCTACCAATGCGCTACGGCAATCCGGTTACAGCTTTAAAAGAACCACACACCGTTGTTATTACCGAGCGCATAGCGAAAAAATATTTTAACAGGACTAACGCAGTAGGCCAGGTGTTAACTTTTAATGATACGGCCCAATATAAGGTAACCGGTGTAATTGCCGATGTTCCCAAGCAGTCACATTTTAATTTCGATTTTTTTATAGCTATGCCCGGGCTTGCCGAAAGCAGGGAAGATATGTGGTTCAACAATAATTTTAGTACTTATATATTACTTAAACCAGGAGTCGATGCAGGCAAGCTGAATGCTAAATTAGATGCCTTTATGCGCCGGCATGCCGGTCCACAACTGCAAAGCATATTGCATTTAACTTTCGATTCGTTTGAACAGGGCGGTAATTATTTCAAGCTCAACTTAACCCCGCTTAAAGACATTCATTTGAAATCAAACCGTGAGGCTGAAATGGCTGCTAATGGTAACATACAATACGTATACATATTTTCGGCGATAGCTTTATTTATATTAGTTATTGCGTGTGTAAATTTTATGAATTTAAGCACTGCCCGCTCGTCAAACCGTGCGCGCGAGGTTGGTGTTCGCAAGGTTCTGGGCTCGCCGCGTAAATACCTTATTGCCCAGTTTTTAACCGAATCTATAATTTTGACATTAGCGGGGGCCGTAATAGCTGTATTTACAGCATGGTTAATGTTACCCTTATTTAACCAATTGTCGGGCAAAGATTTGGTGGTAACACCACAAATAGTCCTTTGGTTGCTCCCTTTATTACTTCTATTTGTTATTATTATAGGATGTCTTGCCGGATCATACCCGGCCATATTTCTCTCCGGCTTTCAACCTATCCAGGTGCTTAAGGGTAAACTGGCAACCGGTTTTAAGGGCGGTGGTTTGCGCAGCTTCCTTGTTGTTTTCCAGTTTGCTATTTCTATCTTTTTAATAATAGGCACCATGGTTATTTATAACCAATTAAAGTTTATCCAAAGCAAGGACCTGGGTTATAACCGCGACCATGTACTGGTTATACAAAATGTATGGTCGCTTGGTAACCAGGCTAAAACTTTTAAACAGGAAATTAAACAGTTAAGTGGTGTACAAAATGCATCGCTTACACGGGCGTTGCCAACCGGGGGCTATGGCAATAGCAGCAGTCTTTTTAAAAGCCCGGTTCCTGATCAGAAAAATGCAATATTACCGCAGATATGGACTGTTGATGAAGATTATATTCCTACGCTTGGGATGAAAATAATGCTTGGCCGCAACTTCTCCAGTAAGATGCCAACTGATTCGAGCGCGATCATCATCAATGAATCCGCCGCTAAAATGCTGGCATTTTCAAACCCGATAGATCAGAAACTTTACAAGCCTGCTGATAACCAGCTTAAAATCTTAAAAACCTATCACATTATCGGCGTGGTAAAAGACTTCAATTTTAAATCATTACGTGATAATATCACGCCAATGGTACTAAAATTTGATGAGGACAGGGGTGCATTGAGCATTCATTTTACCTCGGCTAATATTCCGGCCCTCATTGCAGAGGTTAAAAATAAATGGACAGCGTTATCACCCAACCAGCAATTTTATTATTCGTTCATGGATAAAGATTTTGATGCCATCTACCGCACAGAGCAGCGCATCGGCACTATATTTATCGCCTTTACTTCGCTGGCTATTATTATTGCCTGCCTGGGCCTGTTCGGTCTTGCCGCCTATGCTACCGAGCAACGGACAAAAGAGATTGGTATTCGTAAAGTATTAGGTGCAAGCATATCGGCTATAGTGGGTATGTTATCAAAAGATTTTATTAAGCTGGTACTGATCGCCATCGTAATTGCCACGCCTTTAGCCTGGTTAGCTATGCAAAAATGGTTCCTGCAGGGATTTGCTTACCGCCAGGATATTTCGTGGTGGATTTTGGCCTTAGCGGGCTTGGGAGCCATAGCGATAGCCTTTGTAACCGTGAGTTTCCAGGCGATTAAAGCGGCTTTAACAAACCCGGTGAAGAGTTTGAAGAGTGAGTGAAGAAAGTGGCCAGTTTAAAAACCCTTAATGACTAAATATCATGATAAAAAACTACATTAAAATTGCCTGGAGAAACCTAACCATTAACAAGGCTAGCAGTATTATTAATATAAGCGGGTTAGCCATAGGCCTGGCCTGCGTATTATTGATTGGCATGTATGTTAAAGACGAATTTAGCTACGACCGTTTTTTTAAAGATGCAAACAGGATATATCGTGTAAACCTGGATACTAAAATGGGTAACGATGAAGGTGTAACCGGACATACGCCGCCACCGGTAGGTGCCGCTTTAAAAGATAATTTTCCGCAGGTTGAAAGCTATACCCGCATACTGCAACCGGGCGATGAAATTGTTCATTATCAATATAAAGGGCAAAACTATTCATTGACCGAAAAAAAAGTGCTGTTAGTTGATTCGAATTTTTTAACGTTTTTTAATTACCCATTAATTGAAGGCGACGCTGCAAGCTGCTTGAATGGCACCCATACCGTTGTTCTCACACAAACAGCAGCGAAAAAATACTTTGGAGATAGTTCACCCATAGGCAAAGCGTTGCTTTTTGAAGGCGATACTACGGCTTTTGTGGTATCGGCAGTGTTAAAAGATATACCCAAACAATCATCGCTACAGTTTGATGTGCTGAAGCCTACAGCAAGCAGACAGGTAATAAAGCATTTTGGCTGGAGCTGGGTTTGGCTGCAAATGGGTACCTATGTTAAGTTGCGGGGTGATGCAGCTGCCGACCCATCGGGCATAGCCAAGTTAGAAAGTAAGTTTCCGCAAATGGTGGCCATGCAAGCGGCCAGCGCTTTTAAACGGATAGGACAACCCTGGGATGAATTTAAACGCAAAGGTGGCCGCTGGGATCTGCATTTGCAACCGCTAACTGACCTGCACCTGTATTCGGCCAATATTGGCACTCGTTTTTTTCAGCAAAGCGATATTAAATATGTTTACATTTTTTTGGCCGTGGGCCTATTTATCATATTGCTGGCTTGTGTAAATTTCATGAACCTCTCCACCGCGCAATCTACCAAAAGAGCAAAAGAAATTGGCATCCGCAAGGTATTAGGATCTGAGAGAAAGCAGTTGATCGTTCAATTTATGTCGGAAGCTTTACTTTACACTTTACTGGCAACACTTGTAGCTATTTTAATTGTGATATTGGTTTTACCCGCGTTTAATCAGCTGGCCGACAAAGCGCTATCATTAAACATATTCTTGAATTTAAAAACATGGCTGTGTATTGTAGGGATGATTCTTTTAACCGGGCTAATGGCGGGTATTTACCCGGCCTTTTTACTCACTTCGTTTAAGCCCGTAAGTGTATTAAAGGGTAGTGCCTTATTTAGTGGCCACGGGGGTGGTTTTTTCACCCGAAACGCCCTGGTAGTTTTCCAGTTTACGGTTTCAACCGTGCTTATTATCTGTACTATAATTGTTCATAAACAATTAAAATATGCACAAACCAAGGACCTTGGTTTTGCCAAAGAAAATGTAGTGGTCCTGACCAATACCGGTAGTCTTGGCAACAGGCAGGAAAGTTTGCGTCAGCGTTTATTAGGGTTACCAGAGGTAGCTAACGCCAGTATATCAACAGGTATGCCAGCCGGAGCTTCATTCGGCGATACGTATGTGCCTGAATTAAATCCCGGAGATGTACGCAGTGGCGAAACTAACATTGATCTATCCTCATTTATGGTTGATGAGGGGTTTATCCCGACATTAAAACTAAAACTAATCAGCGGCAGAGCTTTTTCAAAAGATTTTGCGGATTCGGCTTCCGTTATTTTGAATGAAACTGCCGTTAAGCAAATTGGATGGAAAGATCCGATTGGTAAAACCCTTACTTACCCGGGTAATTATAACCAGAAATTTAAAGTAATAGGCTTGATCAGGGATTTTAATACAGAATCGCTGCGGGCCAACATTTCGCCGTTTGCGTTGTTTTATGTCACCTCAAAAACCTACAATATAAGGTCATCTTACATTGCTGTGCGTATAAAACCAGGCAATTATAATGAAACCATCAATGCTATTCAACATGCATGGAAAGATGTTGCGCCTGATATGCCTTTTGAGTATAGTTTTATGGATGCACAGTTTGATGCTTTGTATCGTGCCGACCAGACTATTGGCAAAGTGTTTAGTGTATTTACCTGCTTATCGCTCGCGGTGGCTTGTTTAGGTTTACTTGGATTGGCCATGTTCACGGCCGAGCGCAGAACAAAAGAAATAGGCATCAGAAAGGTATTAGGCGCATCGGTTCAAGGCGTAGTTTCCATGCTTTCAAAAGACTTTCTAAAACTAATCCTGATCGCCTCGTTCATAGCCTTCCCTATTGCCTGGTACGCGATGAATAAATGGCTGCAGGATTTTGCCTATCCAACGGCTATCAGTTGGTGGGTATTTGCCCTTGCCGGATTAACCACACTAGTGATTGCCCTATTGACCGTGAGTTTCCAGGCCCTAAAGGCGGCAATTGCCAACCCGGTTAAGAGCTTAAGGAGTGAGTAGCAGTGGTAGATGCAGTAGCAGTTAAAAACGTTTGATGACCTAATGACTAAAATATCATGATAAAGAACTATTTTAAAACTGCCTTCCGTGGATTTTGGCGGCAGAAGTTATTTACGCTGATAAATGTTGTCGGATTATCTATTGGCATAAGTGCCGCATTGGTAATTTATTTGATTGTACATTTTGACCTTACATTTGATAAATTTGAGAAAGATGGCAACCGCATTTACCGGGTGGTCACTAATTTCACCTATCCGGAGGGGACGGTACCTAATCCGGGGCTTAGCACTCCCCTGCAATTAGCTGCCAAAAGCCAGGTGTCGGGCATAGAAGCATCTGCACCCTTGTTCAGGCTGATACTGCCGGATGTTTATATCCCGCAAAACAAAGCCAGGCCCGTTAAATTTAAACAACAAAAATACGTCGCGCTTACCGACAGCGATTATTTTAATTTAGTTCATTATAAATGGCTGGCAGGATCGGCTAAGGCCGCGTTAACCGGGCCGTACCAGGTGGTGCTGACTTCTGAACAAGCTAAGCTCTACTTCCCCGGAATGCCATTTGAGCAGTTGATAGGCAAAACGGTTATTTACGATACCGTTAAGACCACCGTTACCGGCATTGTGCAGACTATTCAAGAAAATACAGACTTTGCTTTCCGCGACTTTATCTCTTTTTCTACCGCATTAGCTGATAAAGGCCTTAAAAGCGGGTTGCGGTTAACCAACTGGGGCGGAACCAGCGTGAGGGGGCAGTTTTTTGTCAAGCTGCTGCCAACCACATCGGCAGCCGGGGTGGCGCAACAATTGAATACCATTTTAGCAAAGAACAATCCACCGAAAAAGGACAAGGCTCAAACAATATCATTGCAGCCACTTAGTGATATTCACTTTAGTATTGGCGGCTATGGCGGTATTACCAGTTTCGACGATGTTGCCAATAAAACAACGCTTTACAGTTTACTGGCCATTGCGATGTTCCTGTTGCTATTGGGCTGTATCAACTTTATCAACCTTACCACAGCGCAGGCTACGCAACGGGCCAAAGAAATTGGTATACGCAAAACTATGGGTAGCAGCCGCACGCAGTTGATTGTTCAATTTTTGAGTGAGACATTTTTTATTACGTTGATAGCGGTAATTATTTCGGCATTGATAGCACCGTTTATATTGCAATTGTTTTCTGGATTTATTCATACAGGTATCCGGTTGGATGTTATTCATCAGCCGGGCATACTGGCATTTTTACTGGTGCTGGCTATCGTCGTCAGCTTTTTATCGGGCTTTTACCCGGCCGTTATCTTATCTGGTTATCAACCTGTGGCGGTATTGAAGAACCAGGCCCAAAACAGTAGTAAAACCCGCAACGCGTGGATGCGTAAATCGCTAACCGTATCGCAGTTTGTTATTGCCCAATTTTTTATAATGGCTACGGTTTTAGTAGGCAAGCAAATTTATTACTCTACACATAAAGAGCTTGGGTTTAAAAAAGATGGTGTTATTGTTATTAACTCGCCCTGGAAGAACCGTACGCAAGGCAAGAACCTGGTATTCTTCAACAAGTTGCGTGCTATGCCACAGGTTGAAATGGCCAGCATGGGCAATGATGCGCCATCATCTGAAAACACCAGCAGTACCGAGGGTACTTATATTGATGGCAAGAAAGAGATAAGGATAGGCGACCTTGCCGAGAAGTTTGGTGATGAAAATTACATCAACCTATACCACATTAAACTACTTGCAGGCCGCAATCTGCAACCTGCCGACAGCAATAAAGCATTTTTGGTGAACCTAACGTTAATTAACCGACTTGGGTTTAAAAATCCGCAGGATGCAATTGGTAAAATTATAACCAACTTTAATGGTGATACCAGGATGGAAATAATTGGTGTGGTATCTGATTTTCACCAGGAATCGTTGCACGCGCCCATTTCGCCGCTAGCGATATTACGAGCCAATAATGAATTTGGCGGCACATTTCACATTGCTTTAAATCCGCAAACCGCTGGTGGCAGTGAGTGGCAAAAAGCACTAATCAACATGAAGGCGTCCTGGAGCCAACTTTACCCTAATGATGACTTTGAATATGAGTTTGTAGATAAATCTATAGCTAAGTTTTACGAAAAGGAACAACATACTGCTACCCTGCTTAGCTGGGCAACCGGGTTATCTATTTTGATAAGCTGTTTAGGTTTATTGGGATTGGCTATTTATACGACTACCCAGCGCACCAAAGAAATTGGCGTACGCAAGGTGCTGGGAGCATCAGTAGCGCAGATAGTTACGCTGCTATCAACAGAATTAATTTGGCTGATATTGCTGGCATTTGTACTGGTTACGCCTATTGCCTGGTGGGCCATGAACAAATGGATGCAAAGCTTTGCCGACCGCACGACCATAAGCTGGTGGATATTTATTTTAAGCGGAGGCGGCATGTTGCTGGCAGCAGTATTTACATCAAGTTTTCAAACTGTGAGGGCAGCAACTGCCAACCCGGTTAAAAGCCTTCGCTCAGAATGAGCTTACGCTTGCGCTGAAGCTTCAGCGTAGGAGCATAGCTTTCGAAGAAAGTTTGAGAAGTGAGTAAGGAAAGTAGCAGTGGCAGCTACAGTAGCAGTTTAATATTAATGACTTAACGACCAACATATCATGATAAAAAACTATTTCAAAACCGCATGGCGCAACCTGGCCCATAACAAGGTTACCTCATTTATTAGCGTTGCCGGGCTTGCCGTGGGGATAGGCTGTTTCTTGCTATTGGCAACCTACCTGCTAAACGAGTTAAGGTATGACCGTTTTAACGCCAACGCCGACAGAATAGTAAGGATAGTCCGCAACTATCATTCTACAAGTGATAATATTGATAAAATCTCCGCGACTACTCCAACCGCCCCGGTGCCTGTTTTTAAGCAGGAATTTTTTGACGTGGCGGATGGTGTACGCATTTACAACTATTCGGACTATAAACCCGCGGCGGTTAAATACCAGGACAAACTGTTCAATGAAAAAAAGATGTTGCTGGCTGATGAATCATTTTTTAAAATATTCAGTTTTAAATTTTTAGAAGGAAATGCGGCTAATTCCCTAACACAACCGGGATCGGTTGTTATTACTTCGTCTATTGCAAAAAAATATTTCGGTGATACTGATCCAATGGGCAAAACGCTTATCGTTAACAAAACAAACAACATGCTGGTAACCGGCGTGATAGAAGATGTACCGTCTTATTCGCAGATAAAATTTGACCTGATGGGCACTTTTGCCATATCGCCAAGATCAAAAACCCAGATCTGGGATTCGGCCAATAATTTTTCTTATTTATTATTAAAGCACGGAACTGATCTGAAAAGCCTTCAGAAACAGGTAAATGCTTACATAGCCAATTTGGATAAAGGCGATGAAAAATCGGGCAACAAAACCTGGTACACATTAGAACCGCTTATCAGCGTACACCTGCACTCACAAGCCACATTTGGTTTAGAACCTTCCGGCAATATTAAATATATCTATATTCTTAGCCTGATTGCAATCATATTATTGTTGCTGGCCTGTATTAATTTTTTAAACCTGGTTACCGCGAAATCCATCGAAAGAGCGCATGAAATTGGTGTACGCAAAGTAATGGGCGCCTTAAAGGGACAACTATTTATACAATTTATTACTGAGGCTGCCCTGGTAACTTTCTTCTCATTGATTTGTGGATTGCTATTGGCCTGGGTCAATTTTTCATGGTTCAGCGATTTTACCGGAGTTAAATTGAACTTTGCCGTCTGGAACACATCGTGGCTAACAACGGCTTTATTAGCTTTGTTTGTGGTGGTTACCTTTGTTGCGGGCACCTACCCTTCCCTGTACCTTTCTGCCTTTAAACCCGTTGCTACCTTAAAGGGCAAATCAACCGGTAGTTCTGGCGGTGCCGTATTGCGCAAATCGCTGGTAGTTTTTCAATTTGCTGTATCCGTATTTTTTATCATCGGTACCGTCATAGCAGGCGAACAACTGAAATACATTCAAAATCTGGATACCGGTATTAGCCGCGACCAGGTAATGGTGGTAAATATTGGTATGGGTTACAAGGAACTGCAGGCATTTAAGGATCAATTAACGCAACAACCCGGGGTTAAAAGTGTGAGCGCGTCTTATGACTCGCCGGTGAATGTGCGGGGCGGCTATGTACTTAAAGGCGCTGAAGGAATTCCCGGAAAACTTCAAGTAGCGATAACGGCCATACCCGTTGAAAGAAATTTCGCCAATACACTTGGTATAAAATTAATCGCCGGCCATAATTTCACGCAGGCCGATGAGCAGCAGATATTAGACACCGCCTTCCAGAAAAGAAAATACAGTTTTATTTTAAATGAAACCGCTGTTAAATCGTTAGGCTGGACGCCAGAACAGGCTATCGGCAAACGTATAGACATGAATAACCGCGTGGGCGAAGTACGGGCGGTAGCCAAAGATTTTAATTTCGCGTCATTGCACCAGGCAGTAACGCCAATCGTTTTGTTTCCTGAATACGATTACTTTGGTAAACTGCTGATAAAAACAGCCGGCCCCGATATGGCCAATACCGTTGCCGGAATTCAAAAAAGCTGGAAATCATTTTATCCGAATATACCTTTTGAGTCACATTTCCTGGACCAGGAATATGAAGACCTATATAAAACAGAACAGCGCACCGGCGGCATTTTAACTGTTTTTACGCTGGTAACCATTTTCATATCCTGCCTGGGTCTTTTTGGTTTAGCCGTATTCAGCACACGCCAACGGGTTCGCGAAGTAGGTATCCGCAAAGTACTGGGCGCCGGGGTATTTAATATTGTGGGCCTTATTTCTGCCGATTTTTTAAAGCTGGTACTCCTATCTGTTCTTATAGCTTCGCCGCTGGCCTATTATGTAATGAATAAGTGGCTGCAGGATTTTGTGTACCGCATTCATGTCCAATGGTGGGTATTTGTTTTATCGGCGGGGCTTGCGATCCTTATCGCGTTTATAACGGTGAGCTATCAGTCGGTAAAAGCGGCAATGGCCAACCCGGTTAAGAGTTTGAAGAGCGAGTAAGGAGTAGCAGATGCTGTAGCAGTTTGAACTATTATGACACAATGACTTAATGACCAAAACATATGATACTTAATTATATAAAAATTGCCTGGCGCAATTTAATTAATCAAAAACTTTACAGCCTGATCAATATTTCAGGGTTGGCGGTTGGATTGGCAGTTTGTATGATGATTATGCTATATGTGGCTCACGAAATGAGTTACGATACTTTTCATAAAAATGCGAAGCTGATATTTAAACCACAGGCACAGTTAAAAATAGGTGGCAACACCATGAATATGGCTTACATGAGCTACGCCACCGGGCCGCTGGTAAAACAAAGTGTACCGGCGGTTAAAGAATATATGCGCACCCTAGGTTATTTTAAGCCGATAGTGGTTAATAATCCGGCAACGCCAAACGTTAAGTTTACCGATAGCAAATTGCTATTTGCCGACGCAGGTTTCTTTAATTTCTTTTCTTTCAAACTATTGTCGGGCAACGCCGCGGAGGTACTTAGCAAACCTTTTTCGGTGGTACTTAGCAGGGATATGGCGGCCAAATATTTTGGCAACGCAGACCCCATAGGTAAAACACTCACCATAAAAACCGATAGCGTCTATACTTACCAGGTAACCGGTATTGCCGAAAACAGCCCTTCGAACTCGTCTATCGATTTTAACTTTGTTGCTTCGGGCGCCAGTTTGTTAACCATGAGGGAAGCGAAAAATTACCTGGGTTCGCAATCCATAGGCGGCGGGTCATTTGACGTTTATATGCTGGTAGATCATATCGCTGATACTTCCGCCGTACGGCGCGGCATGCAGGCAATGGTTAAGAGTAATAAGGATTTTAAAGACATGAAGTTTTCGTATACGCCGTTAACCGATATCCATTTAAAAAACAATTACGGCGACTCGTCAAACACCAAGTATCTTAAAATATTCCCGCTGGTAGCGTTGTTAGTGTTGCTTTTGGCCCTCGTCAATTACATGAGCCTTTCAACAGCACGCGCCACGTTACGGGCTAAAGAGGTGGGCGTGCGTAAAGTGTCGGGGGCCAGCCGCAAAAGTATAGCGCTACAATTTTATATCGAGTCGGCGGTTTTCACTATGCTGTCGTTTATCCTGGGGTATGTTTTGTGCTATATTTTTAAACCTTGGTTCTTAAATATATTACAGTTAAAAATTGACAATTCGTTTTTATACAGCCCGGTGGTATTGGCATTGCTATTCGCGTTGTTAGCCATAACTATCCTCGTCGCCGGTGGATATCCGTCCGTTGTATTATCCTCCTTTAATCCCATCGTCACTTTAAAAGGAAAAATGAGCAGACAAGCAGGCGGTGTAACCATTCGAAAGATATTCACTACCCTCCAATTTGCCATATCAGTTGGCTTAATTGTTTGCGGAATAATTATCGATCGCCAACTTTATTATTTCAGGCATGCCGATACCGGGATAGATCGTGAAAATGTGATCATGATACCTATCGCCAAAAGCTTTGGCAAAGGCTATCCGGCATTTAAGCAGGATGTACAAACACTGGCTGGTATAAGCAATACTGCGACATCACATTATGACATGTTTAAGGGTTATGATATGTTTTTTATAGACGGCAAAACAAAAAATGAAAGTGTGGGACTAGCTTCATTAGCTGTAGATGACCACTATATATCAACATTAAACCTGAAGTGGAAATATCCGCCAGTTTCAAATACCCAAATTGCAGGCCGGGGCAAAATAATTATCAATGAACAGGCAGTTGAAAAATTAGGGCTTGGATCGAATCCTGTTGGTAAGTTTATAAAATCGGGCGATGACCAATTTGAGGTTGCAGGGGTATTGAAAAATTTCAACTTCTCATCTATGGTAAATGAGATTTCGCCACTAGGCCTTACTATCGCCCCCGATACTACGAAAGCCTGGGCCAAAATGGGCTGTAGCATTTTTGTGAAAATAAAGCCGCATACTAATTTGCCCACCTTACTGGCATCGATAGCAGTCTTATATAGAAAATATGATGTGCAAACACCCTTTAACTACACATTTATGGACGATGCCTTTAATGAACAATATAAGGCCGAGGACAGGTTAGCATCCATATTTAGCGTATTTACTTCGGTTACTATCATACTGGCTACGCTTGGCCTGTTTGGCCTGGCAGCATTCACCGTAGCGCAACGCACTAAGGAAATTGGTATTCGTAAAGTTTTAGGGGCAAGTGCTGCGGGTATCACTGCCCTGCTTTCAAAAGACTTTTTGAAGTTAGTGGTATTAGCTATTATTATTGCTTCGCCGATAGCCTGGTGGTCAATGCATAAATGGCTGCAGGGTTTTGCCTACCGTATCACCATCAGTTGGTGGATGTTCGCCCTGGCCGGAGGCATCGCTATTTTGACCGCAATTGTAACAGTGAGTTTCCAATCCATAAGGGCATCGATGGCTAACCCGGTAAAGAGTTTAAAGAGTGAGTAGGAAGTTGCGATTGCATAATTGTTAACAGGTGTTAAATGCTTTTTGTTATAGACAATGTTTTATAAATTTAGGCTATGATCAAAAACTACTTTAAAATAGCCTGGCGAAATATTACCACCAAAAAGTTTTATACTTTTTTAAATATTAGCGGGCTGGCTATTGCTATAAGCTGCTGCATATTTATTTACCTGTATACCAGCTATAATTTAAGTTTTGACACTTATCATAAACAATCTAAAAACATTTTCAGGCTGGTTTATAACCTGCAAATGGATAAAATGTTGTATGATAAAGGCAGTTCGTACGCAACCTATATGGGCCTCAAAACCGAGGTGCCACAGGTGCAGCAGGCAGTATTTTCGGTAGACAGGCAAACGCTTATTGTAAATGTCAATCCGCAAAAGCGGTTCAAGGAAGAAAACAACATTTCATTTACCAACGCCGACTGGTTCAAACTATTTAGTTTTCGGTTTATAGCGGGTAGCGCCAACGGGCTTAATGCCCCTTACGGCGCAGTATTGCGTCAAAGCATCGCTGAAAAATATTTTGGCAATTCGGATGCAATAGGCAAGGTATTAACGATAGGCAATTACCCTGTAAGGGTGGTTGGCGTAATTGCGGATGCACCCCATAACACCGACTTAAAATCGGAAATATATATTTCGTTTAATTCTTTGGGAACTTTAGTTCCGATATACGGTACCGACAAGTACTTTTTGACTGATATGGGTAACCTATCATCAAAGCATAGCACTTTCATTTTGTTAAATAACGCTAACGAAAAGGACGCGGTTGAAAAACAGATCATCAATGTGGCTGCAAGGCATAATTTTAAATATGCTTTAAAATATTACACCTTTAAACTTTTGCCTTTAAGCGATGTACATTTTGATACTCGTTACGAAGGCGTAGTTCAAAAATCGTTGTTACGAAATTTAGCCATCATCGGTTTATTAATTATCAGCATTGCGGTTTTTAATTATATCAATCTCACCGTAGCGCAGCAAACCCGGCGCGCGGCCGAAATAGCTACGCGAAAAGTTCTTGGAGGGTCGGCAAAGCAAATTTTCATGCAATTTATAATTGAGTCGCTTTTAACATCGGCCATAGCTGCTATCATCGCGTTTTTATTGGTGCTGTCACTGCTGCCTGTGGCCAATTTATATTTGTTTGTTAATGAGCCCGTGCATATTGTTTCTTATCTCAGCCTAAGCTTGTTTATAGGGTTAGTAATGCTATGTGTAACTATTGGTACCGGTGTTTACCCGGCATGGATATTAAGCAGGGTAAGCATTACACAAGCCTTAAAAAGCCACTCGTTAAATTTATCGGCAGGCATTGGCCGAAAAGTGATGGTGGTATTTCAAAACACAGTAACGCAATCGCTTATGGTATGCACACTGATTATTGTTTTGCAGGTGCATTTCCTTAAAAACACCGATGTAGGTTTCGACCGCAAAGCGGTTATTACTATCCCGGTTGGAAAACTTTCCGAATCGCAGAAAGAGCAGTTAAACAATAGCCTTAAAAATATCCCTGCGGTACAGGCGTTTAGCATTTGTTACCGGCCACCATCTGTTGATACCCGTCAAAGCGCAACAGTACAATATAACAATCAAATCAAATGGGAAAAGTGGCCGGCGCTGTTCGCCATTGGCGATTCGGCTTACTGCAAAACCTTTGGATTAGTTATTACAGCTGGAAGGGACATCCGTAATAACCAGCCCAAGTCCGAGTTTTTGGTAAACGAAACGATGGCCGCCATGCTCGAAAAGCAGGAGCCAACCAACGTTATCGGTAAAACCCTATCGGCCGGCGATACCAAGGGCACCATTGTAGGAGTGGTAAAGGATTTCAATGTCAAATCATTGGTTGATCCGATCCAACCTACCGTATTGCTGGAAGATAAAAACCTGCAAACCAACTTAGCTGTAAAAATATCAGGCGAACGCACCTCGACTATAATAAGTACGATTCAACGAGATTATCAGCGTATTTTGCCCGACCAATTATTTAGTTACCAATTTGTTGACGAGCAACTTGCCAACCTTTATAGAAGTGAAAGCATACAACAAAATTTAATACTGATAGCTGCTTCGGTGGCTATTTTTATCAGTTCGCTGGGATTGCTTGGTTTAGTTTCGCTCATCGCTTTGCAACGCACCAAAGAGATAGGTGTACGTAAAGTGCTGGGTGCCACCGTTGGCCAAATAAGTGTAATGCTATCGAATGATTTTTTGAAGATGGTGTTGGTCGCATTCCTGATCGCCGCGCCATTATCCTGGTGGGCCATGAACAAATGGCTGCAAACCTTTGCCTATCGTATTAATATTGAATGGTGGATATTTGCATTGGCCGGTGGTGTGGCTATTTTTATTGCGATTGTGAGCATCAGCTTTCAATCTATAAAAGCGGCGATAGCTAACCCGGTGGATAGTTTGAGAAGTGAGTGATAATGAGAGCAATTGGCAAAATACCGGTATAGAAATATTTTTATTACCGGCTATTTATTATTTTATTATATCGCATCAAAAAGTATTTTTTGTAATTTACGCTACCATATAAACCATAATATCAGAATTATGCACTGATATTTATTAAAACCACCGTTTTTGGAAT
>Ga0207009_1072_pt1 | contig 17064 bp, 17 predicted proteins | sample Alteio_BWMinCont_81_FD_153479 | JGI IMG/M metagenome (GOLD analysis project Ga0207009, IMG submission 153479) | Enriched cells from forest soil in Barre Woods Harvard Forest LTER site, Petersham, Massachusetts, United States -... | ecosystem: Environmental > Terrestrial > Soil > Temperate forest >... | reverse complement strand
ACAACGAACCCAAGTTCAGGCTGACAAGGATCCGGCAAGATTCCAGACGGGTTTCAAGGCAGCCAGCGGAAACTTTGTTTAAGCGCGGCAAAGGCCGGTTCGAAATCTTTCCAGTACTCTTTCGGGGCTGTGAAAGAAACTTGGTTGATGAATTCCCCGCGCGCCGAGAAATAACTTTCCTCGAGCCGGCCATCCGCAGCCGTTCCTTTTATAAGCGTCGCCTTGCGGCCGGCAAAGACAGCCTGGAATTCCTTATATCCGGAAGGATAAAGCGGAGTTAACGAAGACGAACTGACCCAGGCCTCAAAAGGCCCATCCATCGGCTGGTTGGTGATGGTGAACGTCACGAGCGGGCCGGGCGCGTTGGAAAGAGTGAAACTGACGGAGCCGTTGGTTTTTGTTTCTTTAATTTCGATGACGGGCCACGCGGATTTCACGCGGACGTGGGCTTGAACGATTCGGTTGTTATACTCCGTCCAATTTTTATCGTTCTCATCGATGACGGATGTGGACATCGGCTCCTCCAGGGGAGCCGCTGCCTCCGGCTGGGCCAGTTCGGAAGATGAATTGGGCAAATCGATTTTTGGCGGAGCCGCTTGACAGAGCGAAACCCGAAGAAAAGCGCCTATCCAAAAACTACCGAGAATATGTCCCATGGTTTTGTTCACGGAGATCCTCCTTCGGGGCCGACCCCATGTTATACGATTTTTGGCGGTCTTCGTTCTCAAAATTGACAAATTGCGAGACGGGAATTATACTTCGCCTATGTTGAATCCGCTTCCCGTATTTCTCGGTGAGCCGCTCGAGGTTTTGTGCAAGAAGTGTGTCTGAACTTAATCGGAGTTCTGAAAAAATCAGAACGAATAACGCATTGATATCGCCGCGTATGAAACAAGCCCGGCCAAAGCGCATACTTTTTTGCCTGCTTTTTTTGAACTTCCTTTTTAGCGCGTTCGGACTTCTGTGGGCCAGAATGATCCCCTACGATGAGGCTCCTGACGAGTCCGCCCACTTTCATTACAGCGTGGAATTCATTGTCCTTCATCACCGGCTTCCCGTGGCCGGCGTCGACGACAGGGAGTCCATTCAATTGAGTGAACACACGGTGGGGGGACGCGGGGATACGGATATCGTTTATCCGCAATTGAATTATTTTCTTTCCGCGCTCACGGGTGTTCTCTTTCAGCGGGCGGCCGGATGGGAACTCTATCGAGGCGCGCGCATCGCCTCTCTTTTATGGGGTCTTGTCTTCCTGAATTTTTTATTTTTGTGCTGTCATGATGTGTTGCGTGATGCTTTGCACGCGGCGATGCTGACCTTTGCGGTTGCCTTTATCCCCCAAATTCTTTTCCTCTCCTCTTATGTCAATTCGGATATTCATTCCTTGGCGCTTTCCGCCGCGTTCAGTTATTTTGCCTTGCGCACGTTCGAACGTCCCAGCCGCCGCCATATCTGGGCATGGGCCGTGGCCACGGGTCTCTTCTGTTCCGCCAAATACAATTACGTTGTTTATGGAGTCGTCTTTCTCGCAGTCCTGATCGTAGGATACCGGCAGAAAAGGTTTACGGTCCAAGTCTGCCGGCGTATCCTGGCAACATCCGCCGGCATGGCCCTTCTGCTCTCCGGGTTCTGGTACCTGCGCAATTACAGGCTTTACGGAGATCCATTTGGGCTCTCCACCCTGCGCGCCATCTTGGTTCAAACGGGTGCGCTGGTCACCGTTGATCATCCGCTGACTCGGCAGATGTTTCGATCCGTCGCCCCCTCTTTTGCGTTCGGCGTTTTTGAATCTTTTTTTGCCGAATTTGGTCGTATGGCCTTAAGTCTGTCAAATGCGGAATATGCGATGCTCAGCTTGACCATCACCCTGACCCTGGGAAGTCTCGTGTTGGAGATCGTTGAATTAAGGGACCGGCATGTTCTCAGGGTGTTCACCGGATTCCTGGGATTTTTCTTGATCAACCTGTTTCTGCTTCTGTGGTTCTCCTTTCATTGGGATTACCAGCCTCAGGGCCGGTATCTCTTTCCCGTGCTCATGCCTTTTTCCGTATTGATGGCTTATGCGGTTCGAAGAAATCCTGGGATGGTCCGATATGTATACATCCTATGCGGAATTACGGCCTGGCTGCTCATGCTGAGCAACGCCATATTGATTCAGAAGTACGGACTCTAATGTCGGCGGGCACCGGCATTTCGAAAAATTGACAAATTCTAAGACGGGAATTATACTGCACCTATGCCGGATCTTTTTTCCGTAATTCCCAGCGAGCCGCTTGAGGTTTTGGGCCAAAAGCTTGAGAAACGCTTTGCGAACGGGCGCTTTCCCTATTCCGGCCAATGGGAGCTGACCTGCCGGTGCAACCTTCGATGCGCCATGTGCTATACCGATTGTTTTAACACCCCCGAAAAAATCCAGAACGAATTATCCACTTCGGAGATTCTTCGTATCTTGAAGGAACTCGCTGCGGCCGGAGTGATGGATCTGGTCTTGACGGGGGGAGAACCGCTGTCGCGTCCGGATTTCATGACGATTTATGAGGCAGCTCACGCTCAAGGATTTCTATTAACGGTTTTCACCAATGGGACGCTGATCACCGAAGACATCGCGGACCGGTGGGTGGCCCGGCCGCCCAAAATGGTGGAGATCAGCCTTCATGGAACGTCCGCCGAAGTCTTCGAGCGCGTGACCCGGATGCCCGGTTCGTTGAACTCTTGTTTGCGCGGGATCAATCTTCTGGTCAAGCGCAAAATTCCGCTCACCTTGAAAACGGTCGGCATGACGCTGAACCGGGAAGAAATTCTGTCCGTCAAACGCTTCGCGGCCGGACTCGGGCCGAACGTCTTTTTTCACTTCGGCGAAGAGATGCGGGACGACCTTTTGTTGAGCGGCGCCCCTTTTGAGTATCAACTTTCCGGCGAAGAGCTGGATGTTCTTGAGCGTCAGGACGCCGGGATGTGGTCGGAACGACAGAAAGCGGCGCGGGAAGCCGAGGCCCAAACTCGCACGTGCGGCGGCGGACGGCAAACGTTTCATATCGATGCCTACGGCAGGCTCCAGCTCTGCTCCAATAACCGGCGCGCGAGCTACGATTTGAGACAAGGATCATTCCATCACGGATTCTTTGAGGCGCTTCCCTCTTTCCCGTGCCCGAATCGGCCATCGCGGATTAACGATGATCCCTCACCTGGCCTCTCCCTGCAAGGGAGAGGAATCTCTAAAATATGACGGCTACGACTGTCTCAACACGATCCCTGCAGGCCGCTGTAGATCCCATAGAAGGGGTTCATGTCATGGAGGATCACGACCAGGCCTATGATGTCTGGCGCGCCGCGGGCGTGCATGCCCGGACGTTGGTGCATTTCGACGGCCATCTCGATTTCTTCTGGCTGCCGGAGCGCTCGGCCGGGGATTTATTAACGGCTTCCAGCTCGGAAGAGCTGGACCGAATGCTGGCGGAAACGGCCACCTGGGACATCGGAGGCGGCTCGTTTCGCGCCTCCATCAACATTGGCAACTTCATTAATCCCGCGATTCAGGAGGGAATCGTACAGTCTTTCTACTGGGTGATTCCGGATCCCTTCTGGTCCACGCCTTCTCAGCGTGAAATGGTCAAGGCCAGCCTGGTGGAATTGATCCATGCTCATCCCAAAGAGTCGGGTTTAATGCACGTGTCGGAGGAAGGCATTCGCTTGAGTCTTTTGGGATGTCCAGTCGTGGTTTGTCCGCTTTCCGCCTTGCCTCGTTTTTCTAAACCAGTCCTGCTGGATATCGACGTGGATTACCTGGTGAGCTTGAAGTGCGATTATCGTCCTCCCTATTATGAACGCGTCGCGACATTGCCCTGGATAAAGCCTTCCGCGTTTTTGAAATCTTTGGCCCAGGCTCAGATTCCCACGGATCTTATCACCATCGCTTATTCGGTGAACGGGGGATACACGCCCCTGGAATACAAGTATTTTGGAGATCTGCTGGCGAAAGCGTTTGCGGCTTCCGGCCGCCTTGTTTCGGACGATCCCCAGGAGCAAACAGCCGGCGACCTGTACCGGCAGTTTTGCGATCTCAGAATCCAGGAAAATCTTGCGGGTGCCAGGAGCATCTGGACGAAATTGATCGAGCTAGATCCCACCTATCGTTCTGTCTATGCTATTCCCGGCTACCGGGAAGAGATTGGCCAACGCTGGCGCGATGCCTTAAAAATCTACGATCAAATGATTCAGATAGATCCCGAATGGCATGCGCCTCATTTAGGGCGAGGTCGCGCGCTGATCGGGCTTCAGCGCTGGGAAGAGGCCGAGCTTTCATTGAGAACGACCCGCGTGCTTGCCGCCGGCCCTACGAATGCCACCTATTGGCTGGGGCGATGCGCCTGGAGAAAGAAGGACTGGGCGGGGGCGCAGGAATTCTGGAAGACGTCGGTGAGGGAAGATCCGCAGGACCACCAGAGTCTCTTTTGGCTGGCCCGTCTGTCGGCTCGTCGGCATGATACTCCGGGCGTCCTCAGCTATGGTCGGCAATGTATGGCGGCGGGCTGGGACGTTCCTGCCGTTCATCGGTGGATGACCTGGTCGGCCTGGAAGGCGGGTAAACCGGCGGTGGCTCGAAGGGAATTACAATTATGGGCGGCCGGCTTGCTCCGAACCTGGAAAGAAGCGGTTTTAGTATTATGGAGGACAAGGAATTATGCCCGGAATCGCCAACCCCATTGCGAGCGGCATCGTCTTAGCGCGCCGGCGATCATTTGAATGGTCGCAGGTGGGAGAGGAAGTGGTGATCCTCGACCCGGGGATGGGAGAACTTCTCCGGTTAAGCTCCGTGGCGGGCTTCCTCTGGAAGGAACTGGATGGCCGGAAATCATTTTCCGACCTTGTGAAGAATGCGTGCCGGCAGTATGCCGTCGATGCCGCGGTCGCTGAGAGGGATGTCCGGAATTTTCTACAACAATTGATGGAGTGGGATCTGGTGGAGGTTATTCATGAATGAAGATAATACGCAGGGTGGTCGCTTTCGGAGACGGTCCACGATGGTCACCCGGCGTGTGGCGGGGGAGATCATCCTGGTTCCGATCGTGCGGCAGGTAAAAGACGATCCCTCGCTCTTTACGCTCGATGAAGTCGCCGCGTTTCTCTGGGATCAAATGGAAACCTATCGATCGGGTTCTGAAATGGCTCGAGAGCTTCAAACCGCCTATGACGTTTCTCCAGAGCAGGCCGAAAACGATGTCCGGCGGTTTTTGCAGCAGCTTCAGGACATCGAGGCCATAGAACCCGAGGCGGTCCCGGCCTGATGGCTTCCTTGCCGATCCAAGAGCGGATGTACAAGGATTTCAGCGCCGGTCTTTTTGAACATTCGGCTCAAGAAACGCCGCGTCCCATTAAAGCTCAGTTTGAAATCACCTACCGCTGCAATATTCATTGCGTTCATTGCTACACGGATCCGTTCAATACCCCTTCGGCGGTTCGCCAAGAACTTTCTTTTTCAGAGATCCTTCGTATTCTTGATGAATTGGCCGAGGCCGGCATTTTGTGGCTGACGTTGACTGGAGGCGAAGCCATCGTTCATCCGCAGTTCCGCGCGATTTATAAGGAAGCCAAAGCGCGGGGGTTTATCCTGACGCTCTTGTCCAATGCCACCACTTTGACGGAGTCCGTCGTTGATTTCCTGGCCGAGGACCCGCCCTTTCAACTCGATGTCAGCGTGCACGGAGCTTCGAGAAAGATTTTCGAGCAAGTGACTCAGGTGGCCGGCTCCTATGATTGGTTCTTACGGGGCGTTCGCAGGGGTTTGGTCAAGGGACTGCCCATCCAGGTGAAAACCAACGCGCTGTCCTTGAACCGCCGGGAGCTGCCTCAAATCAAAGCCCTGGTCGAGAGCCTGGGGCTGGAATTTAATCTCAACACGCCGCTCTATCCGCGGCTCAATGGCGATCTGTCACCCACGCAGTACCGTCTGCCCGCCAGCGAAATCGTGGAGCTTGAAATGGGGAATGTTTTCGGTGATCCGTCATCGCTCGCGACTTGCGCTTTTAGCGCAGCGTCTCCTGCGGATGACCGTCTTTTCCGCTGCGGCTGCGGGACCAGCAGTTTAACCATCAGCCCTTACGGCGTGCTGCGCGCATGCACCTTTACCACCCGGCCGGAATATGACCTCAAGACCCTTTCGGTCAATGAGGCTTTCGCGCGGTTGGCGCAGGCCATCCGCCGCGCCCGCTATGAGGGGGATTCCTTATGCCGTTCCTGCCCGGCTCACACAATGTGCGATAAGAATCCGGTCATGGCTCAGCATGAAGCCGGCTCGATGGAAGCCCCCGTTCCCTATTTTTGCGACGTCGCTTTCGGGCGTAAACAGAAACTGGAATCGATCGGGGCGCGCTCGTGATTTATAAGATCCGGATCGGCCCGGCGCGAATCCACGTGATCGCCGATGCTCCGCCGCATGACGTGGAAGATACGTGGTCCGTCTACTGGAGCTTTCAATATCAGGGGGACGATGAACCCGATCTCCGGATTCACGTCCGGCTGGACGCGCCGCCGAGCGCCCGAGCGCCGCATCTCGTGGGGGAAGTCTCGTCCCATTGGCGGCTCTTTGAAGAATCCGATCATTTTCGAATGGAGATCATCGAACAAGTGAGTTTGAAGCCCAGACATATTGTCCTTTTTAGCAAGTCCTGGGATGACGCCATGGTCCATGTGATGAGGCCTGACCCCCAGGCTTCCGAACGCATGCGTTCGGGATGGGTCTTGTGCGATTTGATGGAGCCTTTGGTGCAGTGGTGGCTGTCGTCCTGGCTGGCGCTGCGTGATATCGGCGTGGTCCTGCATGCTTCCGGGGTGAGCGTCGATGGCCGCGGCTTGGCCTTTATCGGCGAGTCGGGCGCTGGCAAGACGACCCTGGCCAGGATATGCGCTCAAGAAGGGATCGCGAAGGTGCTTAACGACGAGCGCATTGTTCTCTGGCGGGAAGGATCGCGATGGCGGGTGGGCGGCACTCCCTGGCATGGAGAATTGGTCCAGGCGTCGCCGGAAGCGGCCTCTTTGGGACACGTGTGTCTCTTAAAAAAGGCGTCTGAAGAACATTTTGTGCTCCGCTCCGGAGCCGGCTTCATGTTGGACATTGTTTCGCAGGCTTTTCTGCCGGTCTGGAGCCGGGAGGCGATGGATCGCTGCATGGGCCTGATCGACGGGCTGCTCCAGGAAGTCCCGAGCGGCGAGCTGCGCTTTCGCAGAGATCCCCAGGTCGCCCGGTTCATTAAAGGTCTGGCGAGCCCCGTGGGAGTCGCATGAAAGATTTCAGCCAGGTGATCGAACATTTGTCGGAGCGCGCCGAACAAGCGCCTCACATGGTCCAGGCGATGATCGAATTGACCTACGGCTGCAACCTTCGCTGCGTACACTGCTACAATCCCACCCATCAGGCCCGCAATGAATTGACGGAGAAGGAAATCTGCGGCCTTCTCGACCAATTGGCGGATCAAGGGTGTCTTTGGGTGGGTTTTACCGGAGGAGAACTCTTTACGCGAAAGGACGCTCTAACGATCATGCGTCATGCGCGGTCCCGGGGCATTGTGGTCAGCATCCTCACCAATGCCACGCTGATTTCTTCCGGGCTGGCCGATCAGATTCAGGCGCTGGAGCCTTTCCAACTGGATATTTCGGTTTATGGGGCAACGGCGGCCACCTACGAAAAGGTCACGGGCGTTCCGGGTTCATTCCAACAATTTGTGAAGGGAGTGGATCGATTGATGGAGCGGCGCCTGCCCGTCTTTCTCAAGCTCATCATGATGACGTTGAACATTCACGAATTAGCGCTGATGAGGCAGTTCGCCGAATCTCGCGGCCTGCCTTATCGGGTGGACTCGGAAATTCATCCCCGGGTAGACGGATCCCGGGAGCCTTTGGCCTACCGGCTTTCCCCGAAACAATCATTTGAACTATGGAGGCAGGAAAGCGCCAGGGGAAAGCCCGATCCCTCCGCCGCGCCGCAGAACTCCTGCGGTTCCGCCGGCCGCCTCTTTGAGTGCATGTGTGGAAAAAGCAATGCGGCCGTTACCCCCCATGGGAAACTGAACCTGTGCCTGTCGATATATCATCCCCTTTTGGATCTGAAGGAAATCAGCCTGGCGGAAGGCTGGAAGAAACTGGTTCATCTGGTGGCGTCGGCTCGGCCGGGTCTCACCTACGAGTGCGAACGCTGCGACGTAGCCGTTCACTGCACGCGCGGCAGTTCCGACGGCTGGCTTGAGCAAAAAGCGTTCGATGCGCCTTGCCTGCCCCATTTCAAGGAAGTAGCCGAGATGAAGTCCCAATATCTAGAAAGGAGGAGCCCCATCCATGGAAAAAACCGAACGTAAGCCATACCGCCCCCCGCAAATCACGCGCGTCGCTCTCCGAAGAGAACAGGCCATTCTCGTCGTGTGCTTCACGGGGACGGCCAGCCCCTCGACCCGGAGCGCCAGTCATCTTTGTCAATCCACGGTGACGCTATGCCGGAGATCGACGACCGGCGCGGCGTCCAATACTAGCTGAATCCCAGGCGTCCCTGCCGGCGGGCCCGCTGGACTGGCAGCTCTCGGTGACCTATCCCTTCTCGTTGCTCTATCAAATCGGCCAGACTCTGGCGTATTTTCTTTCCTTTTTCTTTATCGGAAAATCGCTGAAAACGCCGAGAGCTCCCAGAGCTCCTTTTTTAATAAGTTGCCTGTCATTCCCGAAATCAAAGATTTCCGAGCCGCTTCAAGGGCGCCCGTGAAGGGCATCCAGGCGGCTATTTTTCTTAAAGGCCAGGGCAGCACGGCGATGGGAAAATAAACTCCCGCAAAAAAGCGGGATGCCCATCCCAGGGCAGGTTCCAAGGGGCTGGCATCTCGCAAGAGCAGCGTCAGCCCCGCGGAGATCATGCCGAGGCCAAGAAAAATCAGCGTCGTCAGGAGCATGACGATGACCGCAGAAAGCCATCGAGCGCCGGCCAGATGGACGCCAAAAAGAAGAACGCCCGCCGCCAGGTAAAGCGCCGATTGCACCGTCGCCGTCCCGAAATCCCAGCACACTTTGCCGAGCGCCAGGGTGGTGAAGGACGTGGGTGTCAGCAAAATTGCCTCCAGAGTCCCATGAGCGCGTTCAAAATCGAGTGTCTGGCTGATGCTGTGCAGAGCCGTGGTCATGAACAGGCTAAAGGCGATCCCGACCAGGACGAAGCGGAAATAGTCACCCCCGTAAGGCATGAGAGCGACCGGGACCTCGCCGCCTCTCAGCATTTTTCCGATAAAGAAAAAGGAAAGAAAATACGCCAGAGTCTGGCCGATTTGATAGAGCAACGAGAAGGGATAGGTCACCGAGAGCTGCCAGTCCCGCTTTATAAATGCTTTAAGCTTGCCCATGAGCCTTTTGTTCTTGGCAAAGTTCTTCGAACAGGGATTCCAGTTCACACCCTGCGGGGGGATGGTGGAGTCGACCTTGATGAAGAATCCCTATCTGGTCTCCTAGGCTTTGCGCTTCGCGAAGATCGTGGGTTGTCAGAAGCAGCGTCTTGCTCCATTTCCGCGAAAGGTCCCGAAGGAGAGCCTGGATCTCATTTTTGGATAACGGATCCAGGCTGCGCGTCGGTTCATCGGCCAGAACGATGGAAGCGTTGTTTAAAAACGAGCGAGCCAGCGCGACGCGCTGGCGAAAACCGGTGGACATTTCTTCATAGGGCCGGTCGAGGGCGATTTGCAGACCTGTGATCACCGCGATCTCCTGGATTTTAGACCGGAGTTCACCTGAAGGCACATTGTAAAGCGCGCCGAAAAATTCCAGATTCTGTCGGGCCGTCAGGCGCCAATAAAAGCTTTTTTCATCACCCATGGCGTAGCTGAGAGTCGACCGGATGCGAGCCGCCTGACCGGACGCCGAGAATCCCGCCATGACGACCTCTCCATCATCGGGAAGAATCAAGGTGGAAAGGATCTTCAGCATCGTGGTCTTTCCCGCGCCGTTAGGTCCCACCAGAGCAAAAATTTGTCCCGGTTTTACCTGAAATGTCACCCCATGCAGGGCTTCGACCTGCGTGCTCGGTCGCCATAGGGCTGTTCGGGTCCAAAACGACTTCGAGACATCTCGCACATCAATGGCGAAATCCATGGGTTCGACTCCGTTCTAATCCGCGCACGATTGCCCTGAGCGACGTCGAAGGGCATGGACCGAAGTATATCAATTTGCAAAAATCAACGGGTATGGAGACCCTGCAGGACGAGTGGCTGAAGCGTTATGCGCAGATTGCGGAAGGGAACCGGCGCCGGTTCAATCAGCTTCGAGACGTGTTGAGCCGGCTGGATGCCCGTGACGCGCAGGCGCTGCCGATCAAAGGGACGGATTTTCTCCTGAGGGCTTATGGGAACCTCGGCCAACGGCCCATGTATGATGTCGATCTCCTGATTCATCAAAAGGACCTGCCGGTCATCGCTCGGGCGCTTGAAGAAGCAGGGTTTCAGATTTCAATCCCGCATCGCGGCATCTTCTCCGAGAGCTTCTTCAATGACAGCTTGGATTATCTCTCCGCGGACCGATCGCTGGGTCTGGATCTGGTCTGGGACGTGTGGTATCTCAAGGCCGCCCGATCCCTGTGGGACCGCTCGGTCACGCGTTCGACCACCCTGGGGAAACGACGCTTTCTGCATCCCGAGGATGCACTCCTTTTGCAGATGGCCCAGGTGGTTTGCCGTCGCGGATATTTTTCGAGGATCCTGGTTGACGACGTGCATGCGCTGGTCGCGAGCGAGCGGGATCATATCGATTGGGAACGGTGGATTCGAACCGTCAAGGACCTGGGATTGACCGCCGCTGTCGCGCATGCCCTGCGATACATCGAGCGGCAAATTCCGGGTCAGGAAGATATCCCCGTATTCGTTTTTGACCGTCTGCGTCCTCGGTCTCTGAGCGAAATATGCCTGAGCCGGTATTTCCGCAGAACCGTCACGGAGCAACCGCCGCCCTCCGTGCAGTACCTATTCCCGGTGATCGCCACGCCGGGCTGGCGCTCCAAATTTCAGTTGATATGGCGTTCGCTGTATCCGTCCGAATTTTGGATTCGATGGCGTCTTGGAAAGCCGCTGAGCTTTCCCCAGCGTTTTTTGTACGTTCTGCGCCCCCTCCGTCTAATAGTCAAAGGACTTGGGCATTTAATAGCTCCCGCAAAATAGCCCTTGCGGAAGGTTCATCCCCCTATTAAACTCCCCAGTGTACAATTCGCCTACGAAAGACGAGCAAAACGATAAAGATTTACAGAGGATTCCTCATGAGCCCCATCGCCTTCCTATTTAACTCCTCACGTCGAAAACCCATCGCTCTCGCGCTGAGCGCGAGTCTGCTCTGTCAATGGGTTCAGCCCGGCGTGCTGCAAGCCAGGAAGCGTCCGGGGGAAATCCAGATGGTTGAAATCAATGACACGGATAAATTGACGACCGTCCATATCCGAGGCATGGACCTGCCCGACTATCAATCCCTTGTCTTGAAGGACCCCAAAGGCAAATTGCCGCCCCAGCTTTATCTGACTTTCAACGGCGCCACAGTTTCTTCCAATGTCCAAAGCATCCAATCGGGGACCGGGGCGGTTGTTTCCGTCGCCGTGAACATGGTCGCTAAGGATCCCATCGCGGTGTCGCAAGTGGTGATCAACCTTGCGGCGGAGGCGACCCCGCGGATCAAAAACAACGATGGGATTTGGGTGGAAATCGATAAGAAAAGTCCTGGGGCCAGGCCGAACAATCCCGCTTTGAGCGCCGCGGCGGGAAGGATCACGCCCGTTCGCCAGGATCAGCCGCTTCAGTCCGGCGACAGCCTTTCCTTTTCCGTGAGCCCGGCTGAAGAGCTTTCAAGAGACGTTGTCGTGGATGAAAACGGCAAGATTTCGGTGCCTCTGGTCGGAGTCATCGACGTGTCGGGCCTCACCGCCGATCAACTGGCGAAAAGAATTACAGTGGCTCTGAGTCATTATGTCACCAACCCCAAGGTCGATGTTCTCATTAAGCAATACACGGGCAAACAGCTTTCCATCTCGGGGGAAGTCGGGCGTCCCGGAATCTATCCGTATCGCAGCAATATGAGACTCTTGGATGTCCTGACGATGGCCGGCGGAATCCTTCCTTCGGGCAATAAGCATCAAGTCCGCATTCTGAGGGGAAACGGGCCGGAAAGGCGCGTCATCCTCATCAACGTGGAAGATGTCCTGGCTTCCGGGGATGTCAAAAAAGATTTTCTTCTCGAGCCGGGAGATCTCATCGAAGTCGCCAAAGGATCCAATGGGATTACGATTTTTGGCGAGGTCGAACGGGCGGGCACGTTTGAATACATCTATGACATGCGCATTTTGGATCTCATCTCGTTATGCGGGGGATTTAAGGACGGCGCCAGTCAGAACAAGATTAAGCTGATTCGGGGCGAAGCTCCCAATACGAAAATCTCCACCATCTATTTTTCGCAGGTTCTCAAGAACAAGAAAGACGCCAACGTTCGTCTGATGCCGGGCGACATTCTCTACGTTCCGACCCTGCCGCTCTGGGGCCTTAGTTCCTACGTGGCGGTAATCACGCCGATCGCCACCCTTATTCTCGCGGGGTCGACGATTTGGCTGGCGGCAAAAAAATGAGGATGGATGACGAACTCAGTCTGCGCGATTTTTTTACCATGCTCCGAAGGAGAAGGAAAGAGTTTGCCTTCTCCTGGGCGGGAGTATTCTCCGCCGTACTGGCTTACACCCTGATGCTGACGCCTTTGTACCGGGCGCAGGTCATTTTCAAGGTCGCCATCGCCGATGATTCCACCCGGCCGGCGGAAGAAGGGATCGTCGCGGCGCTTCAGGGGCCGCAGCAGAGCTTTGATGTTGAACAGATGCTGTCTCCCGAGATCGTGCAGGAAGCCGCGCGACGCATCACCAAACTGGACCCGGAGATGGGCCATCCGGACGCTGCCGCGGAAGTTCAGCAGTTGTATGCCCGAGCCAGCGTGCAATTCTCAGACCGCGACCGCCAGCTGGTGTCCCTCTCCGTCATCTCTCCTCACGGCAAGACGGCCGCCTTCGAGGCCAATGAGCTCTCCAAAGTCATGGTCGACCAGGTGACCGTGGATTCCAGCGCCAAAATACGCAAATCCCGGCAATTTATCGAATCGCAGCTCAAGGAAACGCAGGCCAAATTGAATGAATCGGAGGACCGCCTGCGTCATTTCCAGGAAAAATTCGGGCCTAAATCCGAGGAGAGCGGTTTAATCGCGCGGCTGATGGATTTGCGGACCCGGCGCAATCAATTGTCCAAGAAATTCACGCCTTCCTATCCGGAACTTCGGGAGATGAATTTGGAAATTCACAATATCGAAAGACAGCTGCAGCAAGTCCCGCTTCAGGAAGTTGACATGGCCCGCGTGAATCGCGAAGTGCACCTGAATGAAGAGATGTACACGATGCTGATGAAAAAAGTGGAGGAGGATCAGATCGTCGAATCGGCGCGGCTGGCGCCGATTACAATCGTGGCTGCGGCATCCGAACCGGGCAGCCCGGAATATCCCAACACGCGCTTCAATCTGACCGCCGGCATGGTCGCGGGACTTTTCATCGCCCTGGTTTTTGTCCTGGCGCGAGAACATTTCGACACGTCGATGGTAACCACGGAGGAGATCGAGGCGTACCTTCAGCTTCCCGTTCTGGCGACGATCCCGCATATCGAGCGCAGAGATCCCAAAAAGGACAAGACACGACCGGTGTCCAGGCACCGCGACTATGTGGGCGAGTCGCGCTCCCGCTTGATCTGCCACTTCCCGCCGCAATCCCCCTTTGCGGAGGTTTATCATATTTTGCGCAATAACCTGATGAAAGGGGTCAAGACCCAGCAAAACCAGGTGTATCTGTTTACCAGTTCCGTCGTGGCCGAGGGAAAAAGCACGACGGCGGCCAATTTTGCCATTGCGGCGGCCCAGGCCGGCATCCCGACGCTGCTGGCCGAGGTCGATTTACGCAAGCCGATGGTCGACAAGCTATTCGAGTTGAATTCGGAGCCCGGTCTCACCAATTATTTCTACCTTTCGCCTCGCTGGGAGTCCTGCGTGGCGGACTGGGAGACCATTAAGAAGGGATCTCCCGCCCTAGCCAATGCCGTCAACTCCAATGGCATGGGAAATCTTCATATTCTGCCGTCCGGAAAACTCCCGACGAACCCTGTGTCCCTGTTGAGTTCCGACCGTTTTATTCAGTTGATCAAGGACATGCGGCGCCGTTACCCTCTGGTGGTTCTCGACGGCGCGCCGACCATGCTCTTTGCCGATTCCGCTATTCTAGGCCCCCATGTCGATGGGGTGGTGCTGGTCTATCGTTTCGGGCGCACCGCTCGCGAGGTGCTCAGCCGGGCTCACAGCCAGTTGAGCTCCTCCAATGCGAAAATCCTGGGCGTCGTGGTCAATGACATCCAGAAAGGCGACGGCGCGAACTACGACACCTACTATTCGGAGTATGCCTACAAAGAACCGGAACCCGAATCCGAACCCCTGGGCAAAACGGCCTAGTTCCATGAAGATTCTGGTTTTATTGTCCGATCTCTATGACACGATTGGGGGCATTCAGTCATTTAATCAAAGCCTGGTGTCGGCGCTTCGCGAGCTGAGCCGGTCCCATGGATGGATTCTTCAAGTCCTCGTTCTCAATGATTCCATAGATCGCCCTCTCCCCTTGAGGGAGAGGGCGATTGTTACCTTCGGAGGGTCCCGCGTGCGCTTTATATGGGCCGCCCTGCGGGCCAGCCGCACGGCCGACCGGGTGTTTTTCGGGCATATTCACTTTTCCGCTTTGAGCATGGCGATGCCGGATAGTGAGAAGTGGCTGATCATCCACGGGGTCGAAGCCTGGAACCCGCTGCCTCGCGCCAAGCGACTGGGGGTTCTGAAGATGGATCATGTGGTCGCCGTCAGTGAGTTTACCAAGGGCCGATTTGTTGAATTCCACGGTTTTGATCCTCGCCGCTGCCATGTATTTCCCAATACGCTGCTTCCCAAACCCCGTCCCCCTCGATGGAGGGGCGTCGTTGAGGGACGCCGGCGGCTCGGGCTGCCGGAGGGGAAGATGATTCTGACCGTCTCGCGTCTGGCCGCTTCGGAACGCTACAAATCCATTGATCAAATGATCCTGGCGATGCCCGTTATTTTAGAGCATGAGCCTCGGTCTTTTTTTGTTCTGGTTGGCGCAGGCGCCGATCTCCGGCGACTCAAGGATCTCGCGGCACAGAGCCGCGCCAGAGACCATATTTATTTCGCGGACCATGTATCGTCCCGGGATTTGCCTCTCTATTATCGGTCCTGCGACCTCTTCGTGCTGCCCAGCCTGGAAGAGGGATTTGGGATCGTCTTTTTGGAGGCGATGGCGCAGGCGAAAGCCTGTATCGGGGCCAAAGCCGGCGGCGTGCCTGAAGTCATCGAAGATCATGTGACGGGGCGATTGGCGGATGCACGGGTTCCGAGTTCGCTTGCGAAGCATGTGATGGAACTGCTCGCCCATCCCGCGTTAAGGCGAAGCATGGGAGCGGCCGGCAAGAAACGGTTCGAGAAGAATTTTTCATATCCGCATTTCAAGCGCCGGCTGGATTACCTCCTGCTGCCCAATGCCCTTCCGTCTTCGGAACGATCCCTGGCCGCCTGAAGCGATTTTATGAATCAAACCCTTCCGAACCCGATACCGCGACCGCCCTGGGTCAAGGTTCGCGCCTCGCCACAATCCTCCGGAGTTTTGCGTGTCTGGATGGTTTATCTGGTCGCCTGCATGGCGTCGGTGCCGGTGCTGGAGTTTTTATCAAGGCCTCATGTGCCTCTCGCGCAACAACTTCTGGCTTTCTTGCTTCTTTTCCTGTGTACGCGACCTGTCGCTGCGCATCTTGCCCGGGAGACTATCCGGCTTCCCGTATTTCCTATTATCTGCCTCGTTTATGGGGCCTCCTACGCGCTGCCGATCTTTTTTGTGGAGCCGATTCTCGTCTCCTCCGTCGCCGCCAGCGGCATGCAAACAGTATCCGACAGCGACACGCTGCGGGCTCTGGAATTGTCTTTACTAGGGGTCGCCTCGATGCAGATCGGTTTCTGGATATTCCGGTATTCCCTGATCAACTTGCTCGTGCCTAAAGCCCGGCTGCGGCTGGATGCGCGCTTGGCCAAACGTCTGGTGATCGCCTTAGGAACCCTGGGGGCCATTACCTATTGGCTCTCGTTGACCGGCCGGCTCAATGTCGCGCAGGAATACTTCTATATGTCGGTCCTGATCACCAAACTCACTTCCTTGGCCATAGGACTGCTGTATTTGTATTACCTGAGGGGCGAACTGACCGCCAAAGAGAAAGCGGCGTTTGTCGGAATCCTGACGGTCACCGAGCTCATGTCGGTGGCTTCGAGCAATTTCCGCTCGATCATTGACCCGGCGATTGTGGTGGGAGCGGTTTTTTGGATGGTGAAACGGAAGATCCCATGGAAATATTTCGTGATTGGGGCCATGGTTTTTGCCATCATGCAGCCGATGAAGTCGGCATTTCGTTTTCGGGTCTGGAAACAAGGGTATGCCTCCAATAGTGTTTCGGGGCGTCTGGCGCTGTGGGGAGAACTCCTCGGGGCCGGCTGGACGGAGGCGCTGCACGGCGAGCATGGCGCGGTCGAAGAGACGACGCGAGGGGCGCTTTCGAGGACCGACATCATCCATATGTTTGGCCGGGTTTTGTCCATGACTCCCCGATTTGTCCCTTTCCAGATGGGGAAAACCTATAGTTATTTGCTTTTTGCGCTCATCCCGCGCGCTTTGTGGCCCTCCAAACCGTCCTCTCAAACCGCCAATTCGTTTTTTGGAGTCGCCTATAATTTTCAAGACCAGAAATCCGTTGGAGAAACGTCTATCGGTTTTCCGCATTTGATCGAAGCGTATGTGAATTATGGAGTGTTGGGCGTATTTTTCGTCATGATGCTCATTGGGATGGTCTACGCGGCCGTCGACCGATTGTTTAATCATCTGGAGGCGGGAGAGGGCGCGATCGTCATTTACGCCGTGATCATGACGACTCTTTGGACCATCGAAAC